>Ga0136630_1000058_pt1 | contig 30266 bp, 27 predicted proteins | sample AntDrymUQ5682106_2_FD_105496 | JGI IMG/M metagenome (GOLD analysis project Ga0136630, IMG submission 105496) | Polar desert sand microbial communities from Dry Valleys, Antarctica - metaG UQ568 (21.06) | ecosystem: Environmental > Terrestrial > Soil > Desert | place: Antarctica: Dry Valley...
CGAGGCCGGCGACGGTCGGTACGCCGAGGCGCTCTACGCCGTGCTCGACCGGTGCCTCGACCGACTGCCGAGCCGCGACCGGCTCGCGGTCCAGCTTCGGTATTACGAGGACGCCCATGCGGCGCGGATCGCCCAGGAGCTGCGGGCAGCCGGCCTGCACGCCACCCGGCGGTGGGCCGACTCAGCAGGCGACTACGCCGTCATCCTTGCCGCCCCGACCGCCACCGACGGTGTCGCAGGACACCGGCCACGATGAGTGACCCCACCACCCGTCGCCGGCCGCCGGCCCACGCGACAGAGGTTCCCGGGCCGCCGGTCGGGTCCCGGTGGCCCGACGTGGCGCAGCCCGACCACGCCGGGGTGCACCGGAGCCTGTCAGAGGTCGACCTGGCGCGGGACGTTATGCCCCAAGGAGCAGACCTTCTTCCGCGACGTCCTGTAGCGGTGGCGGGCTCAACATCCATCCCAACAGAGGAACGGAGAGAGGACGTCCGGGAGAAGCGTCAAAGTCGGCCGTGGCGATCTTGTCCGGAAGGGATGCGCTTGCGGACATGGAGTCGTCGCCTAGGTACGAGGCGCCTGTTCACGCCTGACGCCCGCATTCGAGGCCTGCATGCACTCAATGGGCCGATGTTCTCGCCCGCCAGCATCGGCAATGTGCAGAGTTTGACCCCGAAATTGCGGTTGTTGACCACGGTGAAGTCTCGCGAGCTGCGGGGAATGGCTTGAAGGCACGAGAGGTGCGCGCGACCTCTGGGCCGCTGGCCAAGTGAAGGTCGTGCCTCGTCCATGCCCGCCAAGATCCGTCCAGTCAACTGCACCACACCGGTGTCGCGCCGGTGTCGCAGGGCACACAACGCGACCGAGACCACCCTCCGGTGAATAAGAACATGGCCTCTGACCTGCACAAACGCTAGTAGCGGGGGCAGGATTTGAACCTGCGACCTCTGGGTTATGAGCCCAGCGAGCTACCGAACTGCTCCACCCCGCGTCGCTGTGGTGGAGAGCCCGGTCACGTGGCAGCCCAAAGTGTCGCATAGGTGTCGCAGCCCTATAGACATGGAAAGAGGCCGCCTCCCGGAACTCGGAAAACCGGCCTCTGACCTGCCGTTTCGCTGTTGTAGCGGGGGCAGGATTTGAACCTGCGACCTCTGGGTTATGAGCCCAGCGAGCTACCGAACTGCTCCACCCCGCGTCGCTGTGGTGCTTCGATGTAGTGCCGCGTTGCGAGGACCAACTCTACGGACGGTGACGGTCCGAAATCAAATCGAACGCGTTGACTCACCCAGATGCCCGCGTAGCTGGACTCGGACTCATGCCCGCGGGCACCGCTGCACGGCTAGCCACCTCCCGGCGTCGTCTGCGTCGGACTCGTCTCCGTCGGACTCGACTCCGTGCTCTCACCAGTCGTCGTGGGTGTCGTCGTGCCCTCCGGTAGACCTGCTTCGCCACGCAGTTGGATCGCCTGCTCCAGCAGTGCCAACCCTCGCTCGTTCGCCTCCTGGTAGTCGCCGAGCCGACCCTCGGTCAGCGCTGTCTGCGCCTCCGCGAAGGCATCCTGCGCGTCGTCGAGGAGGCGCGTCAGCTCCTCTGCGGCCGTCTCCTGACCGTTGTTGCCAGGCGGCTCTGGCTCCGTGCCCGGCTCGGGGGTCGACGTCGGCGTCAAGCTCAAGGCCTTGGCGAACGCCTCCTCGAACGACGTACCGATCCCGATCTCGTCCCCCACCGTGACCACAACGAACTGCAGGATCGGATAGCTACCCGCCCCTGATCCTCGTGACGTGTAGACCGGCTGGACATACAGCAGCTCCTCGCCGATCGGCAACGTCAGCAGGTTGCCCATCTGCGGGTTTGTGCCGCTCTGCTTGTACTTCAACAGCTCGGCCGCCACCGTCGGGTCGTTGGACATCGCGTTCGCCACCTGGCCGGGACCACCGACGGCGTTGCCGCTCGGCAGCTCCAGCACGCTGAACTGCCCGTAGTCCTCGCTCGCCGCGTCGGCGTTGACGGAGACGAAGCTCGCCAGGTTCTGCCGGCTCTGCGGGACGAAGACGCTGGTCAAGGAGAACTCCGGGGCCCCATCGGGCAGCTTGACGGTCAGGAAGAACGGCGGCTGCTTGAAGGCGTCGTTCTGGGGGTCCTCGGGAACCTTCCACCGCTCGGAGCCTCCATAGAACGTCGAAGCGCTCGTGACGTGGTACGTCGACAACAGCTCACGCTGCACCTTGAAGAGGTCCTCGGGATAGCGCAGGTGCGCCATCAGCTCCTCGGAGATGTCTGCCTTCGGCTGCACCACACCGGGGAAGGCCCCTATCCAGGCCTGCAGGATCGGGTCCTGCTCGTCCCACTCGTAGAGGCTGACGGTGCCGTCGTACGCATCGACGGTCGCCTTGACGGAGTTGCGGATGTAGCTGATGTCGTCGGACCGCTGCGCGGCCACGGCCTGCTGCTCCGTCAGCGAGTCGTTGGTGGCGTCCTCGAGGTTGATCTGCTGCGACATCGGGAAGTTCGCGGTCGTCGTGAAACCGTCGATGATCCACACCATGCGTCCGGCGACCACCGCAGGGTAGGCGTCACTGTCGACGGTCAGCCACGGCGCGACCTTCTCCACCATGTCGCGCGGGTTCCGGTCGTAGATGATGCTCGACTCGGAGTTGACCCGCCCCGACAACAAGATGGAGGAATCCCAGAACTTCGTCGCGTACAACGCCTGGCCGAAGGTCGACCCGATCGGAACACCACCCTCGCCGCCGTACGTCGAGTAGCTGTCCGTGCCTGCGGTGTCGCCCACGCTCGGGATGTTCAGCTCGACCGGGTCGGAGCCCTCCGGCTGCCCGACGATCGAGTAGTCCGGCTCCATCTCGCCGTAGTAGACCCGCTGCTCGAACTCACCCAGCACACCGGTCGACGGAAGGTTCTGCTGGGCGAAGACCGGCTCGCCCTCGCTGTTGCGCTCGTCGCCGTACGCCGCCACCAAGCCATAGCCGTGGGTGTAGACCGTGTGGTCGTTGGCCCAGTTGCGCTGGCTGTCCTGGAGCCCGCTGAGGTCGAGCTCACGCGCGGCGATGACGACGTCCTGCGGCGGCTGCCCCTCCTCGAGCTGGTAGCGGTCGACGTCGAGCACATCGGGCATCGTGTAGAAGCCGCGCTGCTGCTGAAGCTGGGTAAACGTCGGCGCCACCAGCTTGGGGTCGATGAGCCGCACGCCGGGCAGACCGTCGGCCTGCTGCTGCAGCTGCTCCGGGGTGTCCTGGGTGACCCCGGGATACTCAACCGTCTCGACCCCGGTGAGGTCGAACGCCGACCTCGTCGACTCGATGTTCATCGCGATGTAGCGCGCCTCCTTGTCTGGCTCCGACGGCTTCACCTGGAAGCGTTGCACGATCGCAGGCCAGATACCGCCGATGAGGATGGCCGACAAGATGAGCAGCCCGAAACCGAGGACAGGCAGCATCCAGCCAGGCCGGAACACGTTGCCGAAGAAGAGCAGCGCGCAGATCACCGCGATCACCGCAAGGATGTTCTTGGCAGGCAGCACCGCGTTCGCGTCGGTGTAGGAGATGCCCGTGAAGAGCGCCCCGTCGGAGATGGCGAGCCCGTATCGGTCGAGCCAGTACGACACTGCCTTGAGGATCATGAAGAGCCCGAGCAGCACCGACAGCTGCACTTGAGCTCCGGACGCGACCTTGTCGCGGCTCGCCCCCAGCCGGATGCCGCCGTACAGGTAGTGGGTGGCAGCGGCGGCGATCAGCGAGATGACAAGCAGGGTGAAGCCGAAGCTGACCAGGAACCGGTACCACGGGTAGTCGAAGACGAAGAATCCGATGTCGCGCCCGAAGTAGACGTCACCCTGGCCGAACGAGCCACCGTTGCGCCACATCAGGTAGCTCTGCCACTGCGCGGAGGCGCTGGCGCCACCGAACAAGAACATCACGCCACCGAGCCCGACCAGCACCCACCGCCGAATCGGGTCGATCGTGTCCTGGTAGCGCTCGACGGTCGGGTTGCGGTAGCCGTCGCTGTGCAGGATGGGCCGCATCCGGAAGGCCAGGTAGGCGCTCCCGACGGCGGCGGCCGCCAGCAGCAGACCGAAAGCGACGAAGAGCAGCGTCCTCGTCCACAGCACCGTTGAGAAGACAGAACCGTAGCCCAGCGACCCGAACCACAACTTGTTCGTCCACACCTCGACGAAGACCGAGAAGAGGATGACGAGTACGACGACGACGCCGAGCGTGGGCAGGAGCGCCTTGGGACGGCGCGACGGCGTACGGCCGACCGGGCGCCCCGGTGGTCGCTCGGCGTGTTCGAAGATGCCGCTCACAGAACTCCTTCGTCGGGGTGGAACATCGAGCCAGGTCGGGCCGACCTACTCCTCAAGCGTCTCACGCAAGGCTGAGATGAGCCCTGGCACCACGTCGGCGCCGTGGAGCAGGGCGTCGTCGCTGTCGTGCGTCCGCATCCGGACCACGCAGTGCGCCTCGCCGCTGCGCAGCACCCCGACTGCGATCCTCACGTCCTCGTGCTCCGGGTGCTGGGCGGCGAACACCGCTGCCGTCTCGGGGTCGTCCGGGACCTGCTCTTCAGCAGCGGGCGGCAGCGCCACGCTCTCGACGACCGCCAATGCTCCGGCGACCGTGTCGGGCCAGGTGATGCGACTCAGTAACTCCTCCAACGAGTCGACAGGCTCCTCGAGTTCCTGCTCGACCGGGGTATAGAAGCTCCCGGTGCCGTCGGACACCCCCAGCTCGGCGGCGAGCTCCGGCTCGGCGACGGCAAGCTCGGTCGTGACGACAAGGGCGAAGAGCCGAGGGGGCTGGTCCCAGCCTTCGGCACTCGTATGCCGTTCGACCTCGACGACCGCCATCCGCAGCGCGAACGAAGGTCCCGAGAGCTCGTCAGTCATGGGGCGGTCTCATCTGCCACACAAGGTCAGCGCCGCCTCGTCGCCGGCCTCGATCGCCGCGAGCGCCTCGACCGCCTCCGAGACGGTCGCGACCTTCACGAGCAGGAGCTCATCGGCGAGGTCGGAGCCGCCGGCTTCCTCGCAGTTGTCGGCGGGCACGAGGAAGACCGAGGCACCGCGACCGTCGTCGTAGCTGCCGACGATCTTCTGCTGGATGCCGCCGATCGGACCGACGTGGCCCTCGGCATCGATGGTGCCGGTCCCAGCCACGAACCGCCCTCCGGTCAGGGAGCCCGGCGTGAGCAGGTCGTAGATCGCGAGCGAGAACACGAGACCTGCGCTCGGGCCGCCGATGTCTTGGGCGAGCTTGATGTTGACGTCCACCGGAGGGCCGAGGCTGATCCCGATCCGTGCCTTCGACGAGTCGTCAGGGCTCGGCTCGGTCGTGACCTCGACCGTCAGGCTTTCGTCGCCGCGCCGCACCTGCAGCGAGACGGGTGCGCCCGGGTCGACCGCGCTGATGGCCTTCACCGCGGCCTCGGTCGAATCGATCTCGCGTCCGTCGACGGAGAGGATCTCGTCGCTCGCTGTCAGCTTGCCAGCGGCTGGGGCGCCAGGCTCGACCTGCTTGACCGTGACGGCGTACGGGTCGATGCCCGCCTCGGTGAGTCCAGCGACGACTGCGGTCGTCTGCGAGTCGACCATCTGCGCCTGATTCTCCTGGTCGACCTCCTTCGTCGACTTTTCCGGCGGGTAGACAACGTCGCGGGGCAGCACGATCTGGTCATCGGCGATCCAGGCAGCCAGCACGTCCGGCAGTCGCGGCTCGTAGTCCTGGCGGCTCACCGACACAGTCGTCAGCTCCAGGTGACCGTTGACGGGATAGATCTTCGCACCCTCGATCTCGATCACTGGTTTGCCGTTGGACTCGCCGAGGGTGTTCTCGGTGATTCCTGGAGACTCCACCACGTAAGGCATGGGTATCGAGAAGGCAACGACGACCAGCATCACCAGCAAGACTCCCGACACGACGAGGGACGTCGTCCTGCGGCTCATGGCGTCGATGATGTCACCGCGCCGCCGGCGGACGGGAAGCGGGCCGACGCGCCGTGCCACGGACCGCGACGCCGTGGCTTGGCTCGACCAGCGTCGGGTCCGGCGCGTGTCTCAGCGACCGGCGCGGGGCGGGGCGGGCGAGAGCCGCCTCCATCCGGGCGAGCGCCGCCTCGGAGTCGTCTCGCTGGCCGTCGTCGCGTTGGCGACCGAGCCACCCCGCCCAGATCATCGCGACGAACGTCATGGCGGCGGGAGGCGCAAGCCACCACAGAACCTCCATCGCGACTCCCACTCCATCACCGTGCACCATGCGATCCCGGTGCGTATGCCGATCAGCGTACGTCGACAGGCGCGCCCCGTCCGGCTGCCGCTCATGGCGTGTCTGCGACCGTGCGGTCCTATCGCGTGCCCACCCATTCGTCCGACCCGTCGTCGAAGAGCTGGTGCTTCCAGATAGGGACCTCGGCCTTGAGGTCGTCGATCAACCGTCGGCAGGCGGTGAAGGCGTCTTGGCGGTGAGGGCACGAGACCGCGACGATCACCGCGATATCGCCAATGGCGAGGTCGCCGGTGCGGTGGGCCGCTGCGAGGGCGATGACCGACTCGCTGGTCGCGACCCGTTCGGCGACCCGGCGGAGCGCGTCCGCGGCACTGGGGTGGGCGCTGTAGCCGAGACCGCTGACGTCCTTGCCGCCGTCGTGGCGTCGCACGGTCCCCACGAACACGGCGACGCCGCCGGCTTCGGGATCGCCCACGGCGTCATACACGGGGCCGATATCGAGAGCGGAGTCGCGGATCTCCAACAGTCGGATCTTGTCTGTCACGCCACGACTGTATCGGCCGCAACGAGCGCCACGGTCCCAGGAAGTCGGCGTTGCCCGCGGAGCACTTCGGCTCGTCGCCGCCGCCGCGTAGGTTGGAGTCATGCCTGAGCTGCCTCCCCACGGTCCTCACGACGACGATGATCGCCCTCGTGACCCCAACCCGCTCGCAGGAACCCCGTTCGAGCAGATGTTCGCCGGCCTTGCGGGCGGTGACATGTCCGGCCTGCAGGCCATGTTCGGCCAGCTGCAACGCATGTTCACACCGCACGACGGTGCGGTCAACTGGGACTTCGCGCGCGACCTGGCCCGACAGGTGGTGGCCTCCGAGCCCGACCGGTCCCCCGATGCAGGCGACCTCAGCCGCATTCGTGACGCGGCCCGGCTGGCCGAGCACTGGCTCGACCAGGTGACGGACTTCCCAGCCAGCAGCAGCACGATCGTCGCCTGGAGCCGCGCCGACTGGGTCGAGGCCTCGATGCCAGCCTGGATGCGGCTCGTCGAGCCGGTCGCCGAGAGCGTCGTCAACGCGATCGGTGAGGCCCTTCCGGCGGAGGCAAAGGCGATGGCGGGGCCGATGCTGGGCATGCTCAACCAGCTCGGGAGCGGGATGTTCAGCCAGCAGATAGGTCAGGCCGTCGGCGGTCTTGCCAAGGAAGTCGTCTCGGGTGCCGACATCGGCATCCCCGTCGGTGCCGAGCACACTCCCGCGATCGTGGTGGCGAATGCCGACGCCTTCGGTGCCGGGCTCGGCGTCGACGACTCAGACGTCCTCCTCTACCTCGTGCTCCGCGAGTGTGCTCACCAGCGACTCTTCAGCAGTGCGTCCTGGCTCAAGGAGTACCTGTTCTCCGCCATCGAGGAGTACGGCCGCGGCATCTCGATCGACACCTCGAAGATCGAGGAGACCCTCACCAGCCTCGACCCCAGCAACATGGAGGCCGTCCAGGAGGCCTTGTCCGGGGGCCTCTTCGATCTGGAGCCGACCGCCTCCCAACGGGCGGCGCTGACTCGGCTCGAGACGGCGCTGGCGCTCATCGAGGGCTGGGTGGACGAGGTGGTCGCCCAGGCCACGACGCAGGTGATGCCTCAGGCCGCGCCGCTGCGGGAGGCCGTACGCCGGCGGCGCGCCGGCGGCGGCCCCGCGGAGTCGACGTTCGCCGCCCTGGTCGGCCTGGAGCTGAGACCGCGACGGCTACGCGACGCGTCGGCGCTGTGGGGTGCGCTGCGCGACGCAGAGGGCACCGAGGCCCGTGATGCCGTCTGGGCGCATCCCCAGCTGATTCCCACCTCGGCCGACCTCGACGACCCGCTCGGCTTCGCCCAGCGGACCAAGGAGGCCGACGACCTCGACGTCGAGTCTCCCGAGTTCGACGCCGCCTTGTCGGCGCTCCTCGAGGAGGGCGGTCGCGAACCCGGCCAAACCGATGCTCCAGCCGACCCAGACCGTGGTGACGAGCCCGAGGACGGACCGGGCGACACGAAGTCGTGAGCGTCCACGCGGACGCCCTCGAGGTGCTGACCCGCTGGCATCCTCCGAACGACGGCCAGCGTCGGCTGCGGGCGAGCTACCTCGAGCACCTCGCCCGACACCGGGACGGTGTCTTCCGGGAGTGCCACCCCGACCACATCACCGCCAGCACGCTGGTCGTGAGCTCAGACCGGCGGAAGGTCCTGCTCCACCTGCATAACAGGTACGACATCTGGGTCCAGTTCGGTGGCCACTGCGACGCCGCCGACGCCAGCCTGGAGGCCGCGGCTCTGCGGGAGGCGGTTGAGGAGTCGGGCATCCCCGACCTCCGTCTCATCGGTCGCTCGCCGGTCCAGCTCAGCACCCACGAGGTGCGCTGCGGGCCAATCCGTCCGTCCCACCATCTCGACGTTCGCTACGTCGCGGTGGCGGAGGCGGACGCCGTCCCAGTGACCAGCGCTGAGTCGAAGGATGTGCGGTGGTTCGCCCTGGATGACCTGCCCAGTGGTCTGGAGCCGGAGGTGCTCGAGCTCATCGACCTCGCCCGCTGACCGTGAACCAACGAGGCCCCCGGGGCGCGGAACACGTTCGCCTTCCCCTTGCGAACGCCACCGTTATCTCGGGGGCATCGTCGATTGACCCGACGCTAGGGCTGCGGCGGGCCCGGCGTCAACCGGCGACGTCTCACCCTGGGGACGGCGCTGTGGATAAGCTGTGCGCCGCGCCTCACCGGATGTGGATAACGAGTGGACAACCTGGCCGTGAGCTGTGCACAACGATCCCTGCCCTGGCAACGACACGCGCGCTGACCTGCGACCTGGCGTCCTGACGCGATGTGGACGAAAAATAGTTCTCTCCTGGTTTCGCGGTCGAGCCTTTGGCCACGAGGTCGAACGCGGTGGGTAGGTTGACTGCGTGGACCCCGCCCTTGCCAGCTCCGCTGTGGAGGTGCGTCGCTCACCCCGTCGCAGCCGGACCGTGTCCGCGTACCGGGAGGGGGCAAGGATCGTGGTCCTCATCCCCGCCAGCCTCTCCACGGCGGAGGAACGGCAGTGGGTCACGACGATGGTCGAGCGGGTCACCCGCGCCGAGCAACGTCGGTCCCCTGACGAGCCGGAGCTCGCTGCGCGCGCCGCGGCGCTGGCAGACCGCCACCTCGACGGCCGAGCGCGGCCGACCTCGGTGCGCTGGGTGACCAACCAGCACGCCCGGTGGGGGTCGTGCACACCGGCAGACGGCTCCATCCGACTGTCGAGCCGCCTGCAGGGGATGCCGACGTACGTCGTCGACTATGTGCTGCTCCACGAGCTCGCGCATCTGCTCGTCGCTGGGCACGACCAAGCCTTCTGGGCGCTGCTGGCGGGCTATGGGCAGACCGAACGCGCCCGGGGCTTCCTCGCGGGTGTCTCCGCGACGGCTGGGCTCGACCTCGGCTCGGATGGGGATACCGACGCCGCTGAGGGGTAGCGCCGTGTCTCGACGACCAGCATCGACACGCTCAATTTTCGCCCGATATGCATCGGATGTATTGGTTTTCCACGCTCAGCCTACCTCGACATGCCGCCCGGGTCCGCAGTGGACACGCTCCGCCGTTCGGCTGGCGGTAGGGTGACGCCGAGGTCATGGGCGCTCAGCCCGGCGGCCGGTGGCGGGTTCTCCCGCCGGGATGGACCATGTGGCCGCTGGGGACCCTGCGGCCGCCCGTACGACGAAAGAGGAGGCCGACATGGCGGAGACCTGGAGCGGCGAGTTCTACTGCGTGAAGTGCAAGGCCAAGCGCGAAGCAAGCGGCGAAGTGCGAGTCAACGACAAGGGCACCCGGATGGCGAAGGCCAAGTGCCCGGAGTGCGGCACCAACCTGAACCGTATCCTCGGCAAGGCATAGTCGCCCCACAGCTGCCGAAGAGGCAGGTTCCCCCGGACACCTGCCTCTTCGTCTTCTCCCACCAGGGGAACCAGTGACCGAATCAGCTGACCCGAGCCGAGGACAGCCCGCGGAGGAGGCGTCGTCGTCCGGCCGCGACGGCACGGAGCCGCGCCCGGCGACGTCCTCGTCGGGTACAAAGGTTGATCCCGCAGCCTGACCGGTAGCGCGCGCCGGCCGCCGTGCACATGGCTGTGGACGGCGGCCCCCGTACCGGCCGAACGTTTGCCAGGCTTTGCGTTGTCCGCGCATCCGCACGAGAACAAGGGGGCCGCCGTGCGCCCGATCTTGAGGCCTGGCCTGCAGGTGCTCCGTCGTGACCAGCACACCCTCCAGCTCGGCCTCGACTGGCCCGGGCTCGCCACGCTCCGCGACAGCCCGGCGATCCGGGCGGTCCTCTCGGCCATCGACGGCTGTCGTGAGGTGGACACCGTTGTCGAGGCTGCCGTGACCGACGAGACCTCCGGTGAGGAGGCTGCCGCGGCGCTCGCTGACCTGGTGGCTGCGGGAGCCGTGGTCGACCAGGCAGCCACCTCGCGCGGCACGGTCTCCGAAGCGGGCTGGGCGGCGCTGTGGCTCCTGGCCGGGCCGGAGCGCGACCCCCGCCACCTGCTACGACGTCGCCTTGGCCGCACCGTGACCGTGCAGGGCTCTGGCACCGTCGCCGTGGCGGCCCGGACCGCCTTGGCCTCGACCGGCATACCGACGACCGACGACGTCTTCCGCGCCGACGTGGTAGTGCTCGCCAGCGACCATGAGCCGGTGCGCGAGCTGGGGGACCCGGTGATGAGGTCAGGTCAAGCACACCTCTGGGTGTGTGTCCGCGAGCTGGTCGGGGTCGTGGGCCCCTACGTCTGTCCGGGCAGCTCACCATGCCTGCGATGTGTCGACGCCGCTCGAGCCGATCTCGATCCGGCATGGCCGACCCTCCTCGACGCCGCGGCCGCGCGGCCTCTCGTGGTGCCCGCGTGTGACCCGGCGCTCGCGGGACTCGTCGGTGCCTGGGCGGCGCTCGAGGTCTCGGTGTGGGCGAGTGGGATCGAGCCACAGTCCTGGGGGACCGTGATCGAGATCCCCTCCGGTTTCGGACCCCTGGAGACTGTGGCGTTCGACCCACATCCGCGCTGCGGCTGCGGTTGGGTGTCTTGGCGAGACACAATGGGAGCGTGAGCGACCTCCCCCGAAAGACCGTCGCACGGACCGCACGGCTCGCGTCCCTGCCGCTTGGGTATGCCGGCCGGGCGACTCTGGGCATCGGTCGCCGCATCGGTGGCGTCCCCGCCGACGCGGTCACAGCCCAGGTCCAGCAGCGCACCGCCGAGCAGCTCTTCAAGGTCCTCGGCGAGCTGAAGGGCGGCGCGATGAAGTTCGGGCAGGCTCTCTCGGTCTTCGAGTCGGCGTTCCCGGAGAACATTGTGAAGCCGTACCGCGCCACTCTCACCCAGCTACAGGACGCAGCGCCACCGATGCAGGCACCGCTGGTGCACGAGGTGCTGGCTCGTGAGCTCGGTGCCGACTGGCGCAGGAAGTTCACGTCGTTCGACGACGACCCGGCCGCGGCCGCGTCCATCGGACAGGTGCACCGTGCCGTGTGGCAGGACGGTCGCGACGTTGCCGTCAAGGTGCAGTACCCCGGCGCCGGGGAGGCGCTGATGAGCGACCTGCGCCAGATCGGTCGGGCGGCGCGGCTCTTCGCGGGGTGGATCCCGGGGATCGAGATCGGCCCGCTCGTCGCAGAGCTCCAGGCACGGGTGGCCGAGGAGCTCGACTACGCACTCGAGGCGGATGCGCAGACGCGCTTCGCCGAGGCGTTCGCCGACGATCCTGAGATCGTCGTACCGGCGGTCGTCGCTCAGGCAGGGACGGTCCTCGTGTCCGAGTGGCTGGCGTCGGAGAGGTCGCTGGCCCGCCTCATCGCCGACGGCACCAAGCACGAGCGGGACCACTACGGCGAGATCTACGTCCGCTTCCTCTTCTCCGGGCCGGTTCGGGCCGGACTGCTGCACGCTGACCCACACCCCGGCAACTTCCGCCTGCTTGCAGACGGTCGGATGGGCGTCGTCGACTATGGCGCGGTGGCGAGGCTCCCCGACGGCGGGCTCCCCCCAGTGATCGGACAGCTGGCCCGACTGGCGGTGGAAGACGACTACGACGGAGTCCTCCAAGGGCTGCGCCGCGCAGGGTTTGTCAAGCCATCCGTCCAGATCGATGCCGCGGACCTGCGCGCCTACCTCGACCCGTTCATCGAGCCCGCGACGACTGAGACGTTCACCTTCTCCCGAGCGTGGATGCGGGAACAGTTCGCCCGCATCAACGACCCCCGCTCGCCGGGCTACACGACCGTGCTGAAGGTCAACCTCCCGCCGGAGTACCTGCTCATCCACCGCGTCTGGCTCGGCGGCATCGGCGTGCTGTCGCAGCTCGGGGCCGAGGCGCCGTTCGCCTCTCTCATGGCCGAGGCGCTACCCGACTTCCGTGAAGCCGAGCCGCGACGGTAGGTGCGTGCACGTCTCGTCGGAGTCACCACCACTCGGGGTCGAGCTTGGACTCGATCGCCCGGAGGTTCTCACGGGCACAGGCGTCGCAGTAGATCCTGGCTCTGCCGTTCTCGACCGAGGTCACCCAGGTCAGCGGCACCTCGTCGCCGAGGGGCTCCGCTGGGGTGCAGCCGCACAGATCACACGTCGCCACGCCGGAAACGATAGTGCCCTGACCGCTCCCACGATGGAGAACGGTCAGGGCCCCTGTCCCGCCGCCACGATCAGGACGCGCGGGCGAGCAGCAGGCGTGCCTGCTGGCTCGCACGCTCGGCCCTTCTGGTCAAGCGACGCGCCCGGTTCAGCTGGCTGCTTCGACGCAGCTCGCGCGCCTGCTGGAGGCGCGCGTCCATATGGACGCGAGCCAGATCTTCATGCATCAGATTCATCCGAGTGCTCCTACTCAAGAAATCGCTCTGGGTCATCGAAGGTCGTTGTTCTCTCTGCTCGGGGGAGGTCGCTCCAGACCTCGCATGGATGGGCTGGGCTGCGCTCACGCGGCAACCTCGCACTTACGAGGCCTGCCCCTCGGCCGCTTGCGGGCGACAACTGCTCCTTGCACCAGCAGCTCTCCACCCCAGACGCCCCAGGGTTCGCGGCGTTCGAGTGCGCCTGACAGGCACTCGACGCGAACGGGGCAGCCACGGCACAGCGCCTTGGCCAGCTCGACGTCGGCCGGAGACTCCGCGAAGAACAGCTCTGGGTCGTTTGACCGGCATGGCAGGCTCTGCGCGTCTGCCTCCTCACTCGCGAGGAGTGCGTCGAGGACGCTGAGTGTCATGTGTTTCACCTCCTTAGAACCTCGTCGATCGAACGGAGCAAAGAAAAAACCGCGGATCCCGGTCAGGGAGTCCGCGGCTTGGAGGTGCCGGTGATGAGTGGTCACTCTAAAACCGGTGGACTCCAAGCACGGACGTCCGAGAAGACGCCCTTGACCGATGCCGGGACGCGACCGCCGATGGGGTACGACGTCCCCGCTGCCATCTGACGATCCGCGTGCGCGGTCGACGCGCCGAGGAGGGCAGGCATACGGAAGCGCGTCGCAGTCGGCGTCGCGGTCGTGGTGTCGAAGATGATCATGTGGCTGCCTCCTCTCGAAGAGATCTGGAACGTCGCGCCTGGGAGCACGAGTGCGGTGAGGGAAGCGTACGCGCCACGCCAGAAGGCGCGCAAACGAATTACCAGTTGTCTCCCGAGATTTCTGGCTGACGTTCCCTGAACCGGCCAGCCGACGCACGCACGAGACAAGGGAGAACACCTCGGCCGGAGTGTCAGCCCCCCGCCGCCGACGCCGTGCTCGAGCTCTGCGCCGCGCAGAGCTCGAGCACGGTGTCGCCGTACTTGTCGATCTTGGACCGACCGATGCCTGGGACGCTCGCGAGCCCCGCGGCGTTGCCAGGCCTCATCTCGGCGAGTGCCGTGAGGGTCGCGTCGGTGAACACACAGTACGCCGGCACGCCGTCGTCAGCGGCCCGTGCGCGTCGCCACTCGCGCAGTCTCTCGAAGAGCTCCTCGTCGTAGGAGCTCGGGCAGTCGGCGCACCGGCCGAGCTTGCGCTCGCGTGGCAGGGAGAGAGGGCGACCGCAGACACGGCAAGACGCCACTCCTCGACGTGCACGCCGCGCCCCGCCCGTGCCGGCCGCGCCGCTGGGTGCCCGGCCGCTGAGGCGTTGGGAGTCGTCGAGCAGCCCGTCGAAGAACCGGCTCGGGCCGCGCGACCCTCGGCCGCCCGGCGCGCGCGCGGCCGACCATGACACGTGCAGCTCGTCCCTGGCGCGCGTGATCCCGACGTACAGGAGACGCCGCTCCTCCCGCAGGCCGTCGGGAGTGTCGGCGTAGACGATGGGCATCGTCCCCTCGTGCATGCCGACGAGGAACGTCGCGGACCACTCGAGCCCTTTGGCGGCATGCAGTGTGGTCAACGTGACCCCGGCTGCCACCGGTGCGTGCTGGGCGTCGGCGCGCCTCTTGAGCTCGGCGACGAAGCTCACCAGGTCGAGGCCAGGGTGTGCTGCCTCCAGCTCACCGGCAAGGTGCACCACCGCCTGCAACGACTCCCACCTGTCCCGCGCGTTGCCTCGCCCGCTGGGCGCGTCTCGCGACCATCCCATCGAGGCGAGCACGTCCGCTACGGCTACCGCAAGGCCGCTCTCACTGGCCTGGGTGTCATGGACTGCCCCCCGCAGCAACGTGACGGCCTGACGCACCTCGGCTCGCTCGAAGAACCGCTCCGCGCCGCGTACGACGTAGGGCACTGAACGCTCGGCCAGCGCCTCCTCGAACGGCTCCGACTGCGCGTTGATGCGGAACAGCACAGCGATCCCTGCCGGGTCGGCGCCCTCGGAGACGAGCGTCTTGATGGACTCGGCGGCGGACGCCGCCTCAGCGACCTCGTCGGGGTAGCCGGTGAAGGTGACCGCCCGCCCAGCCGGTCGCGTCGTGCGCAACCGAACCGCTGCAGTGCCCAGCTCGGAGCGCATCACGGCGTTCGCGGCGCTGACGACCTCGGGAGTGGACCGGTAGTTGCGAGCAAGGGTCACCGAGGTGGCGCCTGGGAACTTCTTCGGGAAGTCGAGCAGGTGGGACGGCGACGCTCCCGCGAACGAGTAGATGGTCTGCGCCGGGTCGCCGACCACGCACACGCCGACGCGATCGCCGAGCCACAGGTCGAGCAGGCTCGCCTGGATGGGACTGACGTCCTGGAACTCGTCGACGACGAACGAGCGGTACTGCTTGCGCACGCTCGACGCTGCGTTCTCGTCATCACTCAGGACCGCCGCAGCACACAGCAGGATGTCCTCGAGATCCAACCGGTGGCGCTTGTGCTTCGTCTCCTCGTAAGCCGCATAGATCGCCGCGACCGTCGCCGAGTCGAAGGCGTCGAGCGACCGTCCGACATCGGCGCAGACGCGGACATAGTCCTGAGGCCGGACGTTCGACACCTTCGCCCACTCGATCTCGCCGGCCAGGTCACGAAGGTCCGGCTGTGTCGCCCTGAGGCGGTTCTGCTGCACGGCCTCGGCGATGAACGGCAGCTTCGACTTCACCAGCGGAGGCAGATCGACGCCGTACACCCGGGGCCAGAAGTAGCGGGCCTGCCGCAGCGCCGCCGAGTGGAACGTGCGGGCTTGCACGCCGACCGCGCCAAGTCGGGCCAACCGAGCTCTGAGCTCCCCTGCGGCACGGGTCGTGAACGTCACGGCCAGCACCTCGGAGGGCACGACGGCTCCCGTCGCGGCGGCATACGCGATGCGATGCGTGATGGCTCGAGTCTTGCCGGTGCCCGCACCTGCGAGGACCCGCATCGGGCCGTCGAGTCGGGTGGCCACCTCGCGTTGCTCGGGGTCGAGGACCTCGAGCAACCGGTCGGCGTCGGACACGGGACACTTCCTCAGGCATCGGGCGCTCAGACATGGGACGGAACGGGAAGCAACGGCTACGCCGCGGCGTTGGGAGCAAGAGTAATCACGAGAACTAACAGTCTCGACGCGAGACCGCCGTCAGCGCCATGCCGCAGCGACCACTGTGCGCGAACGAAGGGACCCTGGATGCAGTTCACGATGTTCTCGACACCGTGGTGCGGCTACTGCCACCGCCTCAAAGGCCAGCTGCATCGCGAGGGGATCTCGTTCGACGAGGTCGACATCGAGCAGGATCCTGACTCCGCTGAGACCGTGGCGCGCGTCAACAACGGCAACCAGACCGTGCCGACGGTGCTGTTCGTCGACGGTACGGCGCTGACCAACCCGAGCCTGGCGCAGATCAAGGCGAAGATCGGCGCCTGAGCGGTCCACACGCAGCCGGTCAGGTCTGCAGGACGTTGGTCGGCAGGTCCTCGCCGTACCAGTGGGTGATCAGCGCACCGGCGATCGAGACGGTCGTGGGCAGGCCCACCTCACTCGACTCGACGGCCGCGCGGAGCTCGTCGCGGGTGAACCAGCGCGCCGCCGTGATCTCCAAGCCGTCGACCTCGATGGCAATGCTGGATGCATGAGCCTCGAACCCCAGCATCAGACTCGATGGGAACGGCCACGGTTGGCTACCGAGATACGTGACCCGGTCGACGCGCACCCCGACCTCCTCGAAGACCTCACGCGCCACCGCGTCCTCGGGTGTCTCGCCGGGGTCCACGAAGCCGGCCAGCGTCGAGTACCAGCCGTCCTTACGCGCGACGTTGTGCCCGAGCAGCACCCGCCCGGCGTCGTCGACGACCGTCATGATCACCGCGGGGTCCGTGCGGGGGAAGTGGGAGGTGCCGCACTCGGCGCAGCGGCGTGAGTCGCCGGCGCCCACCAACTCCGTGTTGGCGCCGCAGATCGAGCACCTCGGGTGCCTCTGGTGCCACATTGCCAGCGACGTCGCGTGGACGGCGTACGACGCGTCCACATCCGGCAACAGCTGCGCGAGCTGTCGCAGCGGAGCGAAGTGGAGGGCCCGGCTCGCGTCTCCCGTGCCCACCGACACCTCGATGTCGTCGAACTCGACCCGGGACTCGTCGTGTCCGCGTGCGAGTACGGCGAAGTGGGTCGACCCACCGGTGCCGCCGAGCAGCAGGCGCTCCCCGGGCGGAGCCTGCCCGGGGGGGATCCAAGCCAGCCGAGCGCCGTCGTCGGTCACCGCCAAGTCGGTACCGCGGAGCACCAGGACCCGACTTCCCGGGTCCGCCCAGCGGGCCACCACGAAGTCAGCGTCGGACCTATGGTTGCCCAGCCGGTCGTGCAGCGAGTGTCGGAACGGGAAGTCGGCCAGCGCATCCTCGGTCACGTCCTGACCCTACGCCCGCGGAGTCTGGCAAGATCGCCAGTCATGAGCACGCACATCGGCGCCTCTCCAGGCCAGATCGCTCCCCGGATCCTGCTGCCGGGAGATCCGCGACGCGCCACCTGGATCGCCGACACGTTCCTCGACGACGCGAGCCTCTACTCCGACGTGCGCGGCATGCTGGGGTACTCCGGGAGCTACCGCGGGAAGCCGGTCTCGGTCCAGGGGACCGGCATGGGGCAGCCGTCGCTGTCGATCTACGTCAACGAGCTGATCCGCGACTACGACGTGCAGCAGCTCGTGCGCGTCGGCTCGTGCGGTGCCTTGTCTGAGGAGCTGGCGATCCGCGACGTCGTGCTCGCGATCAGCGCGTCGACCGACTCGGCGATGAACAAGATCCGGTTCGAGGGCCTCGACTACGCCGCTACCGCCGACTTCGGGCTGCTCCGGGCGGCGTACGACGCCGCCGTGGCGGCCGGGACCCCCGTCACCGTCGCCAAGATCTTCTCCGGTGACGCCTTCTACAGCGACCGCCCCGAGCTGCTGCAGCGGATGGTCGAGTACGGCGTCGTGGCCGTCGAGATGGAGGCCAACGCGCTCTACACCCTCGCCGCCAAACACGGTCGGCGGGCGCTGTGCCTGTGCACGGTGTCCGACCACATCGTGTCCGGTGCCGAGACGACGGCGCAGGAGCGCGAGCAGACGTTCGGCGACATGATCCCGGTCGCCCTCGACGCGATGCTCGCGACAGCGCTGCCGTCCTGACCGACCAAGCCCCCTGCCCCCTCTCCCCCACCCCGCGATTGCGGGAAAGTGCAGGTCCCCCGAGCCGGAAACCCTGCACCTTCCCGCAATCGCCGGGGCCGGCCGTCAGCCAGTGAGCGGTGGCGCCGGCCATGCTCGTCGAGCGCCCTTGGTCGAACGCTTGGTCAGGCCAGGAGCTTGTCGAGCAGGGTGGCCAGCTGCTTGCGCTCGGCTGCTGTCAGCTTGGCGGTCACGGTGGACCCGGCGGCGACGCGGTCCGCCAGGTCGGCGCGAAGCTTGACGCCCCGAGGGGTGAGCCGAAGCAACTTGACGCGGCGGTCGTCTCCGGGCGTCCGTTCGACCATACCGAGCTCCTCGAGCCGGTCGGCCAAGCCTGTGACGTTTGACGCGTCGCAGGCCAGATGACGAGCCAAGCTTCGCATCGCGGACGGTTCCTGGAGCCACAGGACCGTCCTGGCCTGGAGTGGCGTCAGCCCCACCTCGGCGACCACGTCCGCGAAGTCCGCCTTCGCGCGTTCTGCGACCTGGAACAGGCGGGCGCTGAGGGCTCGGGATTCTTCCAGTCGGGACGGTGGCATAGCCACACCTTACTAGCGGATCTTAACTGTTTACAACCTCAAGTATCCGGGGTACCGTGGAACTTGATTGATGATGTCAACCATTGAGGAGATCTACCATGTCAAGCATCACGCGAAAACTGGCTGCAGGAGACCGCCCCACGACCCACCCGAGCGTCGGCAGTGCCGCCCTGGTTGGCGCGAAGAGCGCCGGAGCCTCCCTGGCAGCCAACCTGGCGGTGCTCGGTGTGGCCACCCTGGCCGGTGCCGACATGCTCGTCCGGCCCGACGCGAACAAGCCGGTCATGCAGGTCGGCGTCATCCTGGTCGCCGCCACCACGCTTCTCCCCCTGCTCCTGGCCACGATGCTGCTGATCCCGGCGCGCCGTTGGGGCGCTCGGGGCTGGCGTGCGCTGGCAGTCGCGGGGCTCGTGGTCGGTGTGGTTTCGGTGGTGATGCCGCTCGGCGCGCAGGCCCGGCCCGGCACCCAGCTCGCCCTGGCCTCGATGCACGTCATCACCGGAGTGGCCTGGTTCCTGGTCGTTCGTCGGGCCACCGCACGACTCAGGACGGCCTGACGTGGCGCGCTCGACCCTGACCGACATCGAGGGGCGATGGCTCGCGGACCCTCCCCGGTCTCTGGCGAGGATCGCCACAGTGGATGCCGATGGACTGCCACACGTCGTTCCCGGCGGCTGGTCGTTCGACCCGATGGCGTCCGAGTTTGTGCTCGGCGGCCGCGACGTGCCCGCCACGGCACGAGCACGCCACGTCCGCGCATCCGGCGTCGCCGCGGTGGTGGTGGACGGGCTGGCCCCAGGACCGGGGTGGACGCCGTGGGCTCTCGTGGTCCGAGGGCGCGCCCGGGTCGACGAGGAGCTCGGCGAGATCCGAGTCGCCTGTGACGACGTGATGTCGTGGGGGCTCGACGACGAGCTCGCCTCACGAGACTAGCCCCCTACCCCCAAGTCTCACTGCGGGAAGTGCAGGCTTCCACTGCGGCGGCCTGCAGTTTCCCACATTTCCAGGGGTGGGGTGGCTCGCCGGACCCGAGGAGGGGTCGGGGGTCGACTCAGGTCAGCCAGTGACGAGACGCTCGAGCTCGGCTCGACCGGCGAGGTCGGGAGGCATCACGACCTCGCCGGACCGGACGTAGTAGAAGGCCGCCTCGACATGGTCCGGCTCGACTCCGGCCAGCTCCGCCCAGGCGAGCCGGTAGACCGCGAGCTGAAGCGGATCGGCATCGTGGCGGCGGTTGGTCTTCCAGTCGACGACGAGGAACCCTGTCGGGGTCTCGTACACCGCGTCGATGCGTCCTCGGACGACTTGACCGCCCAGGACGAGGGAGAAGGCCGCCTCGACGTGGAGTGGCGTCCGCTCGCCGAACGGACCCGCTCGGAACGCCTCGATCAGCTCGGCCAGGTCGTCGTCGCCGCCGATGTCGATGTCACCCCGTCCGGGCAGCTCCTCGGGGTCGAGCAGCATCGGCCGACCGATGTGACCCTCGACCCACGCATGGAAGCGGGTGCCGAACCGGGCCGACGGTGAAGGCTTACGCGGCATCGGTCTGGCGAGCTGCTCGGCCAGTCCCGCTGGGTCGTCGTTGAGCCGCATCAGGGTCGTCGCCGACAGCTGGTCGGGCAGCCGGACGACGATCGCGTCGGCGCGGTTGACTCGCGCCTCCTCGACGAGGCGGGCGATCTCCCGGTCCCACTGGTCGACCTTGCTGAGCTCGTCGAGCATCAGCTCGTCATCGGCCTGCCGAGCCGCGCTCGACGGCCCCGCCGCGCGCGCCTCCTCGACCAGGCTGGCGGCCGCCCGCCGCTGGGCGACCTCGTCCGCACCCGCCTCGACCGGCCACAGATAGCGGTCGAGGGTGCGGTTGGCCGGGTTGTCGGCGTCGTCGTCGGGCGGCGGGGTCGAGACCTCTGGCTGGTCACCCCATGACCGCATGGTGGCGATGACGTCGTCCATGAACAACGAGGGCCCCCGCGGCTGCTTCTGCTCCGGACCCCACCAGTGGCACGAGACGACGAGCTCGTGGCGTGGCCGGGTCACTGCGACATACGCAAGCCGGCGCTCCTCCCGCAGCTCGGCGGCCTTCGAGTCGTCGACGAACTGCTTGAGCCCCTTGTTGGTCCGCTCTGCCACGCCCGGGAGGTCGGCCGCGTCACCTCGCAACGGCGACGGCAGCGCGGCCATGTCGGTCGGCCAGCGCGATCGGCCCTGAGCCGAGGGAAAGACCTTGTCGCACATGCCCGGGACGAACACGACATCCCACTCCAGGCCCTTGGCCCGGTGCACGGTGAGCAGTTTGACGGAGTCGGCCTCGGTCGGGATGGCCAGCGCCAACCCCTGGGCATACTCATCTTCCGCCTGCAGATAGGCGAGCAGTCCCGGCAACGAGGCGTCACCGTCGATACCGGCGAACGTCGCCACCGCGTCGACGAACGTCGCGAGGTTGTCGCGCCGCGACGACGCCACCGCTGACGTCGATGAGGCGAGCTCCACCTCGAGACCTGTCACGTCGACAACCCGGCGCACCAGGTCGAGCAGGGGCTCGCCGGCGTAACGTCGCAGCGTGCGGATCTCCCTCGCCAGGGCCCTGAACCGCTCGAGTGCGTGCACGGAGTAGGGAAGCCCGCCGAGATCTTCGAGTGCCTCAGGCAACGAGACGATGTCGGCCGGGTCAACACCTGCCACTGCCTGCTCGAGCGCGCCTCCGATGTCGTCGGGATCGACGGACTGCTGAAACGCGAGCCGCCGGGCGCGCTCCCCGAGCAGCGCGAGGTCACGGACGCCGATCGCCCACCGCGGCCCCACGAGCAGGGCGAGCAGTGACGCGTTGGCGGTCACGTCATGCACGACCTGGAGCGTCGCCACCACCTCGGCGACCTCGGGCATCGACAGCAGTCCGCTGAGCCCGACCACCTCGACAGGGGCGCCGGCGGCCACAAGCGCATCATGGACGTCGCTGGCGGTCTTGTTGTCGCGCACCAGCACGCCGATCTGGCTCCATGTCGGCACCGGCATCGCGGCATGGGCAGCCGGCACCTCGCGGGCGAGGAAGCGCAGCTCGTCGTCGTAGGTCTCCAGCACCGCCGCCCGGACGACTCCGTCGCGGGCCGTCGGCGCGGATGCGAGTGGCTCGGCTCCGGCGTGGACGGCGTAAAGATCGGCCGCGAGTGCGTTGGCGGTGTGCAAGATGCGCGCCTGGGAACGGCGGTTGACGCTCAGCGGGAATGGCGTGGGAGCCACAGCCCCCAGCGGCGACGGGAAGTCGCGCATGAACTGCTCGATGTTGCTGACCGAGGCCCCGCGCCAGCCGTAGATGGCCTGACACGGATCTCCGACCGCTGTCACCGGGTGGCCGAGGCCGGTGTCGGCCGAGTCTCCCGAGAAGAGGGCGCCCAACAGCCGTGCCTGGGCGACCGACGTGTCCTGGTACTCGTCGAGCAGGACGACCTTGAACTGCTCTCGCTCGCTCACACCGACCTCCGGACGAGACTCGGCGAGCTGCGCCCCCAGCGCCATCTGGTCGGAGAAGTCCATGACGCCGAGCTCGTGCTTGAGCCTGCGGTAGCTCTCGACGAAGGCGAGCAGCTCGGCCCGCTTCGCCAGCGTCGACAGCACCCTCTTGACGTCGAGCGTCTGTCGTCCCTGCTCCCACAGCGGCGTCTCCAGCGTCTGGTAGCGGCGCAGCGCAGCGGGGGTGACGAGGTGCTCCGACAGCTCGGCGTCAAGAGCCAGCAGTCCTGACACGCTCGTCGCGACCCAGGTGGTCAGATGCTCCACAGGGCCGGTATGACGCCTGATGGCGCGGGCCGCGAGCTGGAAGCGGGATGCGTCGGCGAGGAGTCGGGTATCGGGCTCGTGGCCGATCCGCAGTCCGTGCTCGGCCAGCAGACGGGCGGCATAGGCGTGATAGGTGAGCACGGTGGGCTCGAGCGGCTCGTCGTCGCCAGTCTCGACTGGGGTGCCTGGCCGACGCAGCAGCCCAGCATGGACGAGGGCACTGCGAACCCGGTGGCCGAGCTCGGCAGCAGCCTTGTTGGTGAAGGTGAGGCCAAGAATCTGATCGGCCTCGACACGACCGGTCGCGACGAGCCACACGACGCGGGCCGCAATCACCGTCGTCTTGCCGGAGCCGGCTCCGGCGACGATGACGCCCGGCGGCAGCGGCGCGGTGATGGCCGCCAGCTGCTGATCGCTGTAGTCGACGTCCATCAGCTGTCGTAGCTCCGCACGCGTCGAGATGATCCGGGTCGTCGTGGACTGCGTGGTCACGAGAGCACCGTGCCGCTGCGCTGCTGGGCTGGGCACATGGTCGCGAAGTCGCAGCGCGCACAGTAGGCGTTGACCGTCGCGTCGAACGTCTCGGAGCGCACCACGTCGACGGCGGAGATCAGCTGGATCTCGATCGGCTTCCGGCCTGCGTCGTCGGGTTTCTGCGGCCCCTGCTCCTGCACCTTGGGGTAGCCACCCACGTCGATCCGCAGCTGGACGAGCTCGGCGCCGCCGGACCGGGCATCGGCTCCGCACAGCTCTGCCATGCCTCCCTGCTCGACCGCCAGCTGATAGAGGCCGAGCTGCGGGTCGTCAGGCAACGATGTGCCCGCGGGAGCGTTTTTGCTCGTCTTGAAGTCGATGATCCGGATGTTGCCCGCCGCGTCACGCTCGACCCGGTCGACCTTGCCGCGCAGCGCCACGGTCTCACCGTCCTCGAGCGGCACCTCGACCTCGAAACCCTGCTCCGAGCCGAGGAGCTCCCGACCAGGGCGGCCATCGGCCCAGGCCACGAAACGCCTGAGCGCGTGCTCTGCCTCGGCGTGCTCACGGTCGCCGATCCACGGACTCTCGAACTGCAGCTGGCTCCAGACCGAGTCGAGCAGGGCGAGCAGCCGAGCCTCGTCGACGGTCTCCTCCCGACTCATGTGGTCGGCGAGCGCGTGGATGACGCTGCCGAACCCGAGCGACGTACTGCGCCCGGACTCACCTCCTGCCTCCCGCGCCAGGAACCAGCGCAGCGGGCAGTCGAGCAGGCCGGAGAGGGCGCTGGCGGAGAGACGGAGCGGCTCAGCTGCGGGGCGGACCGGGACGTCGTTGGTGGTGCGCTCACGCAACCCCCACCACAGGGCCGGGTCGGCCGCCCGCGCGACCGGCTCACCGGCGACAGTCTCCCCACACAACTGCGCCAGTCGGGCGGCTGCCGCTCGCTGCAGCGGCTCGCGGGTCGCTGGATCGCCAGCCACCCGACGCAGCTCCGCGACGAGTCCGGGCAGCGAGAGCGTGCGGGCGGGGCGTCCAGGCCGCTGCTCGGGCGGCAGCCCCAGCTCCCCGATGAGACGGGAGGGCTGGTCACCGTCGGCCTCCGGGGAGGCGACCGCAGTGACGATGAGGCGCTGTCGAGCCCGGGTCACGGCGACGTAGAAGAGCCGTCGCTCCTCGGCCATCATCGCCTTGGTCGGCAGCGCGGCGACCATACCGTCGACACCGAGCCGATCGGCCTGCAGCAAGGAGCCGCGCCGCCGCAGGTCGGGCCAGCTGCCCTCCTGGACCCCGGCAACGACGACGAGCCTCCACTCGAGGCCCTTGGAGCGGTGGGCCGTCAGCAGTCGCACGGAGTCGCCGCGCACCCCGCGCTCGGCAAGGGTGTCGGCGGGGATCTGCTGTGCCTCGACCTCGTCGAGGAACGCCGACGCCGACGTGTGGTCCTGCTGCTCCTCGGCGCGCGCCGCGGCCTCGAACAGGGCACAGATCGCGTCGAGGTCGCGGTGGGCTGCACGTGCTGCGCCGCCGCCGCGCTCCACCGCGCCCCGCAGCCGGTAGGGCCAAGTCGTGCCAGACCAGAGCACCCACAACGCCTCCTCGGCAGCTCCACCACCACGCAGGACGCCACCGGCACGAGCGAGCAGCCCTGCCAGCATGCGGGGACGCATCGCCAGCCGCTCGTCGATGCCGTCGAGCAGCAACGGGTCGAGCAGCGTCTGGCGGATCAGCTCTCCTGACGCGAGCGGGAGCCGCTGCCCGGCGTGGGCCTCCCGGTCGCGGCTGCGCAGATCGCGACCCAGCCTGCGGACCTGAGCCGCGTCGAGGTCGCACAGCGGCGACATGACGAGCACGTGGGCGACGTCCGCGGTCAGCAGCTCTGGCTCACCCGCGCAGCGCAGCGCGGCGAGCAGTGGCTGGACCGCAGGCTCGGCGCGCAACGGCACCTCGTCGCCGGCGACCTCGACCGGCACCCCGGCACCGATGAGCGCGCGCCGCATGCCGGGGATCGCGGCCACCCCGGAGCGGACGAGCACGGCCATGTCCGACCAGGCGATGTCGTCTTCGAGATGAGCACGCCGGAGGAGGTCGGCGATGTGGTCGGTCTCGGCGCCGCTGGAGCTGAACGTGTAGACGTCGACCTTCCCGTCGCCGTAGTCGTTGGCTGCGGCGACCGGGTGGCGGAACTTCTGGAACTCGGCCGCGCTGATCGGGCCGCTCACCCCGATGCCCTTGGCGATCCGGCGGGAGGCGGTGAGGAGACGGCTGCCGAACCGACGGGTGGTGCCGAGCGCGACGACCGGAGCCGGTGTGCCGTCGATGCGCGGGAACCGCGTCGGGAACTCGAGGATCCCCCGCACGTCGGCTCCCCGGAACGCGTAGATGCTCTGGTCGGGGTCTCCGACGACGACGAGGTCGCGACCGTCACCGGCCAGGGCACGCAGCAGACGCACCTGGTTGGGATCGGTGTCTTGGTACTCGTCGACGAAGACGGCGCGGTACTCCTTGCGCAGCTGCTCCTTGTTGGCCGGCAGCTCGGCGACCAGCACCGCGCGGTGGATCACCTCGGAGTAGTCAAGGGCGACCTGGGCGTCGAGAACCGAGAGGTACTCCTCCATGAACCGCCCTGCCGCCACCCACTCGGGCTTGTCGCTGGCCTGACCGACCCGCTCGAGGTCGTCGGGGTCGAGCCCGAGCTCACGGGCGCGCGCGAGCACGGCGTGGACCTCGCGGGCGAATCCACGCGTCCGCAGGGCCGCGTCGATCGACGGGGGCCAGTCGGCGATCCCGGTCTCGCGGGAGTAGGACAGCAGCTCCGCCAGCCGGACGTCCTGCTCTGGCGCACTGAGCAGGCGCAGCGGACTCTCGTAGGTGCTGTCCGGCTGGAACCGCCGCACCAGCCCGTAGCAGAACGAGTGGAACGTCGAGCTGATCGGTGTCGCCGACGTCCGACCGAGCCGGGAGGTGATCCGCGTCCGTAGCTCGTCAGCCGCCTTGCGGCTGAAAGTCAGCACCAAGACCTCGTCGGGCGTCAGACCACCTCGCTCGACGCGGTCGACCACAGACTCGACAAGCGTCGTCGTCTTGCCGGTGCCTGGCCCGGCCAGGACGAGGAGTGGGCCACCGCCGTGGTCGACCACCGCCCGCTGGGACGCGTCGAGGTCTGGGCGTGCGTCGTGGGGACGACGGGCCAGCTCGAGGCGATACGTGACCGACATGAGTGCCATTGGAGCAGACGGTGCCGACATACCCGCCGAGCCCTTCGACGCAAGAGCGCTGCGTGCGCACCCGCACTGGGGCGGGCCTCAGGGCATCCACAGCACGGCGTCGAGGTCGACCCGCAACGACGCTGCGTCGGTGATCCGGCCACGCAACGGGGTCCCTTCCTCGCGGTAGTGCACCAGGGCTTCGCACTGGTGCGAGAGCGGCAGGCTGCCGTCGGCGCGGACGACCCGCCACCACGGGACGGACGAGCCGTAGACGGCCATCACCCGCCCGACCTGTCGCGGCCCTCCGTGTCCGACCGCGCCCGCGAGCACGCCGTACGTCGTCGCACGGCCGACCGGGACCCCCTCCACGAGGGAGAGGACCGCCTCGATGTACACCTCGTGCTCACCGGTCCGACCCTGCTGCGCCACGGGCCGAGTCTGTCAGCCAGGCCCCTCCGTCCGAACACCCCGTGGCCCGCGGATCGAGCGCGTTCGGACTGTCATCCGCGACAAGCGGTGTCTGGACGATGAGCGAAGCCGCTGGTGCGAGGTGCACCGAGGCTCCTGGAGGTCTGGAGGTCGTTCAGTCCAGGCTCTCGAGCAAGCGGTCGATGCTGTCACGCTCGTACATGTTGAGCCAGGCTTCACAGCGCAACCGGACCAACAGGTCACGGGCCTCCCATGACCGTCCCACTGTCACCAGCCACGCCGCCTTGCGCTGGATGACGGCGCCACGCAGCCAACGTCGCTCGAGCTCGATCCCACGGTCGTACGCCGCCTGGATCTCACCTTCGGGGGCGCCTTGCGCGGTGAGCACGACGGCGACGTTCGATGCCATGCTGCTGCGGTCGAGGTCCGGCAGCTCGTGGTCCGCGATCAGGCGCTCGAACAACCTGAGAGCCTCCGCGGCATTGCCGGACTCGTAGTGTGCGTTGGCCAGGTTCGCCGCGGCGTGGTACTCCTGATAGTCCACCGGCCGACTCTAGCGCCCAGCAGGTTCAGCGTCCCCGGACCGGCGAGCTCGTAGGCATGCAGCATCTCGGGCGCATCGAACACGGTGAGCACCTTGACGCCGGTCTGCTGTCGCCATACAGCTGACTTGATGGTGGGTTTCAGCACCACCGGGAAGCGCAGGTCGGCCGCCGCCAACTCCGCGTCAGCGGCGCTGCGCAGAACCCGGGTCCGCGATGAGGCTTGGATGAGGGCGAGATGAGACCTCTTCGGGCCGACCACCGGCCGCCGGTGACAGGACCCTAGCTAGGGTGCGACTCATGGCATCCGAGCTGTCCTTCCCTCGCCAGCACGCCCGCACACTTCGCTTCACCCTGGGCGCGCCGCGATCCTTCACGGTCGCACCGGATGGGGCGCGCATCGCTTTCCTGCGATCCGGATCCGGTGTCGACCGGGTCAACCAGCTGTGGGTGCTCGATCTCGACGGGGGCACCGCAGCTGAGCGAGTCGTCGCAGATCCTGGGCAGCTGCTCGACGGTGCCGCCGAAGTGCTGTCCGCAGAGGAGCGCGCCCGGCGTGAGCGCAGCCGCGAGGGTTCTGGCGGCATCGTCGGCTACGCGACGGACCAGGCGGTTGAGCTGGCGGCGTTCACGCTGTCCGGTCGCCTGTTCGCCGCGTCGCTCCTGACCGGCGTGGTCACCGAGCTCGACGTCCCCGCCCCTGTCGCCGACCCTCGGCCGTCCCCCGACGGCAGCCACATCGCGTACGTCGCCGCGGGCAGTCTTCGCGTTGTCGCCAGCGACGGCTCCGACGACCGGCCCGTCGCCGAGCCTGACCGCGGCGACGTGACCTGGGGCCTGGCGGAGTTCGTCGCCGCCGAGGAGATGGGCCGCCACCGTGGCTTCTGGTGGTCACCTGACGGCGATCGGATCATCGCCGCACGCGTCGACAACGCTCCCGTCCAGACGTGGTGGATCGCCGATCCTGCCAACCCGGCGAAGCCACCCGTCAAGGTGCGCTATCCCGCCGCCGGCACCGCTAACGCCGGTGTCTCGCTGGCCCTCGTCGGGCTGGACGGTGCCCACACGGAGATCACCTGGGACCGCGAGAGCTTCCCGTACCTGGCTCGCGTCCACTGGAGCAGCGACAACCCGCCGATCCTCTTGGTGCAGGCCCGCGACCAGCAGTCTCAGCAGATCCTGTCGGTCGACACCACCACGGCGGGAGTCTCGGTCGTCCTCACCGAGCACGACCCGTCTTGGCTCGAGCTCTTCGTCGGCGCGCCAGCCTGGACGCCGGACGGCCGGCTCGTCCACGTCGCCGACCGAGGCGGCGCTCGCGTCCTCACCATCGACGACAGTCCGGTCACAGACTCGACCCTGCATGTCCGCGCAGTGCTGGGGGTCAGCGGCGACGGCGTCCTCGTCAGCGCGTCAGCCGGTGAGGATGCGTCGGATCCACAGATCGGTGAGATCCACGTCTACCGCGTCAGCGCCCATGGCACCGAGCGCCTGTCCGACCACCCAGGCGCGCACACGGCCGTCGCCTCTGGACCAACGATGGTCTTGTCGTCGAGCACCCTGAACCAGCACGGCGACGTCGTCCAAGTGGTCCACGACGGCGTGCAAGTGATCGAGATCGCATCTGTGCGGGAACAGCCGGTCATCACCGCCCGTCCGGAGCTGCGGCTCGCGGGCGGTCGTCGGATTCCGTGCGCGGTCTTCCTGCCGACCGGCTTCGGATCTGGCGCGGGTCGACTGCCGGTGCTGATGGACCCGTACGGCGGCCCGAGCGGCCAACGAGTGGTGGCGTCGCACAACTCACACCTCACGTCGCAATGGCTCGCAGACCAGGGCTTCGCGGTGATCGTGGCAGACGGCCGGGGCACGCCTGGGCGCACCCCCGCCTGGGAGAAGGCAGTCCGCAACAACCTGGCTCAGCTCCCGCTCGACGACCAGGTCGATGCCCTGCACTCGCTTGCCGACGACTACCCGCTCGATCTCGACCGGGTCGCGATCCGAGGCTGGTCGTTCGGCGGCTACCTCGCCGCGCTCGCCGTCCTGCGGCGACCGGACGTGTTCCACGCGGCGATCGTGGGCGCCCCCGTCACCGACCAGCGGCTCTACGACACGCACTACAAGGAGCGCTACCTCGGCCTCCCCGACGAACAGCCCGAGGTGTACGCCGCCAACTCGGTCGTCACAGACGATGGCCTGTCCGGGGCGGTCGAACCGCATCGGCCGATGATGATCGTCCACGGCCTCGCAGATGACAACGTGGTTGTGGCGCACAGCCTCAGGCTCTCCACCGCCTTGCTGGGCGCAGGGCGGCCGCATGAGGTACTGCCCTTGTCAGGGGTCACGCACATGGCGACGCAGGAGCGGGTGGCAGAGAATCTGCTGCTGATGCAGGTCGACTTCCTCAGACGGAGTCTGGGCATGACCCGGACAGCATGACGGGTGAGACTCGCTGAGCATGGCGAGGACCGGGAGGATCACCCCTCCCGGCGCTTCCACGTGAGGTGCTGCCCCGCTCGGCCTCCGTCAGATGATCGGGTCGAACGGCTCGGTGCCGAGCGACAAGGTCAGACCACTGATTCCTGAGTTGGCCTTGGCGTAGTTCAGCTCGTGGCTGATGTCACCGATGTTGTTCGATGCCGGAAGCGGCGCGAGGCCGAGCGTGGACAACGTGCCGAGCGCTTTGCCGTCGGCGTCGAGGAACGCGCTCCCGGAGTCGCGGGGAACGCCCGGTGTCACGATCACGCCGGGGTGGATCGCTGCCGTGGCGGCGGGGCCCAGCCGCCCGCGATGCTCTGGTCCTTGGCGAGGTCGGGCGCGTCACGGCTCCTGAAGTGGGGCTCGCCACCAGGAAGGCGGCTCCCGTGACCAGGATGGCCGCGGCCACGGTCGAGCGAGTACGGATGAGTATTTGCTGCTCCCTCCATGTGCGAAACGTCGGACCCTGGGTCGACGAGGCCCGGTTCTGGCGAGTCACACCGCCTCTCAACCTGCAAGAAAGTGGGCGGTCTTGCACTATGCCGGC
>Ga0136630_1000059_pt1 | contig 30248 bp, 20 predicted proteins | sample AntDrymUQ5682106_2_FD_105496 | JGI IMG/M metagenome (GOLD analysis project Ga0136630, IMG submission 105496) | Polar desert sand microbial communities from Dry Valleys, Antarctica - metaG UQ568 (21.06) | ecosystem: Environmental > Terrestrial > Soil > Desert | place: Antarctica: Dry Valley...
CAGTGGTATCGGGTTGTGGGAGATCAGGGAACAGCGAAGGTTCTTTACTCATGGTGCCAGGATCGCATATTCATGATCAATTGGCGATCCCCTGCAAACAATTTTTTCACAGCCTCTGAGGAGCCTGCGTCTTATAATTCAGGTCCATCACCGTCTCCGCCGCAACCGCCAACAGAGTCTGAGTACGACAGGAGGAATAGAGAACTTAAGGAGAATTGCGTTTATATAGGTGGGCGTTACCTACCAAATCTCAATGCGGGCGAGGGCGGCTGTATTTTGCGTATAGGAAGTATAAACCATCGCTCTGGTGAGTCGACGCGTGAGAACCGGAGCTCATCCATCAGGCAGGTCCGCCGCCGGAGATCGCCCTGCCGGTGAGCGGATCGAGGGTCGGAACCGTGCGCGACGCTGCAATTTTCGAGGTGTTTTCGGTGTTGGTTTGCCGTCGGCACGACAGTTCCTCTGCCGCAGTCATGAACGACTGGGCATCCGTGCCGAGAGGGTGAGGAGAAGCGCCTAATCCGTCAGGCCCGGATGGATCGCTTGGGGTGGTGCGTCTGCGGCCGGTGGCAACGCGCGCCTGGCGGGTGTTTGGGCTGTATTCTTCTCAAGGTGGTCGAGGAGGGTCTTGGCCGGCGATGATCTTGACCGTCCCGGCGCAATGCTCACAGGTCTCGATGTCCATCCGCAGGGCGCCAAGCAGGGCCGCCTTCGGCCCCAGCCGGCCTTCGGCCGGGCTCGTACGAGCCCTTGCCCTGGCTTTCGATGTTGAAGACGCGCTTCAAGCGTTTGGCCTAGCTCATGCCGGCGTGACGCTAGGCGGGTGTTGGGTCCACCTGCTTGCTGTTGGGCCAGACTCCCCAGTTGGCTCAGGCCAGCGCGGCGGCACTCCATTGACGGTGTCCCGGGATGGCAATTCCGCTGGTCGCAGCTCGAGCGCCGCGCTAGGATACGATCACCGAAACGGAGCGTGCATCTTTGGCGGAGCGGAGCCTACAACCTTTCTATCGGGAGCTGTCCCGCATCGGGACGGAGACGCGGCTCGGCGCGGGAACAATGCTCTGGCACGAGGGAGACCCGGGGGACTCGGTCGTCCTGCTGCTGGACGGGACGCTGGAGATCCTGCTCGAAGCGGGCGACGAGAGCGAAGAGGTCATCCTGCGTACGCTCGACGCGGGGGCGCTGGTGGGTGAGATCGCATCCACGGACGGACGCTCCCGCTCCGCCGCCGTGCGTGCGCGTACCTCCTGCCGCATCCTGAAGATCCTGGCCCCCGATTTCGGCAACCTGCTGCGGCGGCGCCCGGACATGCTGGAGGAGCTGTACTGGCTTCAGGTTGAGCGCGTGCGCTACCTGACTCGCCAGGTCACCAAGACCCACCAGCAGGCCATTACGGACGTGCTGACCCGGCTGTACAACTACGGCTTCTTCCGCGAGCGCCTCGAGATCGAGCTCGAGCGGGCCCGGCAGACCGGCGACCTGATCTCGCTGGTCATATTCGACATCGACCACTTCAAGCACTACAACGACACCAACGGCCACTCCGAGGGCAACGTGGTCCTGGTACAGGTGTCGGCGATCCTCAAGAACGCGGGCCGGCGCGGGGACATCCCGACGCGCTACGGAGGCGAGGAGCTGGTGGCGCTGCTTTACGGGGCCACGCGCGAAGAGGCGGCGCGCTTCGCAGAGCACGTGCGCCAGGACGTCGAGACGTACGCGTTCAAGGGCGACAGCACGCAACCGCTCGGCAAGGTGACGGTGAGCGCGGGCGTGGCCACCTATCCCTGGGACGCCACCGGCGACGCCGCGCTCATCAAGGCCGCCGACCAGAACCTGTACAAGGCGAAAGAGGCGGGGCGCAACCGCGTCGTCACCAACGAGGCGGAGCCGGCGTGAGGCACGCGCTAACGCTACGCTGTTTTGAAAATCACGCGGTAAGCGGCTTAGGACTGGCCACACTCGCGCCGTTGCTCTTGCGCTCTGCCGGTGACCAATCCCGCGCAACGGAGACGATCAGGGGCGCGTTCACGACGTCAAACAAGTTCCCGCTCCGCATACTCGCTGCCGGCTGGATCAGCTTGATGGAACCAGGTGCTCGACGATCAGTTGCGGGCTGCGAGACCCCTGGTATTCATTGATCGCCAGCCGGTACACGAGCCTCACGCGCCGCGCCTCCAGGGACCAGCCCGCCTCCAAAGCATTGAAAGCGATGCCCGCGACGGAATGCGTGCTTTGATCAGGCCGCAGGACGAACTTTAGGTGCCGGTCCGAGACCACTCGCGGGGCTTGCAGATCGAATTCACCGTCGAACAGCGGCTCGGGAAAGCCTTGGCCCCAGGGACCGGCCTGCTGCAGGGCTTCGGCCATTTCCAATCCTAAATCGCTTGCACCCAACTCGCCATCAGTATAGACCACATCGCGTAGCGTCTCCGGCGACATTCGCCCCTCGACCTCCACGTCGAAAGCGCGCGCGAACGCCGCTAAGTCCGCGCGCCGCAACACCATTCCCGCGGCCATGGCGTGCCCTCCGAACTTGCTGATGAGCCCCGGGTGCGCCGCGGCCACGGCATCGAGCGCGTCACGGACATGCACGCCCGCGATGGAGCGCGCCGAACCCTTGATTTCATCTCCCGAGGCCAAGGCGAAAGCGATCACGGGACGATTGATGCGTTCGCGGATGCGGCCGGCCACGATCCCCACCACCCCTTGGTGCCAGTCCTCGTGGAACAGGCAAACGCCGTAGGCCGTTTCATTGATTTCCAGAGACCCAAGGCTTGCCAGCGATCCGATCGCCTCTTCGTGCATCTTGGCCTCGATGTCGCGCCGCTCGCGGTTAAGCCCGTCGAGCCGCGCGCCCAGTTCCTTGGCCGTGCGTTCGTCCTCGGCGAGGAGGCACTCGATCCCAAGCGACATGTCCGCCAAACGGCCCGCGGCATTGAGCCTCGGCGCAACCGCGAAGCCGAGATCACGCGCGGACAGCCGCCCTAAATCGCGGCCCGCAACCGATACCAAGGCGCGGATCCCGGGGACACAGCGCCCGGCCCGGATCCGGGCCAGCCCTTGGGCCACGAGAATGCGGTTATTGTGGTCGAGCGGGACCACATCGGCCACGGTGCCGAGCGCGACGAGGTCCAGGAACGAGGCGAGGTTCGGTTCCGGTATTCCCTTGCCGGCGAACCAATTCGAGGCGCGCAGATGAGCGCGTAACGCCGTCAGCACGTAAAACATCACGCCAACACCGCACAGGACCTTGCTCGGGAAAAGATCCCCGGGCCGATTGGGGTTGACGATCGCATCCGCTTCAGGCAGGGCGGACCCCGGCAGATGATGGTCCGTGATCACGACCCGCACACCCGCGCGCCGGGCCGCGGAGACGCCGTCGATGCTGGAGATGCCGTTATCGACGGTAACGAGAACCCGGGGCCGGCACGGGAGAGTGATCGCCACGATCTCGGGCGTGAGACCATAGCCATACTCGAAGCGGTTGGGGACGACATAATGCACATCCGCCGCCCCCAATGCCCGTAACCCGCGCACGGCGAGCGCACAGCCGGTGGCGCCATCGGCATCGAAATCGCCGACCACGACGATGCGCTCGGCGTGTTCAAGCGCGCCGGCGAGCACCTCCACGGCTTGAGTCATGCCGCCCAACTCACGGTAGGGAAGAAGGCGGGTGAGCGAATAGTCCAATTCCTCGTAAGAACGCACGCCGCGGGCGAGGTAAATACGCTGCAACACGGGCCGCAGGCCGTTCATAAGGCCGTCCGCCGCCGGGATGACGCGTCTGACAATCCGCTTATCCATCGTTTTGAAAGCTTGTAAGATAGGGTTTGAGCGCTGTAGCGCGGAGCAGAGTTCGGCACGGCGCCCCGCGAGCCCCTATACAAGCGGCTTGGGTTGTGCTCTATTAATCGCTGGATCGGATGCTAGCGGGCAATGTCAACCGCAATGCGTTTGTGAATTTTTAGGTCATTTTATAACAGTTCGTGGGAGGGGACCCGTTTAATATGAGATATGCACCAGCAAGGGTAATTCCTATGAACCGGACAAGTAGCATAGACAGTACTCCATCGGAAACCAAATGCGCGGCGTTGCTCTGCGAAGCCGCCAAGAGTCAGTTGGTGGTAATCGATATCCAGGCGAAACTCGGCGCCACGATTCCGGTGAAGGTCCTTAATCGCGTGATCGACAATACCGTTCTGATGTTGGAGGCTGCCAAAACCCTCGGGATCCCGGTGCTCGCCAGCGAGCAATACCCGAAAGGCCTAGGTCCCTTGGAGCCTCGGATCATCGAACACCTTCCAAGCGGCGTGCAACGCTTCGAGAAAACCTCGTTCTCATGCGTGCAAGCCAACGGTTTTCTCGACGCCGTCAGGAATGCAGCTCGGCCACACGTGGTGCTCGCGGGGATGGAGGCGCACGTGTGCATTTTGCAGACGGCGATTGACCTCAGCGCCCACGGTTTCGACGTTTTCGTCGCCGAGGATGCGCTGTGCTCGCGTAAGCTGGAAAATTACCAGAATGCCCTATCGCGCATGCAACAATCCGGCGTAGCGGTGCTCAGCGCCGAGTCCGTGGTGTTCGAGTGGCTACGCGACGCGAAACACGAGCATTTCAAAGCCATCGCGAAACTTTTGCGTTGACGGCGTTTAATCCAATCCGCGCGGCGCATGAACCGGGGCGACAACGCGAACGGACGCTCGCGATCGCATCCTTAGGAAAACTCTGAATAAGTGTAATGAGCACGCCCAACTGCGCGAAGCTGCACAGCGAGACGTGAGACATATCATGCAGAAAGGCGAGCGGCGAGCGAGCACGCGACAAAGCAGATAGGCGGCACAGTAGCTTCTTCGGAGTTTCCTTAGTCACTGCACCCGCCACTGTGCATACGGCGCCTAAGCCACCGTTTATCGAGCTGCGTGATCTCACCAAGACTTATCACGAAGGCGGCTCCGAGCGCGTAGTCCTCCAAGGTGTGAACGCCACCTTCCCCGCGGGGCAGTTCTTGGCCGTGACCGGACGAAGCGGTTCGGGTAAGTCGACGCTGCTCAATCTCATCAGTGGCATCGACCTGCCAACGGCAGGCGGTGTCCGGTTCGACGAGATTTGGTTGCACGCGCTCGATGATACGCAGCGCACACTGTTTCGGCGCCGCTATATTGGATTCGTATTTCAGTTCTATAACCTTATCCCGACGCTTACGGTCGAAGAGAACCTGCTGTTACCCCTCGAGCTCAATGGGATCACGGGCCACAAGGCCCAGACCAAGGCCATGGCGTTTCTGGAACGGCTGGGCCTCGATGGGCGCGGGTCGAGCTTTCCTGATCGCCTCTCGGGCGGGGAACAGCAACGAGTCGCCATCGCCAGGGCCTTGATACACGATCCCGCCGTGATCCTGGCCGACGAGCCGACCGGTAATCTCGATCTCGAGACCGGACGCTCTGTACTGAACCTGTTGCAAGAAACGGTTCGAGAGGCCGCAAAGACCTTAATTATGGTCACGCACAGCCAAGAAATGGTGGCTGTCGCCGACCGCGTCTATCGTCTAGAACAGGGATTGCTGACGGCATCGGCATCAGCATCGTGACCTCGATATTATGGCGCGCGGGCTTACGTTTTTTGATCCGCAACCCTTGGCAGCTCGGTCTCGCTGTGCTCGGAATCGCCTTGGGAGTGGCGGTGGTGGTCGCCATCGACGCCGCTCGGACCAGCGCCGATCGCGCTTTCACGCTTTCCACTCAAGCGGTCGTCGGGAAGGCTACTCATCGCATCATCGGCGGACCTAGAGGTCTCGAGGAATCTCTTTTTACTCGATTAAAGATCAGCGCTGCGATCCGGCAGGCGGCGCCGGTATTGGAGGATCACGTGTCGCTCGCGGATCATCCGGGCGAGACGATGCAACTACTGGGCATCGATCCGTTTTCGGAACTGAGCTTTCGTGCGCTACGGTCCGCTGGTGAGGATACAGCCTCCGCGGCCGGCCTGGTCAAGTTTTTTACCCAACCCGCGAGCGTGCTCATTAACCGTGCGAGCGGAACGCGCCTTGGGATCCACCTTGGCGATCACTTGGATATAAACTTGGGTACGGCGGCGCATCGGCTCAGGGTGGTCGGCTGGCTCGCCGAAATCGGCGATTTAGACCAGGGGTCCTATGACGACCTGCTGGTTACGGACATTGCCACGGCACAAGAGCTCTTTGGCATGGTGGGACGCCTAAGCCATATCGGTCTCATCCTCGCTGGGCCGCGAACCGAGGCCGTCCTCGCGCGTATCCAGCGCTTGTTGCCTCCCGGCGCGGCCGTGATTTCCGCCCGGACCCGCGATCAATCAGTGGCGAGAATGACACGCGCGTTTCAAGCGAACCTCCTCGCCTTGGGTCTCTTAGCCGTCATGGTCGGCGGGTTTGTGGTGTTTAACACGATGCGCTTTTTGGTCGTGCAGCAACGGGACCTGGTAGGGACATTGCGCACGCTCGGGGTCAGGCGGGGGGAGGTGTTTGGGTGGATTCTCGCGGAAGCGACGCTTTTGGGAAGCGCCGGAACAGTCTTGGGGCTGGCCTTGGGCTTAGGGATGAGTGACGCGCTCGTCAAATTAATGACGAGAACGATCAACGATGTCTACTATGTGTTAGCGGTAAGGCAGTTTTCTCTCGCGAGCGCAACTGTCCTGAAAGGCATTGCCCTCGGCATGGGAACGACGCTTATCGCGGCCGCGCTCCCCGCTTACGAGGCAACCGCGATGTTGCCGCGGCTTTCCTTGGCGCGCTCTCACCTGGAGACCCGAAGCCGCCGCAAAGTCGCCATCGCGGGCTGGGTTGGGGTCTCGATTGCGGCATTCGGCGCGCTGTCATTAGGGATCCCGAGTGGGGGCCTAGTGACGGCGTTCACGGCCTTGTTTGCCATCGTTTTCGGGAGCGCGCTGCTCACGCCAGTGCTGATGGTAGGCATCATCCATGGCGTTGGAAGACTATTGTCGCCTAGCGTCGGCATGCTTCTACGCATGGCATTGCGCTCGGTCACCGCCGCGCTCAGCCGCACCGCTGTCGCCGTTGCGGCCTTGATGCTCGCGATTGCCACCACCGTGGGGATGGGATTAATGATCAGCGATTTTCGCCTGTCGGTTTCCGATTGGCTCGCTAATTTGCTGGGGGCGGATCTGTATGTTTTTGTCCCCGGCCCCACGTCCAGGGCGCCGGCGTCGGCGTTACGCCCGGAGCTGGTCCAGGGCATCCGATCCGCGCCCGGCGTCGCGTCGGTGTCTACCACTCGCCGTATCCTTATCGAAGACCCCGGGGAGATCACGGAACTGGTCGCTTATGAGCTGAGCTCACAATCGCGCGCGGGGTTTCGTTTCCAGCGCGGAGATCCTGAGCGCATCTGGAGGGTTTTCGACCGAGAGGACGTGGTATTGGTTTCCGAGGCTTATGCTTATCGTCATGGTTTATCGCTCGGCGATTCGATCCGATTGCGGACCGACCGGGGCCAACGCAACTTTACGCTCGCCGGTGTTTATTATCACTACGGATCCGATCAGGGACTCGTCGCGATGAGCAGACCTATCTTCGACCGTTACTGGCGCGACACGGGTGTGTCTAGCGTAGGAGTCTATACCGCCCCAGGCGTCGATCAGGAGCGACTAAAAGCGCGGATCAAGACCTTATCGGGGCCATCGCAGATGGTTGCGGTGAAATCAAACCGGGCTTTATTCGTGAGCTCATTGCGCATCTTTGACCGCACGTTCATCATCACCGAGGTTATACGGATGCTTGCCGGCTGCGTCGCCTTCGTCGGCGTTTTTAGCGCCTTAATGGCGATGCAATTGGAGCGGGCGCACGAGCGCGGTGTGCTTCGCGCCTGCGGGGTGACCCCCAGGCAGATCGGAAAGCTCATCATCTTAGAAACGGCCTTTATGGGCCTCATCGCCGGAATCATCGCTCTTCCCGTCGGCATGATCATTGCCGTGGTGCTCGAGATGGTGGTCATTCCGCGTTCCTTCGGTTGGGTCATGACGGTACACATTGTCCCCTCGATTCTGCTTCAGGGGCTGTTGATCGGCGTGTTGGCGGCCGCGTTCGCGGCCCTCTATCCCGCCTGGAAAACCACGCGCGGCACGGTGACCGATCTCAGGCGGCATGAGTGAGAGCTTGTGACAAAATCGTCGCGAGCGAAGGGAGGTCGTGTTCCGCCGGAGCGGAGGAACCGGAGTGTATACTGAAATACATGAGGATTCCGAGCGCCGCCGGAACACGAGATCCCGAGCGCAGCAGATTTTTCACAAGCTCTGAGCAGTGATCCCCATGTCGCCATGCGGCAGATCCCTGGAATGACGAGAAGCCGGGCGTCGGCTCCCTGGACATCCCACCGATCACATCCCTCTGGAATCGATCGGAGGGCTATCTATTCCTTCGCGGGATTACTAACATGGCGCGACGCTGCTATCCGATTACCCTGGCTTGGGTACGAACGAAGCTCATGCTGATCCCGCTCAGAGACGATCTCCATCTTAAAGCTCGCCCGCTCGTGACCTACACACTCATCGGCGCATGTACTGTCCTATTCTTGTTGCAGCAATCATTAGAAGAGGTCGAGTCTCAGCGCCTAATTTATAGTTTCGGTATCATACCCGCCCTGCTGCTTGAACATGCGCGCCTGGCGCCCGGGCTGGTGTTCGTATCTCCCGAAGCGGCGTTGTTTACATCCATGTTTTTGCACGCCGGATGGATCCATCTGATTGGGAACATGCTTTACCTGTGGATATTTGGCGACGACGTGGAAGACTCGATGGGCCGCTGTCGCTATCTAGTTTTCTATTTGCTTTGCGGCCTCGCCGGAGCACTGTGCCATGTCGCGGCGCATCCGACGTCGGGGATACCGGTGGTCGGCGCAAGCGGGGCGGTATCCGGCGTGCTCGGCGCCTACCTGCTCCTGTATCCGCACGCGCGGATCTTGGTGCTCCTGCCGATGCCTAAATTCTCCCGCTTAGTCCGATTACCCGCCTTTTTAGTGCTGGGTTTTTGGATTGTGTTTCAGTTGTTTAATACAGCGTTTGCCGGCGCCCAAGAAGGCGGGGTCGCGTGGTACGCCCATATCGGCGGTTTCGTGACGGGACTGGTGCTCGTTCCACTCTTCAAGCACCAAAAAGTCAATCTGTTACAACCTGCCCATGGTTCTCGCCGTTGGCTGAGGAAATTATGACGGAATCTTAGCAACCCGGAAACCCGCCCCATCTCCCGCTCCATCGAACGTAAAACGTAGGTGATGGCATGGTTTTTTCATCCCGCATCAAGCGGTGACTTTTTCATGGCGCGTCGTCACCCTGAGATTTGACCGCGATTGGCCCCCGGATCCCATGGGATTCAACTAGTGACCTAGCGAGTATAGCGAATGGTACGTGTCCCCATTTTCAACACGGTCGATTTAAAACGGTTAGTGCGGATCGACCACATTAGTTTTCTATATAGATCCGCGTTATCGGAAATAGGCGTCGGAACGCTGTTCGCAATCGTTGCGTTCTGCTCGCTTTGGGGGAGCAACACCCATGGGATACCGGCTTTTTGGACTGGCGCCCTGGTGTGCATTTATGCACTCCGCATCGCGCTATGCGCTCTTTACCAACGCTCGCTCACACGCGATAAGAATGAAGCGCTGTGGTTGACCGCAATCCTTTCAAGCATCGCGATCACCGGTATCGCATGGGGAGGGTTCGATGTAATGATCTCCGCCTACGGTACTGGATATAGCCCGACCTTGATCTTGCTATGCACGGGATGTCTCGCCATGGCTATGCTTGCCATCTACTCGGGCGCATCGGATGCCGTTTTCGCGTTTGCAATGCCAGCACTGGCGCCAACCATCGCCTACCATATCTTCCAAGTGAAAGCAGATAATCTGGCGGTGGCCATAGTATTGGTAATATACACAGCGACATTGCTTATCGCTTCGCGCCGCTTGACTGAGACGCTATTTGCATACTGGCGAGCCCGCGAAGAAGGCAGGCTTTTGCTCCACGCTGTCGATGACGGCAAAGAGCAAGTCAGTACGCTAAATATTGCGCTCAAGACCCATGCGGAACAACAAGGACGCACGGCGTCGGAATTGCAGCGCACAACGGCTATCTTGGAGTCATCGGAGCTAAAAGCCAGGGCCTTAGCCGGTACCCTGGTCCGCATCTCAACCAAATGCTCGGTCACGGGTTTGCTGAATACCCGCCATTTCACGGAAATCCTCGCTACGGAATGGCCGCGCCTGATGCGCGACAAGAAACCGCTCTCCTTGATCATGTTCGATCTCGATGATGGCGAACGGAATCGGGACTTTTACCGATCGGCCCAAGGCGCGAAGTGCCTGCGGCGCATAGCCAGTATCATACGGTATTTCTCTCGACGCGCGGGCGACGTGGCAGCCCGTCACGATGGTACACGATTCAGTATCCTGCTGCCGGGAGCCGACACGGTAAGTGCAAGCCGCATCGCGGAGAGTTTGCGGCGCGAGGTGGAAACGCAAAGGGTGATTCATGCCGCTTTAGATCCGGGAGCGATAGTAACGATCCATACCGGCGTCGCGACAGTGATCCCATCTCGGTCCCGAAACCCAACCGACTTGATCGAGTACGTCGATACCGCGCTCTATGAAGCCAGGTTTCAGGGTGGCAATCGGGTTGTATGTTATCGAGCTTTACAAAACCTTTTGCTGGAACGCTGGGACAACCGTACTGACGGACAACCGTCCGAAGAAGGTGTCGTCAAGAAACTCGCGCTTCGCGGCTACGAAGGTCGGACGAATAGATACGAGCCCGATTCCAAGATTTCGGAGCAGTGCCCCGATATCGATTCGGTCCACGCGGTTTTGCGTGGTCGACTTCGTATCACACTCGACGGTCAATCCATGGTATTACGTCCCGGTGATTGCGTGTTTTTCCCGCCTGGCGCAACTTGCAGCGCCGAGGTTGCTAGTAACGAAGCCGTCTATCTATTGGAGGCGGTAAAGGCTCAATAACGTCCTCATCAACTTCGATTATGCCAGCGGGCAGGAAATCCCGTCGAACGCCCAAGGGGAAGGCCTGCGCTTCTCCCCTTTTTAAAACCGCATCGCCACGGTTCCCACGCTCTAACCCCGGGGAGCAAATTTAAACATCCAACCGCCCATTGCTAAAGGTCCAAAAATCAGCGCCGATAGGATGCCGATGTTCGCTCTTGGACCCCATGTTGATCCCTATCTTATTCCTGGCAGGTGTACCTAAATGACAGGGTCAACCGCAAAAATCACAGCGCGCACTACCACCAATTACGAGGAATTGGCCGAAGCCGTGAACGGCCTTTTTACTGAATCCGACAGTGAAACGGATCAGACACTCAACCGCGTGGAGCATTATCTGCAACAAAAAGTAGCCAGCGTCCTGGACGGTGAATATCCATTAGATAGCTTACCTCTGATGCCGGCCACGGTAAGCGCGCTTCTTCCCAAGCTCAACGAAGCGCCATTTACCGTCGACCGTGTTTATCCCTTCGCCATGCAAGATCCCGCGGTGGCGGCGGAAATTATTCGGTTTGCAAACGAGGGCTCGCGCAAGGGCTCCGCGAAACCGATTTCCAATCTTAATCAAGCCTTAGAAGAACTTGCGCCGGACACGCTAAGATCGGTATTAACAAAAGTATTGCTTCGGCCCACTATTCCAATTAAACCGATATTCGTTCAACTGATTGGCAAACCTCTGTGGGACCATGCACGTGATTGTGCGCAAGCATGTGCCGAGCTGGCATACGAAAACCAAGTGGATACGAATGATGCGGCCTTTATCGGACTGACTCACGACGTTGGCAAGTTGGTAATATTCAAGCTTTTATGCGTTGCGTTCCGGGCCACCGGTTCATCCGTTTCTCCGCGCGCCGCGGTGGTTGCTCAAATCGTACGGCAATATGCGTCTACACTGTCGCGATTTGTTGCAGAATATTGGAATTTTCCTCAGGTATACGTGCAGGCCCTCGAAGATCAGGCGTCCGCTAGCGCTACGGGTGAGATGTCGTCACTCGGACGCACTTTATATTACGGTAATCTCCTTGCCGAAGCCTATGCGGTGCTTCAGAAATACCGTTATTCCGGCCCCGATCTGGAGCAAGCGCTGCAACAGCTCGGAATGTCCTTATCACGCGTTTACGATATATTTCCAGCCGCACCGCGACTTGCATACCGATAGCTCGCGCGAGAATACCGGATATAACGTTTGGCGAGGGATGCCGCCAGAATCGGCGCACGGAAGCTGATCTAGTCTCGCAGCTTGGCCTGCAGCTCAGCGCAATCTCTTGCTGACCACTGAGCGCCAAACTTCTCTTTAAGTTGCTGCCGAAGCGAGGGGTTCTCGCTCGCGATGGAATCGACCCAGTGTTGTTTTACGACTTTGTGGCGCGGGCGAACGTTTGGGTCGAATCCTTTTTTCCGCAGGTCTGACCGCCGTATCTCCAGCGATCCTTCGGTGCTGTACAACCCGAGGGAGATTATCCTCTTTGAAGCCGATTCTCTGAACAGCATAAAATCTTCCACCCCTTTGCTCTTAAGATCTTCAAGAATAGCGCGAGCGACGCTTTCCGGCCCAGTTGGCTCTATGAATATCCAGTATCTCCTAGAAGTGATCTTCTCGTCCTGTCTGGTCCAGTTACGCGCGTTGAAATGACCAAGCCACGATGTCGCCTCGCTCGCCGCGCGTTCATCCGAAAACGGCCCGGCCGTAAAACAGAAATCATGCGGTTGACCGAGCGCAGGATCCGCAGAGCGCGCGGCCTTCGATGTAGAATCGGTCTTTGCTTTTCGTTGCTCATCCGCGGGCGCCGAGACTGGCGCCGTTGGCTCGGACGTACCGCTCGCTTGTCCGATGTTAGATGCTCTTCCTGTATCGTCCCTACGCCCGGGATCCTCGCCAACGGCTGGGCCGGTACGCGCGCGAGGCGTATGCGGCAAGTCGAGCTCACGCAATAGTTTCAGACTTTCCACCTGTTGCGGGATGGGCTGATAGTGCGTTGCTCTTTTCATAGCGTCGCGCAGCAGCTCGTTATATTCCCAGCTAAAGTACAGAATGTTGGCGGTGAGGAGTACGAAAACAAACCATTTCATGGCTGAGGACACCGGCCCCAAATTAGCAAGCCTTGGAGTACGAGGTTTGGAATCATGACGAACCGGTCCGTTAACAGAGGTGTGATAAATCGAGCGTCGCCCCCAGTAATAATACACTGAGCTTCATTGAATCGCCGCTTGATCTCGTTGGCGACGCGGTCTATACACGCAGCGATTGCGTGAGCCGTTCCGGCCGCCACGCCGTCTGGGGTGTTGTGCGCCAGGAGCACCGCGGCGTCCCCGGCGCGCGTCTCCTCGATTGCGTGGGTATGTGCGGCCAAGGCGCGCCGCATGAGCCACAGCCCGGGTAGAACGAGTCCTCCGATGTGCTGCCCCACCGGCGACAAACCATCAACTGTCACCGCCGTTCCACAGTCCACTAGGCACGCCGGCGATGCATGGCGATGCCAAACCGCGATCAAGCCTAACCAGCGATCCACGCCAAGCTGCGCTGGTTCGTCGTAACCGTTTTTCACACCGCACGCCGCCACGCTAACCGTCGCAAATTCCGGGGCGACGCGCCATCTCTCAACGGCCCATCGAGTCAGTCGCTCGGCGATACCTTCACCGGCGACGTTCGCGACGAGTAGCCGCTGTGGATTCGGAAGTTTTGCCCACTCGCAATCGACTGGCCCGCTGAACGCGCTTCTTGTATCGCAGCTTCCCTGAGCCAGCGTGTATCCATCCTTCCAGAACTCCCATTTGATCCGACTATTGCCAACGTCAACGATTAGCATCAATCGGCCAGTCTTAAACTTAAATCCCCTGATTCAAAACGGCAAATCGAATCCTCCATCTCCAGGGACAATGCCCCACTCGGGTCGATGCCAAAGGCGCGGCCGACGAGACGCGCCCCGCGCCAGGATAATTGTACTTTTTGCCTATAAACGACGTCATACCCTCGACATTCATCGTAAAACGGAGCAAATCCGAAGCGTTCGAAGATCGTGAACGCGGTATGAAGTTCGTGCAGCAAGGCCGCGGCAAGGGCATTGCGTGAAACGCCGCGCCCCAGTGCTGTCCGTATATCTGTGTAAGGTTGTTCTATTTCGCATAGTCTCCGTTGAGGAAACGCCACGTTGATGCCGATCCCGGCCACGGCCGTGTGCTTATTATGCGGCCCGACCCTGGTTTCAACGAGAATGCCGCCCAGCTTGCAGTTTTTCCACCAGATGTCATTCGGCCATTTTATCCCGACATCATCGATCCCCAGGTTTCTCAGAACGCGCACTGCGACGGTGGCTGTCGTCAACCCGAGCGACGGCAGGATCTCGGGAGCGACCCGGAGATCCCAGGCGACGGACATACATAACCCGCTTCCAAGCGGAGCGATCCAGGCTTTCCCGCGCCGGCCTCGGCCCGCGCGCTGGAACTCGGCCAAGTACACATGCCGGTGAGCATCCTGTAGGCCCGCTCTCTTTATAAGCGCCTGGTTAGTGGAATCGATTGAGAACGCTAGATCGATGCGATGAGGGGCAGAACCGGATCTTTGCAAGGAGGTCACTATCCGATCGGCCTCCAAAAGCTCGATGGGGTGCTTCAATCTCAACCGGTCATCGCCCGCAACCTCGATTTCCACACCGTAATGACCAAGCAACACGGCCAGCGTTTCTAATGGAGGTGTCTCACCGCCGAACGCCGTAGCCACCCTGGCGGTGGAATGGATATTTCCATCCGCGAGTAGCTTTAAAAGCTGCTCATCCCGCGCCGGTTCAGGTAATAACGCCGATTTGGATGGCACGGCAATGCTCTGAGATCGTCCCCCGTTTAGGCGAATATTATTCGCTATGACGCGCCACCGGGCGGGAGGGATCTGCGCACCATTCGCTCCAGGATCCAGCATAAAGCCGGCCCATCTCCAGCCCGGCGTGCTTGATCGCCAGGAGATTATGGCAGGCAGTCACACCGGAACCGCAATAAACGGAGACCCGCTGCGGAGGCGTTCCTTTGAACAGCGTTGTGAATTGCAGGTGCAAGTCGTCCGCAGAGAGAAATAGACCGTCGGCATCGAGGTTATCTTTCCAGCGGCGATTTATCGCTCCGGGGATGTGGCCCGCCACGCGATCTATGGGCTCACAGTCTCCGCGATAGCGGGCGGGATCACGCGAATCCAACAGCAATGATGCGCCGACGAGCTCGTCGATCGTATGCAAGAGATGACGCTGAGGTGCGCCGTGAAACCCCCCCGCGGCGTTGGATTCTTCACCGGCCGTTACCGGAAAGTCCATGGCGATCCATTGCTGCCACCCCCCGTCGAGGACGGCAACCTTGTGGTGCCCCATATAGCGAAGTAACCACCACAAGCGCGCCGCGATGGAACCACCGGCGGCGTCGTAGGCCACGACCTGTGTGCGGTCTTCGATACCCAGGCGCTCGAACAGCGTTTCCAGCGCCTGCGGGCTTGGCAAAGGATGCCGCCCGTGGTCTATCAAAGGAGGACCGCTCAAGTCGTGTTCGAGATCGGCGTACACCGCACCCCAAATATGACTCGCACGATAGGCTACCCGCCCTGCCAGCTTGTTCGTTAGATCAAAGCGGCAATCAACGATAACCCATCCGGCCACGCCAAGATGCTGCTTTAAGCGGTCCCGATCAATGATCGTCTCGAACATAAGGCAAATCCTGCACCCGACCCCCTGGCATCAGGATCCCAAGAAAAACCGTCGCGCGCGAGATGGAATGCCGCACAAGCTTGAGCACGCTAACAATTCTATACGAAAAGAGGCCGGATGCGCATAGGGATCCGCCGTAAAACGTCTCGGGAGCAATCGCGCGGCTTGGTTAACGGTCGCCCTCTTATGAGTCAATCGTGAGAGCTTGTGAATAACCTAGGACTTATGGTCAAGCGGGGATGGATCGTTGATCTGGCCCGCCACGTTATGGCCCAAAAGGTGCCGGAAAAACGCGGAACGCTCGCTCGGAGTCAGCTCCGCGATCGCCTTGACTCGTTGGTAGAACTTTCGGAAGTCCTGGTTCACATTGTCAAAAAGCCGCTCGAATGCCCGGGTGTGCTCCCGATAAGTAACGATCGAGGAGAGCTTGGCATTATTCAGGCCCCGCGCCATCCATGCATCGTAGCCAGAATACCCCCATTGATCGCGCACCGCCCGGTAGCGCTCGCGTAAATCTGTAAAAATGCCTTGTTTCGCGGCGCGCATCTCCGCTGAAATCATTCGCGATGCGTAGAGGTCCTGCAAGCGCCTCGCCGTATCGAGCACCAGCGCGACGAAGGCATCTTCGTGGCGCTTCGCTAAATCAAAATCTTTGAGCTTTTCATGCTGTTTTGACTGCACCAACCAGTGCCGGACGCCTTGCGTGGCCACCGTCGTCGCAAAGGCTTCGTTGAAAGCGCTATCGCCCGGAACGTAAACCGTTTGATGCGCCATTTCATGCAGGATAACCTCGCCGATCCGCGTGTCGCTCCAGCTTAGCATGGTGCTATAGACCGGGTCTCGAAACCAGCCGAGCGTAGAGTACGCCGCGACCCCGCCTACAAAAACGTCGTTGCCGGCCTTCGATAATCCCGCCGCCGCGCTATGAGCTCGGTTCTCGGAAAAATAGCCGTGATAGCTCAGACAGCCTGCGAACGGGAAACACCAGCTCAAGGGGCTGAGTGAAAACTCCGGAGTTGCGAATACGTTCCACGCGACCGCCCTGCGATCGAGATCCACGAAGGTAAGATAGCTTCCATTATCAGTGAGGCCGAGCTTGTCGATCGCGAAGCTGCGCAGATCCAGAATCACATGCAGTTTATGTTTGATTGGTGCCGGCGTTTGCGGTTCGGAGATAACGGAACTGATCGCTCTCCTTTTTAATAACAGAGAAGCTTGCCCCGTCACCGACTGGGCGTAATAGCTCAAGTTCGCCCACGGGCAGTACAAGAGGAGCGATAAAACCAAAGGCGTGATCCAGTACATGACCCCGGCACGCACGTCAGCACATTCTGCTACCACCCATTGTATCATCGCATTCCTTCTCGGCGATTCTCGCGAGCCCGGATCTCGGCATAACAAATTCGTTGCAGAGACTTCAGTACGCCAAGACCATGCCGAAATAAAAGGTTCGGCAGTCGAGTTTTGCAGATCCAGGGTAGCGATGGGTAGAGTGAGGGACACTGTTTGGATTGCGATCCCGTGACTGTCGGCGTAAGCATGAGGTCGCAAGCTTTGAGGCGACGACCCACGGCCTGTTGGGTACGGTATTCGCCCCTGGCGGGACGGTTATAATAATGTCAGCAAGAAATACGGCATCGCTTACCGTTATAGGCTATCGTTATCCGAGTTATACGCAATAATTTTTAATCGAGGATTGTTATGTGCGGAATCGTCGGCGGAGTTGCACAGCGAGATGTGACGCCCATTCTTGTCGAAGGGCTAAGGCGCCTGGAGTATCGCGGATACGACTCGGCGGGGATCGCGGTAATCGATAATAAGCGGTCGTTGAAGCGACTGCGTGTTTTAGGCAAGGTCGATAAGCTCCAGGCGGCGCTCAAAGACACCGTGGTTCAGGGCGCTTTGGGCATTGCCCACACGCGCTGGGCGACGCACGGCGAACCGAGCACCCGCAACGCCCATCCCCACGCCTCCAATGATTGCGTCGCATTGGTGCATAACGGAATCATCGAGAACCACAATAAGCTCCGCTTGCGACAGAGCGAAAAAGGCTATCAGTTCACCTCCGACACCGATACTGAAGTCGCGGTTCACCAGATATACGACCACATAAAGACAGGGAAGGACTTGCTTACTGCGGTGCTTGACACCGCGCAAGAGCTCGAGGGCGCGTTTGCCCTCGGCGTCATTAGCGCATCGGAACCCGACCGGCTCATTGCCGCGAGGCGCGGCAGCCCGCTCGTCATCGGAATAGGTATCGGAGAAACTTTCATCGCCTCCGATGTTTTCGCGCTCCTGCCGGTGACCCAGAGGTTTATTTTTTTGGAGGAAGGCGACGTTGCGGACATCCGCCGTGACGGCGTTGCGATTTATGATGCCGGGCGCCGGCGCGTCGAACGGCGGATCTCCATCTCGCAACTTTCCGCCGATTCCGCGGACAAGGCAGGCTACCGGCATTACATGTTAAAGGAGATTTTTACGCAAGCGCGAGCGGTGGCCGACACCTTAGAGGGCAGAACCCAAGAAGGCAGGGTCGTCGAGGATGCGTTTGGTTTCGGGGCGCACGCTGTTTTCGACCAGGTGCGCGCGGTCCAAATCGTTGCCTGCGGAACGAGCTTCCATGCCGGTCTCGTCACCCGCTACTGGACGGAAGGCGTCGCCGGCATCCCGTGCAGCGTCGAGATAGCGAGTGAATTCCGCTATCGCAAGTCCGTGGTGCAGCCGGGCACATTATTCGTCGCGATCTCGCAATCGGGAGAAACGGCCGACACATTGGCCGCGTTACGACTCGCGAAATCCTCCGGATATTTGGATACCTTGGCGATTTGCAATGTCTCCGAAAGCTCGCTCACGCGCGAAGCTGGTCTGGTCTTCTTAACGCGGGCGGGCCCCGAAATCGGCGTGGCCTCGACGAAGGCATTTACGACCCAGCTTACGGCCATGCTGCTTCTGGTGGTCGCGCTCGGTCGACGGCGCGGATTGGATGCGGCGGCCGAGAAAGCGTTGGTGTCAACGATAGAAAGCCTGCCCGGGAAGCTGAACCAGGCATTACTGCTCAACGATCGGGTCAAGCAATTGTCCGAGCAGTTCGCGGATAAACATCATGCCTTGTATTTAGGCCGTGGCGCGATGTATCCAGTCGCTATGGAAGGCGCCCTCAAGCTGAAAGAAATTTCTTATATTCACGCCGAGGCCTATCCGGCCGGCGAACTAAAGCACGGGCCCTTGGCGCTGGTGGACGAAGATATGCCGGTCATCGCCGTCGCGCCAAACAACGAATTACTGGAAAAGCTGAAATCGAATTTGGAGGAAGTCAGGGCACGCAAGGGCAAGCTTTATGTCTTTGTCGATCCGAGTATCGGCATGCAAAGCGCCAACAACGTCGCTGCCATCGAAACGCTTTCCGTCGATGACCTCATCGCCCCAATTGTCTATACGGTACCGTTGCAACTGCTTGCCTATCACGTCGCCGTGCTTAAAGGGGCCGACATCGATCAACCGCGTAACCTCGCTAAATCCGTGACCGTGGAATAAGAGCGGTAGGATGGCCGAGCCGACGAAGTCGATGCAATATCGCGTTCTTCTCGTAGACGACGATCGGGACATGATCTCGCTGTTATCCTCGTGGCTGAAGGATGCGGGTTTCGAGGTCGATCCGGTGATGTCCGGAAGCGAAGCGATCGCTCGCATCGATGTTTTTCGTCCTCATCTGGTAATCACCGATCTCGTCATGCAGGGTATGGATGGCATGACCTTGCTTTCCAAGATCCACCGTCAGAACCCGCTGATGCCAGTGATTATGCTGAGCGGCAAGGCGCAAATCGCGGATGCAGTTAAAGCCATGCACCTCGGGATCGCGGAGTTTCTGACCAAACCGCTCACCAAGGACGAGCTCGTAGCCCGCGTACGGTATACGCTACGGCTCGCGGCCGGCGAGTCGGACTCCGGCGCGAATTTCGGCAAGGAAATAATATATCGAAGCGAGAAGATCACCCAGCTCTTGGAACAAGCGAAACTCCTCGCCGCGACCGACGTTACGATCTTGATCACCGGCGCCACGGGCACCGGCAAGGAAGCGCTGGCCAAGGCCATTCACGAGGGCAGTGCGCGCAAGGATCAGCCCTTTGTCGCGATCAACTGTGCCGCCATTCCCGAGCAACTCCTCGAGTCGGAGTTATTTGGACATGAGAAAGGTGCGTTTACGGGTGCGCAAACGAAACATGAGGGGCTCTTCCAAGCGGCAAACAAAGGCACGATACTTCTGGACGAAGTCGGGGACATGCCTTTGAGCTTGCAAGTGAAGCTGCTGCGCGTGTTGCAGGACTTCGCGGTTCGCCCCGTGGGGTCGGTCCGCGGGATCCCCGTGAATGTTCGCGTGATCTCTGCGACCAACACGGATCTGGAACAAGGGGTCAAGTCCAGCCGGTTTCGAGAGGACCTGTATTATCGGCTGAACGTGGTGCCGCTTCACCTACCTCCCTTAGGGGAACGCCGCGAAGACATTCAGCCGCTTTTAAATCACTTCTTGAAACGTGTAGGCCAGCGCGACAATAAGAAACGGAAGCGCTTTGCACCGGAGGCGGTTGAATATTTAGCCTCGGCGCCGTGGCCCGGAAACATTCGGCAACTCATGAATGTCGTTGAATTATGCTGCGCCCTCACGAATACCGATATTATCCCGCTGGCTATGGCGCAAAAGGCGCTGCGGGACCAGCCCGCTCATGTTCAGACGTTAAAGGACGCCAAAGAGGATTTCGAGCGAAGTTATCTGGTGAGCGTCTTGCGGGTCACGAACGGCCACGTTTCCCACGCTGCGCGGCTCGCCGGACGCAATCGAACGGAATTCTACAAGCTGCTTAAACAGCATCATATCGAACCGGAGGAGTTTAGGACTTCGCGGCAAGCCACAGAGGAAGACTAGGGTTGAGACGTTGCGATCGATAAATAATACCCATGGCAACGAGAATTGTTCGCGTAGACCCGGAGCTGAAAGATCTTATCCCGGGCTTTTTGAATAATAGGCGGCAGGATGCATTGACGATTCGCGCAGCCTTAGCGCAAGAGGATATGGAAACGGTGCGGATCCTGGGTCATAGCATGAAAGGTTGCGGAGGCGGGTATGGTTTCAATGCCTTGAGTGAGCTTGGCGGGATTTTAGAACGGGGCGCGCAGAACCGGGACAGCGAAGCGATAACGAACGCCGTGGACGAGTTACAGGCCTACCTGGAACAGGTCGAGATTATCTACGTTAATCCCGTGGAGGGGCGTTACCGCGTGAAGGAGGTACGGCACGCGTCGCAGCCGTTGATATATGCCGTAAGCACGATCTTCGGCGCGGCGTTTTCTTTGCTGCTTGTGATGTTAGCGTGGCAGAATGCGCTCGAGACCGAAAAAAAGGAATTTGCATTTGACTCGATACTGTTACGGGATACAGTCAAACTCAACGCTTCGGCCGCTCATAACTCTCTTGACAATATCGCCGCGCTTGTGGAGGGGTTGGATGCCTTTGGGATAGCCGCATTACCCGCCTTTCTTAAATCGCTGCTCGCGCGTCATCCATTCATCGAATCGATTTCTCTTCACAGGAGCGGCGTTCCACTAAATCACCTCCCGAAAGATATGGCATTGAGACCGGATGCGGGGGGAGATCCTTCTCCCGCGGGCCCCACGATCTTGTGGGGCAACAGCGGCGGGTTATACGTCGGTCGAAGCCCCGCGAAAGAAGCGCTCTACAACCATCAGATTCTCTCTGACCCGCGTTTTGCGGATGCCCTGCGCGCGGCGGTCGACACCGGTATGGTGGTCCCAGGCCCTCCGGCTTCGGCCACGGAGGGTATTCGTCCCTATACGCTCATCAAAGCGATCGGCACCGGTTCGGCGCAGGGCGCCGGCGTGAACCAACGATCGAATACCGTGCCCGGCGCGTTTGTAGCTATCCTCGTGAATCCCGGCCATTTATTCAGCGAGTCCCTGTTACGGGATGATGTTTCGGTAAGCTTGTATACGGAATCTCAGGGCGTCACGGGACGGCAACTCGTATTCGAGCAGCGCGGCGCCGTGGCGCCGGAAAACGCGAATTTTTCCATCAGCGCGTTTAAGGAAGAAACACTTGCGCAGTTTCCCTATTATTCGATGAAGTTGGTCGTGGAAAGGCAGGTGCTTTGGGGGGAGATCGACAAGGGATTGATCGCTACCGCCATCGTGCTAGGAATCGGTGTGACGACATTAATCGTAGCCCTCGCCCGGGCGAGGGAAATACAGGCGTGGGAGTTAAGCCGGCGGAATCAGGAAATCGAACGCCAGGTTAGCTTGCAAACCAAAGAGCTTGCCGTAACCCGGGATGCAGCCATCAAGGCATCCACGGTGAAATCCGTGTTTCTGGCAAGCATGAGCCATGAGATCCGGACGCCGCTGAACGCGATTATCGGCATGGGCGAGCTGCTCGGCGAAACGCCGCTGACGCGCGTGCAAAAACGCTATGTCAGTGTCTTCAAAAAGGCTGGAGAAGCATTGCTGGCGCTGGTAAACGACATACTGGACCTCTCGAAGATCGAAGCCGAGCAGTTGGTTCTCGAGAAAATCCCGTTCAATTTACGTACTTTGATCGAAGAAACAGCCGATATTCACGCGTTGCGAGCCGACGAGAAGAATCTCGAGTTGCTCTGTCACATCGGCGCGGATGTTCCGGCTCAAGTGAACGGCGACGCGGCGCGGCTGCGACAGATCCTGTTGAACCTTATCGGGAATGCAATCAAATTCACCCATAAGGGCGAGGTAGTTGTCAAGGTCGCGTCTAATCCCGACATCAGCGATCCCTATCGGCTATTATTCTCGGTTACGGATACCGGGATCGGTATTCCCGCAGACAAGATCGACACCATCTTCGATAGCTTTTCCCAAGCTGATTCATCCACGACCCGACAGTACGGCGGGACGGGGCTCGGCCTCACGATTTCCAAGCGCTTGGTGGAGCTTATGGGCGGGTGGATACGTGCGGAGAGTGTCGCAGGAAAAGGTAGCGTTTTATCGTTCGCGATCAGTCTGGGATCCGCCCCGGAGCCCCAGGCTAGAATAGCTACGGATGCATCCTTTAGCCTTAAGGACGTTCGGATGCTCATCATCGACGATAATTCGACTAATCGACTGATCTTGCGCGAAGTACTGAGCGCTCAAGGCGCGTTGGTGAGCGAGGCCCACGGTGGCGCGGAGGGCATCCAGGTATTCCGGGAGGCGAGCCGCATGGGACAAGATTACGCTGTCGTCATTACCGATTGTCACATGCCGGAGGTCGATGGCTTTGCGGTGGTGGAGGCGCTGCGTACCGCGGGCGGATCGTGCAAAACGATACTAATGGTATCTTCGTCGCAACTTTCCATGGGCACCGCCAGCGCGCTCGGGATCGGCGCCTACTTGATCAAGCCGGTAAAGTCCGTGGAGCTGATCAAAGCAATCAACGTCGCCATGCTAAAAACCTTAGACGAAACACAAGACCGCATCGTCACCACGCCATCACTTGCACGGCGCGCGGAAGATTTACCTATCTTATTGGTCGAAGACACGCCCGACAACCGGCTGCTCATTAAAGCTTATCTGCGGAAAACGCCTTACAAAATCGAGGAGGCCGAAAATGGGAGCGTGGCGCTGCAGAAGTTCAAGACCCACGCCTATGGTCTGGTATTGATGGATATCCAGATGCCGGTGATGGACGGCCACCAGGCAACGCGCGCCATGCGCGAGTGGGAAATGGAACAGGGCCGCGATCCGACCCCGATTATCGCCCTGACGGCTCATGCCATAAAGCAGGAAATGGATAAGAGTGTCGCCGCAGGATGCACGGCGCATTTAATCAAACCGATTAAGAAGGAAACGGTGTTGCAAATCGTCCAGAAATATTTGCCGGTGTCACCAGCGACTTAGAGCCCCCCTCGCGGCGACACCGCGAGGGGGGACTCTCAATACATTAAGCGGGCGGGAGGCGCGCCTGCCGATGTCTCGTGGTCATGGCGTGAGCCGCGGGCATCTTTAAGGAACATTCTGCGCCGCGACCATGAAATAAAGCATAGGGATCGAAAACATGGTATTGAAGCGGCTCGCCAACATCGCGGTGCGCGCTGCCGCTTTTTTCTCCTCGGCGGACGCCTCGACCATGCCCAGGACCTTTCGCTGGTTAGGCCAGATGATCATCCACACATTGTAGGCCATGATGAGGCCCATCCACATGCCGATCCCGATGTAGGTGTCCCGGCCACCGGTCCCGATGCCGAGGATAAGGGCATTCAGGATATAACCGTTCATGATCGCTACCAGGAGCCCGGTCACGACCGTCGACAACGCGGCCCACCGGAACCAGAACAACGCCGTTGGCGCGATGACCTTAGTGATGGCGGGTTTGTGCTCATCGGGGATCTTGGGCATTGACGGGATCTGCACGAAATTGAAATACCACAGGAGCCCGATCCACATCACGCCGGAGACCACATGCAGCCACCGGAACAAGAAAGCAAACCAAAGCTGCGACATCTCGACGGCGCCGACAGCGAGGGCTAGAACCGTGACCAGGACGGCCCCAAAGATAAGCGCTCGTTCGAGCTGATCTAAACCGACTTTGGCCAGCGTATCGAAGATTTTCACCATAATAGCGTTCATGAGTCAGACTCCCCTTTTATTCTTCCAAACCCACCGGATCCACACTACGTCAAGAAGGAGCGGATATCAATAACTCCAGGGAGTTATCTCCCGAGATCCCCAGTCCAGTGAGAGCTTGTGCATAAATCTACTGCGCAGCCTGCCCGCATCGTTGCGCGGTGCTCGGAATCCTCATGTATTTCCACATGCACTGCGGTTGCTCGTCCCATCCATGGGACTCGGCCCTTTCGGGGCTTGCGCTCCGTTTCGCTCCCGGCGAAACGGTCCTGCGCGCCGTGCGCCTCGCGGGCGGCCTTGCTCGCTACGATTTCTTCACAAGCTCTGAGAGCTCGCGAGCGTCACCGGTTCGGCATCGGTCGCGCGCCCCACGTGTACACTATAAACCATGGATCCGATAGACCAAGGCATACGCTACCCGCCGAACCGGGTTCGTGACGCGTTGCATCGCGTGCTGTTCGGTCTCGTCGCGGCGCCGGGTCCCAGCTTTCAGGACTGGGTCCTACGTCATTTCTTCGAACGCCTCTACCGGCGACCCAACCCCTGGTCTTACGAGGGTTCACCGTATCAATACCACAAATGCGGCCAGGCGCTCGCGCTGATCCCACAGAACGCCTACGGGCGTGTGTTAGAGGTCGGGTGCGGGGAAGGGGCGTTCTCCGAGCGACTCCTTGCGGAGCGCGACGTGCGTGAGTTTATCGGCGTGGACATCTCCACGCGCGCGATCGTCCGGGCGAAGAGCCGCTGTTCCCGGTACGAAAACGCGCGCTTCGACGCGGACAACATCTTCTCGGCCCGTCTCCCGGCCGCGTTTGACCTCATCGTCGTCTGCGAGGTCCTCTACTACCTCGGCGGATCGGCGCCGGATCTCGCGGCGCTTCTCACCCCGAAGCTGTCTCTCCGCGGCCGCTTGCTCTTGGTGCATCTTTGGCCCGAGGCCGGACGATTGCACCGCGCTTTCCTTGCGAGTGGCGATCTGAGCGTGCTCGATGAGCTCGTCGACCAGGGCAGCGTGCGGCCGTTCTGTGTTTCTCTACTGGGGAGGGGCCCGTAAAGCGCGATCGCGTTCAGTTTACCGCCTCCGCGGGCTTCGCCGCGGCGCCCTTCCTGATGGTGGCCACCGTAATGAAAAGGATGCTCAGGAGCATCGCCCCGATACCGATTATTTTGATCGCGGGAAACTCTTCGCCAAACACACCGTAACCGGCCAACAAGGTCACCGGCCGTTGGGTAATGATCACCAAGGGCACGCTGACCGAGACATCACCGTGCGCCAAGGCGATCTGCATGAAGATAAAGCCGATGAGGCTGAATACGACGATGAATAGAACAGGCCAGAGGCTGATAAACGCGCTGAGACTTTCCCAGGATGTGATCGAAAAATAGCCGAGCTGCGAGGCGATCAGATTGGTATTCACCTTGAGAAAGATTTCCACGTTTCCGAAAGCGATCCCGGCGCAAGTGGCGAAATAGATTTCATGGATCGGGCGTTCGTCCCGCAACGCCCCCGCCACCAGAGCGATGATCGCGATCAACGACAGCCCGGTGACGACACCCAGTGGAAATAGGTAGGTTTCGTGGCCTGTCGATGGATCGCTGACAAAAAGCAGGATGACCGTACCCGAGATCGCAGTGATCACACCGATCCATTGCTCCCGGGAGAGAATTTCCTGCAGGAACAGATAACCGAGGATCAGCGTAAAGACATAGGCAAAGTTCAGGAGCGGGTAGACCAGGGTGATATCCGCCAACGACTGGATCTCGATGATGATCAGGTTGGCGATTGCCCCCGCCAGCCAACCCGCGAGCCAGAACTTGTTGCGGATCGCCGCCCGCGCCTTTTGTTTCCAGCTCGCGCGCTGAGGCAGCTCACGTTGGAGCGCATACTTGCAAAGCACCGCGCTCGCCCCGTACAGGACGCAACAAAAGATCACGATCGCTCCGTATAGAAACATTTATACTTCCGTTCCTTGAGTCCGCGCGGACTGCGCAAGTGCTTAGCGGTTCGATGATGACACCAATCCGCGCCGATTGTAACCCTGTAGGATAAAATCAGTGCTCAAGTGAAGCTGCGATGAAAAACGCTGCGGCCGCTGGCGTCGATACGACGGCCTTGGCCCACCAGGTCGGGAAAAAGCTCGCCGTGCACATCGGCGCGCTGGTGAGCCTGGCAATCGTCACGCTTGCCCTCTGGGTCTTGTATCACACCCTGCACGAGATCCGTCTCCAGGATGTCATCAATAGCTTCAACGATCTCCCGGCTGCATCGATCCTCTTAGCGTTCCTGATCACCGTGCTAAGCTACTTCGTCGTCACCGGCTACGACGTCCTCGCATTGCACCATCTTCAAAGGCCCTTACCGTACTGGCGCACAGCGCTCGCCTCGTTCCTCGCCTCGGCGTTTGGCAACAATGTCGGGTTCACCATGCTCACCGGCGGCTCGATTAGGTATCGGATCTATTCGCAAGCGGGACTCTCGGCGATCGAGATCGCCGGCGTCACCACCATGTGCTCCCTGACCACCGTGATGGGGATGGTCTTTATCTTCGCGGTGTCGCTGCTGTTTGCGAGCGGGGACGTCAGCGACACCGCGCTTCAACTCCCGCCGGGCGTGCGCCGCTACGTGGGCTTTTCCATCATGGCCGTGATAGTGGGGTATTTGATCGTGTCCGCCCTACGCCCGATCACGTTCACCACCGACAATTGGTCGCTGCGGCTCCCGACCGCCAAGACCGCCTTGGCGCAAGGCGGGCTCGCGACGCTCGACCTGCTCCTTGTCGGCACCCTGATTTACACCCTGCTGCCAACGCATGCGGGAACCGACTTTATCAGCTTTTTAGGCATCTTCGCGCTCGCCATGATGGCGGGTAGCATGAGCAACGTCCCGGGCGGCATCGGGGTGTTCGAGACCGTACTGCTGCTCGGTCTACCCGAGATCCCGCCTGCCGCGTTGCTAGGTTCCGTGCTCTTGTTCCGATGCGTATATTACCTCTCGCCCTTGAGCCTCGCGGCCATCCTGTTCGCCGCCTACGAGCTGGTATTGCGGCGCGCCCGCATCCTTCGCATCCACGGTGCCGCCACCGATTGGCTGGCGGAGATTGGTCCTCAGATCATGGGCGTAATTATCGTTTTCGCCGGCATCGTGCTGCTTTTTTCGGGCGCCATACCCACCTACGGCGAGCGACTACGGATCCTGCATGACTCCGTACCGCTTGGCATTGTCGAGATCGCCCATCTCGTCGCTAGCGCGGCCGGGCTTGGGCTCATCATCCTCGCGCGCGGCATTTCCCGGCGTTTATCCAGCGCCTATGGCCTCTCGGTACTGCTACTCGGGCTCGGGATCCCAGCCGTCCTGCTTAAGGGCTTGGACTATCAGGAAGCGGTCATTCTCGCGACTGTCCTCATCGTGCTGCTACCCACGCGCAGGGAGTTTCAGCGTCACGCCTCTCTGGTTAGCCAGGGGTTTACCGTGGAATGGGTCTCAGCGCTAACAGCGATCCTAGCGGTCACGGTTTGGCTCGGGCTCTTCAACTTTAAGCATCTCACCTACTCCCACGAGCTTTGGTGGCAATTCGCCTACGATGCCGATCTGCCGCGCTTCCTGCGCGCTATGTTCGTCGTCTTCGGGATCACGGGCAGCGTCATGCTTTTTAACCTATTCCGCGCGGACCCGGTACCCGAGCCTCCACATGATCTCGACCGAGTCCGGCGCATCGTGAGAAAAGACCCCGATACGCGGGCGAACATCGCCCTTCTCGGCGACAAGCGCTTGCTTTTCAGCCACTCAGGAAATGCCTTCATCATGTACCAGGTCCAAGGCAAGAGCTGGGTCGCCTTGGGAGACCCCGTGGGCGCACCGGAAGAGCGGTCGGAGTTGCTCTGGGCCTACCGTGACCTATGTGACCGCTACGGCGGCTGGCCCGTGTTTTACTTGGTGGATGCCGCCAAACTCTCCCTGTACGTCGACCTCGGACTCTCGCTCCTCAAGCTCGGGGATGAGGCTCGAGTACGCTTGGATGAATTTTCACCCCTCAACGTCGCCAGCGCCCAATTGCGCGAGGTACACCGCAAGGTTCGCGAGCAAGGCATGCGCTTCGAGATGGTGCGCTCCACCGATGTCGCTCCACTGCTCCCGGAACTGAAAGGGGTCTCCGAGGCTTGGCTGCACGAAAAGCAGGCCCATGAACAGGGCTTCTCTAAGGGATACTTCGACGAGGGTTACATTGCCCGGCTGCCTCTCGCCGTGGTCCGCGCTGGTGAGCGCATCGTCGCCTTCGCTATCTTGTGGGCCAGCCGCAACAAAGAGGAACTGGCGCTCGACCTCATGCGTTACCATCCCGATGCCCCGGCCGGGGTCATGGATTATCTCTTAGTCGAGCTCATGCTAGGCGGCAAGGCGCAAGCTTATCGCTGGTTCAACCTCGGGATCGCCCCGCTCTCAAACCTCGACGCACACCCCCTCGCACCGCTTTGGCAGCGTGTCGGCAAGCTCATGTACCGGCAGAGCGAGCACTTCCAGAACATCGAAAGCCTGCGCCGTTACGAAGAGAACTTCAAACCCGTATGGCGCCCGAAATACCTGGCCTCGCCGGGGGGCCTGAATCTGCCAAGGATCCTCCGGGACATCGGGCGCTTGATCGCGGGCGGTCAAAGGGTGTAGCCGGACGCTAAATTCGGCATGAGAAACTACAAGATTGCGTTGGTGAGTGACTGGTACTTCCCGCGGGTGGGCGGTATCGAGTACGCGATTGACGCCCTAGGCCGCGGGCTGGTCGCGCTGGGTCACGAGGTACGCATCATCGCGCGGCTTTACGGCCGCGCCCCGGCGAGCGAGGCCAGCAATGGTCTGCCGATTATAAGACTGGAGGGTTGCCCGCTATCGGAGTATCTCTTGTCTCCGCGGGGATATAGGTCGCTACGAGAAACCTTGCGCGCGGGGGACTTCGATATTATTCATGGCCACGGCCTCGACTCGCCGATGGCGATGGTGTCTCTCACTATCGCCGCCAAGCTCGGGATCCCGAGCATTATCACTAGCCATTCGCTGCTCGGAGACTCGCTGCCACAACGCGCCCTCGCAGCGGGAGCGAACATCTTTCTCCGGCCTGCTCGGGCGATCATTGCCGTAAGCTCTCCCGTCGAGCGCCAGGCACGGGCGATGTTCAGGGGCGCGGTCTTTCGCATCCCGAACGGTATCGACACGAGCTCGCCCAACGGAGCGCTGGAACCCATCGCCCTGCCCCAAGGCCATAGGCCGATCATCGCCACGGTGGCACGGATGAATAAACGCAAACGCGTTCAGGATCTCATCACCGTCGCCACGATATTAGTACCAAAACACCCGGATCTCCTGTTCCTTATGGTCGGCGATGGGCCGTTGCGACTCCGCCTCGAACAAGGGATCCAGGCGTCAGGGCTCGGCCGGCATTTCCTGTTTACCGGTGGCGTTTCCCGCGCGACCGTGTTACACCTTTTGGGTCAGTCCGATGTCTTCGTCTCGCCTTCGCCGCGCGAGGCCTTCGGGATCTGCGTGCTCGAGGCGTTTCTCAAAAAGGTCCCGGTCGTGGCCCGCGGAAACACCGGGGTTTCAGACATCATCAGCCACGAGCAGACGGGCTTCCTTGCCGAAGATGTGGCCGGCATTGCACATTATATTCATACGCTCATCCACAACCCGGAACTGCGTTCGGCCGTCGCTCACCGTGCTTACGAAGAGCTCGACAAATACCAGTGGAACACGGTCGCCAGGCAGGTCGAGGACGTCTATGAGTTTGTGAAAAAACCGTCGCGAGCGAAGGGAGGTCGCGTTCCGCCGGAGCGCAGGACGGTTTCGCCGGGAGCGAAACGGAGCGCAAGCCCCGAAGGGGCGAGTCCCAAGGACGGGGCGAGC
>Ga0136630_1000060_pt1 | contig 29914 bp, 25 predicted proteins | sample AntDrymUQ5682106_2_FD_105496 | JGI IMG/M metagenome (GOLD analysis project Ga0136630, IMG submission 105496) | Polar desert sand microbial communities from Dry Valleys, Antarctica - metaG UQ568 (21.06) | ecosystem: Environmental > Terrestrial > Soil > Desert | place: Antarctica: Dry Valley...
CGCTCAGGCAGCCTCAGGCAGCCACTGGCGCCACGCCACCGGAATCGTCGGGCTGGCAACGTGGATGAAGACCTGCGGATGCGGCACGCGCGGCGGGTGGCGCGGGTGCATGTTGACCTTCTGCGGGAGGTGGTCGCCCTTGCGTCGGTTGCAGGGCGCGCACGACGCGACGATGTTCTCCCATGTCGACGGCCCGCCCTTGGATCGCGGGATGACGTGGTCGACGGTCAGGTTGGCGCGCGCGCCGCAGTACTGACACGTCCAGCCGTCGCGCGCGAAGACGGCGCGGCGGGTGATCTTGCGGCGGTGCGTGTCGCGCGGGACCTTGACGAACGTCACGAGGCGGATCACGACCGGTCGCGGGAGCGTCGAGTGCTCCGAGCGCAGCTCGAAGCTCGAGTGCTCGACGATCTCGGCCTTCTCCTTGAGCAGCAGCACGGCGGCACGGCGCACCGTGCAGACGTTGATCGGCTCATACGTGGCGTTCAGGACGAGCACACGGCCAGACGCACGTCCGCGCCGCCGGTGCTCCGGATGCGGCGCGAACCCAGGTGGTCCTGGTGGCGGAGACTGGATCGCCATGATGCTGGCGCGGAAGTCTAACCAGAGCTTCCGCTGGCTGACGCGTACGTGCCGAGGATCTTCACGTCCTCGGCGTGCTTGCGCAGGCCCTCGATCGCCTCGGCGACGGGCCCGCCGTGCGCGCTGCCCTCGCAGTCGACGAAGAAGCGGTAGTGCCCGAGCGGCCCGCGCAGCGGGCGCGACTCGATCTTCGTCAGGTTCACACCGCGGAAGGCGAACTCCGACAGGCAGCGCACGAGCCAGCCCGGCGCGTCGTCGCCCGCGCCCCAGAAGGCCAGCGACGTCTTCGTCGGCCCCGACGCGGCGGGCGCCGCGCCGTCGCGTGCCAGCCAGACGAAGCGCGTGGTGTTGTCGGGCTCGTCGGCGACGGCCTCGGCGAGCACCGTGGCCCCGTAGAGCGCGGCCGCCCGCAGCGTGCTGAGCGCCGCCCAGGGAGCGTCCGAGGCGGCGACGATGCGCGCCGCCTCGGCGGTCGACGCCGACGCCACCACCTCTGCGTTGGGCAGCCGCTCACGCAGGAAGCGGGCGCACTGCGAGGTCGCCTGGGGATGGGACATCACACGCTGCACCGCGTCCAGCGCCAGCTGGGAGCGCGCGACGACGTAGTGGGAGACGGTCAGCACGAGCTCGCCGACGATCGAGACGTCCGACTCGCCGCCGGCGAGCGTGTCGAGCGTCACCCCGACCGGGCCCTCGAGCGAGTTCTCGATCGGCACGACGGCGCGGTCGACCCTGCCGTCCTGGACGGCCAGCACGGTGTCGCGCACCGTCGGCAGCCCGACGAACTGCGCGTCGCCGGCGTCGGGCGCCGAGCGCACGGCCTCCTCGGAGAACGTGCCCTCGGGCCCGAGATATCCAAGGCGCGTCAGGACGACAGCGCGAGACGTAGCGCTTCCTCCTCCTCGGGCGAGAGCTTGAGCTCGCCTTTGCCCGCGGAGATCTGCTTGGCGTAGAGCCGCGCCTGGTCGCGGTGGTGGATCGAGGACAGCACGACGCCCGAGCGCGAGCTGTCGAGCAGTGCGATCGAGGTCGACTGGCGGCCGGACATCTCGTTGTAGGCGTCGTAGCGGATCAGGCCGCAGTGGGCGATCGCGCCGTCCAGGCGCGTCTCGGCCGTAGCCAGACGCCCGTCGAGACGCTCCGCGACGTCGGTGATGTAGTCGTGCAGGGCTCGAAACGATGTCTCCAGGCCGACGGCGTGCGCCACGAGATCCTGGGCCTCGCCATCGCCGCCGAGGACCGCGCGCTGGTCGGCGCGCACGCGTCGCAGCGCGACGAACAGCGCCACCGCCAGGGCGATGGCGATCAGCCCGGCGGCGGCCGCGGCCAGCGCAACGATCCCTGCGGTGCTGGTCAGCTCGGCGCCCATCGCGCCAAACGGTAGCGTCCGCAGCGGGCTCATCTCATCGCCTATCCCACCGCCCCCGTCCGCTGCGTGTCGAGTGGCGTCAGCGCTCGAACAGCGCCGTGTAGCGCTGCGAGTTGTTGTCGGTCTTCTGCTCGCCCGGCACCGCGCGCACCTCGACCGTGATCGTCACCGGCTCGCCGATCGGCGGCGCCTGGCCGAGCGGCACCGAGACCTCGGCGTTCGTGCCCGGCCGCGTCTGGTCGACGGTCTTCTGGGCGCTGATCGTCTTGACGCCCGGTCCGCTGATGCGCACGCGCACGCGCACGTCGGTCTCGATGTTCTCGCCCTGGTTGGCGACGACCGCCTTGAATGCCAGATTGGAGCTTGCCGAGATGCGGTTGGACGCGCCGCCGGGCACGAGCGCCTTGTCGCCGACCGCGACGCTCTCCAGGCCGTGGCCATGGGTACCGGGAGCGGGATCGCCCGTCGCGCCGCCACCGGCTCCGCGGCCCGCGTCCGAGCCGATCCGCCGCGCGACGATGTCGGGATCCAGCCAGCCGAGGTTCTGCTGGAAGTTGCTGCGCTGGATCGTCTGACCGCCGATTTCCTCCTCGTCGAGGATGTCCTGGATGACCGCAGCCACGCGGCGCTGGTAGACCACATCGCCGGCCGTGAAGGCCTGCATCTCACCGGCGATCGACTTGACGGCGCCTTCGGCGACGCCGGAGTCGCTTGCCAGCGCGCTTGGGATCTTCTCGGCGACCTTGCCGATGCTCTCCTCCAGCAGCGAGAGGGTCAGCACGAAGTTTCGATGCGGCGACTTCATCTCGTCGGGCACGTCGAGCTTGACCGCGTCCTTGGACTCGGTCTCGGCGCGTACGCGCAGCTGGTTGATCTGTGTCTGCAGGTCGCTCGGCGACGAGCCGCCGGCCGTCAGCGTGTCGAAGAACGTCGCGGTGTTCTCGTTGGAGGCCTGGACGATCCCGGCAACGTCGCGGTTGAAGTCCTTCAGCGCCTGCTCCTGGGCGCTGTTGAGGCAGCCGCGCACGAAGACGACGAGCAGCACGAGCACCAGCAGCCCGACGCCGGCCGCCACAGCCCGGCGTATGAGCAGCTGCTGGGGGTCGGTCGGGGCGAGCGGATCCGCCGCCGGCCTACGCGGGCGCGTGCGGGTCGGAGGCTCGTCGTCATCGAAGAAAGACAGGGGTCCGCTCCTTGGCGGGATGAGGAATTGGCCAGTATGACCGTGCGCGCGGTCTGGCCGTCACGGTGCAACTTTCCTGCCAGTGCACAGTTTCCTGCCTGGACGCGCAAGGGTCGGGTGCTCAGCACGACGAAAGCAGAGCCGGTGCATAACGTCGACACGCCCGCACCCGGGGCCCTCGCGGGCGAGCTCGTGCTCGCCCGCTACCGCTTGCAGCGGCGCCTCGGCGCGGGCGGGATGGGCGTCGTGTACCTCGCCCGCGACGAGCACCTGGAGCGCGACGTCGCCGTAAAGCGGATCTCGGTCGAGCTCGATCCCGACGGTCGCGGAGAGCGGGAGGCGCTCGCTGCGGCCCGGCTTTCGCACCCTGGAATCGTCGCGCTGTACGAGTCCGGCCGCGACGAACAGGCCGTCTACCTCGTCTCCGAGCTCGTCATCGGGCGCACGCTCGCCGACCTCATCCGCAGCGGCGACCTGTCGGACCGAGACGTCCTGCGGATCGGGGTCACGCTGTGCCATGCGCTCGAGCATGCGCATTCGCGCGGCGTGATCCACCGCGACGTCAAGCCCTCCAACGTCATCTGCCCAGAGCGCATCGAACAGGGCGGTGGCGCGGCCAAGCTGACCGACTTCGGCATCGCGCGGATGGCCGACGGCGACGTCCTCACGCGCACGGGCGACATCATCGGGACGCTCGCGTACATGGCGCCCGAGCAGGCCCGCGGCGAGCGCCTCACCGGCGCCGCGGACGTCTACGCGCTCGGCGTCGTGCTCTACGAGGCATTGACGGGCGTCAACCCGATCCGCGCCGGCAACCCGGCTGCGACCGCGCGGCGCGTCGGCATGCGCCTGCCCGCACTGGCGCGGATGCGGCGCGAGCTGCCGCCCGACATCGGTCGCACGATCGATGCGGCCGTGCAGCCAGATCCCAAGGCCCGCGTGAGCGTCGGTACGCTGCGCCGGGCGCTGGCGGGCGCGATCGAGGAGGTCGACGACGAGCCGGGAACGGTCGCGGGCCCGGCCGATCCGCGCGGCCTGACCGCGACGCGACGGGCGCTGCCGCATCCGAGCCGACCCGAGGCCCGCCGTCGCTCACTAGACCCGGCCGTCGGCCCATCGCCAACTGTCCCCGCCGGACGCCGGCCGCGTTCAGACGAGCGCGCGCGGCGCCGCCGCGGCACGGACGTCACGTCGGGCGGGGGCTTGCAGCTGCAACGGCTCGGTCCGGCCGCCCGGCTGGCCGCCGGCATCGGCGCCGGGGCGCTCGCCGGTGCGGCGCTCGCTGTGCTCGGGCCCGAGCCGCCGGTCGCGATCTCCGTCGCTGCCTGTGGCGCCGGCCTCGTGGTCGCGCTGCTGCCCCGCGCAGGCTGGCTGTGCATGGCGCTGGCGCTGGCGAGCTGGCTCGCCGTCGGCCAGCCGGGGGTCGCGCTGCTCGTGCTGTTCGCGACGGGACCGGTGCCGCTGCTGCTGGCGCGCTACCCCGCCACGTGGTCGGCGCCGGCGATCGCTCCGCTGCTCGGCCTGGCCGGCATCGCCAGCGCCTGGCCCGTGCTCGCCGGCCAGGCCGCGCGCTGGCCGGCGCGAGCGGCGCTCGGGGCGCTGGGCGGGTGGTGGCTGGCGCTGGCGGAGACGCTGACCTCGGACCGCCTGCTGAGCGGCACGCCGCGCGACGTGCTCGCGCGCGGCGAATGGGAGGACTCGGCGCTGGACGGGTTTCGCGACGCGCTGTGGCCGCTCTTGACCGGCGGCGGGCTGGCGTTCGCGGCGCTGTTCGCCGTCGCGGCGGCGATCCTGCCGCTGCTGGTGCGCGGGCGCTCGGCGGCGATCGACCTTGTCGGCGCGACGGCCTGGGCGGCGACGCTGGCCGCCGCGACGAGCGCGCTGGCGCAGGCACAGCTGCTGTCGCCGCCGCGCGGCCTCGTCGTTGGCGCGATCGTGGCCGGCCTCGCGGCCGTCGCCGCGCGGGCCGTGCAGGGGCGGGCGTGAGCGCCTTGCACGTAGCATGACCGGCATCGATGAGCGTCCTGCGCAACCTCGAAGCCAAGCTGACCGATCTGGTCGAGGGCACGTTCGGCCGCGTCTTTCGCTCCGAGGTGCGACCGGTCGAGATCGCCCGCAAACTCGCCCGCGAGATGGACGAGCACAAGACGGTTTCCGTCTCGCGCGTGTACGTGCCCAACGAGTACGTCGTGTGGCTGTCGCGGGAGGACTACGACCGCCTGGAGGGCGTCGAGGGGTCGCTGATCGACGAGCTCAGCGCCTACCTGCTCGAGCACGCCCGGCGCGAGAAGCTCGCGCTGCTGTCGCGCCCGCAGATCGAGTTCCGCACCGACGAGCGGCTGTCGCTGGGCGAGTTCGGCATCCAGGCGCGGCTTGTGCAACCGCCGGAGGACCCCGATCCGCAGGGCGGCGCGGAGCCCGTGCAGGCCGACCACGGCAACACGATGGTCTACTCGACCGCGGGCCGGCTGCGCGGACCGGTCGAGGAGGTCCAGGGCGTGCGTGCGACGCGCGCGCTGCTGCTCGCCGAGGGACGGCGTCATGTCATCCCGCCGGGTGGCGCGCTCATCGGGCGCAGCCGCGACTGCGACGTCGTGCTGGCGGACGCCAACGTCTCGCGCCGCCACGCCGAGGTGCGACCGGCGGCGGCCGGCACGTGGACGATCTCCGACCTCGGCTCGACGAACGGCGTGCGCGTCAATGGCCGTCAGGTTGCCGGCGCGCAGCAGCTCGCGGCCGGCGACAGCATCGTCCTGGGGACTGCCGAGATCGGGTTCGAGCTCGAATGATTACGCGCGCAGCAGGACCCCGACCCGTCATCGAAGCCACCCACAGGGGCTGACGCGATGCTCGAACCGGTCTCCGTCGGCCTGAAGTTCGCCTTCCTCGCCGTCCTGTACCTCTTCCTGCTGTGGATCTCGCGCAGCGTGCTGAAGGACCTGCGACGGGGCGCCTTCGGGGGCGGACCGCGCCAGCTCGAGGCGCCCGATGCGACCGGCATGCATCGGGCTTCGCAGATGGATGTGTTCGGCAGCGATGACATGTCGCCGCGACTTGTCGTGGAGGCGGTGCCGGGCCTGCAGCGCGGGATGGAGTACGACGTCGCGGCGGGCGCTACGCTCGGGCGCGGTGACGTCGAGATCCAGCTCGAGGACCCGTTCGCGTCATCGCAACATGCCAGGCTCACGCGGCAGGGAGCGATCTTGGTCATCGAGGATCTCGGCTCCACGAATGGCACCTATCTCAACGACGAGTTGCTACGCGGTCCGCGACCGCTGCACGCGGGTGACCGGGTGCGGATCGGCGACAGCACCTTCAACTACCACGATCGCTAGCCGGCCGTGAACGATCGACCGCTGACCTGATGCTGCGCGTCGCGCCCGACCACTTCTCGCACTCGGACACTGGCCGCCAGCGCCGGGCGAACGAGGACGCCTACCTTGCCCGCTCGCCGGTGTTCGTCGTCGCCGACGGCATGGGCGGCGCGCAGGCGGGAGAGGTCGCCTCGCGACTGGCGATCGAGACGTTCGAGCGCGGGCTCGGCGACGGCCCCTCGGCCAGCAGCGAGGAGCTTCTCGCTGAGCGCGTCCAGGAGGCCAACTCGCGCATCCACGAGATGTCGCAGGCCCACCAGGAGCACGCCGGGATGGGCACGACGATCACGGCTGCGCATGTCGGCGAGTACGTCGTGGCGATCGCCCACGTCGGGGACTCGCGCGCCTACCGCCTGCGAGGCGATCAGTTCGAACGGCTGACCGAGGACCATTCGCTCGTCGAGGAGATGCGCCGCCGCGGGCAGCTCACCGCCGAGGAGGCCGACGAGCACCCGCAGCGCTCGATCATCACGCGCGCGCTGGGCCCGGAGGCGGAGGTGCGCGTCGACACGCACTCGTGGCGCGGTGAGCCCGGCGACGTCTACCTGCTGTGCAGCGACGGGCTGACGTCGATGGTCTCGGAGGCCCGCGTCGCCGAGATCGTGCGCTCGGCCTCCACGCTGCGCGATGCCGGGCGGAAGCTGATCGACGCCGCCAACGAGGCCGGCGGGCGCGACAACATCACGGTCGTCCTGTTCGCCCTCGAGCAGATCGACGAGCCCGACGCGCTCATCGAGCAGCCGACGACGGCGGGCCAGGCGTCACCGAGCACGACAGACGTGCGGGCGGCGCTCGCACGCGAGTCGCAGGCGGCCCCGGCCGCCGCGCAGCCCAGCCGGCGGCTCGAACCGCGCCCGCCCCCACAAGAGCGCCCGCCGCGTTCGCGTCGCGCCCGCCGGGCGCGACGCACGGCCGTGCTGTTCGCGATCCTCGCGCTCGTGCTCTTGCCGCTCGGCCTGGGCGGCTACATCGCCAACCAGGCCGTGTACTTCGTCGGCGCCGACGCCGACGGGTTTGTGACCGTCTACCGCGGACTGCCCTACGAGCTGCCAGCCGGGATCTCGATGTACTCGGTCAACTACGTCTCCGGCGTGCCGCTGGACTCGCTGCCCGAGCGCCGCCGCAAGCAGCTCGTCGACCACACGCTGCGCTCGCACGACGACGCGTCCGACTTGGTGCGCGAGCTCGAGCTCGGGCGACTGGCGTCATGAAGGAGCGCAACCGCGAGCTGTTCGCGCTGATCCCGGCGTCGCTGCTGGTGACGGCCGGATTCGCAGCGATCTTCATCCAGCGCGACGACCTGCTGTCCGACGTGTCGCTGACCTATGGGGCGATCTTCCTCGCGCTGTGCCTGGCGGCGCACATGGTGCTGCGCTTCACGCTGCCGCACGCCGATCCGTACCTGTTTCCGCTCGTCGCGGTGCTCGCGTGCTTCGGCCTGGTGATGCTCTACCGCCTCAACGAGGACTTCGCGCGCGAGCAGGCGCAGTGGTTCGTCGTCGGGCTGATCTTCTTCACCGTGACGATCGTCGCACTGCGCCGCGACCACCGGGTGCTCGAGCGCTATCGCTACGTGATCGCACTCGGCGGGATCGTGCTGCTGCTGCTGCCGCGGCTCGGCAGCCCCGTCAACGGTGCCTACCTGGCCGTCGACCTCGGCCCGATCGAGTTTCAGCCCGCCGAGCTGGCGAAGATCGCGATCGTCATCTTCCTGGCGTCATACCTGCGCGACACGCGCCAGGTGCTCGTCGTCGGCGCGCGGCGCTTCGCGGGGATCACCTTCCCGCCGCTGAAGCACCTCGGTCCGCTGCTGGCCGTCTGGGGCACCGCGATGGTGCTCCTGTTCGTGATTCAGGACCTCGGCTCGTCGATCATGTTCTTCGGCGGCTTCCTGGCGCTCATCTACGTCGCCACGAACAGGATTTCGTTCGTCGTCATCGGCCTGTCGCTGTTCGCCGTCGGGGCGCGGCTGCTGTACGCGATCCGCCCGACGATCGAAGGGCGCGTCGACGCGTGGCTGCACCCGTTTGACCCCGAGCTCTACGAGAAGCTCAACGGCGGCAGCTACCAGGTCGCGCAGTCGGTCTTCTCGCAGGCCGACGGCGGCCTGTTCGGGCGCGGCTTCGGCCAGGCGATCATCCAGGCCGGCGACGGCCCGCCGATCCTGCCGGCCGCCCACACCGACTTCATCTACGCGGTCATCACCAACGAGCTCGGACTGCTCGGCGCGTGCGCGGTGCTGCTCGTCTACCTGCTGATCATCGAGCGTGGCTTCAAGACCGCGATGATCGCCACCGACTCGTTCTCCAAGCTGCTGGCGACGGGCCTGACATCGGTCCTCGCGCTGCAGGTGTTCGTGATCGTCGGCGGCGTCACTAAGCTCATCCCGCTGACCGGCGTGACGCTGCCGTTCGTCTCCTACGGCGGCTCGTCGATCGTCGCGAACTTCATCCTGCTGGCGTTGTTGCTGTTGGTCTCCGACCGCGCGCGGCGCGAGGCCCAGGCGCGATGAACGCTCCGATCCTCAGGCTCTTCGTGCTGATCCTGGCGCTGTTCGCCGCGCTCGCCGCGCTGACGAGCTGGAACACCGTGCTCAATGCGGAGGCCTACCGCGACAACGCGCTCAACAAGCGACCGCTGCTGGCCGAGCAGAGCATCCGTCGCGGCACGATCCGCGCGCAGGACGGCACGCTGCTCGCGCGCTCCGTGCGAGCGGGCCGCGGCGGCGATGCCGCCCTCTACGAACGCCAGTACAGCGAGGCAACCCGGCTTTTTGCGCACGCCGTCGGCTACGACTTCCCGCTGGGCATCGGCCGCGCGGGCCTCGAGCGCGCACGCAACGACGACCTGATCGGTGAGCGCAGCGAGCTGGCCTCGATCGTCGACGAGCTGCGCGGCAAGCGCCAGGAGGGCGACAACCTCACGACGAACCTCGACCCCGGCGCGCAGAAGGCCGCGCTCGCGGGCCTGCAGGGGCGCAAGGGGGCCGTCGTCGCGATCGAGCCGGCGACCGGCAAGGTCCGCGCGATGGCCTCGACTCCCGGCTACGACCCGCGCCGCCTCGAGGACAACTCGGTCGTGTCCGAGCTCAACGGCGACCAGACCAACGCTCCGCTCGTCAACCGCGCCACGCAGTCGGGTTTCCCACCGGGGTCGACGATGAAGGTCATCACGGCCGCGGCGGCGATCGACAGCGGCAAGTTCACGCCGGACTCCGTCGTCGACGGCGGCTCCCCGAAGGAGATCTCGGGCGTGCCGCTGAAGAACTTCGGCGGCAAGGACTTCGGCCCGACAACGCTGACCACCGGGCTGACGTTCTCGGTCAACACGGTCTGGGCGCAGGTCGCCGAGCGGCTCGGGCGCAAGACGCTCAACAACTACATGCGGCGCTTCGGCTTCTACGAGGACCCTCCGATCGACTACCCCGACCGCCAGCTGATCCCCAGCGGCATCTACTCCGGCAAGCGGCTGATCGAGGCGTCGTCGGGCTCGGTCGACATCGGCCGCACCGGCATCGGGCAGGAGCGTCTGCGCGTGACGGCGCTGCAGATGGCGAGCGTCGCGGCGACGATCGCCAACGATGGCGTGCGCCTCGAGCTGCAGCTGACCGATCGCGTCGTCGACCGTGACGGGCGCACGGTGCAGGACGTCAAGCCAAGCGAAGCCAAGCGCGTGATGAAGGCGAGCACCGCCCGCAGGCTCAACGAGATGATGGGCAACGTCGTGCGCGAGGGCAGCGGCACCGCCGCCGCGCTGCAGGGCATCGACGTCGCCGGCAAGACCGGCACGGCCGAGCTGAACCTGCGCGGCCTCAACCAGCCGTGGTTCGTCGGCTTCGCTCCGCAGGGCAACCCGCGCGTCGCCGTCGCGGTGACGATCCAGGACGTCCAGGGCGGTCAGGGCGGAACCGTCGCGGCGCCGATCGCCAAGGCCGTCATGCAGGAGCTGCTGCGGTGAGGATCCCCGCCACGACCGTCATCGACTCACGCTATGAGGTGCTCGGCCACCTCGGCAGCGGCGGCATGGCCGAGGTCTACTGCGCGGCCGACCTGCAGCTCGGTCGCAAGGTCGCGCTGAAGATCCTGCACGATCGCTTCCAGCAGGATGTCGAGTTCGTCGAGCGCTTCAAGCGCGAGGCGTCGGCGGCAGCCGGCCTGCAGCACCAGCATGTCGTGTCGGTCTACGACCGCGGCGACTGGGACGGCACCTCCTACATCGCGATGGAGTACGTGCCGGGGCGCACGCTGAAGGACATCGTGCGCGAGCACGGCCCGCTGCCGGCCGCGCAGGCCGTCGACCTCACGATCCAGATCCTGCGCGCCGCGCGCTTCGCGCATCGCCGCGGCGTCATCCATCGCGACCTCAAGCCGCACAACGTGATCGTCGACGATGAGGGCCGCGCCAAGGTCACCGACTTCGGCATCGCGCGCGCCGGCGCGTCGGACATGACGCAGACGGGCTCGATCATGGGCACCGCGCAGTACCTGTCGCCCGAGCAGGCCCAGGGACACGCCGTCACGACGCGCTCGGACCTCTACGCGATCGGGATCATCCTCTACGAGCTGCTGACCGGAAACGTGCCCTTCGACGCCGAGTCCGCGGTGACGATCGCCGTCAAGCAGGTCAACGAGGCCCCGGTTGCTCCCAGCCTCATCAACCCGGAGGTGACGCCAGAGCTCGAGGTGGTCATGCTGACCGCGCTGCAGAAGGACCCCGCGGCACGCTTCGCCGACGCCGACGAGTTCATCGCGGCGCTGCAGGCGGCGGCGTCGCGCATGCCGTCGCCGGCGGCGATGGCCGCAGCCGAAGCAGCAGCCGCGGCCGTGCCCGCGGCCGCCGCGGCCATTGCGGCAGCGCCACCGATCGACCCGCTGACCGGCGTCTACCCCGGCGCCGTGCTGTACGAGCCCGATCATGAGCTCGCCCCGCTCGCGCCGCTGCCGTCCCGGCGCCGGTCGCGCTGGCCGTGGGCGCTGCTCGCGCTGGCGCTGGCCGCACTCGTGCTCGTCGCCATACTGCTGCTCGCCGCACCCGATCGCGTGCAGGTCCCCGAGGTCGTCGGCAGCTCTATCTCGGTCGCCCAGCAGCGCCTGGAGAAGGCCGGCTTCGAGGTCGTGCCCGTCCGCGACAACTCCGACAAGCCGCGAAACCAGGTCATCGGTCAGAGCCCCGCCGGCGGAAGCACCGCCGACGAGGGTTCGCGCGTAACGCTCAACATCTCCGACGGACCGCGCATCCAGAGCGTCCCGGACGTTGTCGGCGCCCGGCGCGCGACGGCGGCCAAGGCGCTGCGAGACGCGGGTTTCAAGGTCAAGGCGGTGCCGCAGTTCTCCGACGACGTCAAGGTCAATCGCGTTATCTCGCAGAGCCCCTCGGCCCGGTCGGCGGTCGAGCAGGGCCAGACGGTCCAGATCATGGTCTCCAAGGGGCCGGAGCGGGTCACCGTGCCCGAGGTCGTCGACAGGAACGAGGACGAGGCCCGCGCGGCGCTCGAAGGCGCCGGCTTCAGCGTTGCCGTCCGCAGGCGCGAATCGGCCGACGAGCAACCCGGCACCGTGCTGGCGCAGACGCCCGGCGCCGGCGAGAAGGCGCCCAACGGCTCGCGAATCACGATCACGGTCGCCGAGGAGCCCGCGCAGGTCGGCGTGCCCGACGTCGGGGGGCGCAGCGAGGGCGCCGCGCGCAGCATTCTCGAGCGCAGGGGCCTCGATGTCACCGTGCGCGAGACGACGGTGACGAGCGCCGAGCAGGACGGCCTCGTGCAGGACCAGTCGCCGGGCGCCGGCGACGAGGTCGATCGTGGGTCGAGGGTGACGATCACGGTCGGCAGCTTCGAGCCGGACGTCGCACCCGACGCGCCGACGCCCGACTCGCCCCCGCCGCCACCCGCGCCGTGAGGGTCGCCGTGCTGTCCGGCGGCCGTTCCTCCGAGCACGAGATCTCGCGTGTCGGCGGAGCGGCGGTCGCGGCTGGGCTGCGCTCCGCCGGCCATGAGGTGCTCGAGGTCGCGCTGGCGCACGACGGCAGGTGGCTGCATGACGGCTTGCTGCTCGCGGTGCGGCCCGGCGGCGGCCTGCTTGGCGCCGACGTCGCGTTCCCCGTCCTGCACGGGCCGTTCGGCGAGGACGGAACGGTCCAGGGCCTGCTCGAGCTGCTCGACGTTCCCTACGTCGGCTCGGGCGTGCTGGCGTCGGCCGTCTGCCTGGACAAGTTCGTCGCCAAGGAGCTGCTGGCGCGCGCCGGCGTCGCGCAGGTGCGCTACGCCGGTGTGCGCGCTGCGCGCTGGCAGGCCGAGCGCGATCAGGTGCTCGACGAGCTCGCCGCGCTCGGCCTGCCGCTGTTCGTCAAGCCGGCGCGACTGGGATCGTCGGTCGGCATCGCGAAGGTGACCGAGGCCGCCGCGCTTGGCGCGGCACTGGAAGGCGCGTTCGCACACGACCCGCACGTGATCGTCGAGGCGATGAGCAGCGGGATCGAGGTCGAGTGCTCGGTGCTGGGCTCGACGCGGCGGGCGGAGGTCTCCGAGCCGGGTGAGATCGTGATCGGCGCCGACTGGTACGACTTCGAGGCCAAGTACGAGCCGGGCGGCATGGAGCTCGTCGTTCCGGCGCGAATCAGCGCGAGCGCACGCGAGCGGGTGCGCGCGACGGCGCTGCAGGCGTTCGCGCACTTCGGCTGCAGCGGCCTGGCGCGCGCCGATTTCTTCGTCGAGGGCGACACGGTGCTGCTCAACGAGCTCAACACGATGCCCGGCTTCACCACCACGAGCGTGTACGCGAAGCTGTGGGAGGCGTCCGGGCTGGCCTACGAGGAGCTCGTCTCGCGGTTGTGTGAGCTTGCGATCGAGCGGCATGCGGCGGAGCGGGCGTATCGGTTCTAGGCGGTCTTGTCGTTGGCTTGACCGGCGGCGTTGAGTTTAGGGCGCCTGCTTGACGTTGATGCGAGAGCGAGCACGAGCCGGGGAGGACTATCGCGTGTCGTCCCCAGCGCGACGGCCGCTTAGCGCCACGAGACGCTCTCTTTCGTACTAGGGCCCGCGGGGTGAGGTTGAGGTGTCGAGTTGGACGAAGGCCCCGTATAACGGGGTTTGTATCCATCTCGATAACCATGGGCGGTTCGACCTTCTCGATCATGGCGAATCGGTGCGCCATCTCGTACTGAACACAAGCGAGCAGATCAGCGAGCGGCGCGCCTGCTGCTCGACGACACGCGACAGTCCTGCCCGCTTGTCGCAAGCGCTTCCCCACCCGCACGCAAAGCAGGCGCCCCAAGACTCGACGCAGCCGGCCCAAGTCAACGGAGCTGTTCTAGCGAAACAGCAGAATCTCCGAGATCTCAGCCCGCTGCTGGCCCGGCGCCAGCTGCGTGATCCAGACGAGGTAGCGGCGGAAGCGCTGCGCGGCCGTGTCGAGCGTGATCGTCTCGCGCCGGCGCTCGACGGTGACCGGGCCGCCGACCTTCGTCCAGCCCGATGAGATCGAGGCCGGGACAGCGCCCTTGGCGACGTAGATCTCGACTCTGAAGCCGGCCGCCGGCGTGCGCAGCTCGAGCTTGCGCGCGGCGAGCCCGCCGCCCGGCGAGGTGTCGATCACGAGCCCGACACCGGCCTTCTGCAGCCCGCCGTCGTACGTCTCCGTCGACCACGTGGAGCTCGGATCGCCGTCGGTGACCGAGCTGGCTTCACGCGTGTGCTCCTGGTCGTCGCCAAGCGGGTCGTAGTCGGTGGCGGCGCGCTGTCCGAGCGGGACCTCGGTCACCCCGGGCGCAGGCGCGCGGTCGGCGCGCGGACCGGTGCCGCGCTCGGCCTGGTCGGAGAGCACGAAGGCGATTGCGATCGTCGCGAGGATCGCGATCACGGCGACTGCGATCAGTGCCTTATTGGAGTGCTCCGCGCGCCACGGCACGATGCGTCGCTTCTCGCCCGGCAGCGAGCGCAGCACGGTCGTCGCCTCACCGGTGACCTGACCGCTGCGCGCGGTCTCGATCGCGAGCGCGTCCTCGAGATCGGCGATCAGCGTGGGCGCGTCGGGATAACGGCGCTGCAGTTCCTTGGCGGTCGCGCGGTCGACCACAGCGGCCAGCGCGGCTGACACCTCGGGGCGACGGATCTGCACGTCGGGCAGCTCCTCGCGCACGTGCTTCATCGCCACCGCGATCTGGTTCTCACCCTTGAAGGGAACGTCGCCGGTCAGCATCTCGAACAGCACGACGCCGAGCGAGTACAGGTCTGACTGACCCGACACCGCGTGCCCGAGCGCCTGCTCGGGCGAGACGTAGTCCGTGGTCCCGAGCACGCGGCCGTCGGCGGTCAGCCCCTCCTGATGCAGCGAGCGCGCGATGCCGAAGTCCGTGACGCGCGCAGCGCCCTCCTCGTCGATCAGGACGTTCTGCGGCTTGACGTCGCGGTGCACGATGCCGCGGTCGTGCGCGACATCCAGGCCGCGCGCGATCTCGATCGCGTAGGCGATCGACTCCGAGACCGCGAGGCGGCCGTTGCGGCGGATGCGGGCCTTGAGCGTCTCGCCCTCGACGTACTCGAAGACGATGTACGGCGTCGGGTACTCGCTGTCGCCCTCTTCACCGGCGTCGATCACCCCGACGACGTGGGCGTGGTTGAGCTGGGCCACGGCCCGCGCCTCGCGCCGGAAGCGCTCGAGCTGGTCCGAGTCGCGGGCGATCTCGCGGTGCATGAGCTTGATCGCGACCTGGCGCTCGAGCAGGGTGTCAAACGCCCGGTAGACCGTCGACATGCCGCCTGCCCCGACCTGAGCGTCGAGACGGTAGCGCTGGGAGAGCAGGGTGCCGACCGGCGAGGTCATCGCTCTATTGTGCAGTCGCGTGCGGGCGTGCGGTAGATCAGCGCGCGCCGCTCGCTACGTGCCCGACCGCTCGATCTGCCCGGCACGGTCGGTGACCGTCCCGATGAGCGCGCTGCCGGGGTGGTGGGCGGCGAGCAGCTCGCAGGCAACCTGCGCCTGTGCCTGCGCCACGACGGCGACGAAGCCGCAGCCCATGTTGAAGACGTCCCACATCTCTGCCTCGCCCACCTCGCCGAGCCGCGCGATCAGCCCGAAGACCGGCGGGCCCGCCAGCGGCTGCTCGATCGCGAAGCCGACCGCGTCGTTGAGGCGCAGCAGGTTGGTCAGCCCGCCGCCCGTGATGTGCGCCAAGCCGCGGACCTCGACCTGGGAGTTCAGCAGCTCGAGCGCGGCGCGCACGTAGATGACGGTCGGCTCGAGCAGCGCATCGGCGACCGAGGCGCCGCCGAGCTCGGGCGGGCGAGCATCGAGCTCGAGGCCGCCGTCTTCCAGCAGCGCGCGGCGCGCGAGCGTGTAACCGTTTGAGTGCAGGCCGCTGGACGGCAGGCCGACGAGCGCATCGCCGGGCGCGATCGCGTCGCCGGTGACGAGCGCGTCCAGCGCGACCGTGCCGAACGCCGCGCCGCACAGGTCGAAGCCGTGCGGGCTGGGGTGGCCGCGGATAAGCTCGGGCAGCACCGCCAGTTCGCCGCCGGGGATCTCGATGCCGGCGTCCTCGGCGCCCACCCTCAGCCCGCGCGCGATCGCCGCCAGCGCGGCGGGGTCGGGCTGCTCGACGGCGAGGTAGTCGAGCATCGCCAGCGGTTGCGCGCCGACGCAGACGAGGTCGTTGACGTTCATCGCGACGCAGTCGATCCCGACCGTCTCCAGGCGACCGGTCTGCTCGGCCACGACGAGCTTGGAGCCGACGCCGTCGGTCGTCAGCGCGAGCCCGAGGTTCGGCGCGATCCGCAGGACGCTCGCGTAATGGCCGGAGCCGAGCACGGACAGGCTCGGCCGGCCCGTGTCGATCGTGCGCAGCACGTCGACGAGCGCCCGCACGCCGGCATCGCTCGAGCCGATGTCCACGCCTGCGGCCGCGTACGCGTCGGTCATCGCGACCGAACCTAGCGCAGGGCGGCGTCGGTCGCCGACTCTGCCCGCGTCTCGGGTCGCTGGCGCGCCACTGTGGGTCGCGGTGCGTCTGATCGCCTCACGTTCTGTCCGTGGACGGTGGCTGGTCCTCAATACGCTCCCGGTGTCGGTGAGGTGGTGCTGCACGTCGAGCTGGATCAAACGCCCCATATGCGGCGTTCTCATCCATCTCGATCTGGCGGCATGCCGCGCGACCATCGAGAGAGTCTCGCCCGGCACCCACCACGCTCGCTCGTCGCCCGCGCATCGGCGCCCGCTCCACCCGCCGGCGAGGTAGCGTGTGGCCCGCCGCAAGCCAAGGAGGACCGCATGCCGATCAAGCTGTCCGGCCGCTACGAGGAAGGCTCGGACAAGGAACGCGCCCACCACCTGCTCGTCAAGTGCGAGATCAAGGTCGACAACGTCTTTGGCGTCGAGGAGCTCAGGCCGGGAATGGAGGCGATCACCTTCACCATCGACGGCCAGGCGCAGACCGCGTTTGCGGCCGATGACGACGTCTTCCGCGTGATCGACGGCTGGGACATCCCGCCCCCCGCCGACCGCGAGGTCTGGCGCGGAACGGACTAGCCCGCGCGCAGACGCCGCAGCACGAGCGCGGCGAGCGCGAGGCGGTAGGTCGCGTAGGGCAGCAGCGAGCGGTCGCGCTCGACGAGGCGGATGATCCGGATCGAGGCCAGCGTCGCGCCGAACGAGGCGACGATCCCGGCCGCGAACGCGCGCGCCGTGCCGGCCGGCAGACCGCGGCGCGCGAGGCGCGTGCCCTTCAGCGCCGTCGCCCCGAGGATGATCGGCAGCGCGACGTGACGCGACAGGACGTTTGAGTCCTGGCGCGCGAAGCCGCGCGCGCGGGCGGCCGCCAGCGTGGCGCCGTTGCGCGAGACTCCTGGGATCAGCGCGCATGCCTGCGCGAGTCCGAGCGCGAGCGCGTCGCGCGCATCGGCGTCCTCGCGCCGGCGCTGCCCGCCGCCGCGCAGGTCGGCGGCCGCCATCGCGACCGAGCCCGCGACGAGCCCGGCGGCGATCGTGGCAGGCGTGCCGAGGCGCAGCTCGATCGGCCGCTCGAGCAGGTAGCCGGCGACCGCCGGCGGCAGGAAGCTCAGCACGATGAGCTGCGCGCGCCGGCGGTCCAGGCCTGCGGCGGCGTCGGCGACCTCGGCGCGCAGCCCGACGATCAGCGCGGCCGCGGTGCCGGCGTGTAGCGCGACCTCGAAGGCCTTGCGCAACTCGCCGTCGAGGCGCTGGTAGGGCCAGTCCAGCAGCCACGGGACGACGGCGACGTGGCCCGACGAGGAGATTGGCAGCAACTCGGCGGGGCCGTGCAGCAGCCCCAGGACGATCGCGTCGCGGAGGCGAAGCTCAGGCTGCGCGCGCTCAGCCGCGCGAGCCATCGGCGGCCGGCTCGGCCGGTCCCACCGCAGCGTCGCCGCCCCCGCCGCGCCGGCGCTTGACGATCAGGTACGCGACGCCGAGCACGATCATCGCCGCGACGGCGTAGTCGACGTAGTGCAGCGAGTCCTTCCATTTCTCCCAGTTCTCGCCGACCTGCTGGCCGATGAATGTCAGCGCGAAGACCCACGGCAGGCAGCCCAGGAAGGTGAGCACGGTGAAGCGCCAGAACGGCATTCGCGCGACGCCCGCCGGCAGCGAGATGAACGTCCGGATGATCGGCATCATGCGCGTGAAGAAGACGGTCGCGTCGCCGTGGCGCTCGAACCAGCGGTCCGCCGCGTGCAGGTGCGCGGGTGAGATGTGCAGCTTGCGGCCGTGCTTTTCGAGGACGTCGACGCGGCCGTAATAGCCGACGGCGTAGGCGAGCCATGAGCCCACGAGGTTGGCGACCGACCCGACGAGCGTCACGGCGATCAGGCTGTACTCGCCCTCGCTCACGTTGAAGCCCGCGAACAGCATCGTGGCCTCGCTGGGGATCGGGATGCACGCGCTCTCAAGCAGCATGAGCACGAACACACCGACAAGGCCCAGGTCGGCGACGACGCTCGTCGCGAACTCGACGATCGGGTCCGTCAATGAAGCGATAACGAACACGCGCGGCGAAGGGTAGCGGCTGGCCGGGCGCCGACGCCCCCCGCAGATAGGTTGACGCGATGCGCGTCTGGGTCGACCTCACCAACAGCCCGCACGTGCTCGTCCTGCGCCCGATCGTGCAGCTGCTGCGCGCGAACGGCCACGAGGTACAGATCACCGCCCGCGACTTCGCGCAGACACTCGGGCTGCTGGAGCGCTTCGGGATCGACCACACGGTCGTCGGCCGCCATCGCGGCGGCAAGCTGGCCGCCAAGGGGCTCGGGCTGGCGCAGCGCTCCGCGGCGCTCGTGCGCTGGGCGCGCGGGCGGCGCTTCGATCTCGCGCTCGGCCACGGCTCCAACGACGTCACGGTCGCCGCGCGCCTGCTGCGGATTCCCTGCTCGACGATGTTCGACTACGAATGGGCGACGGTCCAGCACAGCGTCAACTGCCGCCTCGCGCAGACCGTCGTCGTGCCCGCGACGATCCCGCCCGAGCGGTTGGAGCGCTACGGCGCCGGCGGCAAGATCGCCACCTACCCGGGCCTCAAGGAGGAGTACTACCTGGCCGGCTTCGAGCCCGACCCCGCGGTGCTTACGCAGCTCGGCCTGGACCCGGCGCAGCCGATCGCGCTCGTGCGCACGCCGCCCGCGGTGTCGCTCTATCACCGTTTCGAGAACGACGTCTTCGCCGCGGTCCTCGAGCGCCTGCGCGGGGCGCAGACCGTCGTGCTGCCACGCACGCCGCAGCAGCGCGCCGAGCTGCGCGAGGGCTTCATCGTCCCCGAGCGCGCGATCGACGCGCAGTCGCTGATCGCCTATGCCGACCTCGTCGTGTCCGCCGGCGGCACGATGAACCGCGAGGCCGTAGCGCTCGGAACGCCGGTCTGGACGACGTTCCAAGGGCGCCTGGGCGCCGTCGACGAGCGCTTGATCGCCGACGGGCGGCTGGCGCTGCTGCAGCGCGCCGACGAGGTCGAGCTCGTCAAACGCCCACCGGACGCTCGGCGCGAGCAGCGCGTGCGTCGCGACCCGGCGCTGCTCGTCGAGCTGCTCTCGCGCCCGGCCGCGCCGCGCTGAGCCTCGTCCCCCAGAGGTTGGGGTAGCGCTCCGCGCAGGAGCGCGGGCACCGCAGCTCGAAGTACGCAGGGCACCCACCCGGCGGTGCCAGCTTCTCCATGCCGCGCTCGCCCGTACAATCCGCAGCGATGCGCCGACGGATCCGCTCCGCGGCCTTCCCCCTCCACCGCCACTCGCTGCCCCAGCTCGCGGTCGACGGGGTCTTGGTCGCCCTCGCGTACTGGCTCGCCTATCAGCTTCGCTTTGACGGCGAGCGTGGGCTGCCGGCGCGCTACGAGGAACTCTTCGCCGACACCATAGTGCCGGTCGTCGTCGGATCGCTCGTCGTCTTCATCGCCCTCGGCCTGTACGCGAAGTGGTGGCGCTACGTCACGCAGCGCGACTACACGAAGATCTTGCAGGCCGTGATCGCGGCCGCGCTGTTGCTGCCGGGTTACATCGCGCTCGTCAAGCCGGTCACGATCGGCACGAGCCCGGCGCCGATCACGAGCGTCACCGCCCCGACGGGCGTCATCGCGCTGTTTCTGCTGCTGATGCTGGCCTTCGTCGGCGGGACGCGCTTCGTCGCCCGCTCGGTCTACGAGCGCCCGCTGACCGGCTTTCGCGCGCGCAAGGGCGCGCGCGGGCTGTTGATCGTCGGCGCCGGCGACGGCGGGCGCCTCGTCCTGCGCGAGATCCTGCGCAACCCCCAGCTCGGTCTCAAGCCGGTCGGCTTTGTCGACGACGACCCGACGAAGCGCGCGCTGCGCGTGGACGGCGTCAAGGTGCTCGGGGCGACGGGCGAGCTGGCGCGGATCCTCGACGAGGCCGAGCCCGACGAGGTCACGATCGCGATTCCGTCGGCGCCGGGCATCCTGCGCGCCAACGTCGTCCGCGCCTGTCGCGAGCGCGACATCCCGGTGCGCACGCTGCCGACGCTCTTCGAGCTGCTGCAGACCGGTGGCAACTACGTGCGCCAGGTGCGCGACGTGCAGGTCGAGGACATCCTCGGCCGCGAGCCCGTGCGGATGGAGCTCGACCGCGTCGGCGCCTACCTCAACGGCCAGGTCGTGCTCGTGACCGGCGCCGGGGGCTCGATCGGCATGGAGCTGTCGCGCCAGATCGCGCGCGTCGCCCCGCGTCGCCTCGTGCTGCTCGACCACGCCGAGGACAACCTCTTCGCGATCCAGCGCGAGCTCGAGCACGACCGCCACGTCGCGCCGGCGGCGCTCGCCGCAGTGCTCGGTGACTGCAAGGAGGAGGAGCGGATGCGCGAGGTCTTCGCGGCCTATCGCCCGACCGTCGTCTTCCACGCCGCCGCCTACAAGCACGTCGGTCTGATGGAGACCAATCCGGTCGAGGCTGTGCGCAACAATGCGATCGCGACACGCGTGATGGCGCGCATCGCCGGCGAGAACCGCGTCAAGGCGTTCGTGCTCGTGTCGACCGACAAGGCCGTCGCGCCGGCGACCGTCATGGGCGCCTCCAAGGCGCTGGCGGAGTTCGCGATCGAGGCCGAGCAGACGCGCTTCCCGCAGACGCGCTTCTGCGCCGTGCGCTTCGGCAACGTGCTCGGCTCATCGGGCTCGGTGGTGCCGATCTTTCGCCGTCAGATCGCGCTCGGCGGGCCGCTGACGGTGACCGACGAGCGCATGACGCGCTACTTCATGACGATCCCGGAAGCCGTCCAGCTGATCATTCGCTCCGGCGGGCTGTCCCGCGGCGGCGGCGTGGCGGCGCCGTTGCAGGAGCCCGCCGACGGCGCCGACATCTACGTGCTCGAGATGGGCGAGCCGGTGCGGATCATCGACCTGGCACGCACGATGATCGAGCTGTCCGGACTCGATCCGGAGCGCGACATCGCGATCGAGGTCGTCGGACGGCGTGCCGGCGAGAAGCTGCACGAGGAGCTGTTCAACGCCTACGAGCGCCCGCAGCCGACGCCGGCGGAGAAGATTCTGCGCGCCGAGCGCGAGCGGCGCGAGCCCGAGTCCGTCGAGGACATGTTCGACCAGATCGGCCTGCTCGTGCTCGAGGGCGACGCGGCCGGGCTGGCGGCAAAGGTGTCGGAGCTCTCCGATCTGGCTGCGTCGGGACGTAATGCAACCGCCGACACGTCTAAGATCCTGCGCTCGTGAGCGCTGCGTTGATCGTCGCCAGCACGCTTGGCAACACCGTCGAGCAGATTGGCGCATACGGGGGGCTGGCCTCGATGATCGGGCTGGGCGTTCTTGCCCTGCTCTATTTCGCCCAGGCGCGCGAGGTCAAGCGCCTGCGCGAGTGGGCCGGCCGGGCGCCCGAGCGCGCATCCGAGGTCGAGCAGCGCGTTCAGACCGATGTCCAGCGGCGCGTCATCGCCCAGCCACAGACGGCCGCCGGCCAGGTTGCCGCGACACCGACAGGCGCCGCGCCCGCGGCGCGCCTGCCGGCCGCCGGGCTCAGCGGTGAAGCCGCCACCAGGGCGGCGGCCGCCGCGATCGTCGCCGCGCGTGCAAGCCACCCGCCGGCGCCGGCGGCAGGAGCCCCCGGTCAGCTCGCCCGACCGTCGTCGCCCACCGGCACGCCGCCGCCGGCTGCGCAGCCGGGCGGCGCGCCGGGCTCCGTCCCGCCCGCGCCGGGGTCCGTTCCGCCCGCTCCCGGATCCATTCCGCCCGCGAGCCCGGCGGCATCGCCCGCGGGGGCGGCGACCCCGGCGCCGGCGAAGCCTGACGCTTCGGCGCCCGCCAAACAGGCCGCCTCGACGCCGACCACGCCTGCCGCGCTGACAGCCAATCGGCCGACGGCGACCGCGTCGCCGCCGCCCGCGGCGCCTGCCAAGGGGCGCGTCGTCGCCCAGCCGCCGGCGGCCGCCAACGGCGGCGGCGGCCAGGAGACGCGCGAGTCAGCCGCCGCCCGTCCGCTCCCGCCGCCGCCCCCGCCGCCGGGCGGTCCCCCGACCAGCCCGCCGCGGGACGACGGCGCCGGCTCGCACCCCGGCCGGACGCTCGCGATCATCGGCGGCGCGCTCGGGCTGGTGCTTGTCGTGGGTCTGATCGTCATGCTGATCGGCGGCGGCGACTCGTCGCCGAGCAAGCGCAACACGATCGGGGACCCCCCACCCCAGGCCGCGCCCGGCGACGCGTCCGCGGGTACGTCGGCACGGCCGAGCCGTGGCGACACCACGACCGCCGTGCTCAACGGAACGACCCAGGCGGGCCTCGCGCGGAGCGTCGCGGCGAAGCTCGACAAGGCGGGCTTCAAGAAGGGCGAGGTCACCGACAACGTCGACCAGACGCTGGCGGAGACCGCGATCTACTACACCGACGGCAACGAACGAGCGGCCAAGGATGTGGCCAAGGTCGCCGGCGTCTCCAGCAGCGCTGTGCAGCCCGAAGATCGCAACGTCGCCGTGGCAACCTCTGGCGCCGACGTCGTGGTCACGGTCGGCGCGGACTTGACCGAATAGCGCCGCCCTGATCGTCAGCCCGAGGAAGGAGCTTGCCATGGCCGGCTCGAACGAGATCCTGCTCGTGCGCCACGGCGAGACCGACCACAACGCGGCTGACCGCTTCCAGGGCCGCCTGGACACGCACCTCAACGCGCGCGGCCGGGAGCAGTCGCGCACGCTCGCGCGCAGGCTCGCCGGCGAGCAGCTGCGCGCGCTGTACTCCAGCCCGCTCTCCCGGGCGCGGGAAACGGCAGAAATCGTCGCCGCTGCGCTGGGCCTCGAGCCGGTCTACGACGCGCGCTTCATGGAGGCCGACACGGGCGACTGGACCGGGCGCCCCTACGCCGACGTCATCGCGCAGGCGCCGGATCAGTTCGCGGCCTGGCGCAGCGTCGATCCGAAGTTTCGCTTCCCCGCTGGGGAGTCCGTCGCCGAGCAGGTGGTGCGCGTCGCTGCGGCGCTGGCCGACGTGCGCGCCGCAGGCGTGCTGCCGGCGCTGGTCGTCTGCCACGGCGGAGCGATTCGTGCGGTCCCCGCTGCGCATCGCGCAGACGACGACTTCGTCGGCAACTGCGCGCTGTACCGGCTCGCCGCCACGCCCGCGCCCGCGCCGTGACGCCGTTTGCGAAGATCGCCTTCGGCGCGCTCGTGTGCGCGACGTTCGCAGCCTTCCTCGTCGCGCAGGCGCTGAAGAGCTCGCCGCCGCGCGTGCAGAACGTCAGCGTCTCGCGGCTGCTGTCGCCCAACGGCGACGGCGCCCGCGAGCGCATGTACGCTCGCTTCACGGTCGAGCGTCGCGACGACATCACGGTCAAGGTCGTCAAACGTGACGGCGACGAGGTGCGCACGCTGATCGACGACCGGCCGGTCGTGCCCCGGGTGCGCCAGCTCGTCACGTGGGATGGTCGCGACGACCGTGGCCGCGAGGTGCCCGACGGGGTCTACCGCATCCGCGTGAGCCTCCGCCGCCAGGGTCGCGCCGTCACGTTGCCGCGCAACGTCGTCAAGGACACCCGCCCGCCACGGCCGCGCGTTCGTGACATCGGGCCACTGCCCGGGCGCGGCCCGGAGCTTCTGCCGCGCACCGATCACAAGCCCGCGCAGGTGCGCTTCATCGCACCTGGCACGCGCACCGAGGTGCTCGTGTACCGCACCGACGTGCGACCCGTCCAAGCGGTCTTCGAGAAGCCGCTGCGGCTTGCCGACGACGCGCGTAGCTGGGCCTGGGACGGCACAGCCGACGGCCGCCGCCGCGTCGCCCCCGGCACCTACGTCGTCATCGTGCGCTCACGCGACGCCGCCGGCAACGTCGGCTCGTCGACATCGGTGCCGCCGCGCCCGAGCGACCGCCGGCCTTTCCCCGGCCGCGGCGGCATCACCGTACGCTACCTCACCGTGCAGGCGCCCGAGGGACCGGTCGCGGCGGGTAGCCGCACGGGAGTGGCAGTCGATTCACTGGACAAGAATTTCCGCTGGCAGGTGCGCCGCGTCGGCGCGGCGCGACCGCGCGACCGGGGCCGCGGGACGCAGTCGCGCGTCGTGCGCTTTCCCGCCCCGCGCGGCAAGTCCGGCCTGTACCTGTTCGAGGTGAGTACGCGCGACCGCCGTGCCTCGGCGCCGCTGCTCGTGCAGGCGCGCCAGCCGCGCCCCGTGCTCGTCGTGCTGCCGGCGACGACGTGGCAGGGCGACAACCCGATCGACGACGATGGCGACGGGCGACCGGACACGCTCGCCGCGGGACCCGCGGTCCGCACCGCGCGCCCGTACGCCGGCAGCGGGCTGCCGCCACAGCTGCGCCGCGGCGAGGCGCTGTTGCTCAATTACCTCGATCGACGCGGCCACCGCTATGACCTGACCACCGACGTCTCGCTGGCACTCGGCAAGGGCCCGCGCCTGGCCGGCCACCGCGGCGTCATTCTCGCCGGCGACACCCGCTGGCTGGACTCCGGCGTGGCGCGCGCGCTGCGCCGCTACGTGCGTGACGACGGACGCGTGCTGTCGGTCGGGACCGGCTCGCTGCGTCGTGGCGTTCGGATCGCGCAGGACGGGCGCGCGAGCGAGCCGACGCTGCCGACGACGCGCGATCTCTTCGGCTCGCGCCTGCTCGCACTGCAGCGCAGTCCGCTGACGCTCGTCGCCACCGTCGACGAGATCGGCCTGTTTGCGGGCACCGAGGGCCAGTTCCCCGGTATCTCGGTCTTCGAGCAGACGCAGAGCGTCGCCGGTGGGCGCGTCGTTGCCGCCGCCGCGGCCGACGACGGGCGCCGGCGCGTGATCGTCGCGACGCGACTGGGCAAGGGCGTTGTCATCCGCCCGGGGCTGCCGGACTTCTCGCTGCGACTGCGCAAGCCGGGCGAGATCAGCCGCTTCATGGAGGGCGTGTGGACGCAGCTGGCTCTGCGCTGACCGTCGCCGTGTCGACGTTCGGGGAAGTCGCTCAAGCCGTCGGCGTGGTCGCCGCCGCGCTGCTGGCGGCGCTCGTTCTGCTTGTGCGCTCAGCTCGTGCGCGGGCCTTCGCGATGCTCGCCGCGCTCGTCCTGACGCCGGTCCTGCTGATCGCGAACATCTGGTCGACGCCGCAGTTCGAAGCGCTGCGCGGGCGTCCTGCGCTGGCGCTCGGCGCCGCCGCCGCCGCGCTCGGCGCGCTAGCGCTCGGCGCGCTGGTCTTTCGTCGCCGGCCGGAGCTGTTCGTCCTGTCGGCCGCCGCGGCGCTGCCGTTCCGGGTGCCGATCGAGTCCGGCGGCGAGACCGCCAACCTGCTGATCCCGCTGTACCTCGTGATCGCGGCCGGCGCTCTGTCCTACGCGCTCGTGCGCTTGCGCGGCGTCGGCTGGCGGGAGGATCCCGAGCCCGAGCGCGAGCCCGGCAGCCTCGAATGGCTGCTGGCGGCCTCGATCGTGCTGTTCGCCCTGCAGGCGTCGTACTCGAGCGATTTCGACCATGCGCTGTCGCAGGAGATCTTCTTCTACGTTCCGTTCGCGTTGCTGTTCGCGCTGCTTGTGCGGATCGAGTGGACTCCGCGGCTGGTGGGCCGCTGCCTGCTCGTGCTGCTCGCGCTGGCCGTCGTGTTCGTCGGCGTCGGCTTCGTCGAGTACGCGCGGCGCGAGCTGCTGCTCAACCCGAAGGTCATCTCTTCCAATCAGTTCGAGACCTACTTCCGCGTCAACTCGCTGTTCTTCGATCCAAACATCTACGGCCGCTTCCTGGCCACGGTGATGCTTGGGCTTGCGGCCGTGCTGCTGTGGAGCCGTCGCACGGACGTGATCGCCGCCTGCGCGCTGGCGCTGGCGCTGTTGCTGGCGGGCCTCGTGCTGACGTTGTCGCAGTCCTCGTTCACGGCGTTGCTGGCGGGCCTGGCCGTGCTCGGCGCGCTGCGCTGGGGCAGGGGCCGGGCGATGACGGTGGCGGGAGCCTTCGCGCTTGCCGCGTTGATCGTCGTGCTCGCAGCGCCCGGAGCAGTCGGCTTGGACCAGTCGTTCGACAAGGCGACGAGCGGCCGCTCGGAGCTCATCCGCGGCGGCGTCGAGCTGTTCGCCGACCGCCCGCTGACCGGCTACGGCGCGGGCGCCTTCAGGCGCGAGTACCGTGACGCCGAGAAGGCCTCGAGCGAGCGAGCGGCGGCCGCATCGCACACGATCGCGATCACCATCGCCGCCGAGCAGGGGATCGTCGGGCTGGGGCTCTATCTGGCGCTGCTCGCCGCGGCGCTCGCCGGCCTGTTGCGCGGCGCGCGCAACGACGCCGCGCGCGCGGGGCTCGCCGCGGCGTTCGTCGCGCTCGTCATGCACACGCAGCTGTACGCGGCGTTTCTCGAGGACCCGCTGGCGTGGGTGTTGCTGGCAGCCGGGTCGGCATTCGCAGCGCGCGCCGCGGCGGCGACGTCGGCGGCCGAGCGCGCCGCCGCCCGCTCCGCCGTCAGGCCGGCACCCAGCGTGCCGTGAGACGCATCGAGCCGCGCACCGCCGAGTGGTCGGCGCTCGCGCTGCTGGCGCTGATCGCGGTCGCCGGCTGGGCGCTCGTGCCCACCTATCCCGACTACGACGCCTACCACCATCTCGTCTGGGGCCGCGGCCTGTTCGATGGCGTGCGGCCGGGCTTCGAGGGCTTCGCGGCGCCGACCCAGCATCCGCTCTACCTCGCGCTCGCCGCGCTGCTGTCGCTGGCCGGCCCGCACGCCGACCGCCTGCTCGTGCTCGTGACGGTGCTCAGCCTCGTCGCGCTCACGGCGGGGACGTACGCGCTCGGACGCGCGCTGTTCGGCCGGTCGCCCGCGGCGGCGGCCGCGCTGTTCGTCGGATCGAGCTTCGCCTTCTTGCTGTACGCCGTGCGGGCGTTCGTCGACGTTCCGTTCCTGGCACTCGCCGTGTGGGCGTCGGCGCTCGAGGCGGCGCGCCCGCGCCGGGGGATGGCGCCGATGGTGCTGCTCGCACTCGCCGGGCTGCTGCGCCCCGAGGCCTGGGTGCTTGCGGGCCTGTACTGGCTGTGGTGTCTGCCGGGCCGGCCGCTGCGCTCGCGTGCCGCGCTGGGCGCGCTCGTGATCGCCGCGCCGCTGTGCTGGGCGCTGATCGATCTGGCGGTCACGGGTGACCCGCTCTTCAGCCTGCACGCGACGAGCAAGCTGTCCGAAACGCTCGGACGCGAGCGGGGCATCGAGAACGTCCCGTCGGCGTTCGTGCGCTTCCTCGCCGACGTCGCGCGGCCGCCGGTCGCGCTGGCCGGCGTGATCGGGGTCGCGCTCGCCGTGCGCCGCTACGGCGCGCGGCGGATGGCCGTGCCGCTGGCGCTGCTCGGCGCCGGCGCTCTGACATTCGTTGCGACCGGGCTCGCAGGGCTATCGATCCTGCCGCGCTACCTGACGCTGCCGGCCGTCGCCCTGTGCCTGCTGGCCGGCTACACCGTCATGGGCTTCACGACGCTCGAGCCGGGCCGCGCTCGCGAACGCTGGCGCCTGGCCGCGATCGGGGCGTTCGTCGCCGGCGCGGCGTTTCTCGTGCTCAAGGCGTCGAGCTTCGAGCGCCTGCGCGCGGAGCTGCGCTTCATCGAGCGCACGCACACGCAGGTCAGCGGGCTCGTCGCCGACCCGCGCGTGCGGCGCGGGATGCGCTGCGGCACGCTGACGTTCCCGACCTACCGCTTGGTGCCCGACGCGCGCTGGATCCTCGACGTCCGCGCCGGGCGGGTGCGCTCGCGCGCGCAGGACGCCAATCCCGGCGCGGTCGCCGTCTACATCGTGGGCGATGAGAAGTTCGAGCGGCGCTTCGGCCGCGCTGACGGCGTCAACCCGACGACGAACGAGCCGCCGCCGACCGCGCCAACGCTGCGCCGTGATCCGTTCGGCGTGTTCGTGCGCTGCGGTCGACCCCAGTAGTCGTTCGAGCATGCGCCCGCAGCGCCATCCGAAGCCCCGGCTAGGGTCGCGCCACGTCACGAAGCTGGGAAGGAAGCGATGACCGGCGTCGGATCGCAGGTGCTCGAGGTCGCGTTCGGGCTGCTCTTCATCTACCTGCTCTTCAGCCTGGTGTGCTCGGCGCTGCAGGAGCTCGTGTCGACTGTCATGGGCTGGCGCGCCGAGCACCTCGAGCGAGGACTGCGCCAGCTCCTGCACGGCGAGATGCCCGGTGGCGCGCCTGTCATAGAGGAGCTGCTGTCCCACCCGCGCATCGAAGAGCTGACGTCGTCGTCGAAGCTGCGCAAGAGCCGTCCACTGCCGTCCTACATCAGCGCGCGCACGTTCTCGCTGACCTTGCTGGACACGATCGCGCCGCCGGGCAGTGGCGAGCCCGGCCAGGATCTCGTCGGCCGTGCGCGCACCGAGGTCGCCAAGCTGAAGGATTCGCAGTTCAAGCGCAAGCTGGCGGGCATCATCGACGCCGCCGGCGACGACATCGGCAGAGTGCGGCTCGAGATCGAGCATTGGTACGACGACGCGATGAACCGCGTCTCTGGCTGGTACAAGCGCAAGTCACATGTCTGGCTGCTGGTCTTCGGTGTGCTTGTCGTGTCGGCCTGGAACGTCGACACGCTGCAGGTCGTCGACAAGCTGTGGAACGACCCGACAGCGCGTGCCGCGGTCCTGTCGCAGGCCGATCAGGCGCAGAACACGGATGAGCTCGAGAAGGTCGCCGCCAGCTATGAGGACATCAAGGCGCTGCAGCTGCCGGTCGGCTGGACCGGGGGCGGCGAGGACAGCCCGCGCGCGTTTCCCGACAGCATCAACGTCATGAAGATCCTCGGGCTGCTGCTCACCGCGCTGGCCGTGTCGTTCGGCGCGCCGTTCTGGTTTGACGCGCTGAGCAAGCTCGGGCGGCTGCGGGCGACCGGCAAACCGGAGGGACGCCGCCCCGGCAGCGCCAATCCCTAGGCGACGCCCAACTCCCGCAACCGCTCCCACAGCGGCTGGTTGACCCGTGCCGCGGTCTGCTCGAGCGCCCATGCGCGCAGCTCGGCGTCGGGCCGCGCACGCGCACCCGCCTGCGAGCGCAGTGCCGCGACGAAGGCATCCGCGTCGGCAGCGGTCGTGACGGCCCGGTTCCACGTGTGCACGCCGGCAAGCTCCGGCGACACCGTGTGTCGGCCCAGGCGCGCGTACTTGAGGATCCGGTAGGGCAGCGCCGCGTCGTTGAACGGCTCGACACGGAACGGCAGCACCCCGACGTCCGCGCACAGGATGAGCCGCGCCGCCTCCTCGTCGTTGCGCCGTCCCAGCCAGACGAGGTTCGGCGCGCGGCGACACCACTCGAAGTCCGCTTCGCCCTTGCACTCCTCCGGGTGCGCCTCGCCGACGAGCAGCAGCACGAGCTCGGGCATCCGTTCGGCGACCGCGCGCAGCAGCCCCCAGTCGGTGCGCCAGCCGAGGTGACCGAGCGAGACCGCGATCACAGCCGCGCCCGGATCGGGGGCGGGGAACGAGTCGGCAGCCAGGCCGACGAGCTGCGCCGCACGCCCG
>Ga0136630_1000061_pt1 | contig 29883 bp, 28 predicted proteins | sample AntDrymUQ5682106_2_FD_105496 | JGI IMG/M metagenome (GOLD analysis project Ga0136630, IMG submission 105496) | Polar desert sand microbial communities from Dry Valleys, Antarctica - metaG UQ568 (21.06) | ecosystem: Environmental > Terrestrial > Soil > Desert | place: Antarctica: Dry Valley...
CGTGACAAAAGTCAGGGTCATGAACACGAAGAGGGTGATCGCGCCGATGACGAAGAACGTGGTGAACTGCTCGCGTTCGGCGACCTTCCACCAGCCCCTCCAGCGGCGCATGTTCGCTTCGTCGCGCCGGAAGAAGTAGCCCGTCGTCGGCGCCGCCATCTCCTGGCCGGTGAACGGGGAGACGATCTTCGGCAGCCGGGAACCCATCCCGAGCCCCTTGTCGCGTACCCAGTTGGACTGCACCAGGTTCAGTGCTCCGCCGGCTCCAGCGAAGGCGATCGCGCCGAGCAGGGTCGCGGCTCCGATCGTCGAGATCCCTTCCGGGATCTCGTCGACAGCGAGGAACCCCTCACCGAGTGCGAGGTATCCGTCGAACCCGAGCAGGAAGAGCATCGCGTAGACGACGAATACCACGATCAGTCCGACCATGAAGAACTGGACCTTCTCCACGGTCCGATAGACCACCGGCGACATGGTCAGCACGACGCCGATCAGCACCAGCACGCCGATCGTGATGTAGGGGATGAGGTCCTCGGAGAATCCGAGCGCGAAGCTCAATGTCGTGGTGCCGCCGGTTGCCCACCCCGGCCAGGCCCACGGCACGATCGTCATGACCACGAACAGCAGCCCCCACGGCTTCCAGAGCCGGGTGAAACCGGTGACCGCGGTCTCCCCGGTGGCCAGGGTGTAGCGCTCGATCTCCATGTTCAGGAAGTACTGCGTCAGGACGCCGAGCAGGGTCAGCCAGACCAGGGTCAGCCCGACCTGGGAGGTGATGTAGGGCCACAGCACGAACTCACCGGATCCGATGGCCCCGGCCAGCAGCAGCACGCTCGGGCCGAGGACCTTCTTGAGCGGGAGCGGTTCGGGCAGGTCGGCATAGGTGACCGACGCGACGTGCTTACTCGGAATCTCCGTCGCGACGTTCGAGCTGCCTTGTGCGCTTGCTGATGGCTCGGACATGATCGGTCAAACTCCTTTGTGAGGTGATCCGGCGATGCTGACTCCGCGGATGGAAGCATCGAGCACTTCGACTGTGTGGGCCATGGCGATGGATCCGCCCTGGCGCTGGATGGACGAGGCGACCTGCATGAGACAACCCGGATTAGCAGTGACCAGCAGTTCGGCGCCGGTTGCCAGTACCGCCGCGGCCTTGCGGTCACCCAGTTCGCGAGCAGGTTCGGGGTACAGCACGTTGTAGATGCCGGCCGAGCCGCAGCAGATCTCCGGATCGGCGATCTCCCGCACCTCGAGGCCGGGGATGCCGGCCAGCAGTTGTCGCGGCTGGCTGCGCACACCTTGGGCATGAGCCAGGTGGCAGGCGTCGTGGTAGGCCGCGACCATCGGCAGCGGGTGCCGCACAGCGACGGGGCCCAGCTCGACGAGGATCTCGGAGATGTCACGCACCCGGCTCGCGAATGCCTTGGCCCGTTCGGCGTAGCCGGGTTCGTCGGCCAGCAGGTCGGCGTACTCCTTCATCACCGATCCGCAGCCGGCGGCGTTGACGACGACGAAGGTGACGCCGGCCTCGTCGAAGCAGTCGATCACCGCACGGGCGAAGCGTTGCGCCTCGGCTTCGCGTCCGTTGTGCACGCTGAGCGCGCCGCAACAGCCCTGACCCTTGGGTACGACGACCTCGCAGCCCTCGGCCCGAAGGACCCGCGCGGTGGCCGCGTTGACCTCAGGGAAGAACTCGCGCTGCACGCAGCCGAGCAGCATCCCGACCACGGCTCGCTTGGGTCCGCTGGCCGCGATCCGTTCCGGGAACTTCACGTTTCGCCCGAGTCGGGGGGCGAGTGACTCGAGAGCGGCCAGCCTCGGTGTCCGGTCGAGGATTCCGGTACGTCGCAGCGCCTTTTCCAAGCCGCTGCGCTGGTAGAGGCGCAGCGGGCCGCGCAAGAGCCGGAGTCGTCTGGGGTAGGGAAACAGGGCGAAGATGGTGCCGCGTAACAACCTCTCGACTGCGGTTCGGGTGTGTCGGCGCTCGACCTGCGCCCGGGTCGCCTCGATCAACTTGTCGTACTGGACGCCGGACGGGCAGGCGGTGACACACGCCATGCAGCCCAGGCACGCGTCGAAGTGCTGGACCATGGTGTCGGTCATCGGCTCGCCGGCCAGCCCGGTCTCCATCAGGTAGATCCGGCCGCGTGGGCTGTCCATCTCCTCGCCCCACAGCGAGTAGGTAGGGCAGGTCGGCAGGCAGAAGCCGCAGTGCACGCAGTCCTCGACCAGCTCCAGAGAGGGCGGGTGGTGGTCGTCGAACGCGGGAGCGTCGGTCATCAGATGCCGCCGACGAATCGACCGGGCGAGAGCCGGTGGTCGGGGTCGAGCTGGTCCTTGAGCCGGCGCATCAGGTCGAGACCGCTGATCGGACCCCACACGTCGAGTGCCCGTCGGGTCTCTACCGGCCCGGTCAGGACGACGACGGTGCCATCGTAGGTCGCTGCTAGCGCACGCATCTCGGCAAGCACCCGCGCCGCTGCCACAGGGTCGCTGTCAGCCGGCATCGCGGCATAGAGGACTCCGGCGACCGACCCGCGTACGGCGATCGGCACGTCATGCCTATGACCGAGGTTCTGGGCCGCCGACAGGATCGGTCCGACTCCGGTCAGAGTCGTGGTGATCTTCAAGCCGAGATCGCCTGATCCGAACGGGTAGTGCCCGAAGGAGTCCGGTAGGTCACCGATCGCAGCACCGGCACCCAACAGTTCCCGCACAGCGTCGGCGCGCGCGCCGAGACCTGACTCGACACCCTCGATCAGCACGATCACCGTGACCGGACCCGCAGCGGGCTGGTGCACCTCCACCGCGCTGGGTACGACCTGCGACCTGAGCACTCCAAGCGCCAGGTCGGCGGCGACTTCGCCGTCGGGTACGTCGATGCTGACCACTCGCTGCGTCGTCGGAAGTGGATGGCAGCGCAGCGCGACCTCGGTGATCACGCCGAGGGTCCCGTAGCTCCCGGTGAGCAGCTTTCCGAAGTCATAGCCGGCCACGTTCTTGACGACCCTGCCGCCGGCCTTCGCGACCACGCCGTCGGCACGCACGAACGTGATCCCGATCAGCAGGTCGCGCAGCGTTCCGTACAGGACCCGCCGGGGTCCGCTGCTGTTAGTGGCCACCGTGCCCCCGACGGTCGCCGACGGAAACGGAGCGTCGAGGGCTAGTTGCTGGTCTGCCGACGCCAGGGCGGATTGCAGATCGGTCATGGTCGTACCCGCACGGACGATCGTGATCAGGTCGCCCGCGGCGTGCTCGACGACACCGGCCATTGCGGTGGTGTCGAGAACCAGATCGACCCGCGAGGGCGGGTTCGCCCAGTCCTGTTTGGTCCCGGAGCCCTTCGCCACCACGCTCAGGCCGTGGTGTGCGGCCACGCGGAGCAACTCAGCGGTCTCGTCGGTGGACGACGGGCGTGCCACGTAGCCCGGTGGTACGCCGTCGATCGAGTCGTCGGCCCCGGCAGGCCGGACGCGGTCGTCGGCGACCTTGCTCAGGTCGTCGAGTACCGCACCGTCGTTCATCTCAGCAGACCGTCATCTCAAAAGACCGTCATCTCAAAAGACCTCGGCCAAGCCTTGTTCCTGGAGCGGATGCGCACCGGTGTGTCGCCCGGGCACCTCGCCGCACAGCCGGGGCGTGGGAAAGATCTTGCCGGGATTGGACAGGTGGTGCGGATCGAAGGCGCAGCGCAACAACTGCATGGTGTCCAGGTCGTCGTCGGTGTACATCCGCGGCATGTGCTTGGCCTTGTCCATGCCGACCCCGTGCTCGCCGGTGATCGAGCCACCGTGCTCGATGCACAGGTCCAGAATCGCACCGGACAACTCCTCGGCCCGCTCGGCCTCGCCCTCGACAGCATCATCGAAGAGCACCAGCGGGTGCAGGTTGCCGTCGCCGGCATGGAAGACGTTGGCCACCCGGACCCCATGTTCGGTCGCCAACTCCGCCATCCGACGCAGCACCTCCGGCAGCGCCGTACGCGGGATCACCCCGTCCTGGACGATGTAGGCCGGACTGATCCGGCCGACCGCTGCGAACGCGGACTTGCGTCCCTTCCAGAACAGTGCGCGTTCGGCATTGTCTGCCGCGATCCGGATCTCGAACGCACCGGCCGTACGGCAGTGCGCCTCCACCTGCTCGAACTGCGCCTCGACCTCACTCGCCGGCCCGTCGAGCTCGACGATGAGCACAGCTCCAGCGCCCTTCGGGTAGTTGCAGCGCACTGCGGCTTCGGCCGCGTCGATGGCCAGAGCGTCCATCATCTCGATCGCGGCGGGAATCACTCCGGCGCCGATGATCGCCGAGACCGCGGCTCCCGCGTCGTCGGTGGATCCGAAGGCGGCCAACAGGGTCCGCACCGACTCCGGTGCCCGCATCAGGCGGACGGTCACCTCGGTGGCGATGCCGAGCGTGCCCTCGGAACCGACGAACGCGCCGAGCAGGTCGTAGCCGGGCGGGTCCGGTGCCTTGCCGCCGAGCTGGACGGCCGCACCGTCCGGACTGACCAGCCGCGCACCGGTCACGTGGTTGGTGGTGAAGCCGTACTTCAGGCAGTGCGCTCCGCCGGAGTTCTCGGCGACGTTGCCCCCGATCGAGCAGATCTGCTGGCTGGACGGGTCGGGCGCGTAGTAGTACCCGTATGGTGCAGCGGCGCGAGTGACGTCCAGGTTGACCACCCCTGGCTCGAGGACGGCCCGCTCGTTGTCGGCGTCCAACTCGAGGATCGAGCGCAGTTTGGACGTGACGATCAGGACCCCGTCGGCATGCGGCAGCGCGCCACCGGACAGGCCGGTGCCCGAGCCGCGGGCGACGAAGGGCACCTTGGCCTCGACGCAGGCGCGGACCACCGCCTGAACCTGGCCGGCGGTCTCGGGAAGCGTGACGATCGCCGGCATCACCTTGTAGACGGCCAGTCCGTCGCATTCGTAGGTCCGCAGCTGGGCCCGATCGGTCAGCACCTTTTCGTCACCGATCGCCTCCCTCAGCTGCTGCGCCAAGCCCTGGACGTCCATCGGCTCACGGCATGCGTTCGTATGCGGGCAGGGTGAGGAAGTCGGCGTAGTCCTCGGAGATCGCCATCTCGGTGAACAGGGATCGGGCCTCGTCCCAGCCGCCCTTCGCGAACGCCTCGTCGCCGCGGGCCTGCTCGATCGCGTCGAGTTCCTCGTCGATCAGCCGCTCGACCAGTTCGCGGGTGACGGTCTGCCCGTCGGCGAGCGTGGTCGAGTTGTGCAGCCACTGCCACACCTGGGAGCGTGAGATCTCCGCGGTGGCGGCGTCCTCCATCAGGTTGTTGATGCCCACCGCTCCGGTGCCGCGCAGCCAGGCCTCGAGGTACTGGATGCCGACGCTGATGTTCGCCCGCAGCCCCGCCTCGGTGACCTCACCAGGTGTCGAGGCCACGTCGAGCAGCTGCGCGGAGTTGACCTCGACGTCGTCCCGGAGCTTGTCGCGCTGATCGGGCCGCTCGCCCAGGACGGAGGTGAACACCTCATTGCACAGGTCGACCATGCCCGGATGGGCCACCCACGAGCCGTCGAAGCCGTCGCCCGCCTCGCGGGTCTTGTCGTCGCGCACCTTGGTGAATGCCTGCTCGTTGGTCTTCTCGTCCTTGCTCGGGATGAACGCCGCCATCCCGCCGATCGCGTGCGCACCGCGCTTATGACAGGTCCGCACCAGCAACTCGGTGTAGGCGCGCATGAAGGGCACCGTCATCGTGACCGAATTCCGGTCGGGTAGCAGGAAATCGTCACCGCGGGTACGGAAGCACTTGATCACGCTGAACATGTAGTCCCAGCGCCCGGCGTTGAGCCCGGCCGAGTGCTCGCGCAACTCGTAGAGGATCTCTTCCATCTCGAAGGCAGCTGGATATGTCTCGATCAGCACCGTCGCGCGGATCGTGCCCTGCGGGATGCCGAGCCGGTCCTGGGCGAAGACGAAGACGTCGTTCCACAGCCGGGCCTCGAGGTGGGATTCCATCTTCGGCAGGTAGAAGTACGGTCCCGACCCGCGCTCGAGCTGGGGCTTCGCGCAGTGGAAGAAGTACAGCCCGAAGTCGAATAGGCTGCCCGAGGACCGCTGTCCGTCGACCAGCAGGTGCTTCTCGGGGAGGTGCCAGCCGCGGGGGCGTACGACGATCGTTGCCGGCCGATCACCCATCGCGTAGTGCTTGCCTTGCGGTGAGGTGAATTCGAGGCTGCCCTCGACGGCATCGCGCAGGTTGATCTGACCCTGCACCATGTTCTCCCACAGTGGGGTGTTCGCGTCCTCGTGGTCGGCCAGCCACACCTTGGCACCGGAGTTGAGTGCGTTGATGGCCATCTTCGCTTCGGTCGGGCCGGTGATCTCGGCGCGGCGGTCGATCAGGCCGGGCGCAGGGTCAGCCACCCGCCACGAGTCGTCCTCTCGAATTCCCCTGGTCTCCGGCAGGAAGTCCAGCGTCCCGCCGTTGGCCAGCTCCTCGTACCGTCCCTTGCGTGCCTCCAGCAACTCCAGCCGGCGGGGGTTGAACTCCCGGTGCAGTGCCGCGAGGAACTCCAACGCCTCAGCGCCGAGCACTTCGTCAAAGCGCTCCTGCGCGCTCCCCGTGAGCTCGATATCTGCTGGCGTAGCCATCCGGCCTCCCGACCCAACAGATAGATGGAGTTCCGATCTGCGACTTTCGCTTTTCTGAACTCCGATGCTTCCTTGGACTCCGAAGGCTATGGCCGGTGTCCGGGACGGTCAACAGTCGAGCTCGGGTCAGGCTTCGAAGTGCTGGTAGTCCACCGGGTCGGTCCAGTAACCGCCCCAGGCGAATCCGTGCGCGGCGAACGCGGTCGTCACAGGATCACCGGCCAGGATCATGCCGGGTGCCGGGTTGGCGCGGTCGAGGTAGTCCCGCCCCTCCCGCGGCAGGACCGTCTGGCCGGACACGTAGGGGTTCTCCCGTGGGTTGAGGTCGATCGCGACGCCGTAGGAGTGCTGCGACCACGCGGCGCCTCCGGTGATCGGCCGGCAATTGAAGGCCGAGGTGTTGTCCACCGCCATGGACGCGTCGTCGTCGGCCCCGACCTCCATGGTGACCATGCTCCGGATCGGGAACCGCTGTCGGTAGAGCTCCGCAAACACAGCAACGATGTCCTGCACCAAGTCAGCGGCGACGACGAGTTCGCCTTCAGCCGCCGCCCCGTCGAAGCCGACATACGACAGCCCCAGCAGCCGTAGGGCATCCGGGGCAACCGGGCAACCGGGCAACCCGGCCGGTACGACGCGAGGGTGCTCAGTACCCAGACGCGTCGGCTGCGCATCGGACCATTCTCGCGGTTCGGGATCCCGTACGGGCCTGTTCCGCCTGACGCCACGACACCAAGCCGACGGGCAGGATGGGCGGATGGTCCGCGAGGAAGTCACCGTCGGACTTGGCGATGCCGCCTCGGGCCTGCACGAGTTCCCCACCACCGACATGACATTGAACATCGGCCCGCAGCACCCGTCCACGCACGGGGTCCTGCGGCTGCGGCTGGTCCTGGACGGCGAGCGGGTGGTCAGCGCCGAACCGATCGTCGGCTACATGCACCGAGGCGCGGAGAAGCTGTTCGAGGTCCGCGACTACCGTCAGATCATCGTGCTGGCCAACCGGCATGACTGGCTCTCGGCCTTCTCCAACGAACTCGGAGTGGTCCTGGCCGTCGAACGGATGCTGGGCATGGAGGTCCCGGAGCGGGCCACCTGGCTGCGCACCCTGCTCGCCGAGCTGAACCGGATCCTCAACCACCTGATGTTCCTGGGCTCCTATCCGCTGGAGATCGGGGCGATCACGCCGGTCTTCTACGCCTTCCGGGAGCGGGAGACGATCCAGGCGGTGATGGAGGAGGCCGCGGGCGGGCGGATGCACTTCATGTTCAACCGGGTCGGCGGGATCAAGGAAGAGGTGCCCGCCGGCTGGACCGGCCGGGTCCGGCAGGCAGTCGCCGACGTACGCCGCCGGATGCCTGATCTGGACGGGTTGATCCGCAGCAATGAGATCTTCCTGGCCCGTACTCGCGGCGTCGGGGTGCTCTCCCGCGAGCAGATCGACACCTACGGGGTCAGCGGGCCGGTCGCCCGGGCCAGCGGAGTCGACTTCGACCTTCGCCGCGACGAGCCCTACCTCGCCTACGGCGAACTGCAGGACTCGCTTCGCGTGGTCACCCGGACCGCCGGGGACTGCCACGCCCGCTTCGAATGTCTGCTCGACCAGGTCTATGCCTCCCTCGACCTGGCCGACGCCTGCCTGGACCGGCTCGCGACGGTCACCGGGGCGGTGAATGTACGGCTGCCCAAGACGCTCAAGGCACCCGAGGGCCATGTCTACGCCTGGACCGAGAACCCGTTGGGGCTCAACGGCTATTTCATCGTCAGCCGCGGGGAGAAGACACCGTGGCGATGCAAGCTGCGCTCGGCGTCGTTCAACAACATCCAGGTGCTGACGGAGTTGCTGCCCGGCACCTTGCTACCGGATCTGGTGGCGATTCTGGGCTCGATGTTCTTCGTCGTGGGCGACATCGACAAATAGCCTTGCATCACCGGTCACCTCGGGGCGCCGCGCCGGTCCGGATCATCTTCCAGCGCCTGCCGATCCCAGTTGCCAAGCCCCGCCGCGCCCTCGTAGGTGCTCTGGAGGAAGTCGAGCGGCACCAGCGCCGGCGATGCCCGCGGCGGCTATCTGGAGTTGACCGACGCCGGATGCGCGCTGTTCGGTCAGGCGTGCGCCGCGCACGTATCGCGGGTGCAGACCTGGTTTCTCGGTCGATTCGCCGACGCCGAGCAACGTGTATTGGGTGAGTTCTGGACCCGCTTCGAGGAGCCCTCGTCCAACCCGTAGTCGTGACCCGCCAGACCTGGACGCTGATCAGCTGATGTCCGGCGGGGCGTCCTCGTCCTCGTCTGCGTACCGGTGCTTGCGGCGAGTTCGCACGGTGCCACCGGCTTCGGCCAGGATTCTGGTCAGTACGTCGTCGGGCGCGCCGTTGCCCGTGGCCGCTGCTGCAGTCGCCTGCGCCGGCATTTCTGGCTCATGCGGCGTCCACGGCTGGAAGTCCGGCTGAACTTGCGGCGGGCCGGGACTCAGCAGGGTGGGAAACCCCGAGGCTGGCGGGGCCGGCGACGGGACCGGAGCTGTGGGTAGGGACGGACCGGCGCCTGAGACCGCCGGAAACTCCCTCGTGGCGGGCGCTTCGGCGGATGCACGGGACGGCGTTCCGGAATCGAAGGATCCAGAATCGTAGGAACCAGAATCGAACCGTCGGCGATCGAACGGCCCGGTGTCATGCACAGCGGCCTCGATACTGGCCCGGCCGGCTGGCTCCCGCTCGAGTGCTTCGCGGCGATCCGCGCCCATCCGTACCGACTGTGTCCGCATGACCATCCGCTCGACCCGCAGTTCGCTGTCCCACTGCTCGGACAGTTCGCGGCGGAGCCCGCTCATCTCCTCATGAAGCAATCCGACGTGGGCGGCGAACTCGTTCTGCAGTTCGCGGCGGAGCTGAGCCTCGAGTCTCAGCTCGTACTCTCGACGGGCTGCGACCTCGCGTTCGAGTTCCAACTCATAACTCCTGCGTACCTCGATCTCGGTGCTGGCGGCCAGCACCTGCTCGGTCTGCCGGCGGCCGGCTGCAAGTGCCGCGAACACGAATCCCCACAGCGCCACCAGGATGGCGATGCGCAGATACTCGGGATTGTCGGTGATGAACAGGGCCACACTCGCCGAGATCGCACAGACGAATCCGATGGCGAGGGCCACCGTACGCAGCGGTGACAGCGCGGCGGGTGCGCGCTCCCCGCGTATAGGCATGCCGATCAGGGTACGGCCGGACCGCCCGCAGCCAGGGCAGGCGCCGGACCACCGCGTGGCACGCTGCTCCGATGGCAGACCCGACATGAGCGCCACTGTGCTGGACTGGCGCCGAACCGTCGGTGACCTCTACCGACAGGTGCGCGAGTGCGAGCAACCCGAACAGGGCTTCGACGTGTGGCGCGAGGGCCGCGACCGGCTCTTCGCCCAACATCCCGAATCACCTCTCGAAGCGCCCGCCAAGGTCGATTTCGCCGGGCTTCCGTACGCGCCGTACGACCCGGCGTACCGCTTCGTCGTGCGGATCGATACCGACATCGAGCCTGCACGGCTCGACGTCCCGACTCAGGATGACGAGGTGGTCCGGCTGGATCGGATCGGCCGGGTCGAGCTGGGCGACCTGGGCAGCCTGGACGTGTGGTGGTTGGCGCAGTACGGCGGTGGGCTGTTTCTGCCGATGCGCGACACAACGGCCGGGCGGAGCACGTACGGCGCTGGGCGGTACCTGCTGGACACCGTCAAGGGCGCAGATCTGGGAGCCGTTGGCACTCAGGCGGACTCAGTTGTTGGCGCCACGATTGTCGTCGACCTCAACTTCGCCTACCACCCGTCCTGCGCCTACAGCCCGCGCTGGGTCTGCCCGCTCGCCCAGGCCGGCAACCGGCTCGATGTGGACGTACCGGTCGGCGAGCAGTACCCGGCTGAGGGCTGGCCGCACGCGGGGAATTAGATGATGGTCGCCATGTCGACGACACCGCCGGAGGGCTTGCCCATCTATCGAGTACTGACCGGACCTGATGACGAGACGTTCTGCCGTCGGATCAGTGATGCGATCACGCTTGGCTACATGTTGTACGGAGACCCGGCGATCACCGTCCACGGCGGAAAGATCATCGTCGCCCAGGCCTTGCTCTGGCCGACGTCGGACAGTCCGCAGGACGGCCACTGAGTTCGTCGCTGGCTCCGCGCGCGCCGGAGTTGCTGGACTCCGCGCTCCGTCGCTCGGTGGACTGATCGCGTTCGGAGACGGCTGGCGCGGTCTAGCTCTCGGTAGCGGACCCGCTGATCCGCGACGCGAGGATGGTCGCCAGCACGCAGGCGGCGCAGACGAGGAGCAGCGCCGCGCGCAAGCTGGTCACCTCGGCCAGGATGCCGATCGCCGGCGGACCCAGGAAGAGCCCCAGATAGCCGAAGGTGGAAACGGCGGCCAGATCTGGACCAGCGGTTGCCGGGCTCCGGGCGGCGGCGCGCAGCGTCAACGGAAACACCGCTGCCAGGCCAATGCCCATGACAGCGAATCCTGCAATCGAGGCAGCGACCGAGCCGGTGGCCAGTGCCAGTCCGAGGCCGGCGGCGCCCGCCATCGCACCCCCACGCCCGACGGCTGACTCGCCGAATCGGTCCGCGGCCGGGTCGGCGAGCAGTCTCCCCACGCCCATCGTGAGTGAGAATGCGGCCAGTCCGATCGGCGCGAGTCCAGCACCGGCCCGTTGGTCGGTGGCCAGGTAGATTCCGCTCCAGTCGAAGACCGCGCCCTCGGCGAGCAGAACGCAGAAGGCGATGCCGCCGTAGACGGCCAGGCGCCTGCTCGGCCGGGCGATGCGCGGGCCGGCTTGCCCGCCGTCCGGGCGGTCGGGCAGTAGGCCGCGGATGATGACCAGTGCCGCTGCGGCTGCGATTACGGCGGTTCCGGCGAGATGGGCCAGCGGCGGCACTCCTAGGCCGGCCACCATCCCGGCCAGGCCGGCACCGGCCAAGGCGCCGAAGGAAAAGGCGGCGTGCAAAGAGCTGAACAGCCGCCGGCCGGCGGCACGCTCGACGGCAAGCCCCTGGGCATTCATGGAGATGTCCAGCGCGCCGTTAGCAGCCCCGACGAGAGTGACGGCGACAAACAAAGTGAGTGTGTTTGTGGCCAACGCTGGCAGGATCACTGCGGCGAGCCACAGCGGGGCGGCGGCCACGAGCGGCCGGGAACCGTGCCGGGTGATCATGGCCCCGACCGCGGGCTGGGCGATCAGCAGTCCCAAGGGTGCCCCGAGCAAGGCCAGGCCGACGGCCCCCGGTCCTAGGTCCAGGCGCTCCTGGATCGCGGGCAGTCGCGAGTACCAGGAGCTGAACGAGGCTCCGTTGAGGAAGAACACGGCAGTGACCGCCGTACGCGGGCCCATCCGCCGAACGCTACGGCCTCACCCGGACCGACCTCACCGACGATCGGGGCGGTCCTTCGGCGGCAGCGGCGTACGACAGGCGTTCTCCAGGATCAGGGCTCCGGCGATCAACACGACCGCTGACAGCACCCCGACGGAGCCGGTCAACGTGTCGCCGCCAGCGACGGCAAGGAATCCGAGGTTGGGCACCGTGTAGCCGAGCAGCCCCAGCCACAGGCCCGCGAAACCGGCCCCGGCGACCGCGCTGGCCTTCGCCAGAGCGAGCGCGCGAGCGGCCATCAGGGCCTCCATCGGTGGAAGGCCGGCATCGCCGCGAATCCGCGCCCGCAACGTGCTGGCGCCCACGAGTTCGACGATGCCCAGAACGCCGAGCGAAAGCGGCAGATACCAGCGCAGGGGCGGGAGGTTCCCGTAGTACTGGCGCACCAGGACCCAGGCAATGAGTGCGACGACCAGAGTGATTCCGGCCAGGTCGCGCGCCTTGGTCTGGCTCACGGCGATCGCTCCAGCTTTCCCCAGCGTATGACGTCGGCCGTGTCCATTGTGGACACTAAATCTGCGACTCGTCCGTGACCGGGCAACGACGCCTCGGCGTCGACGTCCAGCCATGGGAGGAGGACGAACGCCCGCTTGTGAGCATGCGGATGAGGCAGGGTGAGCGTGGGATCGTCCGAGCGGACGTCGTCCACGACGACGATGTCAACGTCCAGAGTTCTTGCTCCCCAATGCACCTCGCGGGTACGACCGGCTGCCTGTTCCAAGATATGGGCAAGCTCCAACCACTGCCCGGGCGATCGTCGTCCAGTCACGACGACGACCGCATTGAGGTACGCCGGTTGCTCGACACCGCCCCAGGGGGCAGTCTCGTAGACGGGGGACAGCGCGCCGGGGCCGGGAACATAATCCGCCAACCCGTCCGCGGCCGACTGCAGGTAGCCGAGCCGGTCCCCCAGATTCGACCCGATCGACAGCACCGCGGTCGACACAACGGATTCCGGCGTCGAAGCCGGCCCCTGGCCCGCCGTTATGCGCATAACGGCGAACTCTCGGCCGGGTCTCTGACCGTTATGCGCACAACGGCGAAATACTGGGCCGATCCGTGACCGTTATGCGCACAACGGCTAGTGGTGCTCATGATCTGCCGCGGATGATCGTCACGGCGACGTCGGCGATCGGGACGGTGACCGGCGCCTGCGGCTTGTGCACGGTCACCTCGACCTCCTCCACCCGCGGGTCGACAAGGCAGCGGTCGGCCAGCCGTTGGGCCAGTGCCTCGATCAGATCGAGCGGATCCCGGGCCACGTCCGCGGCCAGTTCTTCGGCCAGGACGCCGTAGTGGATGGTGTCGTTCAGGTCATCGGAGCGCCCAGCGGCGGAGGTGTCCATCGACAACACCACGTCGATGACGAAGTCTTGCCCGTCGCGTCGCTCGTGTTCGAAGACACCGTGATGACCGCGAACGCGCAAGCCGCGCAGAATGATCCGGTCAGTCATCCGACAACGATCGCTGCGCACGGGTACGAGCTGCGGCGGCAACGACCGTTACCGCATCGACGTTCGCGGCCGGCTCGTGGACCCGCACACCCCAGACGCCGAGCTCGGCGACCAATGCGGTGATCGCGGCGGTCGCAGCATCTCGTCGACCGGGCGGCGCCGCGACTCCGGCCTCGTCGGCCAGCAGCCGACCCAGAAAGGCCTTGCGGGAGGCGCCGATCAACACCGGCAGCGACAGGTCGAGCAGTACGTCGAGTCGGTCGAGCAGCGCCCAGTTGTGTTCGGCCGTCTTGGCGAATCCGAGCCCGGGATCGAGAATCAGCTGGTCGGCCCCTACCCCGGCGGCGAGCGCCGCATCGATCCGGCAGCGGAGTTCGTCACGTACGTCGAGGACGACGTCGGAATAGGAGGCCAGGGTGGCCATGTCCCGACTGTGCCCACGCCAGTGCATAAGGACCCACGGGCAGCCCGCCTCGGCCACCACCCTGGCCATCTTCGGGTCGGCCAGCCCGCCACTCACGTCGTTGACACCGATGGCCCCGGCGGACAACGCCTGCGCGGCCACCGCTGCCCGGGTGGTGTCGATGGTCGTACACACAGCCGAGGCCGCCAGCTCGGTGACCACTGGCAGGACCCGGCGGATCTCTTCCTCGGCCGGAACCCGCTCCGCGCCCGGGCGGGTGGACTCACCGCCCACGTCCACGACATCGGCTCCGGCCGCAGCCATTGCCAAGCCGTACGCCACGGCATCCGGAACGCCCGAGAAGCGGCCGCCGTCGGAGAACGAGTCCGGTGTGACGTTGAGGATCCCCATCACCAGGCACCGGTCCGGCGCCGGCAAACCGACCGGCCGAGGCGAGGACGGCATCAGCGCCCGAGGATGAGGCTCATCGCCTCGGCACGCGTGGGCTGGTTGGTCTTGAGGATCCCGCGTACGGCAGAGGTCACCGTCCGCGAGCCGGGCTTACGGACGCCGCGCATCGACATGCACAGGTGCTCGCACTCCATGACCACGATCGCGCCGCGCGGCTTGAGCCGCTCCACCAACGCGTCGGCAACCTGGGAGGTGAGCCGTTCCTGGACTTGCGGCCGCCTGGCGTAGAGATCCACCAGCCGGGCGAGCTTGGACAATCCGGTGATCTCCCCCGAGGTGTTGGGGACGTAGCCGACGTGCGCCACCCCGTGGAAGGGCGCCAGGTGGTGCTCGCAGACGCTGTACAGCTCGATGTCCTTGACGATGACCATCTCGTCGTGGTTCTCGTCGAAGGTGGTGGTGACGATGTCCGTCGGATCCTGGTGCAGCCCAGCGAACATCTCCCGGTAGGCGCGGGCCACCCGGGACGGCGTTTCGATCAGCCCGGGTCGGGTGGGGTCCTCGCCGACGGCGATCAGGAGTTCGGCGATGGCCGCCTCGGCCCGGGCCTGGTCGAAGTGCGCGCCCGGCGGGGCTTGCGTCACTCCGAACTCACTCCCGTGACCCCGCCGGGACGTGCACGGGGACCGGGATCGGAGGACTGGGCGCCGGGGCCTGGGCGGAGCCGTTCAGGCTCGCGCGTTCGGCCGGGGTCAGCACCGGAGGCTGGTCGGAGGGAGCCCGTTTGCCGAACCCCTCGTAGGGCGCCATCGACGGCCGCTTGGACACGCCCTCGGCGATCCGGGCCAAGTCCTCGCGGGTCAGCGTCTCCTTGTCCATCAGCTCGAGGACCAGGTTGTCCAGGACCGAGCGGTATTCCACCAGGATGTCCCAGGCCTCGTCATGGGCAAGCTCGATCAGGGCGCGGATCTCGGCGTCGATGTCGGCAGCCACCGCGTCGGAGTACTCCCGGGCGTGTCCCATGTCGCGGCCCATGAACGGCTCGGCATCGCCGGACCCGTACTTCACCGCGCCCAGCTTCGCGCTCATCCCGTACTCGACGATCATCGCGCGGGCCAGCTTGGTGGCCTTGTCGATGTCGTCACCGGCGCCGGTCGTCGGCTCGTGGAAGACGAGTTCCTCGGCCGCCCGGCCCCCGAGGGCGTAGGCCAGTGTGTCGATCATCTCCGAGCGGGTCTGGGTGTACTTGTCCTCGGTCGGCAGCACCAGGGTGTGCCCCAGCGAGCGGCCGCGCGGCAGGATCGTCACCTTGTGCACCGGGTCGAGGTTGGGCAGTGCGTGCGCGACCAGCGCGTGCCCGGCCTCGTGGTAGGCGGTGACCTTCTTCTCCTTCTCGCTCATCGCCCGCGTCTTGCGCTCGGGCCCGGCGATGACCCGGTCGATCGCCTCTTCGAGGAAGTAGTCGCTGATCACCGTCTGGTTGTGTCGGGCGGTCAGCAGCGCCGCCTCGTTGATCACGTTGGCCAGGTCCGCGCCGGTGAACCCAGGCGTACGGCGGGCGACGGTGTCGAGGTCGAGTCCGGGCTCGAACGGCTTGCCCTTGGCGTGCACCTTCAGGATCGCCTTGCGGCCCTCGAGGTCTGGACGATCCACGGCGATCTGCCGGTCGAAGCGTCCGGGCCGCAACAAGGCTGGGTCGAGGATGTCGGGACGGTTGGTGGCCGCGATCATGATGACGCCGCCGCGGACGTCGAAGCCGTCCATCTCGACCAGCATCTGGTTGAGGGTCTGCTCGCGCTCGTCGTGCCCGCCGCCCATGCCGGCGCCACGGTGCCGCCCGACCGCGTCGATCTCGTCGATGAAGATGATCGCCGGGGCGTTGGCCTTGGCCTGCTCGAACAGGTCACGGACCCGGGAAGCGCCGACCCCGACGAACATCTCGACGAAGTCCGAGCCGGAGATCGAATAGAACGGGACACCGGCCTCGCCGGCCACGGCGCGGGCGAGCAGGGTCTTGCCGGTCCCGGGCGGGCCGAACAGCAGCACGCCCTTGGGGATCTTGGCGCCGACGGCCTGGAACTTCGCGGGGGCCTCGAGGAAGTCCTTGATCTCCTCGAGTTCCTCGATTGCCTCGTCGGCACCGGCCACGTCGGCGAAGGTCGTCTTCGGGGTTTCCTTGCTGACCATCTTGGCCTTGGACTTGCCGAAGTTCATCACCCCGCGGCCGCCGCCGCTCTGGGAGTTCATGAACCAGAACAGCAGGAAGATCAGCAGCACGAAGGGCAGCAGGCTCAGCAGGATCGAGACGAAGATGTTGTCCTGGCTGACCGAGGTGTCATACGTCGAACCCGAGCCCTCGGCGTTGCGAACGAGGTCGAAAACCTCGTCGGAGGCTTCCAGGGGGTAGGACGCGGTGATCTGCCTCGCGCCGTCGACGGCACTGTCCAAGGTCAGGTCGAGGGTTTGCTCCTTGTCATTGATGGTCGCCTCGGAAACGTTGCCGGAGTCCAACTGCTCGAGGGCGACCGAGGTCTTGACCTCGGTGAAGTCGGCGCCGCCGCTGAACAGCGGCTGGACGACGAAGAACAGCAGGACGGCAAGCCCCACCCACAGCCAGGGCGACTTGATCAGTCGTTTACGTTCCATCGCGATGCCGACCCAAGGGAAATCGGGGTCGGCGTCCCTCCTGCTCTTGTGCGCCCGAAGGCTGTCTTTCGCGCCGCGACCCGACGCTGGGGAGCACACTGCTGGTCCGGCTCCTACCGCGTGGGAAACTGTACCCCGCAGCGCTGGGAACCCCTGTTGCTCGTGCTCAGCCCAACGCTTGCGCGGCCTACGACGTTCCTGGCCGTACGACGGCAGTCCGTTCCTGGCGGTTCTGGCGAAAACCACCACGATGGGCCGGTCGCGGCAGAAACTTCAGCTGGCGGCGTACACCGCAGGTCGCAGGGTGCCGATGAAGGAGAGCTCCCGATAGCGCTCGGCGTAGTCCAGCCCGTATCCGACAACGAACTCGTTGGGAATGTCGAAGCCGATGTAGCGCACTCGTACGTCGACCTTCACCGCATCGGGCTTGCGCAGCAGCGCGCAGACCTCCAGTGAGGCCGGCCGACGGGATTCCAGGTTCTTCATCAGCCAGGACAGCGTCAGACCGGAATCGACGATGTCCTCGATGATCAACACGTCACGGCCGGAGATGTCCCGGTCCAAGTCCTTGAGGATCCGTACGACGCCGGAGGAGCTGGTCGCCGACCCGTAGGAGGAGACCGCCATGAACTCCATCTGCGAGGGCCGGGACAGCGCCCGCGCGAAATCCGACATGAACAACACCGCGCCCTTGAGCACGCCCACGAGCAGAACATCCCGATCGGCGTAGTCGGCGCCGACCTCGGCGGCCAGTTCGGCGACACGCGCGGCAATCTGTTGCTCGCTGACCAACACGGTCTCGATGTCGTCGCCGTACACGCCGGTGGCTCGCGGACTGATCTCGTCGGTGGTCTGCCCGGTGATCACGACTGTGGCCACTCAGGGCTCCCGTGGATAGAGATCTGGAGAACGACGACCGTGCACGGTCTGGGTTTTCAGTGTCAGGGTGCCAGACGTCCGGCTGAGGCTGAAACCGCCCGGGAGATCGATCGGGCCCTGGCCGTGCCAGTTGGTGACCAGCCGGCCCACCTCATCGAGGTGCACCGAGCCCAGTTCGGGTACCTCGCGGCAGATCAACCACAGCCGGATCACCCGCTGGCGCAGCGCCGTCGGCAGCTCGGCCAAGCCGGCCGCCGGCAGGATCTCCCCGGTCGCGTGGTGCTCGGCCTGCCATTGCGCAGCGAGGGCATCCAACGCGTCGAGGTCTTGGCGCAGCAGCGTTGCCGTACGGGCCAGTGCCGCCGAAGTTCCGCCGCCGAGTACGTCGTCGAGAAGGGGCAGCACCTCCCGCCGCAGCCGCACTCGGCGATAGGCCGGATCATGGTTGTGCGGGTCATCCCAAACCGGTAGTCCTAGTGCCTCGCAAGCCTTTACGGTCGTGGCCCTTGGTACGTCGAGGAACGGTCGCCACCAGTAGCCACGGTAGGTCTGCATGCCGGCGATCGATCGCGGACCTGAGCCCCGGCCCAGTCCCATCAGCACGGTCTCGGCCTGGTCGTCGCGGGTGTGGCCAAGCGCCACACAACCCCCTTGGAGGATCACGCGTTCCTGCAACGCGTCGTACCGCGCGCTCCGAGCGGCAGCCTCCGGGCCACCCTCGGTGCCGACCCTGACCGTCAAGATGTGTACGGGCTCGAGGCCAAGATCGGTCAGGATTGCCGCCGTGGTCTCCGCGCGCCGGGCTGACTCCGGTTGCAGCCGATGGTCAACGGTGAGCCCACAGACCGGTCCGTACCCGTCGCGCCGGGCCACGAAGGCGACCGCCGCCGCCAACGCGAGAGAATCCGCACCGCCGCTGACAGCGACGCGGAGCGGCAACTGCACGTCGGAAATGCTCGCTCGCACGGCGCGACGGATCGCGGCGACGGCGGCGGGTGGTCCGGCCATGGCGGGCGCTGGGCGGTCCGGGTCGGGGAGACGGCGGCTGGCAGGCAGGCAGTCGGTTGTCAGGTGGTGAGCGCCGGCCGTGGGCCGTGCACTCGAGCGACCCAGGCGGCCGGATCCACGAGTTCCTCGATGGTCGGCAGCGCATGCGGGCCGGCCCAGACCGCGTTGAACCCGTCGATGCCGACCTCGTCGACCACGCCACTGACGAAGTGCCGCCCCTGGGCGTACTGCTGCATCTTGGCCTCGAGGCCGAGCAGCCGGCGAAGGATGCGATCCAGCGGTCCGCGCCCCTTGCGGCGCTGGTTGAACCGCTTGCGGATGGCGGCCACCGACGGCACGACGTCGGGTCCGACCTCGTCCATGACGTACTCCGCGTGACCTTCGACCAGGCTCATCAGCGCGGTCATCTTGTCCAGGATCGCCCGCTGCTCGGGACTCTTGATCAGTGCCAGCAGCCCCTCGGAAGAGCCGGCGTCGTCCTCGGACGAGCCGGGCCTGACTGCATAGGCGATGCTACGGACGACCTCCCGAAGTTGCTCCCGTAGGGCCTCGGCCGAGGTGTCAGTGGCCTCGACGAAGGCGCCGATCTGGTCGCTCAGGTAGCCCTCCAGCCAGGGTACGGCGGTGAACTGGAGCCGGTGGGTTGCTTCGTGCAGGCAGACCCAGAGGCGGAAGTCGCGGGGATCGACACCCAGCTTTCGTTCGGTCTCGACGATGTTGGGTGCTACCAGCAGCAGTTCACCGCCGCTGCCGAACAGCTCGTACTGCCCCAGGACCCGGGAAGCGACGAAGGACAGCACCGCGCCGGCCTGGGCGCCGGTGACCCGCGACCCGATCGCGACGGTCAGGGCGCTGGAAGGGCTCTCCTGGTTGTCCACCAGGCGTTGGGCCAGCGGCGTGATCAGTTTGGACATTCCGGCGACGTTGGTGTCGATCCAACCGGCGCGATCGACGATGCGTACCGCCGGGACCGTGGTCGTCAGCGGAGTCAGCCTGGTCAACCCTCGGACATGGCTCTCGGCCTCATCGGAGAGCTGCAGCAACTCCTCGACGGCCTGCGCGGCCTCGTCAGGGGTGACTTCCGGACCGCTGCGCACGAGACGCTTGGCCGTACGCGATGCGAGGTCCCAGTCGACCAGGGATGGAGAGTTCACCATGCGTCAACCGTACGCGGCAGCGGTCGAGGCGTATCCACACCGACTCAGGGCGGCCCCGAGTCGAATGTTTCGACTCAGGGTCACCCTGATTCAGGGTGCGGGCGGGCAGGGGTCTAGATCAGCGGCAGGCGCAGGAGGCCAGCACTCCGGCCACGGCATCGAGTACGGGTTCGCCGCCGATCAACGGGCCGGGCGGCAGCTGGTCGGCGATCAGGGCGAAGGCAAGCACCCGGCCCTCGGCGGTCACCACGTACCCGGACAGCGTGTTCACGCCGTCCAGGGTCCCCGATTTCGCCCGTACCGAACCGGCGCCGACCGCCCGCCCACCCTCGTATCGGTCGATCAAAGTCCCGTCGTAACCGGCCACCGGCAGCCCGCTGCTGATCGGCGCGAGATCGGGATCACCGTCCTGGGCGGCGACCGCCCGCAGCAGATCGGTGAGCAATCGGGGGGGTACGGCGTTGCGCGCGGACAACCCGCTGCCGTCAGCAACGACCAGGCCGGTGATGTCAAGCCCCGCCGCGGCGACGGCTCCGGTGACCGCGGTCGCCCCCCCGCTGAAGTCTCCGCTCTGCCCACTGGCCAGGGCGACCTGCCGGGCCAGCGATTCGGCCAGCACGTTGTCCGACAAGGCCAGCATGGTCTCCACCAAGCGCGACACCGGGGCGGATTCGACCTCGGCGAGTACCGCTGCGTCGGATGCAGCGATCCCGGTGAGCACCGGAAGGTCGGGCAGCCCGAGTGCAGCTGCCAGGGCGGCGCCCGCGTCGAGGTCCGGACTGGCGCTGCGCGACCGTGAGCCGGCTGCGACGCGGCCGCCGTCGACCATCGCAGCGGTGATCGGGGCGGCGTAGGTCGAGGGCGCATCGCCGGCTCGCCACTGCGGCGAGATCGTCGGACCGGGATAGAGCGAGCCGTCCACCACGATGCTGGTGATCTCCGTGCCCGCATTGCCCAGGACCTGCTGGGCCAGCTCGGCGACGCTAGGCGCCTCGGGGTAGCTCAGCGATGGCGCCGTACGCGACAACGTGCTGTCCCCGCCGCCGACGAGCACGATCTGGCCAGGCGTCGACCCGGCGACCACCCGCGTCTCGAGCCGCTCTCCGGGATCCAGCGTGCTCAGAGCCGCGAACGCGGTCAGCAACTTGGCGTTGGACGCGGGGATCCCCGGCTGATCACCTGCCGCGTCGAACAGGACCTGCCCGTCCACGACATCGACGACCCGGGCCAGCAGACGCCCACCGAGCCGCGGATCGCTCAGCGCAGGAGCCAATGCCGCGGCCAGAGCTGCGGAGTCCGGAATCGGCTCATCGCCAACGTCATCGGCGAGCACCGGATCCGGAACGCCGAGGTCCGGAATCACCGCGTCGGGGAGGGCGTCGGCCGACGGCTGCCTCGCGAGCTCGGGGTTGCCTGTGGTCAGCAACACGGCGGCGATCCCCGCTGCGGTCAGGACCGTCAGAGCCAGGATCGCCAGCAGCACCCTGCGCAGACGACTGGGAGCGGCGATCTCAGCGCGACTGGCCGGCAACCGGCTCCTCCTCGTTTCTGGTCCTCGCGATCATGGGGCCACGACCTGAATCCGGCCCGAATGCGGGGCACAGCTCCATGATCGCGGGTCAGTCTTGGGACACACTAGGAGGCGTGAACTTCGACGTGACGATCGAGATCCCCAAGGGCGTACGGAACAAGTACGAGTACGACCACCGGACCGGCCGGATCAAGCTGGATCGCCGACTGTTCACCGCGACGCACTATCCCTCCGACTACGGGTTCATCGAGGACACGCTGGGACAGGACGGCGACCCACTCGATGCGTTGGTGATCCTCGACGAGCCGACCTTCCCGGGCTGTCTGATCACCTGCCGAGCGATCGGCATGTTCCGGATGTCGGACGAAGCCGGTGGCGATGACAAGGTGCTCGCCGTGGCCGCGACCGATCCGCGGATGGAACACATGCGCGACGTCCACCACGTACCGGAGTTCGACAAGCGCGAGATCGAGCACTTCTTCCAGGTCTACAAGGCCCTCGAGCCAGGTAAGTCCGTCGCGACGGGCATCTGGGTAGGCCGGGACGAAGCCGAAGCGGAGATCCAGGCCTCGTACGAGCGGGCAACGCAAGCCGGTCACCACGGAACAGCCAGCGACGTGGATGCAGGCGTCACCGGGCCGGCCAGCGCCGATCCCGACCACTCATCGTGATTCGGAGAGGATCGTCATGACTCGCAAACAGATCTTGATCGGCGTCCTGGTGGCGGCCGTCGTCGCGCTGGTCGTCGTGCTGATCGTCGTGTACGGCGGTGGCGGCAGCTCAGGCTCCGGCGGTGGCACCGGGGGGTACTGACGGGGCTGCAAACCCGGTGCGGTGCTGCCATGTCGCTGGTCGTCACATGTCACCGGGCTGCTGCCTATCCGGGCCCACCGATCTCCGAGCTCAAAATGAGGATCCGGCCGTCCTCAGCGGTGCCCATCTGCAACACGTAGGGCTCGGTGAACGTGCTGCCGTCCGGGTTGGTGTAGATGATCGTCAGGGTGACCGTCGTACCGTCCGCCTGCACGTTCTCGGTGCCGACGTCGCTGAACCTGGTCCAGAAGTTCTCGTATCCACTGGGGCCGCCGGCCTGCTCCTGCACGTCAGGCCCCAGGTAGAGATATGCCTCGTCGAGCTGTTCGGGCAGCAGTCCGTAGTAGGTCTGCACGGCCTGCGTGAACTCGGCTGCGCCGGGCTCGGCGGGCGGCGCGGGCGGCGGCGCGGCGGTAGTCGGTGCGGGGGTGGTCGTGCTCGGCTCAGTCGTCGGCGCAGCGGTAGTGGTCGTGATAGGCGCGTTGGACGAACTCGGTGCGTCGGCATCGGTCGAGGCGACATCGGGCTCGCCGAGGGCGGTGACCAGGACGACCGCGCCGATCGCGACGAGCAGCAACACCAGAGCGCCGGTCAGCACCCGTGCCCGCTGCCACCATGGTGGTTTGCCTACTCGCGAAGCCGGCCGAGCCGGTTGAGCGGGTTGAGCGGGTTGAGCCGGCGGATCTGGTTCGGCCGGCAGCGGTGCCCGTTCCAGGGAAGCCGGTTGCAGCGCGGCCGGTTCCAGCACTTCTGACCGGGGCGGCCCGGCAGCCGCCGGGATGCCTGCCGCCACCACCCCGACTGAAGCCGCGCCCCCGGAAACCCCGGTAGCGCCCTCAGGAAGGGGAGCCGATGCAGGATCGGAACCGGGCAGGGCCTCGCCCGGATCGCCGTCGGCTGCCAGCAGTGCCGCCTCTGCCGGCGCAAGCCCCGTGCTGGCGACCCGGCCCAGCATGTCTCTGGCCACCGTCATCAACGGTCGTTGGGTGGGGTCGTCGCGAAGTAGCTGCATGAGCAGCGCGCTGAGCGGACCGGCGTTCTGCGGCGGACGCACCCTTGCTTCCGCGACCGACCGGAGCAGCGCGAGGGTGTTGTCGTCGTGGCCGAACGGCGGCGCCCCCTCGACTGCGGTGTAGAGGGTGGAGCCCAGTGAGAAGACGTCGGAGGCGGGGCCGGGCGCCTCGCCCCGGGCGACCTCAGGAGAAAAATATGCGGGCGTGCCGGTCAGGACGCCGGTGCGGGTGACAGTTGGATCCCAACTGGCCCGCGCGATGCCGAAATCGGTGATCTTGACGGTGCCGTTCTCGCCGATCAGGACGTTGCCCGGCTTGACGTCGCGGTGCACGATGCCGGCGCGGTGCGCCGCAGCCAGCGCGTCCGCGATCTGCCTCCCGATCCGGGCCACCTCCAGCGGGGGCAGCGCACCCTGCTCCGACAGCACGTCGGCCAGGCTGCGGGAGGGCAGGTACTCCATGACCAGCCACGGTTGGCTGTCCTTGCCACCTTCCAGGTCGGGGCCTAGTGCGACGTCGAAGACGTTGATCGCCTGCGGATGCTGCAGCCGCGCGGCAATGCGCCCTTCCCGCATCGCTCGGGCGCGGCTCTCATCCGCCTCGCCGGGAGACAGCCCCGGCAGCAGCAGGAGTTGCTTCACCGCCACCGTCCGGTTCAGGACGACGTCATGTGCGCGCCAGACCACCCCCATGCCGCCGGAACCGATCCGCTCGTCGAGGCGATAGCGATTGGCGACGAGGTGGGGTTCGGCGCTCATCAGCTCCTCCCCACGCTCACCGGCCAAGGGTAGGCGGTGACTGCCGTGTCCCCGCGCGAGCTGTGCATGTTCCAGCGCGGGGGCTTACACCGTCAGTGTGGACTACCCAAAGCTGGGGGCTAGAAGGGCGCGGGGCTGGAAGCCGTCAGGTCGTCCGTCCGCTGCCGCCGTTCCGGAGGGGCGACAGCGGGCGGAGGGCCGACGTCGTGCCGGGTCAGGCCGCGAGTTCGACTTCCGCGAGACGGCCGGTGGCCACGTCAAACACGAAACCGCGGACTGCGTCGCGGTGCGGTACGAACGCGCTCGCCTTGACCCGCTCGACCGACTTCCGTACGTCGGCGGGCAGGTCGGTGAATGCTTCTGAGTCCCAGTCGGGCACTGCGCCGGTATCAGCGCGAATCTCTGCCTTGAAGCCGTCGTCGGTGAAGGTGAGCATTCCGCAGTCGGTGTGATGGATCAGAATGACCTCTCTGGTGCCGAGCAGCCGCTGACTGATAGCCAGTGAGCGGATCTCGTCGGCCGTCACTACGCCGCCGGCATTGCGGATGACGTGTGCTTCGCCGTCCTTGAGCCCCAGCAGTCCGTAGACGTCCAGTCGGGCGTCCATGCAGGCGATGACGGCCACATTCCTGGATGGCGGCATCGGAAGCGGACCGTTGAAGGTCGAGGCATAGGCAGTGTTGTTCTCGAGCAATTCGTCCGTGACAGACACGGTGATCTCCTACAGGTGAGCGGATGGATGAACGAGGTCAGCGGGAGGGCTGACAGCTCGCCCCGCTGATCCGCACCAGGTCGACGTAGAGACGCCGTACCAGGAGTTCACCGATACCCACGACGCAATGGTAATCACCGGTGCGGATCGCTGCTCGCAGGAGGTCGCGACCTAGCGGTTTCGCTGCGCCGGACTAGGCCACGAACCGGCACCCGCCGGTCACAGGTCCTTGCGCAGGAAGGACGCCGCCGCCAGCCCCCAGACCATCGCCACCCACACTGCGGCCCAGGCGAGGTAGGTGGCCGTCAGCGGCGCCTCGCTCAGGAATGGGAAGGCGGCGAGCTCGGGACCGAACGAGGTGAAAACCGATGGGTCCTGGAACGCGTGCATCGCCCCACGCCAGAGGCCGTCAGTGGGTAGGAGCATTCGCGAGACGGTGCCGACGCGCGCGACCCCGTCGTTGCCGAGAACGTCACCGACGCCACCCACCACACCGGCGATCCAGGTGGCACCGAAGAGGCCGACCGCGACCACACCCGACGCCATCGGCGAGATGACCGTCGAGAACAGCAGGCCGAGGGTGAGCAGCACGATCGTCTGCGCCGCGAGTAGCGCGAGGGCGGCCGCCGGCTGCGGTGGCCAGTAGCCCACCGTTCCCCACACGACGAGGCACTGGGCCAGCCCGGCGAGGACGACGAAGCCGCCGCCGAACGCCACCAGCCCCAGCCACTTACCCAGTAGCACCGCGGAGCGACGGATCGGCCGGGCCAGCATTGCCAGCGCGACGCCCGACTCCGTCTCGCCGGACAGCGTGGGGCCGGCGAGGAAAGCGGTACCCAGCGCCGCGATCAGGCTGAGACCGAACATCACGAGGTTGAGCAGCTGGGAGGCCACCAGCCGGGCCTGGCCGCTGGTGAGCGTTCCGAAACCGGACTCCGCCGCCAGCCGGGAGAACCCCCAGCCGCTCAGTACGAGCAGCACGACGGTGAGCACGGCGAGGGCCCGCAGCACGCGCCGGCGCGCCGCCTCGCGCAGGGTGAGCGCGGCTATGGTCACGACCGTACGGGCCGTCGTCACTGTCATGCCCCGCCCGCGCCGCCCTCGTGGCCTGCCCGCAGGATGCCGAGCAGGCGGTCCTCCAGGCTGATCCGCGCGGGTTCGGCCGCGTGGACCCGTGCACCCAGGGCGACCAGGTCGGCCACCACGTCGGGAACGGCCGTTCCGTCGTCGTCGGCCGGCAGCGCCACGGTGAACCAGTCGCCGGCTTGCTCGACGTCCCCGGTCGCGGCCAGCCGCGCCCGCGCCGCCGGAGATAGGTCGGTCAGGTGCAGCCGGAGTACGCGCTGACCGAGCAGTTCGGCGAGGGTCCCCGACGCGGCGACCCGTCCCCCGTCGAGGATGACCACCCGGTCGCAGACCCGCTCGACCTCGCCGATCAGGTGCGAGTTGAGCAGGACCGCGACGCCCCGCGACTTCAGTGCCAGCACGATGTCGCGCACGTCGGCGCGGCCGAGCGGATCCAGCGCGCTGGTCGGTTCGTCCAGGATCACCAGCTCCGGCTGGGCCACCAGGGCCACCGCCAGCCCGAGGCGCTGCTGCATCCCCTTGGAGAAGCCGCCCAGCCGATCGCCGACGCGTTCGGCCAGGCCCACGAGCGACAGGCAGTCGCGCTGCTCCTGCGCGGGCACGCCGACCCCCGCCAGACGGACGTGGAGGGCCAGCACCTCGGCTGCGCTCAGCCACGGCTGGTACCGGAAGAGCTCCGGCAGGTATCCCACGCGGGCGCGCGCGGCTGGATCGGCCGCCCGCCGCCCAAGGAGCATCGCCTCTCCCGCATCGGGGCGGACCAGGCCCAGGAGCATCTTGATCACCGTGGTCTTGCCGGCCCCGTTCGGACCGAGCAGCCCGACCACCTCGCCGCGGCCCACCTCCAGGGACACGTCGTCGACTGCCGGCCGCCGGCCGTACCGCTTGCGCAGGCCCGAGCACCAGACGGCGGACGCCGGCGGCAGGCCGGCAACCAGGTCCGCCGCCTCGCGAAGTGCGGCGGTGTTCCCAGCGGCGGTGTTCCCGACAGCGGTGTTCCCGAGAGCGGTGTGGTCGGTGGCCACGGTCAGCGCAGGTCCCCCGCGATCGACAGGACCTCGTCGGCGTCCAGCGCACCGGCCACCACGGTCACCTCGCCGTCGTCCACCCACACGACGGCCGCTATCGTCGCGTCGCGGGTGACCAGCACTGTCGCGGACACTCCGTTGACCTCCGCCGACGACGTGGTGACCTCGTCGGCGGGCACGGGCAGCGGCAGGGTGGTGCCGTCCGCGGTGAACGTGCGCAGCTGCGTTGCGACGTCCTCGGGCAGGCCGGGGAGAGACAGCAGGTAGTCGCGCACGGTCTCGAACGGGACGCCGGAGGAGAATGCGGTCGGCGCGACGGCGCGACCCACGACGAGGGCGGGCACGTCGGCAGCCGCCGACCAGATCAGGGCCACACCCGGGCCGGCGACCAACTGCACCTGACTCCCGTCCAGACCCGGCGGGAGAGGCGGCAACGTCTCCCCGGCTTCGGCAGCGGCCTGGGCAGCCCGCTCCGCCGAGAAGGTGAAGGTGGCGCTCACCTCGCCGCCCACCTGGTAGACCGGCTCGCCGCTGACCCCCTGGGGCAGGGCGGTCACCTCCGGCACGTCGAGGCCGGTCTCCGCAGACGCGGCAGCCGCGTCGGGGACCTCGTGCGGCTCGTTGTCGCCGGTCACCACGACGTCGCCGTACGCGCTCAGATCGGGCAGGGCGATGAGATCGGCGGTGCTGAGGCTGACCGGAGTGATCTGCTCGGTCCGAAAGATCTGCAGCCAGTCGTTGGCGGCAGCGGTGCCTGCGCCGGTCAGGACGACGGCGACGGCGAGGGCCGCGACGACGGGACGACGCAGGACCGCGCGGGCTCGACCGGCACGGGGTGGCGCCGCGGCTCGCCCCGATCCGGTGGCGGGCGCAGCTGTCGACAGGCGCCGCCACGCGGCGTCGACGTCGACGTCCACGCCGCCCGCGGTCGCCAGTGCCGCGTCGACGAGGGCGGCGTCCTCGCGCGTGGCGGCCAGCCCGCCGAGGCACTGGAGGCAGTCGGCGACGTGCTGGCGGTCGGAGTCGGCCACCCCGGACGGCTCGTCGAGCAGCCGGCGCAACACGCCTTCAGTCGGATGCCGCATGACGGTTCAACTCCTTGCGTAGGGCGGATTCGGCGCGCCGCACGGTGGTGCCGACGCTGCCGGGGGACAAGTCAAGCGCCGCGGCGACATCCGCGTAGCTCAGGCCGCTGTGCCGCAGCACTAGGGCCCCGGCCTGCTTGCGGGGCAACCGGGCCAGCGCCGCGCGCACGCGGCTGCGTTCCTCGAGCGTCACTACCGCGTCGGCCACGTCGGATACGACGCCGTCCTGCGCTGCGGCGGCGCTCTCCTCCCGCGAGGCGCGACGGCGCCCCGACCGAAGCAGGTTCAGCGCGGTGTGGGCGGCGGCGACGGAGAGCCAGCCGGGGGCCTCCTCGGCTGGCACAGACGAGCGACCGAAGGAGAGGAACACGTCTTGTGCGACGTCCTCGGCCTGGTCCCGCGAACCCAGCACTCGGACGGCCACTCCGACGACCCGTCGGTAGTCGCGGCGGAAGATCTCTTCTAGGTCGGCGCGCACGGCACCGCGGGCCGAATCCGACACCGCCACGCGCTTCTTCCTCTCGTCCCGCCCCTGCGCGGCACCGGCGACCGCTCCACGGGCCGCCAGGACGGCCGCGGGCGCCGCTGGTCCGTGCCGAACCAGGTCCATGTCTCTACAGCACCGCCGGGATCCGGAATGTGACATTTGGCGTCGCAGTGTGCCCGCATCACCAACCGGAGCGCCCGACGAGGGTGCGCTCAGCTCGATCACCCCGAACAAACCTCGATAAGGGGTGAAACCGCAGGTCAGGAGACTGTCTCGGGTGGAGCCACCTATCGGAATCGAACCGATGACCTGCTCATTACGAGTGAGCCGCTCTACCGACTGAGCTAAGGCGGCGATGACGCCGTGCCGGTGGGCCGGCTCGATCAGCCTACGGCACGCGCGATACTTGGGAGCAGCCGGACAGCGGGCCGTCAACCAGTGAGCAGGAGGCCGCGAAGAGCAAGGGCCAACCCGACGAGCAGTACCAGCGTTGCGGTCAGCATCGGGAGTCCAGCCGCAATCGCCGCCAGCCAGCTGCGGGCCCCAGAGCGCTGCGCTCGGGCGGCCCGTCGATCAAGTCGACCCCGTAGGCGTACCAGTAGGAGCCCGGTCACAGTCAGCGTGACGGCCATCCCCAGACCGTAAGCCACAACCAGGAACACACCGAAGACCGTGCGTCCCAACGCGATCGAAGCTACCAAGACGATGAGTGCGGATGGGCTCGGAACCAGTCCCCCGGCCACGCCCATCCCGATCAGGCCACCGCGACCGATCGCCGGCTCATGTGAGTGGCCACCTGCCCACCACTTACCGCCGTGCGTATGCCCATCCGACGCATCGTGGCCGTGGTCATGCGGTCCGTGCTCATGGTCGTGCGGCTCATAATCGTGCGGCTCATGGTCGTGCGGTTCATGGCCATGACTGTGACCGTGGTCGTGCGACCCGTGCTCGTGCGACCCGTGCTCGTGCTCCTGCTCGGTGGGTGGGCCCTGGGCAACACCACTCTGGACGGCGACGAGGTCGGCGGGTTGAACGGTTCGGGTGTGCTCGACTGAAGCCCGGCGAGCTGCCCCGCGGGCACGCAACGCCGTGCGCAGCATGTAGACACCGATGCCGGCAACCAGCAGTCCGCTGATGATCCCGAGCCAGCGCAGCACCTGCTCCCCCGCGAGGGTGCTGGAGATCGAAATCGCCAGGCCGAGCAGCAAGACACCGGCCGTGTGTGTGGCGGTGACGGTCGCCCCGACGATGAAGGCGTCCCGGCCACGTCCTCGCCGGGCTGCGAGGTACGCGGCGATCATCGTCTTTCCGTGACCGGGCAACAGCGCATGCCCGCAACCCAGCAGGACGGCCAGCAAGACCGCCAGGATGCCGACCAACAGGGTCA
>Ga0136630_1000062_pt1 | contig 29703 bp, 30 predicted proteins | sample AntDrymUQ5682106_2_FD_105496 | JGI IMG/M metagenome (GOLD analysis project Ga0136630, IMG submission 105496) | Polar desert sand microbial communities from Dry Valleys, Antarctica - metaG UQ568 (21.06) | ecosystem: Environmental > Terrestrial > Soil > Desert | place: Antarctica: Dry Valley...
AAGTGCGGCGAGGTCGAGACGACGGTCGGGAGGACTTCGCGCATCTCCTTCGGGTCGTCGTGTTCGACCCAATATGAGAGCGACACCGCGAGGTCGAAGAGCGGGTCGCCGACGGTCGTCATCTCCCAGTCGAGGACGGCCCGCACCTCGGTGAAGTCGTCCGGGTCGAGGAGGAGATTGTTGAGTTTGAAGTCGTTGTGGACGATGGTGGGCGACGGGCTTTCGGGAATGTCTTTCGCGAGCCATTCGGTGAGGGGTTCGGCTTCGGGGATCTCCTCGGTCTTCGCTTTTTCGTAGCGGGAGATCCAGCCATGCGTTTGCCGCTCGAGAAAACCCTCGGGGCGGCCGAGGTCGCCGAGTCCCGCCTTCTCGTAATCCACGGCGTGAAGCTCGACGAGGGTATCCACGACGGTCTCCGAAAGGCGGCGGCAAAACTCCTCGGTCGGCTCGACGCCTTCCGGAAACTCGTCGTCGATGACCGTCCCGCGTTTCCGCTCCATGACATAGAAAGGAGCGCCGATGAGCGACTCGTCGTCAGTGAAGAAGTATGGCTTCGGGGCGAACGGATACACGGGATTGAGGCTCGCGAGGACCTTCGATTCACGCCCCATGTCGTGCGCCTTCGGTGGGACCGGGCCGAGCGGCGGTCGGCGGAGGACACCCTCCCACCCGCCTATTTCGAGGAGGTATGTGAGGTTCGACGCTCCGGAAGGGAATTGCCGCACTTCGAGGTTTCCTTCCGGGAGGCCGTCTATTTCCTCGCGAAGCCGCTTCTCGACGGCCTCGTGGTCGAAGCCTTCTCCTTCGCGGACTTTTATGGTTTCAGACATGTGTGTGCCTCCTTCGGTGGTCGCTTCGCTCCGGTTATTGGTTATTGGTTTTTGGCGATGGACGGTCATTTCTCGCGGCTTCCGCTTTTCACGTCTTCCTCCACCATCCGGAGAGAGTCGTCTTTGAGTTCGGGTACGACCTCGCTCGCCCCGACGTCGGCGGCGTATCGGAGGGCTTCTTCGTAGCTTTCGGTGAACCACCGTCCGGCTCGGCCTCGGGAGACGGCTTCGAGGGGGTTTTCTCCGTACCGTTCGGCGAAGTCGAGGGCGAGGAGGGCGGAGTCTTCGAGGCTCCAGTTTTCGAGGTTCATGTGGGCGATGATCTCGGCGGCTCCGGCGAAGTCCTCGAAGCCGAAGTGGCCCCGGCTTCCGGCGCATATGAGATACGCGGTTTCGGTGTCTATGGAGTCGAGGTATTTCCCGATGGCGGGGGCGTTCCGCATGCTCCCGACGAGGACTTTGTCGGCTTCGGAGGAGGCGGCGAGGGCGCGGGTTCCATTCGTGGTGACGAAGACGACATCCTTTCCGGAGACGACCTCGGGGGGGTATTCCTCCGGGAGCGGGCCGAGGTCGAAGTTCTCGACCATGAAGCCGCCTTGCTCGCCGCCCCGGATGAGGGTCGAAGGGTCGAGCGAGGCGCAAATCCTCTCGGACTCCTCGACGCTTCCGGCGACGAAGACCTTTCTCGCGCCGTTCTCGAAGATGGTCACGAGGGTGGTCGTGGCGAGGATCACATCGAGTACGACGGCGACGGAGCCGGGGAGTCTTTCGGGGACTATCTCGCGGCGCGTCATCATAACCCTGAGTCTCTTCACTAAGTCTCTCCCCTTATTTGGAATACGAGTCCGCAAATAATACAAGACGAAGCCGGGCCGAAAACGGAGCCTCGAAACATGGTGCCTCGAAAACGGGCTGTCGTGGCCGTAGAATGTACGCGGCGAGGAGAGAGAATGCTTTGAGCGACTTGGAGCGGCGCGAACGGGAAGAACCGGAGAAAGAGGAGAAAGCGGGAGAGTACGCTTATCTTTACCTGGCGTTGGGCGTGGGCCTTCTCATCGCCACGGCCTTGATCATCGCCACCACCGGGGCGCCCGTTTCGGGCCTCGGCTTCGTGATCGGCGCGGCGGCCCTTCTCGGCCTCGGCGTAAACGAGCTTCGCAAGCAAAGAGTCGCCCTCCCGAAGCCGCTCAGCCACGAACGCGAACTCCTCTCCGCCATCCGCGAAAACGGCGGCTCCATCACCCCCGCCGAAGCCGCGATGGCGACCTCGCTCACCGTGAGGGAAGCGGACGCGATGCTCTCCGAACTCGCGTCGGGCGGGCATCTCGCCGTGGAGAGCGACGGGGGTTCGCTCGTGTATTCGCTGCCGAAAAGGCGGCGAAACCGGGAGATCGAATAAAACGAGGCGGCCATATGCCCGAAACAGCCGCCCGGACTATCTCCCCGCGAAGCCCGCCTCCCGCTTCTCGAAGAAAGCGGAGACTCCTTCTTTGTGGTCTTCGGTATACCCGCAGAAAGTCTGCCCCTTCGCTTCCGCTTCGAGGGCGGACTCGAGGTCGCTCTCGAAGCTCGCGTACAACGAGTGCTTTATCTGACCCATCGCCTTCGTCGGGAGCGAAGCGAGCTTCTCGGCGAGCGCGGAGGCTTCCGCGACAAGCTCCTCTTCGGAGACGACTTTGTTCACGAGGCCGATGTTTTTCGCTTCGTCGGCTTCGACGGCGTCTCCGGTCATGCTCATCTCCATCGCCCTTCCGAGGCCGACGATGCGGGGCAAAAAGAAAGACACTCCCGCGTCGGGCATGAGTCCGATCTTCACGAATGCCACGGAGAACTTCGCGGATTCCGAAGCGATTCGCATGTCGCACGCGAGGGCCATGCCCATGCCCGCACCATAAACCGGGCCGTGGAGCGCTGCGACTATCGGCTTCTCCATCCGAGCCATCTTCACGATCGCACGGCTGTATGTTTGGCGGAGGTATTCGCCGAGGTCGGGATCGTCCTCCGAGCGGACGCTCGAAAGGTCGGCCCCCGCCGAAAAGCCCCGCCCCTCGCCGCGAAGCACGATGCACCGGATTTCCTCGTCGTTCTCGACATCTTCGAGTGCGACGTACAATTCCTCGTGCATCGTCCCGTCGAAGGCATTGAGCCTGTCCGGTCGGTCGAGGGCGATGGCCGCCACGCCGTCTTTCTTCTCGAAAATGATCGTCTCGGGCATCATGGCTCCTTTATCCGGTTTCGTGGGCGGGCGCGAACAATGTTCCCGCCTGTCTTTCGAGATGCTCATTGTCGCTCATTCCGGCGGCGATCTCCGCGACTTTCCCTCCGGAGAGAAAAGGTTTCCTCGCGTAAATATCCATCCCCGCGTCCGTGAAGGGTGTCTTCGAGAAGTACGTCACCGCCCATTCCGAATACTCCTCGTCGTGGCCGAGGAGGAACCACCCGCTCTCCAAAAAGCGCGTGAAAAGTCCGGAGCCCCTCCACAAAAACAACGACGAAAGATGCGGATTTTGCTCGTCCACCCCGATTATCTTTCGCGGAGGCTCCCCGAGGGAACCGTACCGGACGGTGTCCCGGAGTCTCACTCGCGGCTCTTCCTCGATGAGCGTGTACGTCACTGACGGGATCCTCCGCTTCCGCCAGAAATCGAGGTTCGTGCGGACGACGTACCACACGCCGAGCATCTTGTGGACATCCACCTCACCGAGGCGACTCTTCGCGTTTCGGAAAAGCCACTCTTCGAGACTCGCCGACCCGCTGTTCATGGCTTTCGGCTACATCCTTTCGGCGAGCTCCACGTACCTGTCGAGGATGTCCGGGTTGGCGAGCGACTCTTTGCTCGCGGCCTTCTCGGGCGGCGCGCCGGAGAGGATCTTCTTTATCGGAACCTCGAGCTTCTTCCCGTTCAATGTGCGTGGGACTTCTTCGACTTGCAAAATCTCATCCGGGACATGCCTCGGCGAAGTCCGGTCCCGGATGGCGGATTTGATGCTCTTTTCGAGGTCGCCCGTCATCTCCTCGCCCTCTTTCAAAACTACGAAGAGCGGCATGAACGCGGAGCCATCGTCTTTGTGGATGTCCACGACGAGGGAATCGGCGACCTCCTCCACGGACTCGACGGCGGAGTATATTTCGCTCGTTCCCATGCGGACGCCGCCGCGGTTTATGGTCGAGTCGGAGCGACCGTATATGACGCATGCGCCACTTTCCTTTATGAGGAGCCAGTCTCCGTGGCGCCACACGCCCGGATACACGCCGAAATAACTGTCGAGGTACCGTTCGCCATCCGGGTCGTTCCACAGATAGATCGGCATCGAAGGCATCGGCTCGGTGACGACGAGTTCCCCGACTTTTCCGATGTGCGGGTTTCCCTCCTCGTCGTATGATTCGACTTTCGCGCCGAGGGAGGGAGCTTGCAATTCGCCGCTCCGGACCGGAAGGAGCGCGACCCCGCCGATGAACGCCGTGCAAAGATCGGTGCCTCCGCTCGTCGAGAAGAGCCACAGATCTTCGCTCTCGTCCTTCCGCACATGCTCGTAAACCCAGTCGAAGCCCTCCGGCGGGAGCGGCGAACCCGTCGAGCCGATGGCCTTCAAATTCGAGAGGTCGTACTCCTTCGCGGGTTCGACCCCGGCGTTCATGCACTCTGTGAGATAGCTCGCGCTCGTCCCGAAGATGGTCATATCCGTCTCCTCGGCGAACTTCCACATCACATCCATGTCCGGGTATCCGGGGTTCCCGTCGTAAAGGAGCGCGGTCGCCCCGGTGAGGAGGCTCGCGGTGACGATGTTCCACATCATCCACCCCGTCGTCGTAAACCAGAAAAACCGCTCGCCGACCCCGCAATCCATCTGAATGCCGACCGCTTTCAAATGCTCGACGAGGCACCCGCCATGACCTTGAACGATGGCCTTCGGAAGCCCCGTCGTCCCCGACGAATACAAAACCCACAACGGATGGCCGAAGGGAACCGCCTCGAAAGACGACTCCGCGCCCTCGTTCTCCGAGAGAAGCTCGTCCCAGAAAACGATGTCGTCGTCGAGTTCGCTCGTGTCCGGCTCCTCGTTCAAATATGGGAGGACGACGGTTTTGGCGAGGCTCGGCATCTCATTTTGGAGTCTCGCAACGACGTTCATGCGGTCGAAATCCTTGCCGCCGTATCGGTATCCGTCGCACGCGATGAGGACTTTCGGCTCGATCTGCGCGAACCTGTCCACGACGCTCCCCGCCCCGAAGTCTGGCGAACACCCCGACCAAACCGCCCCGATGGACGACGTCGCCAGAAACGCGACGATGGCCTCGGGAATGTTCGGAATATACGCCACCACCCGATCCCCACGCTCCACACCGAGTCTCCGCAAACCGGCGGCGAACGCGGCGGTCTTCCGTTCGAGTTCCCGCCAACTCGTCGTCGAAAGCTCGGGCCGCGCCTCGGACCGGCTCATGAGCGCCGGTTCGTCGGGACGTTCAGCGGCGTTCTTCAAAATGTTCTCCGCGTAATTCAACTTCGCGCCGGGGAACCATTCCGCTCCGGGCATCCCACGCTCGCCGAGGACTTTCTCGTACGGCTTCGACGCGGCGACGCCGCAATATTCCCATATGGAGGCCCAGAAATTATCGAGGTCGCTCGTGGACCATTCCCACAGCGAGGCGTAGTCGCCGAAGGATCTCCCCTTCTCCTTTTCCAGCCACCTCATGTACGCGGCTATTCTGGAATTTTTTCGGAAGTTTTCCGAAGGTTTCCAGAGAAGTTTCCCTTCCGTCGCTTCGCTCACAGCCTCCTCCTCATCCGGCGTTCGCTGTACTTTTCCCTTTATGCACCGCTATCTCGCCGTCCATCCGCCGTCCATCGTGATCGAAGCGCCGTTCACGAACGACGATGGGTCGGAGCAAAGGAAGGCGAGCATTTCCGCGACTTCCTCCGGTTCCACGAGGCGTTTTATGGACGGCAGCGTGAGCATGATCTTCTCGATCACCTCGTCCTCGGAGATGCCGTGAGTCCGTGCTTGATCCGCTATCTGCCCTTCGACCAACGGCGTCCTCACATAAGCCGGGCAAATACAGTTCGACGTGACGCCCTTGTCTCCGCCTTCGAGCGCGATCACTTTCGAGAGTCCTTCGAGGCCGTGCTTCGCCGACACATACGCGGATTTATACGGGGAGGCCGCCAGTCCGTGCGCCGAGGAGATGTTTACGATCCTCCCCCACCCCTTTTCGTACATGCCGGGAAGCGCGAGGCGAGCGATCCGGAACGGCGCTTCGAGCATGACGCGGAGGATGGTGGAGAACATCTCCGGCGGGAAGTCCTCGACGGGCGAGACATGTTGCAAACCCGCGTTGTTCACCACGATGTCGGCCGATATTTCGAGTGAGTCGAGAGCGTCGTAGTCCGACAAGTCGGCTTCGATGGAGCGCCCACCGAGGTCGCTCGCCACCTCCCTCGCCGCTTCTCCGTTGAGATCGAGAATCGTCACCGAAGCTCCGGCTTCGGCGAGACGTTTCGCGCATGCTTTTCCGATGCCGGACGCGGCTCCGGTTACGAGGGCTTCTTTTCCGCTGAGATCCACATTGACGGTTTGGGCCATGCTCGATAGTTCACTCATGTTCTTCCCTTTCCTTTCCGGCGAGTTTCCAGTATAGGTTATGAGGGTCGGCGGGGTCGTCCGTCCCGACGAGCCGCCCGGACGGGTTCGCCTACGGCCCTTCTTGCAAAGTTTCGAGCGGAAGGGCCTCGGCGTCCATGCTCCGGGCCACCTCGGAAAGCCCCCGGCCATGAAAGAGGACTTTCGGGCGCGCGCCGCGATGCAAAACGCGAAGCTCGCCGACGCTCGAGCCGGGATCGAAAGGCACGAAGATGAACCCGAGGAGAGGGGCGGCGAAGAGGAGATCGAAGTACGCGATGTGGTTGCGCGAGATAATACCGACCCGGTCTCCGGCCCGGACTCCGATTCCGGCGAGCATCCCGGCGACGTGGCGCGCCCTCGAATACAACTCGCCATAAGAAATCCAGCCATGCCTCCACCACACTGCCGGACGCTCCGGGCGGCTGCGGGCCACCCTCGCGAGCGAGTCGGGATTCAAAATCTACGCCTTCCCGGCGAGCGCGCCTTCCACGAAATGAAGCCGATCGTTGCCCCAAAACATCTCGTCCCCGACGAAGAAAGCCGGCGCCCCGAAAACCCCCCGCTCGACGGCCCGCTCGGTTTCGTTTTTGAGCTTGTCTTTGACACGCTGTTCGGAAGCCCCTTCCAGAACTTCTTCCGGTTCCATCCCGATCCGCCGCGCCACCTCCGAAACGTGCCCGCTCTCGTCCGCTTCGAGTCCGTCCGGGGAGTTTCCATCCTCCCAGTACATTTTGAACGCCTCGCGGGTGAATTCTTCGAGCTTTCCGCGCTCCTCGCAAAACACCGCCGCCCGCATCGTGGTGATGGTTTTGAACGGAAATGCTTCCGGAAATTGAAGGGAAGCCCCATAATGCGCGGCCCATCGGTGGATGTCTTTGAAAGAGTATCGCCCCTTCGCCGGGACGGTTATGGGAGCGGAGTTCCCGGACAATTTGTGGACGGCCCCGAGGAGCATCGGCCGCCATGAGATCTCCGCTCCAGTCTCGTCGCGAACCCGGTCTATCTGAGTCTGCGCCAGATACGAGAACGGACTTACGAGATCATAATAAAACTCGACCTTTTTCATTCGATCCACCTTCCTTAAACAACGCCGTCATCCCCGCCTTCCAAACCGAAACTTACAACAAAAACCCCGCCCGCACACGACGAAAACACCCCCGATAAATTCCCGGAGCAAATCCTTGACTTCCCCATGCCCCCCACGTAAAGTACCCGAGTCTTCAAAAGAACTTAATTGGTAGACAAAGTAATTTCAATAGACAAAGCAGAAGGGAAACAGCGATGAGGAGTTTGATCGTTTTGGGCATCGTGGGTTTTTTCGCGCAGCTTGTGGATGGCTCGCTCGGGATGGCGTACGGGGTGACGTCAACGACGCTTTTGCTCGCGGTCGGTTTGACTCCGGCGATAGCTTCCGCGAGCGTCCACATCGCGGAGGTCGGCACGACGGCGGCTTCGGGACTCTCGCACTGGAAGTTCGGGAACATTGACTGGGGCAAGGTCGGGTGGATGGCGGTGCCGGGGGCGATCGGGGCGTTCGTCGGGGCGGTCTTTCTCGCGGGGGTTCTCTCGGCGGAGGCGGCGGCCCCGATCATGGCGAGTTTCCTCTTCCTCCTCGGGGCGTACATTTTGGTTCGCTTCGCCTTCAATACGGCGAGCCGCATAGTCACCGAGAAGCCCATATCGCGCAAATTCCTCTCGCCGCTCGGGCTTTTCGCCGGGTTCATGGACGCCCTCGGGGGTGGCGGGTGGGGGCCGATCTCCACGCCCACGCTCCTTTCGTCCGGGCGGATGGAGCCGCGCAAAGTCGTCGGAACCGTGGACGCGAGCGAGTTCCTCGTCGCGCTCTCGGCGAGCGTGGGGTTTCTCATCGCGCTCAGTTTCGCCGAAGTCCCGTGGGGGATCGTCGGCGCGCTCCTCGCCGGGGGACTCATCGCCGCCCCGATAGCCGCGTGGATCGTCCGCCATCTCAACGCCCGCGTTCTCGGCACCGCCGTCGGCGGGTTCATCCTCCTCACAAACGCGAACACCTTCCTCGGAGCGGTCGGCCTCGACTCGAACGGAGTGCGGATCGCCGTGTACGCGATCATCCTCATGGTGTGGATCACCGCCCTCTATTACGCGATCTCCGCCCTGAAAAGCGAAAAGAAACCCTTCCTCGAAGCATAAGAAATCTCCCCCTCACTCCCCCTCGGATACGGAATCCGGATAATGATTTCGCATCCCTGTTTGTGCGGAAGTCGAGAGGTACGGGTTCGCCCCCGGAGCGAACGACGGAACCATTCACCCGGACTCTCTCCGACCGGGGGTTTATTTTCTCCCGAGCGGGGTGAAATAGCTCGCACTTGATGTACTATGTGCCGGAACTTTCCGGGGCCGTATCGCTCGTCGGTTTCCATCCGGAGCGTGGCCCGCGGCCCTCTCGCCGCAAATCCCTCTTTTTCCCGGACGCTCGAACGTTTTTCGAGTCCGAGCCAAGCATATCCGACACGGCGACGAAAGACACAAAGCCCGAAAGGACGGCACAGGCGAGATGGAACATGCGAACAGCGAATCACCGCCGCCAAACGCGACAGCCCGCGAAGCGGGCCGCGAACTCCTTCTCCACAAGCTCTTCGAGCGGCAAGCGAACCTCACCCCCGATGCCCCGGCCCTCTCCGACGAGAACACCCGCCTCACATACCGTGAACTCGACCAGAAATCCTCGCTCCTCGCCCACCGCCTCCGCGAACTCGGAACCACCCCGGACTCCCCCGTCGGCATATACATGGAGCGCTCCGCCGAATACGTCGTCGCCATGCTCGCCGCCATGAAATCCGGCGGCGCATACCTCCCCCTCGAACTCGCATATCCAAACTCCATGCTCGAACAAATCGTCGCCGAAGCCAAACCGACCGCCATCCTCACGAAAGAGAGATTCGAGAAAGACCTCCCGCCGAACCTCGAAACCATCCCCCTCGACACCGACCGCGAAGAAGCCCCGGCCACCGGAAACGCATCGGAGTTTTTTCCGGAACTTCCGGAACTTTCCCCCGAAAACCTCGCTTTTATCGCGTATTCGTCCGGAACAACGGGGAAACCGAAGGGGATCTCGAACTCGCATCGGGCCGCCGCGACCTCGTATTTGTGGCGCTCCGAGACGAGCGGCTATGGTCCCGGAGACGTTGTGGGATGCAATGTTTTCTTCGTGTGGGAGGTGCTTCGTCCGCTGCTTTGGGGGGGCGCGTCGCACGTCATCCCGGACGATGTCATATACGACCCGCACGCGCTCGTGGAGCTTCTCGCCGAGCGTCGCATCACCGAAACTTTGATGACTCCGTCGCTCCTCGAGACGACCCTCAATAATGTCGGGGATGATGCCGTCGGGGAGAGGCTCCCGAACCTCCGGACTCTCTGGCTGAACGGCGAGGTCGTTACGAAGCCGCTCGCTTCGAGGGCGGCGAAGGCTTTTCCGGGTACGCGGCTTCTCAATGTTTACAGCATAAGCGAGGCGCACGAGGTCGCGGCCGGGGATCTCGGCAAGCTCAAAAACAACCCCCACTCGACGCATTGCCCGGTCGGAACCCCGATCTCCCCGAACCGGACATACATCCTCGACGAGGACGCGAACCCCGTGCCGAACGGCGAGGACGGAGAGCTTCACGTCGGGGGGGAGTGCCTCGCCCGAGGGTACGTCGGACTCCCGGAGAAGACCGCCGAAAGGTTCCCCGAAGACCCGTTCTCGGGGGGTCGGATGTACCGGACCGGGGATCGGGCGCGGCTTCTTCCCGACGGGAGTTTGGAGATACTCGGACGCTGCGACTTCATGATGAAGGTTCGCGGGTACAGCATCGAACTCGGGGCCGTCGAAGCCGCCATCGAGGATTCGCTCCGAGTCAAAGGGTGCGTCGTCGTTGCCGACGGCGAGGAGGGGGAGGACAAACGCCTCGTCGCATACCTCGTGCCGGAAGAGGGCGAGAGTTTCGATGTGGACTCCCGTACGGGACGAAGCCCGGAAATTCGGGACACGCTCAAAAACTCGCTTCCGCACTATGCGATACCCGCCGCCTTCGTCGTGGTCGCGGACTCGCTCCCGCTTCAAGAAACGACCGGGAAGGTGGATCGGACGGAGCTTCCCCCGCCGCCCGAAAGGAGCCACCGGAAGCCAATGCCCATCGAAGACATGACGCTCCCCGAAAATCCTTCCGACGAGAAGATCGAAGCCGTCATATGCCGCGTTTGGGAACATATACTCCGGCTCGACGAGGGCGACGCCTCCGCCGAGGACAATTTCTTCGACATCGGCGGCCACTCCCTCGCCGCCGCCGAAACGCTCGCGAAGATCGAAGAAATCTTCGGTGTCCGGCTCCCCGTGAGCTATCTCCTCGAATCCCCCACCCCCGCCTCCTTCCGAAGAAAACTGTCGTCAAAAAACGACGACGAAGTTCGAGATGAACCCGACCCGCGGTCGGACTCCATCCTCGAAGAGGACATCTCGCCTCGGGGGAAAGCGACTCCCACCCGGCTCTCCGAAGCCCGCGCCGTCTTCCTCACCGGGGCGACGGGCTTCTTCGGAGCATTCCTCCTCGACGAGATCCTCCGACGCTCCGATGCGGAAGTCCATTGCCTCGTCCGGCGCCGCTCCGGCTCCCCCCTCCGACCTATCCGGGAGAACATGGAGGGATACGGGGTTTGGGAAAGCGGGTATGCCGACCGGATCACCCCCGTTCCCGGAGACCTCGGCAAACCACTCCTCGGGCTCGATGCGGAGGTTTTCGAGGAGATTTCCGGAAACATGGATCTCGTTTTCCACTCCGCCGCCTCGGTCAATCTCGTGTATCCGTACTCTGCCCTCCGGGGCGTGAATGTGGAAGGGACGCGGGAGGTTCTCCGGCTTTGCTGCGAGGGCCGCCCGAAGCCGCTCCACCATGTATCCACGAACGGGGTCTTTCCTCCCGGGGCGGGGGAATGCCTCGAAGGCGCGGATCTCGACCCGCTCCTCGACGGCCTCGGCGAGGGGTATGCGGTATCGAAATGGGTCGCGGAGAAGATGGTTTGGGAGGCTTCGGAGCGGGGGCTTCCGGTGTGCGTTTATCGTCCGGGGAACATTTCGGGGCATAGTGGAAGTGGGGCGTCGAACCCGAGGGATTTCCTCACGGCGATGCTCTCGGAGTCGGTGAGGATCGCAGCCTCGCCCGAGATTCCCGGCTGGCGGATGGAGATGACGCCCGTGGATTTCGTCGCGAAGGCGATGGCGGAAATCGCGGAGAACCCGTCCTCGCTCGGGAAGGCGCACCATCTCGCCCACCCGGAGCCGCCCCTCGCGGCCGAGGTTTTCGACCTCCTCGAAAGCCTCGGAGTACCGCTCGAGCGCCTCGAACTCCCCGACTGGATGGAGGCGAGATCGAGAGCCGGACACTCCCGCGAAGATGTTGTCGGCGGCGTTCTCGGCTTGGATCCACGCCCGGAAAACCTCCTCGAAAAGAATATCCACGACGACTCGAACACCCGGCGAATCCTCGAAAAGAACGGCCTCGAACGACCTCGCTTCGACGCGGGGATCCTCTCGAATTACGTCCGCCACTTCGAGCGCATGGGATGGGTTCCACACCGAGCCGCGCCGAGTAAACGCACCGCGTAGCCATTCATCGCCACACCCGCCGCGCCTCCCATTCTAACTTTGCCTCCGAGGTTTATGCCGTGTGTGAACCGCTCGTCGAACCACGCAAACACCCGGTCGAACGTCCGGCCCGGCAGCATTTCGTGTGCCGTCACGGGGAGATTTCTCCGGGTGGGATGCGCCCGGTGAAGGTGAATGGTCGGAGCATCGTCGTCGCCCGGCTTGCGGATGGTTCGTACCGGACGGTGGCGAACACGTGTCCGCACGAGGCGGCGAGGATGTCCGACGGGAAGGTCGAGAGGATGTGGCACGGGGACGAGGTCGGGGAGCATCGGCGGAATGGGTGGTGCGTTATAGTGTCTCCGTGGCACAACTTCGAGTTCGACCTCGACACCGAGAAGTCGGCGTGCGAACCGGAGAGGATGCGGCTCAAAACTTACCGCGTCGTTCTCGACGGCGAGGTCGCCGTCTATGTATAAAACAACCGGGGAGGCGAGGATCCCAGACACACCGGAAGAAGCGCCGCGCTCCATCGCCAAACCCCTCCCGCCTGAGAGGTTCATAGACTATCGCGCCGAAGACCCTTCCCAAAACCACCCCGTGAAAGGCCCCGGATACAACGCCGAGATGCGATGGAGGGCGACTACATCCAGCGCGGAATACCTCACCCCCACCGAGAACTTTTTCGTACGCAGCCACGCCCCGACCCCCTTCATAGACGCGGCGACGTGGGAACTGAAAATCGAAGGCCCGTCCCTCGGAAAGAGCCTCGGACTCGGGTACGACGACCTCCTCGGGCTTCCTTCCGTCTCGATCACAAAGGCGCTCGAATGCGCGGGGAACGGGAGGGTTTTCTTCGACGAGAACCACGGCAGGGAAGCCCCCGGCACACCGTGGAGGCTCGGGGCCGTCGGAGTCGCGGAATGGACGGGGGTTCCTCTCCGGGAAATTCTGGAGCGGGCGAACATGAAACCCTCGGCGCGCGACATCATGGCCGGAAGTTTGGACGGGGCGGGGATGCGACGTCCGCTCCCGGTCGAAAAGGCGCTCGACGACGCCATCGTCGCGTATGGGATGAACGGCGAGCCGCTCATGCCGGACCACGGTTTCCCGGCGCGGCTCATCGTCCCCGGATGGGCGGCGGTCGCGAGCGTGAAGTGGCTCGGAAGGCTTTTCGTCTCGGACGAACGGCTCTTCTCGCCGTGGAACACCGAGCAATACGTCCTCACCGGCGACGGCCACGACGGCTCCCCGGTCACGAGGCAAGTCGTGAAGAGCGCGCTCGAGCTCGCATGGAACGCCGAAATCCCCGCCGGAGAGAACACCATCCGGGGCCGCTCGTGGTCGCCGACCGCCTCCATCGCCCGCGTCGAATGCGCCCTCGACGGCGAGGAATGGCGCGAAGCCGCCATCGAAGCCCCGAACCTCCCCGGCGCGTGGGCGACGTGGAGCTTTTCTGTGAACCTTTCTCCGGGCGGCCACACCCTCCGCGTCCGCGCCACCGACACCGATGGAGACACCCAGCCGGAGGAGCCGCCCTTCAACGACCTCGGATATTTGTACGGCGGCGTCGTGGGCTTCCCGATCCGGGCGATCCACGAATCGCCACATTAAATCCGACAAAAAAAGTCGGAAATGAAATACAATGCCGATTCGAAGATCCCAAAAGAGCGAAGGAAAGGACGGGCATGACCATAACCGACGAATTATTGAGGAACAACGAGGGGTATGCGGAGTCGTTCGACAAGGGCGGGTTGCCGATGCCTCCGGGGAAGCAAATAGCGGTCGTCGCGTGCATGGACGCGAGGCTCAATGTTTATGGGATGCTCGGCCTCGAAGAGGGCGACGCGCATGTGATCCGGAATGCGGGCGGGGTCATCACCGACGATGAGATACGTTCGCTCGTCATCTCGCAGCGGCTCCTCGGGACGCGGGAAATAGTCCTCATCCACCACACCGACTGCGGGATGCTCACCTTCACGGACGACGAAGTGAAAGCGCAAATCCAGGAAGACGTCGGCATAAAGCCCGAGTTCGCACTCGAATCATTCTCCGACATCGACAAGGACGTGCGCCAGTCGCTCGCCAGGATTCAAAACAGCCCGTTCATCCCGCACAAGGACAGCGTGCGCGGCTTCGTATACGAGGTCGAGACGGGACGTTTGCGCGAAGTGAAATAGCCGGAAAGTCTGGGAAAGGGGGTCGGGCCGCTCCCGGCCTCCTTTTCTTCGGCGCCTCACTTCCCCCACCTCCGAACCGCCGCCGATGGAACTTCTCGTGGGGCGGCTCTTTCTTTTCCATTCTTTTTCATGTCGGGCGGTGTGGTATCGTACGTTTTCTCATGGGCATTACTTTCATCAAACTGCGCCTTTCATAGGCCGGAGCATCTCCCGAGCGACGGGGTTTCCGTCCGCGTGAGCGAACCTTAGCTTTCGCTTCGAGACGAATTCCCCCACCGGAGAAGCCCGGCCTTTCCCGTGCCGTTTTACGCCGCAAGCATGTGGAAGGAAAGGCGACCTCCGAATGCCTCGAAAGAAACGAAGCACGCCGAAAAAGGCGTGTCCGAAGAACCGAAAGCGGAAGCACCGTGAGTCCCGGAATACGCTGCGCGAAATGCGCCGCTCCATGCAGCAGAATTTCCTGCGCGACGAAAGTTTGGCGCGACGGATAGTGAGGGACGCGAACATCGGGGCGGGCGACACCGTCGTGGAATTCGGGGCTGGAGCGGGGATGCTCACGCGGCTCCTCTCGCGCCGGGCGGGGCGGGTTCTCGCCGTCGAATACGACCCCCACTGGGCCGGACATCTCGAAAAGCGGTTCGCCGGAGACGAAAACGTCGAAGTCATGAACGACGATGCGCTCTCCGTGGAGCTTCCCGGAGAGCCTTTCCGGGTCGTGGCGAACGTGCCGTTTAATATAACGACGGACATACTCCACAAACTCCTCGACGACCCGGCTTCATCGCCGGAGACGACACACCTTCTCGTTCAATCGGAGGTCGCCGTCAAGCACGCCCGTCGAAGTCCGACCACATTGAAAACTCTTATGTGGAGTCCGTGGTACGAATTCTCGGCCTCGATGCGCGTCCCGGCGACATCGTTCCATCCCATCCCCGACGTGGACGGGCGGCTCCTCATAGCCGCCCGGCGAAAACAATACCTCGTTGCGCCCCATCACAAGGGCCGCTTCCGGGAGTTCGCGCGCATCATGTTCACGGGGCGCGGGCGAACCGTCGGAGAAAGGCTCCGGCAAGTTTTCACGAAGACACAAGCGCGCAAACTTGCGAAGGACATCGGCTTCGACCGAGATGACGTGCCGTCGTCGCTCACCGTCCATCAATGGGCGGAAGTCTTCGCGTTCGTGGCCGATGGGAACGAAAAATAAAGCGGTTCCGTCCGCATCGAACATCGGTGTGGCTCGTCGGTATACTGCCCCGAAACGTCGAGAATCGGAGGAAAAGTGGCAAACAAGCGCGGTTTCACGTTGTGGTTCACGGGGCTTTCGGGGGCCGGGAAGACGACCATCGCCGACATAGTCGAGCGGAATCTCCGGGAGAGGGGGACGCGGGTCGAGGTTCTCGACGGGGATATTGTGCGGACGAACCTCTCGCGGGGGCTTGGGTTTTCGCGGGAGGACCGGATCACGAACGTCCTTCGCATCGGGTTCGTGGCAAACCTCCTCACCCGGAACGGGGTCGGGGTCGTCGTGTCGGCGATAAGCCCGTACAAGGAGTCGCGGGATCAAGTCCGGCGACGCATCATAGACTTCATCGAGGTCTTCGTGGACGCCCCTCTCGAAGTGTGCGCCGAGCGCGACGTGAAAGGACTTTACAAAAAGGCGTACTCCGGTGAGATCCCGCAATTCACGGGAGTCTCGGACCCATACGAAGCCCCCGCCGCCCCCGAACTCACGCTCAAAACCGACGAGGAGAGTCCACAGGAAAGCGCGCGGCGAGTCATCGAGAGGCTTGAGTTCCTCGGCTACCTCAAAATCTCCGACGACGACGAGGATTGATGGCGGCTTGTGGAAAATGGCTCCTTCCACAGGCCGGGCTTCGGGAATCGGGCTTCGGCAAATACTTCTCGGACGGGTCGCGATCATCGGGTGGAACTTGCCGGATGGTTCGGATCGGTCTTCATGGACTCCTCCGCGAGAGGCTGAAACGTCCATCGGCGAGTGAACTTCAGTGAACGAGGAGGTTCCGAAGTGACCGAGACGAAAACCGGGATGACCGCCGAAGAACTGATCGCGTTGCCCGGCGACGGCATGCGCCGCGAGCTTGTGAAAGGGGAACTCAGGGAGATGCCGCCCGCCGGAGCATTGCATGGAGACGCAGCGATGAACATCGGAGCTTTGCTTAAAAATCATGTGAAAGCGAACGGTTTGGGGCGGGTTCCCGCAGCGGGGACCGGGTTCATTATCGCCCGGAACCCGGACACCACCCGCGCCCCGGACACGGGGTTCATAAGCAAAGAGCGAATTCCGACGGAAGGGCCGCCGGACGGATATTGGGAACTCGCACCCGACCTCGCCGTCGAAGTCGTCTCCCCGAACGACGCCGCGACGGAGGTTCAGGAAAAGGCTCGGGAGTGGATCGAAGCCGGAGTGAAACTCGTGTGGGTCGTGTATCCGAAGACGCGCTCGGTCGTCGTCCACAAATCTCTGAAGGACATCACCACCTTCACCGAAGAAGAAACACTCAGCGTAGAAGGCGGGGTTCCGGGGTTCGAGTGTCGGGTGAGGGAAATCTTCGAGTGAGTCGGACTGACTTCGGCTCACCGCGCACGCACGCCGCTTCGCGCTTGCCAGCGTGCTTCGCGGTTGGCTTTTTGCGGGAAGGCGGCAGTTTGGCTATGAAACATCCGCCCTTGCGATGCGGCGATGATTTGCCGCTCGGCTCGCGCCGTTCTCTCGCAACCCGCGCATTTCAGCAAAGACGAAAAGCCGACGAGCCGACTCGCGGCGAGCGCGGAGTTTGGAAGCCCATGCTTTCTCATCTGTCGGAAAAAGCTGAAATGCCGACGAGCGAAGCGGGCTGACAGGTGCGGGTTGCGGAGCAGCCCGTCGATCAATGGTGGATCCACGCCTCCGGGTCTTCGGTGAGGTGTGTGATCGCGTCGGGGAGGTCGCCTTCGGCTATATCCGCCAAAGTCACGTTTTCGAGGACGGCCCGGAGGTTCGCCCGGACGGCGATCCATACTTCGCGCAATGACTCCGCCGCTCCGGTGTATTCGGCGAGTTCGGGCCATTCGCCCCGGACGTTTGCAAGCGGGCCTTCGACGGCGCGGATGACTTCCGCCAAAACTATGTCGTCGGCGGGTCGGGCGAGCCAGTATCCGCCGGAGGCTCCTCGCTGGGCGCGGACGACGCCGGAGCGTTTCAAGTCGAGGAGTATGTTCTCCATGAATTTCTTCGGGATGTTTTGCGTCTCGGAGATCCACTCCCCTTTCACCGGACCGCCCCCCTCGATGGAGGCACGCGCGAGCTCGAGGGTCGCCTTGAGCGCATAGTCGGTCTTCGCCGAAACTTGCAAAACCTTATCCCCTGTTCCCTTCATTGTCCTTGCCACGGCGCGTCGGCGCGTACACGAACCAGTACGAGCCGATCAAAATAGACAGAAACAAAACCAACGCCCCCCCGAACTGCAAAAATTCCGAAGCCACCGAACCTCCTCTTAATTGGTCTTCAAACCCTGCAATGTGGACAATTCTACGACACGACCCCTCCCGCCGCCCGTGATGCATCGAACAAGCTCGGGGAGTCTCCCTCTCCCCCCGGAGGTTGCCGGGCTTCGCCGGGAAATGCTACTATCGCCCATACACAATCCCTCATGGGAAAGGGACGGATAAAAGCTGACTGGCCGAAATGTCTACTGGCCGAAAAGCGCGACCGAAGGGAGCAAAATGCAGGGACTGACTATGGACTACCAGCTCACGCTGCCCGCGTTGCTGAAACGGGCCGAGGACCTCTTCGGGAAGCGGGAGATCGTCACCCGCCTACCCGACAAGAGCTTCCATCGGTACACATACAAAGACTTCGTCCGCCGCTCGAAGAAGCTCGCCATAGCCCTCGGCGAGCTCGGCCTCGAAAAAGGCGACCGCGTCGCAACGCTGGCGTGGAACCAGTACCAGCATTTGGAGGCGTACTTCGGGGTGCCGTCGGCGGGACTCGTAATCCACACCATAAACCCCCGCCTCAAAGGGCATGAGATCTCATACATCCTCAACCACGCCGACGACAAAGTCCTCCTAATCGACGAGACGATGGCCCCCCTCCTAGCCGGATTCAAAGACGACGTGAACCTCGAACGCATCCTCGTCTTCTCAGCGAGCGGCGACGCCCCCGAAGGTCTTCAAAGCTACGAGGACTTCATCGAGGGCGCGGACGAATCGAAGTTCGAGTACCCCACTCTCGACGAGAACGACGCGGCGGCGCTTTGCTATACATCCGGCACGACGGGACGCCCGAAGGGCGCGCTCTATTCGCACCGGTGCCTGTGCATACACTCGCTCCTCGTCTCGATGCCCGACGCCTTCGGCATAAGCATCAAAGACACCGTGCTTCCCGTCGTCCCGATGTTCCACGTCAATGCGTGGGGAATACCGTTCGCCGCCACCATGATCGGCTGCAAGCAAGTCATGCCGGGGCCGCACATGGATCCCGAAAGCCTCCTCGACGCCCTCGAAAAAGAGAAAGTGAACTTCACCGCCGGAGTCCCGACCATATGGCTCGGCATCCTCCAAATCCTCGACAAAGACCCCGACAAATACGACCTCTCGAATTTGCACGCGATGGGAGTCGGCGGCTCGGCGGCCCCGGAAGCCATGATCCGGGGTTTCGAGGAGCGCCACGGCCTCCACATCATCCACGCCTGGGGCATGACCGAAATGGCCCCCGTCGGAACAGCCGGATACCTCACCCCCGACCTCCTCGAAGAACCCGAGGACGTGCAATATAAGTATCGGGCGAAACAAGGCATACAACTCCCCTTCGTCGAGGTTCGCGCCCGAGGCGACGAGGGCTTCGTCGAGTGGGACGGGAACGCGATGGGCGAACTCGAAGTCCGAGGCCCGACCGTCGCATCCTCGTACTATGAATCCCCCGAAGGAGCCGACAAATTCACCGACGACGGATGGTTCCGAACCGGCGACGTCGTATCCATCGACCCGAGAGGGTACGTCGAGATACGCGACCGAGACAAAGACCTCGTAAAGTCCGGCGGAGAGTGGATATCCTCCGTTGACCTCGAGAACTCGCTCATGGGCCACGAAGCCGTCGCCGAGGCCGCCGTCATCGCCATCCCCCACCCGAAGTGGGACGAACGCCCCCTCGCCATCGTCGTCCTCAAAGAGGGAAAGAACGCGACCCCGGACGAACTCCGCGAACACCTCGAAACGAACTTCGCCAAATGGCAACTCCCCGACGCCTTCGAATTCGTGGACGAGATACCGCGGACCGCCACCGGAAAATTCCTCAAAAGGGCCCTCCGCGAACAATTCGAAGGCTACGAACTGGCGACATAACGAAGACCATACGCGCATCATCGGGAGCCTCGAGTGTTTCGAGGCTCCTTCTTTGTGCCGTGGGCCGTTGATTTGGTTATTGGTTGGTGGTTATTGGTTATTGGCAAAAACAAAACCAACAACCAATAACCGAGCGGAGCCGAAGGCGGAGCGACCAACCAATAACCGGAGCGTAGCCGAAGGCGAAGCGACCAGCGACCAGCGACCGAAGGGAGCAAAATGCACGAAATCCTCATCCAGAAAAACATCCCCGCGACGATGCGAGACGGCATAATCCTCATGTCGAACATATACCGTCCGACGGACGACGGCCCGTACCCCGTCCTCCTCACGCGAATGCCATACGGCAAAGACCTTCCCCGCGACTTCACATACTTCGATCCGGTCCGGGCGGTGGAGCGCGGATACATCGTCGTCGTTCAAGATGTGCGCGGACGCTTCGCCTCCGAAGGCGACTTCGACTCCTTCCCGCAAGAAATCCCCGACGGCCACGACTCCGTCGAATGGGCCGCGAAACTCCCGGGATCGGACGGAAGCGTCGGCATGTGGGGCCTCTCATACTTCGGGAAAACGCAATGGCACGCCGCCGAGACGCGGCCGCCCTCGCTAAAAAGCATCGTTCCCGGACAAACGTGGGGGAACCATCTCAACGGAGCGAGCCTCCGGGGAGGGGCGCAGGAACTCGGCCTCATCCAATATTGGGCGCAAGCCTCCATCGCACCCGGAAACCTCTTCCGGAAATTTGCCGGAAACCGGGAGGAGATCGCGAATCGGCTTCCCGCTGTTTTAGCGACCGCCGACGAACTTTTCGCCGGAAGCGGATACGACTCACTTCCGTTCTCCGAGCTTCCGAACGCCGATGCCACGCTCCTTCTCGGACTCGGACGGAGCGTGGACGACGCAGCGTGGGACGCGGTGAACATTGACGGGAAATACGACCGGATAAACGTGCCGTCTTTCCATATCGGGGGGTGGTATGACTGCTTCATCGGGGAGACGCTCCGCCAATACGAGGCGATGAAAGAATGGGGGGAAGAAAGTGGCACGCGGCCTCCGAGGCTTCTTGTCGGACCGTGGACGCACGCGAGCTTCGGCAACACTTTCGGGGGGATGAGCTTCGGGATGGCGAGTTCCGGCGGCTTCATAAACGCGAATGGGGATTTCACCGAGAGGCATCTCCGGTGGTTCGATGCGACGCTCAAAAACGACGACGCCGCACTCGAAAGCGATCCCCCCGTCGAGGTTTTCGTGATGGGCGAGAATCGGTGGCGCGGCTTCGACGAGTGGCCGCCACCAAGTTTGGAGGAAGAGTGGCTCCTTCGCTCCGGCGGGGGGCTTTCGAGGGAGACTCCGACGAGATCGGGTCGAGCGGGCGGAACGGACGGAGCGGGCGAGGCGGACGAGTTCGACTACGATCCACGCTCCCCGGTTCCGACGGTCGGCGGGGCGACTTTGCTCGCGCCCATCCACGGCTCGGGGCCGATGGATCAAAGAAATATCGAGGCTCGGGATGATGTCCTCACGTATACGAGCGAGCCTTTCGAGTCGGAGTACACGGTCATCGGGGCGGTTCATGCGACATTGTTCGCGGCCTCGTCCGCGCCGGACACGGACTTCGTGGTCCGCCTCACCGACGTGCATCCCGACGGTCGGTCCATCACCGTCACCGACGGGATAATCCGGGCGAGCGCGAGGGAGAGTTATCCGGCTCCGGGCATGGTTCGTCCGACGAGGCCGAGTCCCATCGAGACGGGTCGGGTTTACGAATATTGCGTGGATTTGTGGGCGACGGGAGTCACGTTCGGGGTGGGGCATCGGATGCGAATTGCCGTCACGTCGAGTTCGTTTCCGAGGTGGGACCGGAATTTGAACACGGGCGAGAGCGGGGCGGTTTCGGGGCGGACGGAGGTTGCGAGGCAAAGCGTCTTCCACGACGCGGAGCATCCGAGCCGGGTTACAATGTCCGTTGTGAATGGTTGAATGAATCTATGGGAAGGGGTTATATGGATATTCTGTATACGGCGACGGCGACCGCGCATGGAGGGCGCGACGGAAGCGTGAAATCGTCGGACGGGAAAGTCGAGCACGACCTCGCCACTCCGGAGGGGATGGGTGGGCCGGGCGGGAGCGGCACGAACCCGGAGCAGCTTTTCGCCGCCGGGTACGCGGCGTGCTTCGAGGGCGCGCTCCGTCTCGTGGCGTCGAAGCAAAACAAGGACATCGGCGACGCGTCGGTGACGGCGAACGTCGGCATCGGCCCGGAGGGGAAGAGCTTCGGCCTCGAAGTCGAGATGGTCGCCTCGGTTCCCGGCGTGTCGCGCGGAGAGGCCGAGGAACTCGTTGCACAGGCGCACGAAGTGCCCGTATTCCAAAGCGACCCGAGGGAACATCGAAGTCTCACTCGCGGTCGCGGACTGAAAGCGAGCCGCGTGAGAGCCGATCCCCACGCGACCCGCTCGGCTTTTTGTCCTTGCTGAAATGCTGACAGGCTGAAAAGCGAAGCGTGATGACAAGCGCGGATAGCGGAAGCTCGCACTCCCGCCATCCGCAACGAGGAGGGCATTATGAGCGAAGCCGTGATCATCGAAGCCGTGAGGACGCCGTTCGGGAGGCGCGGCGGCGCGTTCCGCGAGACTCGTCCCGACGCCCTTCTCGCCCATGCGCTCGTCGGACTCGTCGAGCGCTCCGGCGTTGACCCGTCGAAGGTCGAGGATGTGGTCACCGGGTGCGTCACGCAGGCGGGCGAGCAAGGCGCGAACGTCGGGCGGCTCGGGGTTCTTCTCGCCGGGTTCCCGGTGGAGGTTCCGGCGACGACATTGAATCGGATGTGCGGCTCGAGCCAGCAAGCCGTCCACTTCGCCTCGCAGGCAATCGCCGCCGGAGACATGACGTACGCCATCGGATGCGGTGTCGAAAGCATGACGCGAGCGCCGATGTTCTCGGACATCGGGGGCGGGTTCGAGAAATTGAATCCCGAACTCCTCGACAAACAAGAACTCATCCATCAAGGTGAGAGCGCCGAGCGTATCGCCGACAAATGGAAGATTTCACGCGACGATGTGGACTCCCTCTCAGCGCAAAGCCACCATCGCGCCTCCGCCGCCGTCCGCGACGAGAGGAACGCGGAGATCATCGCCGTACCCGGCCTCGACTCGGAAGGAAACGAAACGGAATTCTCCAGCGACGAAGGCATCCGGGGCGTCGTTGACTCGGAGAAGATGTCCCAGCTAAAAACTATTTTCCGCCCGAACGGCGACGGTGTCGTGACCGCCGGAAACTCGTCCCAGCTTTCCGACGGCGCCTCCGCAATCCTCGTCGGCGACCGCGAGAGGGCCGAGGCGGACGGATTCGTTCCGAAGGCGCGTTTCCTCGCCCGCGTGGCGGTCGGGGACGACCCGACCATGCAGCTCACGGGTGTGATCCCGGCGACGAGGGCCGCGCTCAAAAAGGCGGGGCTTTCGATGGACGACCTCGACTGGATCGAGATAAACGAAGCCTTCGCCTCCGTCGTTCTTTCGTGGGCCGACGAGATGAAACCCGACATGGAGAAAGTCAATCCGTGGGGCGGGGCCATAGCGCACGGCCATCCCATCGGGGCGACGGGCGGCGGCCTCATGGCGAAGATGGTCGCGGGTCTCGAAGCGACGGACGGGACGGTCGGGCTTCAAGTCATGTGCATCGGGCATGGGATGGCGACGGCGACGGTCATCGAGCGGATTTAGAACGAACGAAAGGGGAGGCGTGATTCCCGCCTCCCCCGACCGCGAAGCCGAATCGTGTGCGTTCATCCCTCGAAAGCGGCGGATAAATCCCCCGGTATCCGAACGGCTTTCCCGTCCGATATCCGGACACACCCATGCCTCGTGTGTCCGGAGGTTATGGGTTCTTCCCCCCGGAGTATCTCGTACTCGAAGCGGAGGGTGGCGCGACCGATCTCCGCGAGCTTCGTCCGGACGGTGAGTTCGTCGTCGAAGCGGGCCGCCTTTTTATAGTGGACGAGAGCCTCGGCGACGACGAAGCCGAAGCCGCGCCCCTCGAACTCGGCGTACGAGAAACCGGCGTCCCGAAGCCACTCGACGCGGCCCACCTCGAAGTACGAGAGATAGGCCGCGTTGTTCACGATTCCCTGCGCGTCGGTCTCCGAGTACCGGACCCGGAGGGTGGCGTCGTGGATGCTCGGACGTGTCATGCTTTTCTCGTTCGTGAGTTCGGTAAAAGCGACCTCGCGAAGCGAGCGCGGGCGAGCATCTCACGATCCCGTCGCCGACGACCGAGCCATCCGTCCGGGGTTCGTATCACTTCCCCTCGAAGGCGGCTTTCCGCTTCTCGATGAAAGCCCCCATGCCCTCCCTCGCGTCCTCGGTGGAGAAGAGGAGGGCGAACTGGTCGGCCTCGTATTCGAGGCCGCTTATGATGTCCACATCCTGCGCGCGGTTCGCGGCGGCCTTCGCGTACCGGACGGCGAGCGGCCCGTTCGCGGCGATCTCCTCGGCGATGCCCGTCGCCGCCGAGAGAGCCTCGCCCTCGCCAACGACCCGATTCACAAGCCCGATGCGATGCGCCTCCTCCGCCCCGATGCGCCGCCCGGTGAAGATGAGTTCTTTCGCGACGGCGGGGCCGATGAGGCGGGGGGCGCGTTGAGTTCCGCCCATGCCCGGCAAAATTCCGAGACCCACCTCGGGGAAGCCAAAAAGGGCGTTCTCGGAGGCGACCCGGATGTCGCACGCGAGGGCGATCTCGCACCCGCCGCCGAGAGCGAAGCCGTTGACGGCGGCGATGGTCGGGACGGGGCTTCGGTCAAGGAGGGCGAGGGCGGCGTGGGCGAGTTCGGCGAAGCCCTTCGCCTCCATCGGCGACATCGAGTTCATCTCGGAGATGTCCGCCCCCGCCACGAAAGCCCGCTCCCCGGCTCCGGTCACGATGACCGCCCGCGGTGCTTCGCTTTCCAGCTCGAGGAGGGATTGCCCGATCTCCTCGACGACTTGCGGATTCAGGGCGTTCAGTTTGTCCTGGCGATCAATGGTGAGGACGGCGACGCCGTTTTCACCCCGCTCGACTTTCACGAAATCCAAAGTTGCTCCTTTCGGTTAAGCATTTCAGCCCGCTTCGCTCGTCAGCATTTCAGCTTGTCAGCTTCTTGTCGGCGATTCCTCGCCTCTCGTCGGAACCTTGCCGGAACTTGCGCCGGGAAGCGGATATGCGCGACGGCTTCGCTGTTCGTGTCTTTGCTGATCGGCTGACAAGCGCGAAGCGAAGCGAGCTAAGAAACAGGCACCGCCTCGCGGACGTATTCCACCGCCCGCTTCGTCGGTGTGCCGGGGGTGAAGACCTCCCCCACTCCGAGTTCTTTGAGCTTCGGGATGTCGCCTTTCGGGATGGTTCCGCCGCAGAAAACGAGGATGTCGTCCGCCTCGTTCTCTTTGAGGATGTCCATGATGCGCGGGAGGAGCGTCATGTGCGCCCCCGAGAGGATGGAGATGCCGATGGCGTCGGCGTCTTCTTGAATGGCCGCTTCGACGACTTGCTCGGGGGTTTGGTGGAGGCCCGTGTATATGACCTCCATCCCCGCGTCGCGGAGGGCGCGGGCGATAATTTTCGCGCCGCGGTCATGCCCGTCGAGGCCGACTTTCGCAACCACCACCCGAATCGTCCGTTCCATGGCGACCATTCTACCCGGATTTGACCGGGTTCGTGAGAGAGCCGAGACCTTCGATCTCGATCGTGACCTCGTCCCCGTCCTTCAGCCAAACCTGCGGATCGCGTGCCGCCCCCACCCCCGGAGGCGTCCCCGTCACGATGACATCGCCCGGAGCGAGCGTCATCCCCGCGCTCAAAAAGGCGATGAGTTCCGCGACGGAGAAGATCATCTTCTCCGTGTTCCCATCCTGCATGACCTCGCCGTTGAGCACGCACCGAACCCGGAGGTTTTGCGGGTCGGGAACCTCGTCCGCCGTGACGACGAACGGTCCGACCGGGCAAAACGTGTCTATGGATTTGCTCCGCGTCCATTGCCCGCCCTCGGAAAACTGGAGATCGCGCGAGGAGACGTCGTTCGCGTTCATGTATCCGAAAACATGGTCGAGCGCGTCGGCCTCGGAGACGTTTCTCGCCTCGCGCCCGATGACGACGGCGAGCTCCGCCTCGTAGTCGGCTTGCGTGGTGATCGGGGGGATGCGGATGTCGTCGCCCGGCCCGCATATCGTGTTCGCGTATTTGGCGAATACGATGGGCTTCTCGGGGATGTCGGCCCCGGTCTCGGCGGCGTGGTCTTCGTAATTCAGCCCGATGCCGATGACTTTCTCGGGATTTCGGATGGGCGCGAGGAGTTTCGCGTCTTCGAGAGAGACGGCCTCGCCGGAATCGGAGCCTCCGCCGTTTTTGATGTACTCGATCATATCCGCCGTCCCGGTCGGTATGATCTCGTCGCCCTCGATGCGCCCGACGAATTTCTTCCCGCCGATGGAATACGTTGCCAGCTTCAAAACTCTCCCGCTCCCTCCGTTGTCCGACTGCCAAAGCGCAAATCTTAGCAGCAACGACGCGGCGATGGACACCGCCACCCACCGCCGCTCACGGCTGAAGCCGGACTATCCCCCACCCGTCGCCGCCCCGCTCATAAAGAAGCCGGTCATGGAGACGGCTCTCGCGCCCTTGCCAAAACTCGACCCGCTCCGGTTCCACTCGGAAACCGCCCCAAAAATGAGGACGCGGAATTTCGCCGTCGGCATATTCCCTTTCGAGTTCCTCGACGCGCTCTTCGAGGGCTTCGCGCTTTTCGAGGAGTTCGCTTTGCTCCGACACCCACGCTCCGATCCGGCTCCCCCTCGGGCGGCTCGCGAAATATTCGCCGGACTCTTCTTCGGAGAGCCTCGAGACGCCGCCTTCGATGCGAACTTGGCGTTCGAGGGCGCCCCAGTAAAACACGAGCGCGGCTCGAGGGTTCGAGGAAAGCTCCCCGCCCTTCCGCCCCTCATAGTTCGTATAAAAACAAAACCCCCGCTCGTCGAAGCCCCGGAGAAGCACGATGCGGGCGGACGGAATCCCATCCGAGGTCGCCGTCGCCAATGTCATCGCGTTCGGTTCGACGAGGTTCGCGTCGAAGGCATCGGAGAGCCACGCCCGGAATTGCTCGACGGGATCGGGGTCGAGGTCGGACTCATGAAGGCCGCTTCGAGCATATTCCTGTCGCAGCTCCGATATATCTCGATCCATCACCATCCCCACGTTCCGGGGGCGCCTTTGAATGGCCCGACGATCTCCGAGGTGACCCATCCCCCGTAGAAATCCCCCGCCTGAGCCTCGACCTTCTCCCCACCGACCCATGAGTTGTCCATCCTCGACGGATAAAACGCGACGTGGTCTTTGAGGTCGGCGAACGAGTGTGTCGGCTCCGGATAAAACCACGCGGCGGCCTCCTCGGACTTCTTCTCGCCCGTGATCTCATCGTCCACGTGGATGTCGAAGTACCGCGCCCGCCCCTTCCACTCGCAATACGAAGTGCGCCCCGACTCGGTGAGATATTCCATCCGAATATCCTCCGGCGGCACATAATAAACGGGGGGATGGCTCGTCTCGAGAACCCGTTTCGCCCGGCTCGTGTATGCGATGGTGACGCCCCCGAAGACGACCTTCACTTTTTTCTCCACGTCCTCCATCCGGGGCGGGCGCGGGTAGTCCCACACGGATTCCTGGCCCGGCCCCGGCTCTATGCGACTCTTCATGCGAACCTCCCAAACATAGCTCGGAGGAGATTATATGCACGCCCGCACCCTCCGCTCACAGCGTCCACTCACAGTTTCAGATCTCGCCCGACTATCGCCTCGGCCTCGATCTCCACAAGCATCTCCGACTCGATGAGCCGACTCACCTCGACAAGGCTGCTCGCGGGCTTCACCTCCCCGAAAACCTCCCCATGCGCCCGTCCGACGCTTCCCCAATCCTCGATGTTCGTGACATATATCCGAGTCCGAACCACATCTTCGAGCGACGCTCCGGCCGCTTCGAGGGCGACCTTTATGTTGTTGAGAGTGTGGACGGTTTGTTTGTACGCATCCCCCACTCCGACGATGCCGCCCATCCCATCCGTCGCCGTCGTGCCGGAGACATGGACGAACGGCCCGAGCCTCACGGCGCGCGAGTACCCGACCGACTCCTCCCACGGCGTGCCGCTCACTATGTTCTCGCGCCTCACGGGATGGAGGATCTTTCGAGATAATCTTCGATCATCGTCCGGGCGATACTTAATTTCGGCGGGAGCGGCGGGTGGTTTTCGGCGTTGTACCATCCGGCGTCTTCGATCTCTTTCTCGTCTATCTCGATCTCACCGGACACATGCTCGGCGGTGAAGCCGATCATGAGCGAGTTCGGGAACGGCCACGGCTGGTTCCCGAAATATTCGATGCCCCTCACCTCGATGCCGACCTCCTCGGCGACCTCGCGCCGCACGGTGTCCTCGATGGACTCGCCCGGCTCGACGAACCCGGCGAGGACGCTGTAAATTTTCGGCGGGAAACCCGGCGAGCGGGCGAGGAGGATTTCGTCGCCGCGGTGGACGCGGACAATCATGGCCGGGCTGATCCGGGGGTGGAAAAGCATTCCACAGTTCGGGCATCTTTTCTCGAAGCTCTCGATCCTCTCGGGATTCGCCCCGCACCGCCCGCAAAACCGCGTCTCCCGGTTCCACGCGACGATCTGCTTCGCCCTTCCGGCCATCGGAAAGTACCGATCTTCGAGGCTCGCCGAGAGTTCGTGGAGGCTCCGGAAAGACGCGCCACCGGGAGCCTCGGCCTCCGGCGAAGCGTCCACCGCGACGCACGGAAGCCCATCGAGTTCCCCCACTTCCTGCCGGAAATCCGAGTCGAGGGAGACATCCTCCATCCGCGGCAAACCGACCGAACCGTCTTCATCGCCCGAGACGAGCATCTCATCGCCCCGGAAGACGAACGGAAGCGCGTCGTTCCCCGACGCCACTATTTCTCCCGCGTGTCCGGGGATTCGGAGGTTTCGGGGGATTCGGAAGTTCCAGAAATTTCAGGCGTTTCCGTTCCCTCCGTTTCCTCCGGCGTTTTCATTTCCGGCACTTCCGAAACGTCCTGGGTGTCGAGGTTCATTGCGAGGTATTCCGCCGGGTGGCGGGCGAGGCATCCGGTGCCATCGAGGACTTGTTCGCGGCAGCTCGTGCCGGGCGCGACGACGATCCGCCGGGCGGCTTCGCGCACCGCCGGGAAGAGCCTTCTTTCGCCCATCTTCATCGAGACTTCGTAGTGGTCGTAGCCGAAGGAGCCGGCCATCCCGCAGCATCCGGAATCCACCGTCTCGACCTCCGGGGCGGCGAACCCGAGAACCTTCTCCGTCATGGCCGTTCCGACGAGCGCTTTCTGGTGGCAGTGCCCGTGGAGGAGGACGGGGTCGCCATCTTTGAGCGGGAGTACTCGCGGGCCGCCGTCGCCGTTATCCGCGAGGACTTCGATGACAGCCTCCTCGAACAGCCGGGTGGCTGCGGCGAGGGCCGGAACTCTCTCGTCGTCCGGAAGGAGTTTTTCGTAGTCGTCGCGCATGGTGAGAATACAGCTTGGCTCGAGTCCGACGAGCGGAATTCCTTTTTCGATGAGCGGATAAAGAAGGTCGAGGTTTTTCTTCGCGTTCTCGCGCGCCTCATCCACAAGCCCCTCGGAGAGCATCGGCCTTCCGCAGCAAACGACCTCCGGGAGCGAGACTTTCACCCCGGCGGCGGCGAGGACGCGGACGGCTCCCTCGCCGACCTCCGGCCTTTGGTATTCGTTCCATGTATCGTTGAAAAGGGCGACCTCTTTCGGGCCTTCGCCCTGTGGGAGATCCGGGAATAGCTCCGAGAATACTCGCTCCGTCACCTTCGGCAATGAACGCCTTTTGTCTATTCCGGCGAACAGCGAGGCTCCGAGGCGGGCGATGGAATTCCCGGCGACGGCATTGAAAAGCTTCGGGAACTTCGCGGCGATGGCGAGTTGGCTCCTCATGCGTCCGGCGAACCTTTGTTTCAAAGTAAAGCCGCTTCGTTTTCCGGTTTGGTAAAGGACTTCGGTTTTCATGGAGGCGACGTCCACTTGCGAGGGGCATTCGCTTTTGCACGCTTTGCATCCCACGCAGAGATCCAT
>Ga0136630_1000063_pt1 | contig 29556 bp, 30 predicted proteins | sample AntDrymUQ5682106_2_FD_105496 | JGI IMG/M metagenome (GOLD analysis project Ga0136630, IMG submission 105496) | Polar desert sand microbial communities from Dry Valleys, Antarctica - metaG UQ568 (21.06) | ecosystem: Environmental > Terrestrial > Soil > Desert | place: Antarctica: Dry Valley...
TGGGCATGCACGGTCATGTCGAATTCGCTCGCGATGACCTTGGCGATCGCGCCGTCGGCACTGATGACGAACGTGGCGCTTGACCGAACTCAGGAACCATCGCCTCACCCCGTACGCCGTGGCGACGGCGCCATCGGGATCCGCAAGCAGACGGTGGTCTAGCTTATCCACCTTGCTCCGACAGCGACCGCGGAAGACATTCAGGCCGCCTACCGCCGGCTGGCAGTTGCGGTCCATCGCGATCGAGGCGGAAACGCGCGCGCGGCACTGCGCCGTGGCCTCGACCGGCGCCGTTCTGACCCCGATAACCGATAGTTGTCGTGGGTTAGCATTTTGGGACGGGTGGCACGCGGCGCGGGTGCCCAGCTCGCGGCCGGTTTGCGCCTGAAGTCGGTCAAGCGCGGCCTGATCATGTGGCTCGGCTCCGCCCCACTATTGCCCCACAAACCAGGCCTGACGAAGCCTGACGGGCGCACACGACTCACCGGGGCCGACGCTGAAAACCGTACTGGCCAACATGATTCGAGATCAGAGCTGATCCCGGACGCTGACTACGGATCAGAAGGTTGCGGGTTCGAATCCCTCCGGGCGCACGACCGGCTTTCGTGGCTTCACGCTGCCGCTCGTGGTGTCCCAGCCGAACACCGTTGACACCCTCATCGGCGCCGCCCTGGACGGCGGCGCTACGGCGCTGAAGCCGGCCAAGAAGGGGTTCTGGGGCTGCGGCGGCGTCGTGCAGGCCCCGGACGGGACGATCTGGAAGGTCGCGACGTCGTCGAAGCAGGACACCGGGCCCGCCACCGGGCAGGTCGACGACTTCGTGCTGCTGCTGGGAGTAGAGGACGTAAAGGCGAGCAAGCGGTTCTACGTCGACCGCGGCCTGGCCGTCGCGAAGAGCTTCGGCAGCAAGTACGTCGAGTTCGACACCCCGTCGTCGCCCGTCAAGCTGGCACTCTACGGGCGCCGTGCCGCCGCCAAGGACGCCGGCGTCTCCGCGGACGGCACCGGATCGTCATCGACAGCGATGCCGGACCCTTCACCGACCCGGACGGGTTCGCGTGGGAGGCCGCGTCGGACTGAGGCCGGTTGGTCCGACGCCTCTTCCGCGCACGATCAGGTAGACATGGGCCTCGCCGCGACCGCGACGGCGGCCCACCCGAAGGTATGGAGATTCGACGAGCATGGCCACGAGGAAGGGGGAGGCGTCGTCGGCGCTGCACGGTGCCGACACCCACGACCTGATCCGCGTACACGGTGCGCGCGAGAACAACCTCAAGGACGTCAGCATCGAGATCCCGAAGCGCCGGCTGACGGTATTCACCGGCGTCTCCGGCTCGGGCAAGAGCTCTCTGGTGTTCGGCACGATCGCCGCGGAGTCGCAGCGGATGATCAACGAGACCTACAGCGCCTTCGTGCAGGGCTTCATGCCGACACTGGCCCGGCCGGAGGTCGACGTACTGGAAGGCCTGACAACGGCGATCATCGTCGACCAGGAGCGGATGGGCTCGAACCCCCGCTCCACCGTCGGCACCGCCACCGACGCCAACGCGATGCTGCGCATCCTCTTCAGTCGGCTCGGGAAGCCGCACATCGGCTCTCCCCAGGCGTTCTCGTTCAACGTCGCCTCTATCTCGGGCGCGGGGTCTGTCACCATCGAGAGGGGCGGCACCACCACGAAGGAGCGACGGAGCTTCAGCATCACCGGCGGCATGTGTTCACGTTGCGAGGGCCGCGGCGCCGTCAACGACATCGATCTAGCGGCGCTGTACGACGACAGCAAGTCGCTCAACGAGGGTGCCCTCACCATCCCCGGCTACAGCATGGACGGCTGGTACGGCCGGATCTTCCGCGGCTGCGGCTTCTTCGACCCGGACAAGCCGATCAAGAAATTCACCAAGAAGGAACTGCACGACCTGCTCCACAAGGAGTCGACCAAGATCAAGGTCGAGGGCATCAACCTCACGTACGCGGGTCTGATCCCGACGATCCAGAAGTCGTTCCTCTCCAAGGACGTCGATGCGCTGCAGCCGCACATCCGGGCGTTCGTGGAGCGTGCGGTGACGTTCAGCACTTGTCCCGAGTGCGACGGCACCCGGCTCAGCAAGGGGGCCCGATCGTCGAAGATCAAGGGGAAGAACATCGCCGACGTCTGCTCGATGCAGATCAGCGACCTGGCGGACTGGGTCCGGGGTCTCGACGAGCCGTCGGTGGCCCCGTTGCTCACCGGGCTGCAACACCTCCTCGACTCGTTCGCGGAGATCGGGTTGGGATACCTCTCACTCGACCGGCCGTCGGGCACCTTGTCTGGGGGAGAGGCGCAGCGCACCAAGATGATCCGCCACCTCGGCTCGTCGCTCACCGACGTCACCTACGTCTTCGACGAGCCCACGATCGGCCTGCACCCCCACGACATCGAGCGGATGAACGACCTGCTGCTGCAGCTGCGGGACAAGGGCAACACCGTGCTGGTCGTGGAACACAAGCCCGAGACCATCGCGATCGCCGACCACGTCGTCGACCTCGGCCCCGGCGCTGGCACGGGAGGCGGCACCGTCTGCTTCGAAGGCATTGTGGAGGGGCTGCGGCGGAGTGACACCACGACCGGCCGCCATCTCGACGACCGGGCGACCCTCAAGGAATCGGTGCGTTCGTCTTCCGGCACGCTGGAGATCCGCGGCGCGTCGACGCACAACCTCCAGGACGTGGACGTCGACCTCCCGCTCGGGGTGCTCTGCGTAGTCACGGGTGTCGCCGGGTCCGGCAAGAGCTCGCTGATCCACGGCTCGGTCTCCGGCCGCGACGGCGTGGTGGTGGTCGACCAGGGTGCGATCCGCGGTTCGCGACGGAGCAACCCGGCCACGTACACCGGACTGCTCGACCCGATCCGCACGGCGTTCGCGAAGGCCAACGGCGTGAAGCCGGCGCTCTTCAGCTCCAACTCCGAGGGCGCCTGCCCCGCCTGCAACGGCGCCGGCGTCATCTACACCGACCTGGGCGTCATGGCCACCGTCGAATCCACCTGCGAGGAGTGCGAGGGGAAACGGTTCCAAGCCTCGGTGCTGGAGTACACGCTGGGCGGCCGGAACATCGCCGACGTGCTTGCGACGTCGGTGACCGAGGCGGAGGAGTTCTTCGGCTCCGACGGGGCGCGGCTCCCGGCAGCCCACAAGATCCTGCAGCGGCTCGCCGACGTGGGGCTCGGCTACCTCTCGCTCGGGCAACCGCTGACCACGCTGTCCGGCGGCGAGCGGCAGCGGCTCAAGCTGGCGACACGATTGGTCGAGAAGGGCAGTGCCCCCAGTGTCTACGTCCTCGACGAGCCGACCACCGGCCTGCACCTCGCCGACGTCGAGAAGCTGCTCGGGCTGCTGGACCGGCTCGTCGACTCCGGCAAGTCGGTCGTCGTCATCGCGCACCACCAGGCGGTCATGGCGCAGGCGGACTGGATCATCGACCTCGGCCCCGGCGCCGGCCACGACGGCGGCCGGATCGTCTTCGAGGGCACACCCGCCGACCTCGTCGCCGCCCGCTCGACCCTCACCGGCGAGCACCTCGCGGCCTACGTCGGCACCTGACCCAGAAGCGGCCGGGCGGAGCCCCGCACCACCTTTGGCTGGGGTCAGTCAGGCTCTTGCGGACAACGCGGGACGAGTGAGAAACATGCCCATGACCTGCGCAACCTCCCATACGGGCAAGGTCAGGTGTGGTCACCTATGTTTTCTGCCGTCCGTGGGTCACGCCGCGCCCAACCCCACTAACCATGGCTGACTATGGCTGACGAGGCCAGCTACCCGAAATCGGCAATGCGCCGAATACCGCTACGAGCCAGGTTTATTCCGATCACAGGGCTGGCTCCGAGCCGTCAGGGTTGGTCGGCCAGGGCGGCAGCGAAACGCGAAGCGAGCGTCGCGACTGCGGCACGGAGTTCTTGCCCGCCATCGACGCGGAAGGCGAACGGCACGCTCGGCAACCACTCCTGCGCATACATCGCCGGATTGCTCGTGCTGCCGACGAGCACGCACCCGTCTCCCGACGTTTCAAGCCGTCCCATCGGAGGCCGGATCCACGGCGCCACCTCAGCCAGTGCAGCGTCGAACACAACGCGGGTAGGAAACTCCCAGCCAGTGCCCAGATTCTCCTCCAGTGCTGCCACCGGGTCGAGACCGTCGGGCGGCTCGAACTCGTCCGCGGTCTGCTGGACCGCGCGGATCCGGTCGACCCGATAGGTGCGAATCGCGTCCGCGCGATGGGAGTGACACAGGACGTACCAGCGCCCGTGGCGGACGACGAGTGCCCAGGGATCCACCTCGGCCTCCCACTCGTTGCCGGACTCGCTCCGATACGTGAGCAGCACGCGACGTTGGGCCGCGACAGCCGCGACGAATGCGCTGGCGATGGCGGGATCCGGACGAGCCGAGTACCGGTCGGGCGCAGCTGACGCGTGCTCTCGCAGCGCCGCTGCTTGGCGGCTGATGCTCTCGGGTAGTGCCCGGATGACCTTGCCCAGGGCAGATCCGACGAGGTCGTCGACATCGGCGGCGGCCGGCTGACCGTCGAGCACCGCCATGACCAGACCAAGTGCCTCGGCCTCGGTGAAGACGACCGGAGGCAGCCTTGTCCCGCGCCCGAGCCGGTACCCGCCGTACGGCCCCCGCGCTGATTCGACGGGGATGCCCGCCTCTCGGAGGATCCCGACGTACCGACGCGCGGCCCGCTCCGTGACACCCGACCTGGCGGCGAGTTCGTCGGCCGTCGCGCCGGGGCGGGTCTGCAGGATCTCGAGGGCACGCAGGGCTCGTGCGGTGGGGCTGATATCGGTCGGCACACGCGCAGACTAGGTCGCCACGCGATGAACCGGAAGCAGATCGTCCGGAATTGGTCCTAGCGTGATGTGCATGACCGAATTCAGCGGGAAGGATCTCACCGGAGCACGCTTCGAGCGGGTGAGCCTCCGCGGCGCCACCTTCAGCCAGGTGAAACTCAACGACGCCCGCATGCACAGAGTCGACTTCACCGGGGCGCAGATCCGCGGCGCCCTGTTCAACGAGACCCGGATGAGCGGCATCGAGCTGGTCGACGTCGACATCTACGGCGAGCTGCAGAACGTCGTCGTGAATGGCGTCGACATCGCACCGCTCGTCGACGCCGAGCTGAACCGTCGCATGCCCGAGCGGGCCAGGATGCGCCCCAACGACAGCGACGGGTTCCGTGCGGCGTGGGCAATCCTGGAGCGGCTGTGGGAGGGCACCCTCGCGCGTGCGAGGACGTTCCCCGAGGCGGCGCTGCACCGCAGCGTCGACGACCAGTGGTCCTTCATCCAGACCCTGCGGCACCTCAACTTCGCCAGCGCCGCCTGGGTGGCCCGGATGATCCTCGGCAATGCATCGCCGTGGCACTCCTTGGACCTGCCGTGGGAGGAGGCGCCCGGGTGGGACGGCATCCCGTGGGACCGCGAGGCACGACCCTCGCTCGATGATGTGCTCAGGGTCCGCAGCGAACGCCAGGCAATGGTCCGCGAGGTCATGGAATCACTCACCGACGAGCAACTCGCCTCCGAGGTGACTCGCACCGAGCCCGGCTGGCACCAGGCGGAGAAGTTCCCCTTTAGGGAATGTCTCCGCATCGTCCTCAACGAGGAGTGGGAGCACCGCCTCTATGCCGAACGTGATCTGACATCAATGGAGAAAGAGGACTGATCATGAACATCCTGCTCATCGCCGGCCTGTGGCTCGACGGATCCGCATGGGACGACGTCGTGCCCGAGCTCGAGGCGCTCGGCCACCGCCCCGTGCTGCTCACCCTCCCGGGCCAAGGTGATGGATCTGCCTCCGCCACCCTCGACGACCAGGCAGCGGCCGTGCTCGCCGCCATCGACTCGGCCTCCGATAAGCCCATGGTGGTGGGGCATTCCGCCGCCTGCACCCTGGTTTGGCTGGCCGCCGACGCGCGACCGGAGAAGGTGGCCAAAGTCGCCCTCATCGGCGGCTTTCCGTCCGCCGACGGGGAGCCCTACGCCGACTTCTTCGAGCACAAGGACGGCGCCATGCCCTTCCCCGGCTGGGGACCATTCGAGGGGCCAGACTCTGCTGACCTCGACGAGGAGGTCAGGCGCGGTTTCGCCTCTGCTGCGATCCCCGTTCCCGAAGGCGTGACCAAGGGCGTGGTGCGTCTTACGGACGAGCGACGGTTCGACGTCCCGGTCGTGCTCGTGTGCCCCGAATTCACCCCCGCCCAGGCTCAGGAGTGGATCGACGCCGGTGACGTGCCCGAGCTCGCAAAGGTCAAGCAGCTTGACTTCGTCGACATCGACTCGGGCCACTGGCCCATGCTCAGCAAGCCGAAGAAACTCGCCCGTCTCCTTGCTGCAGCGGCTGCCGCGGCCTGACCTGGCCCCGCTTGAGTCTTTCGGGTCGACGCCGGTCGAGGAGCGAGCACACCGACTCCGGACGGGACGAGGACAAGCAGGACGTCACAGGCCGGGGCGATCAGCTGTTCTTCGCCCGAGCCGGCTTTCGCCGACAGGGCATCAGCCGGACCTCAAAGGCACTGAGGGTGCAGAATCAGCCGATGGCTTCGTATTCGGTCAATCAGGACGCGATAGCTCGAGCGCGCCGGCTGATCGACAGCCGCCAGTACGTACTGACCAGCACGTGGTCCGAGGTCCAGCCCACGGCCGACGACGAGAACGCCTATCTGAAGTCACATTCCTGGGGCGAGTACGCGGAGTGGCATCTGGGGCTCACCGACGGCGCGAACGACGACACCAAAGGGCGGTACGCCTTCGGGTACGGCGACTTCCGTCGACTTCACCGGATCGGGCTGATCGCCTGTCTCTACCGGGCGGCGGAGTGGCGGCACAAGGCGGTGGAGTTGGCCGCCCACGACCTGCTCCAGCATCTGGACTCGACCACGGCCTGATCGCACTTCGAGATGACGCCGAGATTTGTGCTGCACGATCACCGTAAGCCGCAGCCGCACTTCGACCTGCGCCTGGAGGAAGGCGGTGTGCTGCGCTCCTGGGCCGTACCTCGCGGCTTGCCCGTCGATCCGACGGAGAATCGTCTCGCGATCGCCGTGCCCGATCACGCGATGGACCACCTGGCCTACACCGATGCCGACAAGTTCATCGCTGACACCGGCGACTGGGAAGAGCACGACCGCAACGACCGGCGCTTGTTGTTCACCCTGCACGGCCGAGAGGGATCGCGGCGTTACGCCCTCATCCGTACCGATCGGGACTGGCTGTTGCATCTGACCAACGACCAGCCGCCGACCTAACCGCCGAGGACGCCTCCGTAGCGGAATCGTCCACCGCGTTGGTTCAGGGCGATACGACATGTCGACAGGCGCTTGCTTACGGCGTAAGGCTCGGGCAGTATCGGTACGGTTCCCGTCACCGACGTCGGGAAGCACCGATGCAGGGCTCGTGAGAGCTGGCTACTGATTGCCGGGCACAGCCTCGGCAGATTGAGGAGCACACCATGGCAACGCTTCTATGGATCTTGGCAGTAATCCTGGTGATCGCCGGCGTCTTCGCGATCGTGCGCAAGCAACTTCTCTGGGGCATCGTCCTGATCATCGTCGGGCTTCTGGTCGGCCCCGGCGGAGTCAGCGTCTTCAACGTCTGATCATGTTGATGCGCTGGATCTACCGCAGCCTTGCCCTCGTTGTCGGTCGCAAGGCCTGGCAAGCCTTCCAGCGGCGGCGCGGGCGCTCGGCCGGGCCGCCACAGGCTTACTAGCGCAAGGCCCGCGGATCGGAATCCGCGGGCCTTGCCTGTCGAACCCGCGCCACCTTCGTCCTACCGGGCCGCAGCCTCGTTGGCTCGGCTGACGTAGTCCATCAGCACCGGGGACGGGCCGCCGTATTCGGCCTGGATCTGTGCACTGTTGTCCTCGTGCATGCGATACAGCGAGTCGCGCAGCCCCGGGTCACCACCGTGGAACGCCTCGAGTAGCGGCATCCAGCGCTGGGCCAACGCCTGGACCCTCGGCTCGGCGGGGTCGGTGCCAGCATCGAGTTCGGCCTGCACTTTCGCGATCAGCTCGGGCCATTCGTTCTGGACATCGCTGATCGCCTGGTCGCCTACCTTCTCTCGCCGGGTTGCCAGCGCGTCGAGTTGGTCGGGCGTGAAGTACTTCTTGATCGTGTCATCCACCTTGTTCACCTCATCGATGAGATCCAGGAGATCCTCGGACGTGGGCGGGTCGGCCACCGCAGCGCCTTCGACGAGCCGGGCTAGCCGGTCTCGCAACGACCGGACCGCACCTAGCTGCTCGTCGACGTGTGCCAGGTGTTCGCGCAGCAACGTGAGCAGTCCCGGTTGGCCGTCGAGCAGGCCGCCGATGGTCTCCAGCGGCAGTCCGAGATCGCGCAGGGCGATCACCTCGTAGAGCCGCCGGATGTCGGCGTCGTCGTAGAGCCGATGCCCGGAAGGTGTACGCGCCGACGGTCGCACCAGACCGATGTGGTCATAGTGGTGCAGCGTCCGTACGGTCAGCCCGCTCGATCGGGCAAGTTGCCCGATCTTGCGGTTTCGACCCTCGGCCACGGTCATCTCCGATCAACCCGACGCTCGAATCTCTCCTGCCGCCACGGGATGTGGCGACGTGATCGACGCTAAGTCCTGACGCCGCGTCAGGTTCAAGGGTATTTCGTACGGACTTCCGAAGGCGAAGCCGCACGGACTGCCGGCCGAGGACGGCGTTCAGCCCAGGGTGATCAGCACGACCGCCCCCCCAGCCAGGGCAAGTCCCAGCCCTTGGCGGCGCGAAATCCGCTCATCGAGTATCAGCCGGGCGAGGACGATCGTCCCGGCCGGATACAACGAGGTGAGCACCGCGGCGACCGTCAACAGACCCGTCGTCGTGGAGGCATAGAACAGCAGAGTTGCCGTCGATCCGAGCACGCCGGTGGCCACCGCGAGCGGCCACCAAGGTCCGGTGCCCGCATTCGGGCCCGCGGGAGTGGTCCGCAACTGCCCCGATCGATAGGCCCGCACGGCCACCGCGCCGACCAGCACAAAGGCGAGGGCCTGACCAGCAGCCAGCGGCCACAATCCGGCGCTGTCCCCCGCCTGATCGAGCGCGAGGAACAGCAGCCCGAACCCGAACCCGGCCAGCACACCATCGCTGATGCCCGAAGGCCGACCGTCGGCATCGAAGCCACCTCCACCGCCGGAGATCAGCCAGACCGCAGGCAGCGCGAGAAGGAGGCCGACGATCGCTATCGGCGTCGGACGCTCACCCAGCACGACGGCGACTACGGCCGGCAGGGCGGCGGCAAGTACGCCTGAGGTCGGCGCGACAACAGCCACTCGCGCGCGTGCCAGGCCCCGATAGAGGAACAGCGTGCCCATCCCGGATCCCACTCCGGATGCCAGACCCCACAGCAATGGTCCGGCGGACAGCGCTGCGCTGCCGAGCAACGGCGCGGCAACCAGGGCGATCAGCACTGCCACACCGGCACCGACCGCGGTCACCACGGCGAAATGGGCCCGAGTGGAGGCCCGGCCGCCGATGAAGTCGGAGGCGCCGTACGCGAGCGCCGCCCCGAGGGCGAGCAGGATGGCGGTCACGCCCTTAGGCAACCAGCCCTGCCCTGCGTTCCTTCCACAAGGGTCGCCCAACCCGCGGTAGACGCACAACTGTGGGAGTCATCCCCGATCCCTCGACCGTTATGCGCACAACGGTCACCAATCGGGCGGCGGATTCGCCCTTATTGCGCACAACGGTCAAGAGTGGACGGCAGAGGGGCAGAGGGCAGCGTGCGGGCTAGGTGGGGATGTCCCAGGTGTGGACGGGCTCGTTCGCGTGCATGCCCTCGCAGTAGATCCGCAGCATCTGCTGCAGTGCCTTCGGACGGCTCAGACTCTTGGCCTCCATAGCGCGCACCGTCGCGGTCTGCCAGACCGCACCGTTGCGCCCGGTCTTGGCGCGGGCCTCGATGATGCCGAGATAGCGGTCGCGTACCTCCGCGGCAACACCCCAACGCTCCAAGCCCTCATGGGCCATCGGCAACAGCTTGCGCAGCACCAGTTCATCCGGCGTCACCTCGCCCATGCCGGGCCAGTAGATCCGTCCCTCCATGCCGAACCGTGCGCATTCGATGAAGTTCTCGTGGGCGGTGGCGAAGGTCATCTTCGTCCACACTGGACGATCCTCTTCGGACAACACCCGCAGGGCGCCGTAGTAGAACGCCGAGTTGGCCATGATGTCGACGACCGTGGGACCGGCGGGCAGGACCCGGTTCTCCACCCGCAGATGCGGGGTGCCGTCCACGATGTCGTAGATCGGGCGGTTCCAGCGGTAGATGGTCCCGTTGTGCAGCCGGAGTTCCTTCAACCGCGGCGCACGCCCGGCCTCGAGCTCGGCGAGCGGATCCTCCTCGGTGATCTCGGGGAGCAGCGACGGAAAGTAGCGGACGTTTTCCTCGAAGAGATCGAAGATCGAGGTGATCCACCGCTCGCCGAAGAACACTCGCGGGCGTACCCCCTGGTTCTTCAGTTCCTCCGGCCGGGTGTCGGTGGCCTGGGTGAACAACTCGACGCGGGTCTCAGCCCACAACTGATGCCCGAAGAAGTACGGCGAGTTCGCACCCATCGCCAGCTGCGGGCCGAGCAGTAGTTGGGCGGCATTCCAGTTCGCGGCAAACTCGTGCGGGGCGACCTGCAGGTGCAACTGCATGCTCGTACAGGCCGATTCCGGTGCGATCGTCGGCGACTGAGCCGTCAGCGGTTCCGGTCCCGAAATGTCGATGATCAGGTCCTCACCCCGTGAGGAGAAGATCGAGTCGTTCAGCGCCTCGTACCGAGTGGACGGGCTCATCCAGGAACCCTCGAAGTGCTCGGGCATGACGGTCGGCAGGATTCCGATCATCACGATGTGCGCGCCCTGGGAGTTGGCCTTGGTCTCTGCCGCATTGAGGCTGGCTCGGAGGTGGGCCTCCAGTTCCAACGCGCTGGTGCCGGGCAGCGGCCGCGGTGCCACGTTGAACTCGATGTTGTACGCGCCGATCTCGGTCTGGAAGGCCGGATCGGCGATCTGCTCGAGCACCGCGGCATTGGACATCGCCGGTTGCCAGTCGGAGTCGACGAGGTTGAATTCGATCTCCATCCCGGTCAACGGTTTCTCGAAATCGAAGCTGGATTGGGCGAGCATCCGTTCGAAGACGTCGAGGCAGGTACGGACCTTGGCGCGGTACTCGCGTCGGTGCTCGCGGGTGTACTCGATCGCCTCGACTTCGTCGCCCACGGGTCAAGGTTGGCACATCCCGGTCTCGGCGGCTCATTCCCGGCCATGTTTGCGTGGTACGCGCCCGTACGGGACCGGCGGTTCCGACAAGAGTCCGAGCGCTGCGCGCAGACTCTCGCCCTGTTCACCGGAAACTCTCAGGGTCGGCTGCCACGCTGTGCCCATGACTGGCGAACGGCTCCTGCTCGTCGAGGACGAGGACAATCTGCGCTCCATGCTCACCGCGGCGCTGCGGCACAACGGGTTTGACGTAGCGGAAGCCGCTAACGGCAGCGCAGGGTACGACGCCGCCGTGGCAGCCGAACACGACCTGGTGGTCCTGGACGTGATGCTGCCCGACATCGACGGCTTCGAGGTCTGCCGGCGGCTGCGCTCGTCCGGCAGCCGGGTACCGGTGCTCTTCCTCACCGCCCGGGACGCGACCGAGGACAAGGTACGCGGCTTGACCCTCGGCGGCGACGACTACCTGGTCAAGCCGTTCAGCCTCGAGGAGCTGGTCGCCCGCATCCGAGCCCTGCTACGGCGGGCCGGCCTCGCGCGGGAGAAGAGCACGGTGCTCAGTTATGCCGACCTGGAGATGGACGACGACGCGCATCAGGTTCGCCGGGCCGGCGAGGAACTTTCGCTGTCGCCGACGGAATACAACCTGCTGCGCTACTTCATGCTGAACCCCGGGCGCGTCCTGTCCAAGGCCCAGATCCTCGACCGGGTCTGGAACTACGACTTCGGCGGTGACGGTGGCATCGTCGAGACCTACATCGGATACCTACGACGCAAGGTGGATGCGATGGAGCCCAAGCTGATCCACACGGTTCGCGGGGTGGGCTACACGTTGCGTACGGCCGGATAGCCGGTGTCGCTCCGGGCCCGATTGCTGGCCGGCTTCCTCCTGATCGGGGTGCTGCTGTCGCTGGCCGCGTTCGTGGTGGTCCAGAGCACCTCGGCCTCGCTGCTCGCCCAACTCGACCAGCAGCTCGAGGACGCCCAGGGCCCGCTGAACCGGCTGGACGAACTCCCTACTCCTTACGGCGACGACGGCGAGGGTGGCGGCGGTGGCGGCGGTGGCCCGTACGGCGAGCCGGACGGCGAACCGAACCGGGGCCCGAGACTGAGCTCGCTCTATGTATTGGTGTGTTATCCGGACGGGTCGCAGACCGCGGTCGCCACCCCAGATATCGGGGACGCGGCACTTCCGAACATCGAGTGGTCCCAGGCGTGGCGGGCCGCTGAGCTGCGCAGGCCGTACACCTTTGACAATGGCGAGGTCCGCTTACGCGTCTTGGCCTATCCCGAGCCGGGCACCGACGGAACGGTGGTTCTGGCGCTTCCCCTGAGGTCGGTCGATGCCACGGTCGCACGGGTGACCGCAGTCGCATTGGGTACCACGGCAGCGATCCTGGCGGTCCTGGCTCTGGTGGCGTGGTGGGTCATCCGGCTGGGGATCCGGCCGATCAAGCAGATGACGGCGACCGCCTCGGCCATTGCCGGCGGAGACCTCACCCATCGCGTTCCCGAGGCACCGGCCAAGACCGAGGCCGGCGACCTCGGCCGCTCGCTGAACGCAATGCTGTCCTCCATCGAGACGGCCTTCGACGCCCGTGGTCGCTCGGAACAGCGGCTCCGCCGGTTCGCAGCCGACGCGTCACACGAGCTTCGGACGCCCGTCACGACCATCCGCGGGTACGCCGAGCTCTACCGGGCCGGCGGCCTGCGCGATCCGGACGAACTGGCAGAGGCGATGGGCCGCACCGAGAGTGAGGCAATCCGGATGGGCCGTCTGGTCGACGACCTGCTCCTGCTCGCCCGACTGGACCAGGGGCGCGCTCTCGACCGTCAACCGGTCGACCTGACCCAGCTCGCCGTGGACGCCGCTGCCGATGCCTCCGTACGCGATCATGATCGCGAGATCACCGGCCCGGCTTCCGCCGAACCGGTGATGGTGCTGGGCGACGTCGACCGGCTCCGTCAGGTGATCTCGAACCTGGTCGCCAACGCGCTGGTGCACACGCCCGCGGGTTCACTGGTCTCGCTCGACGTACGGACCGACGGCGAGCGAGGCGTTCTGCGGGTGATCGATTCCGGCGAGGGAATGCCCCCGGAGGTGGAGCAGCGGGCATTCGAGCGCTTCTACCGCGCCGATCCGGCGCGCTCCCGGCACCGGGGGGGCAGCGGGCTCGGGCTTTCCATCGTGGAGTCCACGGTCACCGCTCTCGGCGGCGAGGTAACCCTGGAAACCCAAGCAGGGCAGGGACTCACCGCCACAGTAAGCCTCCCCCTGGCCGAATCACCCACCGACCCGCCCTGATCCGACTCGGGGGCCCCATGCAACGTTAGGTACCTATCAATTCTCCCTGTCAGCGTCCGAACAGCTCGAGCCGAAAACTCAACGGCAGTACGGCGACGGTTCCCAGCCATGGCTCAGGCGGGCCGACGAGCGTGGTCGCATCGAGTCGAGAACATCCCGTTCTCGACCAGCAGAGAAGGAAGTACCTGAGATGGCGATCAAGAAGCTGGTGTTGGCCGGTGCGATTGCGGCAAGCCTGGCTGGAGCCGGGCTGGTGGGGGCGCTGGTAGGAAGTCCGTCCCTCAGCTATGCAGAGGAGGCCGCCGACGAGCAGTCGGGCGATGCAGGCACTCCTGGTGACCGCGGCCGAGGGCCGGGCCCAGGCGGCCCGGCCTCGTTCGACGTTGCCGCTGAGACGCTCGGGATCACCGAGGAGGAGCTCCGTACCGAGCTCGCAGCAGGCGAGTCGATCACCAGCGTCGCGCTGGCGCAGGAGGTGGATGCGCAGACGGTGATCGACGCTCTGATCGCGGATTCGGCGGAACACATCCAGGAGCACGTCGACGCCGGCGACCTGGATGCGGAAGAGGCTGCAGAGCGGACCGCGGAGCTGCCCGACCGGATCGCCGAATTCGTAGCCAGAGAGGGTCTGCCCTCCCGCGGCGACTGCTGAGCATCGCCGGTCAGCCCCGGCTCACTCGAATGCGTTTTGTGGAGTCAGCCCAGGGCGACGACCAGGCAGAGCACCGCTAGCAGCAGCACTGTCGGCGTCATCACGTTTCGTTCGGGTTTGCTCCTTGAAATGCCGTTCAGCAGGGTCCCGAGGGCCAGGTATCCGACGAGCACCCAGATCCCTACGTCAGCCATTGCGTCGGGGAGCAGGTCGGTGATTTCCGCTCGGTCCAGGACGACCACGGCGAAAAGTCCGTAGAGGGCAATGGAGATCGCGCTCCCGACCCGCAGTCGGAGCGGAAGGACTTCGTGGGCACCGCCCCAGGCGAAGCGTCCGAGCGGCCGTCCGAGGATGAGCAGGACCTGGAACGCGGCGAGGGCGGCGAGCAGCGCACAGACCACAACTGCTGCTGCCTCCTCCATCTGAGCGAACCGTAGCCCGCTCCCAACTGAGTGAAGGACGCCCCCTGTCGAACCTATTGGCTCAGGCGTCCTTCACTTGGTCCGTCTGACTGCACAATGTGTCCACCGAGACAGGCCGCCACAGTGCAGGCAGCGAGCAGGATGGTCGATACGGACCGCAACTGTTGTCCGATGGTCGATCTTCGGCGATCCTGGCGGGATGAGCGTTGACACCTCGCGGATCGATCTCACGCCGGATGAGCAGGCGGCCAACCTGAGCGCCGAACAGCTCAGGCAACTGGTCGGGCTGGTCGATTACGACGCGGCCAGCGACCGGTTCCCCGTCACTGGCTGGGATGCCGTCACCTTCATCGTGGGCAACGCCACTCAGACAGCGCACTTCTACAGTTCCGCATTTGGGATGGATCTGGTCGCCTACTCCGGCCCGGAGACCGGCAACCGGGATCACCAGGCCTACGTGCTGAAGAGCGGTTCCTGCCGCTTCGTGATCACCGGCGGAGTCGCGCCGCACAGCCCGCTCCTGGACCACCACCGGGCACACGGAGACGGCGTCAGCGACATCGCCCTCGAGGTCCCCGATGTCGACAAGTGCATCGGACAGGCCAGAGCTCAAGGCGCGACGGTTCTGGTGGAGCCGCACGACAGTTCCGATGAGCACGGCACCGTCCGTACGGCCGCCATCGCCGCGTACGGCGACACCCGGCACACCTTGGTCGACCGGTCCCGATACAGCGGCCCGTACCTGCCCGGCTTCCAAGTCCGTACATCCGGGTACGTCAAGCGCGACGGGGCGCCCAAGCGGCTCTTCCAGGCCCTCGACCACGTCGTCGGCAACGTCGAACTCGGCAAGATGGATGAGTGGGTCGGCTTCTACAACAAGGTCATGGGCTTCGTGAACATGGCCGAGTTCATCGGCGACGACATCGCCACGGACTACTCGGCGCTGATGTCCAAGGTCGTGGCCAACGGCAACCACCGGGTGAAGTTCCCGCTCAACGAGCCGGCGATCGCCAAGAAGAAGTCCCAGATCGACGAGTTCCTGGAGTTCTACGGGGGCCCGGGCGCGCAGCATCTCGCGCTGGCCACCAACGACATCCTTCGTACCGTCGATGCGATGCGCGCCGAGGGCGTGGAGTTTCTGGCCACGCCGGACTCCTACTACTCCGACCCGGAGTTACGCGAGCGGATCGGGAAGGTCCGGGTGCCGGTCGAGGAACTGCAGAAACGCGGCATCCTGGTCGACCGCGACGAGGACGGCTATCTCCTGCAGATCTTCACCAAGCCGATCGGCGATCGGCCCACGGTGTTCTTCGAGATGATCGAGCGGCACGGATCACTGGGCTTCGGCAAGGGCAACTTCAAGGCCCTGTTCGAAGCCATCGAGCGTGAACAGGACGCCCGCGGCAACCTCTGACTCAGGGCTGCACAACAACTTTCGCGTAGGTCAGGAAGTCCTCGGCGGCAGCCTCCGGAATCGGCTCGTAGCCGCAGGCGCGGAAGAGCTGCAGCGAGCGGGGGTTGTCGCGGTGAATGACCGCCTCGATCGTCACGCCGCCCCGTGCGCATACCGTGCCTACGGTGCCTACGGTGCCCGAGAGAAGCATTCGTTCAGCGGCGGTCAGACAGGGTCTGCCCAGCCCGCGGCCGCGTAAAGCCGGGTCGAGAACCATACTGACCACCCAGGTGTCGGCGTACTGCTCGGCGAAGCGCACGCTGCCGACCGGCTGGCCGTCGGCCTCGGCGACCAGAACCAGATGCCGCCCGGAGTCCAGGACCTCGCAGAGCCACCGTGAGTGCTCGGCCAGCGAGACCTCGGCTTGACTCCGCGACCACCGGCGAGCGGCGGTTTCGTTACGCCACAGCAGGAGTTGCTCTGCGTCCTGAATTGTCGCTGGGCGGACGGTCAGCACCGGCCGGTCACTCGAACAGGTCCCAGGTCAAGATCTCGTCCGCCTCGATCGGCTGGCGCGGGCTGCGTCCGATCAGCGCATCGAGATCATGCACCGCAATCCCGGTGCCCGGGCGTTTGACTGCGATGGCCCCCTGCGTCAACGGGACTCCGGCCGGAAGATCATGGGCCGCCACCAGGCTGCGCCTGCCGAGGCGGAACATCTCGGCCTCGGCCTCGGTCACCCGTTTGACCGTCGAGCCAAGTGCTGCCTCGGTTTCCCGGATCGCTGTCACCATGCCGGCCAGCTCCTGCGGTTCGAGCGCGAAGGGATGATCAGGGCCCTCCTGATCGCGGCTCAACGTGTAGTGCTTCTCCACGATGCAGGCGCCAAGGGTCACCGCGATGACGTCTGCGGTGTGGCCCATGCTGTGGTCGCTCCAGCCCACCGGTAGGCCGAAGGCAGCCTGCATCGTGGAGATCGCCCGGAGATTCAGATCCTCGAAACGAGGCGGGTAGCTGATCGCGCAGTGTAGGAGCGCGATCTCCTGCGCCCCAGCGTCGTTGGCGGTGTCCAATACCCGTTCGATATCACCCATGGACGCCATGCCGGTGGAGACGATCAGCGGCTTTCCGGTGGCTGCACAAGCCCGGATCAGCGGTAGGTGAGTGACCTCGTACGAGGCGATCTTGTACGCCGGAACGCCCACTGCCTCCAGGACCTCGACCGCCCGCTCCTCGAAAGGAGTGGACAGGAAGTCAATTCCAGCCGTGGCGGCGCGTTCGGCCAGTTGTGGGTGCCATTCCCAGGGAATCTCCACCCGCTTGATGAGTTCGAAGACGCTCTCGTCCTGGTGCAGCAGACCTCCGTCCTCCAGATAGCTCATGTTCGGTGTTCGACGGCTGTACAAGCCCTCGGCGGTATAGGTCTGGAACTTCACCGCCTGACACCCCGAAGCCGCTGCGGCGTCGATCAGTTCGAGTGCGGTGCCCAGGTCTCGGTTGTGATTCGACCCGGCCTCAGCGATCACGTACGCGGGGGCACCGCCGGCGATGGGGTGCGTTCCGAGAGTGAAATTCGGTGCTCCGTACCGTCGGGCGCTCATCGGCTCTCCTGCCGTCGCGTACGAGTGGTCTCAGCCAGCTGATGTCCGCCCAGCTCGCCGAGCGCGCCCAAAATGCGTTGCCCGCCAAAGCCGTCGACAAGCTGGCTGGCAGTGACCGATATCCGTTCATAGCGGTCGGGATCGGCGAGCAGTGCGCCAACCCCGGCGGTGACCGCTGACGGATCTGCCGACACGTCGGCCGCATCACCCAGGCCGATGACGACGTCATGTGACACGAGCGCGTCGTATCCGCGGCGCTGATTCTCGGCCACACAGACGATCGCGCTCGGCACCCCGATGTGGCAGAGCTCGTGGCTCGTCGTTCCTGCTGCGCTGACCACGATGTCGGCATCAGCGAGCAACGCGGGCAGTTGCGGGCCGGGCGCCACCAGCCGAAGCCCGTCGCGGACATCCCACCGGGCCGCTTCCTTGGCGGTTTGCCAGCCAACCGCCAAATTCTGATCGGCCCACATCGAACCCGGAGCGACGACTGCGGTCACCATCGCAGGTTGTGGCAGATGGCTGAGCGCGTGGGCGAGCAGATGGGTCAGTCCGAGCGGGTCGGTCCCCCCTAGTACGAGCAGGATTCTGGCGGGTCGGTGCGTCCACGGGGTCGGGTCAACCGCCGTACGCTGCGCTCGTCGCTCTCGGGCGGCTCGCACGCTGGCTCGTACGGGGGCAAATCGAGGCCCGCGTAGATCTGCCGAACTTGCCAGCGGCGCACCGGCGGCCAGACCTGCATCCACCAGCAGATCGGCTGGGCGCGCGCCGAAGTTCCCATCCACCAAGGAGGCCACCGGGATCGGCGATCCGGACAGGTCCCCGCTCAGCCGGTAGTGGTCGACGACGATGGCATCGGATCCCGTCCGTGCACCTAGCTCGACGACGGCCTCGGCGTCAGCGGCTGGCTCCAACATCTCGATCTGGTTGTCGGCCAAGAGGTCCCACAACCAGCCGACGTCATCGACCGACCCCGACATGGCTACGGTGTCTCCGCGCTCCCGAGCTGACTCGGCGATCGCCAGGCAGCGCATCACGTGCCCGACGCCGGTGGCCCTTCCCGCGTCGGCACGGAGCAGAACGTGGCTCATCCGGCCTCGAGCGGGCGCTGCAGCACATGACTGTTCGCCGCGGCGAGATCCGGGTGCGCACGAAGGAAGCCGACCTGCTCCCGCCAGGGGATCAGCCGGTCACCGAGATGCGCGACCATCGCGTCGAGGACCTGCGCGTCCTCGGCTGTATCCAGGGTGATCCGCAGGTCCTCGGCTGATGGTGACACGCACAGCCCCATGGTGCGGTATTGCGAGCCGGGCTCGTACAGCGCGCTGGTCACGTGCGACCGGTGATGAGCGCGAGCCGAGCCCTCCAGACCGAGCAGGGTGCTCGTACGAGCGACCTCCACGTCCAGCCCGCGGGGCAGCGTGCGGATCAACGTGGTGCTCACGTAGTCCAGAGTCGGATCCGCCTGCCAGACCGCCACCGCCTGGTTGATCAGGGCCGGGTCCAGCAGCGGGCAGTCAGCGGTCAGGCGGACCACTGCATCTGCTGGGTGCTGCTCGACCGTACGACAGAACCGGGCCAGCACGTCGAGGGCCGAGCCTCGTACGGTGGCGACGCCGAGCTCGTCGGCGACAGCGCAGAGGGCATCGTCGGCCGGCTCCGTCGTGGTCGCCACGACGACCTCCGAGACCCTTTCCGCCGCACGCGCTGCCCGGACCACCCAGCCGAGCACAGACCGGCCCCCGAGCTCTCGAAGCACCTTCTGGGGCAAGCGTTGTGAACCGGTTCGGGCCTGGATCACCGCGACGATCCTGGGCGAGGGGCTCACACGGCACTAGGGTAGTCGCCGACATGGTCTGCCCAGGGCAGGCAGACCGGCCCATGAACTCAGGCTCGAGGAAACCCAGGAGGTCCGTTGTCGGTCCTGCAGGGCGCCTCGATCCTGGTAACCGGCGCGACCGGCTCCTTCGGGAAGGTCTTTCTCGACCGGGCACTACGAACTCTTGATCCCGCCCGCTTGGTGGTGTTCAGCCGGGACGAACTCAAACAACATGAGCTGCGGGGCCATCTCGGTGAAGACGACAGGCTCCGCTGGTTCATCGGGGACGTTCGGGACCGTCGCCGGCTCGAGCGCGCGATGTTCGGCATCACCCACGTCGTACACGCCGCCGCGCTCAAGCAGGTGGACACCGCCGAGTACAACCCGTTCGAGTACATCCAGACCAACGTCATGGGGTCACAGAACGTCGTCGAGGCGGCGCTGGAAGCCGGTGTCCAACAGGTGGTCGCGCTGTCCACCGACAAGGCCTCCAGTCCGATCAATCTCTATGGCGCCACCAAGCTGTGCGCCGACCGGCTGTTCATCAGTGCCAACCACTACGCGGCCGGCCATCCCACCCGTTTCTCCGTCGTCCGGTACGGCAACGTGATGGCCAGCCGGGGCAGCGTCATGCCGCTGTTCCGGCGGCTCGCTGCGGCCGGGCAGTCGTTGCCGATCACGGACAAGCGAATGACCCGCTTCGCGATCACGAGCGATGCCGCGGTTGACTTCGTGATCACCAGCTTCGACCGCATGCACGGCGGTGAACTGTTCGTCCCGCGCATTCCCAGCATGCGCATCGTCGATCTGATCGAGGCGATCGCCCCGGGTTCGCCGACCCACGAGATCGGTATCCGGCCGGGGGAGAAGCTGCACGAGGAACTCATCGCCTCCGACGACGCCCGCCGGACCAAGCTGATCGGTGACCGCTTCGTCGTCGAACCGCACGTCGCAGGATGGGGGTACGTCTCGCCCGCCGACGGGCAGCCCGTGCCGGAGGAGTTCGCCTACCGGTCGGACAGCAATCCGGACTGGCTCTCGGTCGACCAGTTGCGCGAGCTGGTCGCCGAGGCTTCCTGACGGTGCTGCCATACGGTCGGCAGTCGATCGACGACTCGGATGTCGAGGCCGTGGCCGCCGTACTGCGCGGGGACTGGCTTACCACCGGCCCGGCGGTGGCCGCCTTCGAGCGCGATCTGGCGGCCTGGACCGGCGGCAGATCCGCGGTAGCGGTCACCTCGGGTACGGCCGCACTTCACGTCGCCTATCAGGCAGCCGGCATCGGCCCTGGCGCCGAGGTGATCAGCACCCCGATGACTTTCGTGGCCACCGCCGCGACGGCGGTCCTGCTCGGCGCGACGGTGGTGTTCGCCGATGTGGACCCCGACACCGCCAACCTCAGTCCGGAGGCGGTCTCGGCCGTCGCCAGTTCGCGTACGGCCGCGGTGACGGCGGTCGATTTCGCCGGCCATCCGGCTGACTTGGACACGCTCGGCGATATCGCCCGCCAGCACGGCGCTGTCCTGATCGAGGATGCTGCGCACGCGATCGGCGCCCGCTGGCACGGATGGCCAGTCGGCTCGCTGGCCGACCTGACGACGCTTTCGTTCTTCCCGACCAAGACGGTGACCACGGCCGAGGGCGGGGCCGTGATCACCGGCGACCCCGATCTGCTGGCCAGGGCGCGCGAATTCCGCAATCACGGGCTCATCCGAGATCCCGCGGCGCTGCGCACCCCCGACGAGGGCGGCTGGCACCAGGAGGTGCACTCCTTCGGACTGAACTACCGGCTGCCCGACCTGCTCTGCGCCCTCGGCAGCAGCCAACTCAGGCGGCTGGGCGCTTTCATCGGTCGCCGAGCCGAGATCCATCGCCGCTACGACGACGGGCTGGCTGACCTGGCCGAGCTGCGTACTCCGGTCACCCGGCCCGGTGCCGAACCTGCCTGGCACCTCTACTCGATCCGGGTGCTCGATGATCGGCGCCGGGCGTTGTACGACCATCTGCGCGCGCGTGAGATCGGCGTACAGGTGAATTACCTGCCGGTCTACTGGCACCCGGTCTTTGCCGATCTCGGGTACACCCGTGGCTCCTGTCCGGTGGCTGAGGAGTATTACGCACAGCAGCTGTCCCTGCCACTGTTTCCCGACCTGACCGATGCCGATGTCGACCGGGTGATCGAAGAGATCCACAGCTTCTTCCGGACCTAGCCCTGGCGGTTTACGTCAAAACCGCCAAGATCAGGACGGCGGTCTCTCAGAAGTGCGACGGGTGGGTCGTCCTCGAGATCAGCGACTCGACCTTGCGCAGGCGATCCTCGAAGTGCGTGATTCCCGACAGCCGGAGCCGGACCTTGCGATGTTCGTCGCGTACTTCGTCGAGCAGTCGCCGAGAGGCTTCGAGCTCTGCATCGTCGGCGCGGAGCGGTGGCTCCGCGGCCGCGGCCAGGTCGGCCAGCCGTGACTCCACGGCAGCCGTCTGGGGAGCGATGCGACGCATCTCGTTGGCCGTCCAGGCCGACTCGATGGCTATCTCCTCGATGCGCTTCTCCAGGGCGGCGAGGCGGGCATCCAGCGGTGCTGTGTTCCGGGCCAACTGCTCGCGCAGTGGACGGGTGAGCAGGCGAAGGACCGAGTTGTCTCTCCATGCCGCTTTGCCGGCGGTGTCTCCGGATTGATTCTGCGATGTCATGCGCTGGCTCACCGTCTCCACTTCTGGGTCACTATCTCCACAGTTGGGCGCGTCCCGAGTCAAGCCAGGAGTTCACCAGCCGGCTCTCGGCGGCAATCTGGTGCTCGGGCCCGACGAGGCAACCCTCACCCCAAGCGTGCAGCCAAGAGGTCTGCGTCGGGTCGTCGATGAAGGAGAAGCCGGCCAGCTGAATCGCGGCCTCTGGAAACCGGGTGGCCGCGAGCCAGATCGCCATGGTGCCGGTGGTTGCCCACGTCGGCTCGGTACGGACCGGCAGCCCGAGAGCGTCGGCGAGGGGAAGGGTGATCTCTCGGTTGGGTACGGCCACGAAGCCCAAGTCGGCCGGCCACCAGTCGGGGATCAGCTCGGGCTCCCAGTGCAGCCGGCCGGGCTCGACCAGCAGGTAGAGGCGGTTGCGGTAGTCGTCGAAGACCCATGGAGTCGCGCGAAGCGCGCGGTTGAAGACCACGACGTCGACCCTCGATCCAACGCATGCCGGATCACCGGGTCTGTCGAGGGCGAAACCGTTGACTCGGACGATCAGGTCGCACGCGTCGATGGTTGCGGCCCGCGCCGAATCGGGCTCCAACGGAGCGTTGCCGACCACCGCAACTGACCTGACGTCGTCGTGTCGGGCGTAGGCACGCATGAGGTTGTCGATGTGCCCCAGCGCCCAGGCTTGCTCGGCGTCGTCGTCCCGGGCGCCTGGCAACACAGCGGGAGCCACCTCCGCAATAGTCGTACTCTCTCTCGCTGCATGTTGCCCACTCGTCCGGCGCACAGTAGTGGATTGTTGACGGCTGCGGATCACGATTCAGCAGCGGCACTCAGGGTCATCGTCCGGCGATCGATGTCGAGGGAGATCACGTACCGGCCGCTGCGGCCCATGGCAAGCAGCTCCGCGGCGCCCGGCACCGCAACGGTGTCTGGCTTGGTCGCATCCGGAAAGCCGGCTCCGACGGCGGCAGCTCGGCTCAGGTGCGCGCGGTGCCCCTCGTCGATCAGTGCGTCCCAGGATCCGCCGAGCTGGTCGAGAAGCTGTTGCAGCGCAACCCGTACGGACTCCTTGTTGGACTCAGTTACGGCGCGCAACAGGTGCGGTGCGCTGCCGGCCACTCGGGTCAGGTCGGCAAAACTGCCGGCGGTGAGCGCCGGGAGGTAGCCAGGACCGTGTGCCACGGCTGCTTCCAGGCCCAGAGCCAGCAGGTGCGGCAGCCCGCTGATCAGACCCATGGCGCGGTCGTGCTCACCTGCGGACAGTGGGAAGATGTTGGCGCCCAACGAGATCGCCAAGGCCGCGACATCAAGCCATCGCTCGAGACCTCCCGCTTCTGGCGGACAGAGCACCCATCGCGCGTCGGTGAAAAGCTCCGCGGTCGCGGCCCGGAAGCCGGCCTGCTCCGTCCCGGCCATCGGATGGCCGGGCACGTAACGCCGCGCCAGGCCCGCGGCGGCCATGGCCGCAACCACCGGTTGCTTGACCGAGCCGACATCGGTGATCGTCGCAGTGTCCGAGATCTGCACCCCGGCCAAGGTCGTCGTCAGTTCGCCGGTCAAGGCCGGCAGCGGGAGGGCAAGCACGACCACCTGAGCTGCCGAGAGGTCAGCAGACACGGGGATGCCCGCCGCAGTGGCCTGGTCGCGGCTCGCTGCATCGATATCCCACGCCACGACGTGATGCCCGGCCCGGTCCGCGGCCAGTGCGACCGACCCCCCGATCAGGCCGAGGCCGACGACTCCGATCGTGGTCACGGGAGCCGATCGTCTCGTCGGTAGACCCGAGCCAGCACCTCGGCCACGCGACGGCCGTCTGATTCGGCCACCACGCCGATCCGGTAGACGGCCATCCGCGTCGTACGGTTCAGCTCCTCGGACTCGGCCACGAGCACGTCCCCCAGGACGCCGGCCGAAAGGAACTCCGTATGCAGATCAACGGCAAGCGCTTGCCTTCCATGGCTGTTAGCAGCCGCGGCAAAGACGGTGTCAGCCAGCGACATGGTGGCACCGCCGTGTGCCACACCATGGGCGTTGAGGGTCTCGGCTCGTACGGTCATCCGCGCCCGCGCGTATCCGGGCCGGATCTGCTCGATCTCGATGCCGAGATGGGCAGCCAGCGGGTCGTTTCGCAGGTACGCCGACAGCTCCGGTGCGAGATCGTCGGCACGGTCAGGATGGTCCATGATCAGACGCTATGACACCGAGGTCAGCTTTCATCAGTCCCGCCCTGTCCGAATACGTGCTTGCCCACACCGAACCCCCGGACGAGGTGATGGCCGACCTCATCGCCAAGACAGCCGGCCTGCCCGAAGTGAGCATGCAGATCGCGCCCGATCAGGCCGCCTTCATGGCTCTGCTGGCCAGATCGGTCAATGCCCGCCGCGCGATCGAAATCGGCACGTTCACCGGCCTGTCGGCCCTGGCCGTGGCTCGGGCCCTGCCCGAGGACGGATCGCTCCTGTGCTGCGACATCAATGCCGAGTGGACCGCGATCGGCCGCCGTTACTGGGAGCGGGCGGGTGTGTCGGCCCGGATCGCGCTCCGGATCGGGCCGGCCGCGGACACCCTGGCCGAGCTACCGGAGGAACCGACGTACGACTTCGCGTTCGTCGATGCGGACAAGACCGGGTACGCCGGGTACGTCGAGGCCCTCCACCCACGGATGCAAACCAACGGCCTGGTGCTCCTGGACAACACGCTGCGCAGTGGCCGGGTGCTCGGGGGATCGGAGACCACCGCCGACGACGAATCGGTGATTGCGCTCAACGACGCGCTCATCGCCGATGACCGCTGGGAGACGGTCCTGCTGCCCATCGCCGACGGCCTGACCCTGCTCCGCAAACGCTGACCCAGGCAAACGCTCACGCCTCAACCGTGGCGGTTTACGTCAAAACCGCCAGGCTGTGAGCGCCTGCCGTGCTCCGGCCCGTGGCGGTTTACGTCAAAACCGCCAGGAATGGGGGTCAGGAGAGGCCGAAGGTCTTGTCCCACTCCTCGGGCGAGGTCAATTGCGGCAATGCGGCCTTGTACCGCTCGGCCAGGGCCGGCCATTCCCGGGTGGCCCGCTGGTGCAGGGTGATCGAGCGCCGCAACATGGATCGGAACGTTTCCGGGTCGCGCTGGTACCAGGACTGAGCGGTTCCGTCGGCCGTGGTGACCAGGGCCGAGTCGTAGCGCGAGAGCATCCACCAGCGGGTGTCCATGGCCGCGATCGAGGCCTCCGGATGTTGTCGTGAGCTCTCCCGGATCCGGCGGAACTGGCGCAGCGCTCCCGTGCCGGCCGTCGCTGCGATCTGAAGGAGGCTCTTGGGCAGTTCCGGGGTCTTCCCACGTTTGGGTGGACGGACTCGGCGGGGGGTGGGGAAGGCGTCCAGATCGCGCTTGGTACGGGCGTCGGAGAACTCGGCCCGGGTCGCCCGGGCCTTGGCCAGGCCAGTGGGCAGGTCGGCGTGCAGGCGGTCCGGCCCGTCCAGGACATCCTCGAGAGCCTGCAGCCGGAGTTCGACCGCGGAGTACTGCAGGGCAAGCAGATGCTTGAGGTCACCGCGAAGACTCCACGAGATCAGGTTGCCGCCGCGCGGATAGGGCGAATTGAGCAGTGCGACGACCCAGCGGTTGCGCTGGTGGTAATAGGCCTGCCAGTCCGTCGTGTCGTCCTTGTCCATCCACGGGACGTGCCAGACGGCCGCGCCCGGGAAAGTGACGGTGGGAAAGCCGGCTTTGCCTGCGCGCAGGCCGAACTCCGCGTCGTCCCATTTGATGAACAGCGGCAGGCTCAACCCGATCTCGTCGATCACCTCGAGTGGGATCAGGCACATCCACCAGCCGTTGTAGTCGACGTCGAAGCGCTTGTGCACCCAGGCGGTGGCCCGCAGATTCTTCACCGCGAAGTTGTGCGCCTGAGTGGTCCCGTTGACCGGGCCCCAGAAGAACAACCACTCCTTGACCGTCTCGGCCCAGGAGTGCAGGACCGAACGCTCGTACATGTTGAACATGTGTCCGCCGACGATCGTGGGCGTACGGGATTCGTCGGCGAAGGCGATCGCCCGGGCGATCCCCTCCGGCTCCAGGACGATGTCGTCGTCAAGCAGCAGTACGTACCGGCTCTTCCCGACGGCGAGTGCCTCGCGCATTCCGCGGGAGAATCCACCCGAACCGCCGAGGTTCGCCTGGTGGATGACCCGCAGCTTGCCCTTGAGGTTGGCGTCGCACTCGGCGAAGTCGGGCTGGTCGACCACGTTGTCGGTGCCCTGGTCCATGACGAGAATCTCGTCGAGCAGATCCAGCACGCCTTCGGCTGCCCCCAGCTGGCGCAGCTGTGCCGCGCAGTAGTCCGGGCGGTTGTACGTCGTGATCGCGATCGTCGTACCGCCGCGGCTGCGCCCGCTGTCGGCGACAGACCACTCCGCGGACTCCAGCAGCGCCGGCTCGTGCCCGGCGACCATGTCGAACCAGTACCAGCCGCCGTCCCCGAACGGGGCCAGTGACAGGTCGAGTTCCAGGACGCCGTCGGTCACCTGGGTCGCGGCCACCCGCTCGGTCGCACCACGGGGGTTGGACCGATACACGATCACCAGCGGCGCACCGGAAACTCGTACCGTCAACTGCACGCTGGACACGTCAGTCCATCGACGCCAGTACGCGGCCGGAAAGGCGTTGAAGTACGTACCGAAGGAGATCCGTTCGCCGGCGGGTAGTTCGAGGCTGCGGCGCCCACGGATGAAGTCACCGTGGGCCGGGGTGAACATCACCGGGGTCGCGACCCAGTCCTTCTTGTTGGGCTTCTCCGGATCGATCCGGGTCAGTGGGTCGACCCCGATGAACGGGGTGAAGTCGAGGTAGAGCGGCATCGTGTCGAGATCACCGTCCTCGGGAAACACCACCCGGGCGACGACTCGGCGAGGACGCTGCTCGACGGGAGCCGTTTCGATGCTGGCCGTATCGGCTGGGGGCAAGGATGGTTCCTGGACGCTGGTGCTCATACGCGGGTGTAGTCCTCCTGCGAGCGGATGCGAAGAACGCTCGTCGACAATTCGGGGACATGCGGTTCGGACGTGGTCGCATCGCGCCCGTTCTGATGGCGGCTCGGATATCGACCTACCCACAGACTAGCCCAGCCACACTCGCGCACGGCCGTGCAGGCAACTACGGTGCGCGAAGCGGGGTACGTCGGTGGTGCCCCACCGCAGCGCTGGGGAGGTCGGTCCATGGCAGTCGCCGAGGAGAATGCCGTCGACGGCTTCGCGATCACCGCCAGTCGCGAATCCGGAGTCTGGCGATGTGGCGTTCTGCCGCCCGCGGTGCTCGAGAGCGTGGAGAGTTGCGTACGTGCGACTCGCCAGCAGCCGGGCGACGGCGGTGCGTTGGGCCTGGTGAACATCAGCGACGAGTTCTTCGTGGTCATCCGGGCAGTTGGCGGGGGGGACGACGTACGGCTGTTGCTCTCCGACGCCACCGCGGCCCTGGACTGGGATTTCGCCGCCGATGTCGCCCAGCGCCTGGATGAGGACGTCGACGAGGACAGCGCGGAGGACGACCTGTGGCCGATCGGTGATCTCGGCATCCTCGAAGACCTCGGCGTGTCGGCCGGCGAACTACGGATGATCATGGACGATGTCGACCTGTACGCCGACGAGATGCTCGGCCTGATCGCCCGCCGGCTCGGCTTCGCCGAGGAATTCGCGCAGGTCCTGGACACCCTGCCTCGGTGAGCCCCGGTTCGGCGTACGGGCCCGCGATGCAACTCGCTTTGGACGTGGCAGCCACCGCGCCAGGCTGGGGCGACGTACCCGTCGGCGCGGTGATCCTCGACGTCGACGGTGTGTTGGTGTCCTCGGCGGCCAACGAGCGGGAGCTGCGCGGTGACCCGACGGCACATGCCGAGGTGCTGGCGTTGCGGGCGGCGGCCGAAGTCGTCGGGTCCTGGCGGCTGCTCGGGTGCACCTTGGTGGTCACCCTGGAGCCCTGCACGATGTGTGCCGGCGCAGCTGTTCTGTCCCGGGTCTCCCGGATCGTGTACGGCGCTGCCGATCCCAAAGCCGGGGCGGTCGGATCGCTGTGGGACGTGGTCCGCGACCGGCGGCTCAATTTCCGGCCCGAAGTGCTCAGCGGCGTACGGGCCGCGGAGTCAGCTCGATTGTTGGAGGCGTTTTTCGCCGAGCACCGCCGGGAGCCGTGACTGGCGGGGGTAGGTAGTCTTTCCCGCGGTGGCGTGTCCGAGCGGCCTAAGGAGCACGCCTCGAAAGCGTGTGAGGGTTCACCCCCTCCGTGGGTTCAAATCCCACCGCCACCGCCCCGCGCTTCATGATGGTGAGCGGTCTGGGTGCACGCCGGCTAGATCGAGGCGCTCACGATCTTGCCAGCGCGTGGATCAACGGACTGAGTACTCTCGGCGAAGTCAGGCTCGCGCTCAGGAGGACACATGATCGACCTGCGACCAGCGACCGACCGGGTGACCCAGATCGTCGACGGCGTCAGGGACGACCAGCTCGACGACCCGACGCCCTGCACCGACACTCCGGTACGGGACCTGTTCAACCACCTGCTCGGCCTGACGGTCGCCTTCCGCGACGCCGCCGGCAAAGTCGAGGGGCCGACCACCTCTACTCCGCCAGGCAAGGTCAGCGACCCGCTACCGGACGGCTGGCGCGAGCAGCTGCGCACCCGGCTCGACCAGGTGGCGCAAGCGTGGAGCGACCCTGAGGCATGGGAGGGGATGACCATGGCCGGCGGCGTCGAGTTGCCTGGAGAGGTGGCCGGCCTGGTAACCCTGAACGAGGTGCAGATGCACGGCTGGGACCTGGCTCGGGCTACTGGTCAGCCGTACGAGGTGCACGACGAGCTGGCCGAGGCAGTGCTGCCGATCGTGACGCCCACCGGTGATGCGGCAGCGGACGAGGCGGCGCGGGACGGGATGTTCGGGCCTCCGGTCGACGTGGCAACGGACGAGCCGGTGTTCGACCGAGTGTTGGGACTGGCCGGCCGCGACCCGAGGTGGACACGACGCTGACCGCTGCTCCGCCGGTCAACGGTTCCTGATCACGGCGCCAAGGCGAGCTGGGTCATCCGGAAGGTCAGGTAGTCGACCTGCCAGCCGTCTTTGTGCAGGGTTCGCCGCGCGACGACCTCGTTATGGAACCCGGCGTCTTTGGACGTTCTGCGCCGTCGCAGCGGCGAGGATGGCGTTGACGCCGCTGCCAGTCCCCATGTCCAGCACCGAATCGCCGGCGCGGACCTCGGCCAGTACAGCCTTCCCGAGGAGATGGGAGACGCCCGTGATCGGCATGACCCCCGGTGGTACGACCAGGCTGCGGCCGAGGTAGCTGAAAGTCTGCTCCGAGCGGCCTTCGGCCTTCCCTGACGCGTAGGCGCCCTCGTGCCACTGCCGGATGCGCTCGGCACGTTCCCGGTCGGCCATGGGGACA
>Ga0136630_1000065_pt1 | contig 29434 bp, 30 predicted proteins | sample AntDrymUQ5682106_2_FD_105496 | JGI IMG/M metagenome (GOLD analysis project Ga0136630, IMG submission 105496) | Polar desert sand microbial communities from Dry Valleys, Antarctica - metaG UQ568 (21.06) | ecosystem: Environmental > Terrestrial > Soil > Desert | place: Antarctica: Dry Valley...
CGTCGGAGAGCAGCCGTCGAGCCGGCACGGTGACCGGCCGTCTCGTACCGTTGACCGACAAGCTGACCACGAACTGTTCCTCGCCGGACATCAGGCAGCTACCTGCGTCCGGGCGACGGCATCGGCGGCTGCCAGTGGCAGAGCGCGTTCGGTGAGTACGGAAACGAGCCGGCGACGGTAGTCCGCGCTGGCATGCAGGTCGCCCTCGGGCTCGACCAGCGACGCAGCCAACTCCCCTGCGGCGCGCCAATCCGCCGTCGAGTACCGCTGACCGGCAACGGGAGCGGTCAGGTCGTGGACGTCCGGAACTGGTCCGACCGAGAGGTAGGCAGCGCGCACGGTCGTCACCTCGGCGCTGTCATCGAGAGTCACCGTCACGGCGACTCCGCACATCGCGTAGTCCCCCTGGCGCCGGGCCAACTCGAGAAACGCGCTACCGCTCCGAGGAGCCGGTGCGCCGAACCGCACGGACACCGCCAGCTCCCCAGGTCCCAAGCAGCTCTCCAGCGGTCCGAGAAAGAATTCCGGAGCGCCGACATCGCGGGTCCGCCTCCCGGCCGCGGCGATCTGCACGCTGCCGCCCGTTATCGCGAGAATCGCGGTCATCTCCCCGGAGGGATCGGCATGGGCCACCGAACCGCACGTGGTCCCGCGGTTGCGGACGGTGGCATGCGCGACGTTGCTGGTGGCCCGGCGCAGCAGTGGTAGTGCCTCGAAGGCCTGCGCATGGGCTAGCAGTTCGGCATGCCGGACCAGCGCGCCGACGATCACCGAGCCGTCCTCGGCGACCGTGACGTCGGCCAGGCCCGGTATCCGGTTGATGTCGACGAGGGTGTGCGGGGCGGATAGCCGCATGGACAGCAGGGGGATCAGGCTCTGCCCTCCGGCCAGGACCTTTCCGTCGTGACCGAGGTCGGCGAGTACGGCGAGCGCCTCCTCCACGCTGCGCGGCGCCGCGTAGCCGAATGCCGGAGGCTTCATCGGGACGTCACCCTTCCATCAAAGCGGACTGGCCACGCGTTGGGGCGGCTCGTCGGGGGTCAGGATCATCGCTGGTCGAGCTGCGCGAACTGCAGCACCGACCACGGGCTGAGCAGCCATGGATGCTGGCGGGCCAGCGCACTCGCCTCAGCACGGGGCCGCCAGATCCATTCGGCCACCTCGCCGGGATCGGGCTCGGGGGCTGGCTCGACTCCTGCCACCCGGGCGAGAAAGACCGGGCACACCTCGTTCTCCACCACGCCGTTGGCATCTTCGGCCAGGTAGGCGAAATCCGGCAGGGCGAGAACGATCGACACCGCGTGCAACCCCAGTTCGCTGGCCAGCCGACGAGCTACCGCGTCGGCCAGGGTCTCTCCCGGCGCGGGATGTCCGCAGCACGCGTTGGACCAGACACCCGGCCACGTTCGCTTCGTCACAGCCCGCCGGGCCAACAGAGTGTTGTCGTTCTCGTCCAGCACGTGCACCGAGAAGGCAAGATGCAGCGGCGTGTCCGCGTGATGGACCTCGGACTTCAGCTGCGTGCCGATCGGCTGGCGCTCTTCGTCGAGCAGCACCACACTCTCGCCGAGTTCGGCTTCGTCGATATCGCCGGCATGCACGACGGACATCATTGCCGATCATCGAGCAACGGGCGCAGCGACGCTCATCGGCGAACCGGACTGGTTACCTCAGCGCTTCCTCCGGGTGGCCTTGGTGGGCCTTGGTCGTGCGTTGCCCGACTGCCCTGCACTGTTGGCTCCGGTTCGTGCCGCGCCTGTCTTGCCGGGACCGGTCCGGGTTCCCTCGTCATGCACATCCGTTCGCGATGTGGCTGGGCCGGTGCCGTTGCCCTCGAAACGACCTTCGGCGTTGAGCGCTTCCTGGAGTTCGGCCGGAGCCAGGACCCGAGCAAGATGCCACCCGGCAACGACGACGATGGTGCCCAGTGCAATTCCCTGCAGGCTGAACGTGTCGGTGACATTGAGGGTGACGTTGCCGATGGCGATGATGATGCCGGCGGCCAGCGGGACCAGGTTGATCGGATTGGCGAAATCGACCCGGTTCTCCTTCCAGATCTTGGCTCCGAGCAACCCGATCATCCCGTACAGGACCACGGTGATTCCGCCTAGCACTCCGCCCGGCGTCGCCGCGATCAGCGCGCCGAACTTGGGAATCAGTCCGAACAGGATGGCGACCAGTGCGGCGATGTAGTAGGCCGCCGTGGAGTAGACCCGGGTTGCCGCCATGACCCCGATGTTCTCGGCGTACGTCGTGGTCGGCGATCCACCCACCGACGTGGCGACCACGGTGCCGACACCGTCAGCGAAGATCGCCCGGCCCAGAACTGGGTCGAGATCGCGCTTCGTCATCTCGGCGACGGCCTTGACATGGCCGGCGTTCTCGGCGACCAGTGCGATGATCGCGGGCAACACGAGCAGGCTGAAGTTGATCGAGAAACTCGGCGCGACGAAGTCAGGTAGGCCGAACCAATCGGCGTCTCGCACTGCGGAGAAGTCGGTGCGCATGTGTGGTCCTACCTCGCCCGTTGCCGGCATGAGCGAGGTGATCTCTCCGACGGTCTGGTCGAGGATCCAGGACAGGGCGAAGCCGAAGACCAATCCGAGCAGGATCGAGATCCGGGCCAAGAAGCCTCGCAAGGACAGGGCCGCAACGATGACGAAGGTCATAGTGGCCAGCGCGACCCATTGGTCCTGGGGCCAGTAGATATCGGCGACCACCGGTGCCAGATTGAACCCGATCAGCATGACGACCGCGCCGGTCACTGCCGGTGGCAGGATCTTGTTGATCACCCTGGCCCCGGCGAAGTGAATGATCAGCCCGACGATGGCCAGCGCCACCCCGGCGATCAGGATCGACCCCACCACGTCGCCGCTGTCCCCGCCGCCGGCTCGGATCGCGATGACCCCACCGACGAAGGACGCACTGGTGCCGAGATAACTCGGCACCTTTCCCTGCACGATGAGCAGGAAGATGATCGTCGCGATCCCACTCATCATGATCGCGAGGTTGGGGTCCAGGCCCATGATGATCGGGAAGACGAAGGTCGCACCGAACATGGCCACGACGTGCTGGGCACCGATCCCGGACGTGCGCGCCCAGGTCAAGCGTTCGTCAGGAGCCACCGCCTCCCCGATCGGCGGGGTCTTCCCGTCGCCGTAGAGCTTCCAACTGAACGCCATCTCAGGCCTCCTGCACAGGGGATCACACCGAAGCGATGATCGATGGTGTCGATCATCGGCGTGCAGTGTGCCGCGCCAGGTGTCGCTTGTGAAGGGCAGCGGGGCCGGTCGATCTCAGATCATTCAGTTCAGGCTGTGTATGTCCACGACATGCAGCGCGAGTTGGACGTTGAGGCGTACCGACGGGTCGGACATGAAGGGTCCCAGCAGCCGTTCGAGCTTGCCGATCCGGTAGCGCAGGGTGTTGTAGTGGAAGTGCAGGCTGCGAGCCGCCTCCGCCACATTGAGGTTGGCCTCCAGAAGTACCCGCAGCGTCTCCAGCAGATCGGACTGTTCGGCCCCGCCACCTGGGACCAATGGGCCGAGCACCTCGGACAAAAAGGACCGCAGCTCTGCAGAGTCCGGAATGAGCGACAACAGCCGCAGGACCCCGAGAGAGTCGAAGGAGGTCACCGCACCGGAAACCTGGGTCTGCAGCCCGACCTGGGCGGCGCGACGCGCCTGGGAGTACGCGGCGGGTAACTCCGACAGCGAGGAGACCGGGCGGCTGATGCCGGTGCTGGCCGGCCGCGGGGCGCCGTGCCGGTCCAGGTGAACCCTTGCTCCGACGAGTGAGATCAGGTCAGCTACCGCCGGCACCGTTGCTCGATTGGGCTCGACGGCGCCGGCCTCTGGCTGGTCGACCGGCAACAAGGTGAGCACCTGGTCGGAGACCACGACGACCGCAGCACCGGCGATGCGGCCCTCCAGCGCCGACCGCCAAGCCGCCGCGAAACGCTCCAGATCATCCCGCCGACTTCGGGGTGACTGGTCTGGAACCGGCTGCACGGTCGTCACAGTGAGCACCAGGGATGCCTGCACGTTCCAGCCGAACCATCTGGCCTGGTCCAGAACCCTTTCCAGGTCGTCGAGACGACCCTCGACCAAATCACGAAACAGGTCACTCTGGTACCGGGTCTCGACTGCGGTCACGGCCAACTTCTGGGTGATCGTCAGCGCAGCTACGGCCGCCGCACGTTCCAGGATCGTCAAGGTGTCCGTGGCGTGGACGCCATCTCGCCGGGCAGCGAGCAGCCATCCGTAGTCGAAGTCGCCCGCGGTGATCGGGACGACGATCGCCGTTCCGGTGCCGGCGAGGTTCACCACGCCACGGGCGGACAAATCGGCCCTCACCAGTTCGGCCAGATCTGGCATTCGCTCGCCCTCCGGGCCGGCGCTGGCCAGGATCGCGCCCTCCGTCCCGATGGCAATCACATCGGCGTGGGACAACAAGGTCGCCGCCTTGGCGGTGACCTCGTCCAGCCCCCCACCGGCCAGGACGGTGGCGATGATGGCGCGATGCACCTCATCGGAATGAGCAAGGGCTGCTGCCTGCTTGTTCAGGATTTCGGTCAGTACCTGGTTGAGGATGTCGTCGAAGCCGACGTCGTCAGGAAGCAGGATGACGGGGAAGCCGCGCCGGTCCGCCTCGGCGAGCATGTCGGCCGGCAGCTCGTCGATGTAGCGAGCCAGTTTGATCGCGAAAGCGGCCAGGCCTCGATCGTCGAGGTCGCCGACGAGGCCGATCAAACTCGTCGGGCTCTGCCGCAGCGGATATCCCGTGGTCAGAATCAGCTCGTCAGCTTTGACCCACGGCAACACGTCGGGAACTTCCATGACGTTGAGCCGGCGGACCAGCCGGTGCATTCCGGAGGCTCCGGCAACGAGCCGGGCAGTCCGCAGGCTGGACAGCCCGAGTACCTCAGCAACCGAGATCCCGGAGACCGAACTCGTGCCCTCAAGATCACTGGGCGTGGATAGCTGATTACGGACTGCATCACTACCGGACTCGGCTAGCACTCTTTGCCCACCAATCGTCTGGATCTTGGCAGGTCTGACCATACGCCTAACGATCATGCAGGACTAGTTTCGCGTTCAATGAGTAGCGCCCTAGTCTTTGATTCGGCAGTAGCCCGCCGCGCGTCCACGGATGCGCTCCCCGGGCATGCTGCCGCTGCCCCGGCTCTGGCCAGCACCGGGATCGCCGATCTGCTCCGCGGCCCGCTGCGTCCTGCCACAGTGATCTCGATCTTCCCGACCGCCATCTACCTGCGTGCCGAGCCCCTGATCTACCCAGACCGCCACGGCGCTGATCTCGGCCCTCGCCGAGCTTCGGGAGTCGTTGCGATTCTGACCAGTGATGCCAGTCGGCTGCCACTCGGCGCGATCCTGCATCGTCCAGCCTCGGATCGGCCGCTGATCAGCTGTCGCGGGCCGCTGCATGCGTTTCTCGGGGAGGGTCGGATCACCGTCGGCCCATTGACCGTGCGCGCTTCGGGCTGGTGGGACCCGCGACCGCGGATGCCCTCGGATCAACCGGCGCTGCTTCCCGAGGGAATGCGGGAGCTGCGTTCGGCCGTCAGCGAGCGGCTGCACAGCCCGGTGCGCGACGTGCCGGTGGAGTTGTGCGGTCAGTTGGGATCGCTACGGGCTGCGCTGCGCCGCAACGATGTGACCGCCGCGCTGCGCGCGGGCCAGCGAATGATCGGACTTGGTCCCGGCCTGACTCCAGCCGGGGACGATCTGTTGTGCGGGGTGCTGGCCGGGCTCACCTTGCTCGGTCATCCGCAGGCTGCCCGAGTTGGTGCCGGCATCCTGGCGCTGGCACCCGGCCGCACCACCGACTTGTCGCTGGCGTTGTTGCGGCATGCCACCCTGGGCCAGGTGAACACCGAACTCGGAACCGTTATCCAGGCCCTGGCCGGGACGGGTCGGCTGCACGGCGCTCTGGAGCGCCTGTTCGCCGTCGGCCACACCAGCGGAATCGCCTTGGGCCTGGGGCTGAGCGCCGCGGTTGACCTCACCAGTCGCTCGATCCGGAGTCGGGGGTGACCTCGGGTCTTGACCATGTGGAGTTGAGGCAAGGGCAGTACCACGACTCGGTGACGCTGATGCAGGCGAGCCGGACCGTCTCCGCCATCGCAGGTGTTCGCGAGGCGCTGATCGCGATGGCCACTGCGCTCAACGTCGAACTTGCCCAGGGCATGGGGTTTCAGGTGCCACAAGCGGCTGCGGCCCAACTGCTGATCGCCGTACGCGCAGACGGCCAAGCGGGACTGGATGCGGCCCTCTCAGCCCTTACGGCTGCCCTGTCCACCCGCTCGGCCAGTCGAGGAACGTCGGGCGCCGCCGGCGCGGAAGATCCGCGACCGGCCACCACCGCGGCCGCGCTCGAGGACAGCGACGCCGCATTGGCCCTGATCAGCGTTCCGGGGCCCTACGCCGCGATCGAGGCCTTCGACGCAGTAGCCGCGGGCCGGAATGTGATGATCTTCTCCGACGGGGTCACGGTCGAGGACGAGGTCGCCCTGAAGCACGCCGGACGCGCTGCGGGGGTGCTCGTGATGGGGCCAGATTGCGGCACCGCGATCGTGAGTGGGATCGCGCTGGGCTTCGCCAATGTCGTCCGCCGAGGTCCGGTGGGCATCGTCGCAGCCAGTGGTACCGGTGCCCAGCAGATCAGCTCGCTGCTGGAGACAGCCGGCGTCGGCGTCAGCCATCTCTTGGGCCTGGGAGGTCGAGATCTGTCCGCGCAGGTGGGTGGACTGGGCGCTGAACTGGCGCTTCTCGCTCTGGATGCCGATCCTGACAGCGAGCTGATCGTCCTGGTGTCCAAGCCGCCGGATCCCGAAGTGACACAACGGCTTCAGACGCTGACCGACGGATTGTCCACGCCGGTGCAGTTTGCGCTGCTGGGGCCCGGGCAACCCGACCTCACTCAAGCGGTCGAGTCGGTTCTTGCGGCCGTGGGCACGACGGTGCCGACCTGGCCGGTCGTCGGGCGGCCCCAGCACGCGGGTCAAATCGCGCAACTGCATGGCTACTTCGCCGGCGGGACGCTGGCAGCAGAAGCCCTCCTCCTTGCCGACGAACTGGCTCCGATCAGCACCAATCTCGGCCCCGGCGCAGTGCCGGCCGCCCAAGCGCTGTCGGGTGGACCGCATGTGGTTGTGGATTTCGGCGAGGACGAGCTGACTCGCGGCCGGGCGCATCCGATGATCGATCCGAGCTTGCGGCTGGACCAGATCGCTCGACTGACCGAGTCGGCGGACGGAGATCTGGTCCTGCTCCTGGATGTTGTGCTGGGCTACGGCGCGGAGCCAGATCCGGCTCAGTCGCTCGTGCCGGCGCTGCGGACAGCCGCCCAGCGGGTGGCCGATCGTGGTCACGAGCTCAATGTGGTCCTATCCCTGTGCGGCACCGATGCCGATCCGCAGAGTTGGCAGTGCCAGGCCGTGGCGCTGTCCGACGCGGGTGCCCTGGTGTTCGCCTCCAACGCTCAAGCTGCCCGGCACGCAGTAGTGCTGGCGCGAGGAGCCATTCCTGCGCTGACACCTCGATGACCCGCCCGCTGGGTGCGTTGTTGGCGCACCCCCTGTCGGTCGTCACGGCCGGAGTGGATCTGTTTCCCGAGGCGCTGCGCTCCCAGGGAGCCATCGTCGAGACCGTGGACTGGCGCCCACCCGCGTTCGGCGCCCCCGAGGATCTGGCCGCGGTAGCGGCCGACCGACGCCGCGTGTCGGCCAACCGCACTGCCACAGAACGGATCTTGGCCGCCGGTGCCGACCTGGTGGATGTCCGATCGGCTGCCGACGCGCTCGATCTCGACCGCGACCTGTTCCTGCATGCAGGTCCGCCGATCGAATTCGGCAATGCGTCGGGCCCGTTGCGTGGCGCCCTGATCGGCGCCGCAATGTTCGAAGGTCTTGCCGCCGATCCCGACGAGGCGGTGGCGATGCTGGAGTCCGGCCGGATCCGGCTGGAGCCCTGCCACCATCATCGAGCGGTCGGACCGATGGCCGGAGTCACCACCGCGTCCATGTGGGTGTCAGAACTGCGCGATCCGGTCAACGGCGGGACTGCGTACTGCTCGATGAACGAGGGCCTGGGCAAGGTCTTGCGCTATGGCGCGTACTCCACGGAGGTGATCGACCGGCTTCGTTGGATGGGCGAGGTTCTCGGGCCGCTGCTCGCCGCGGCTCTGATCAGATCCGGTCCGATCGACATCAAGTCGATCCTGGCGCAGATGTTGCAGATGGGCGACGAGGGCCACAATCGCAACCGCGCGGGCTCGCTGATGTTCCTGCGCGATCTGGCGCCGGCCATCGCCGAGGCCGGGGCACCGGCTGACCAGGTGGCCGACGTCCTGCGCTTCCTCGGCGGCAACGAACACGTCTTCCTCAACTACGGCATGCCCGCAGCCAAGCTGGCACTCGATGCCGCCCGCGACATTCCTGGGTGCAGCGTGGTCGTTGCCATGGCGCGCAACGGCACCGAGTTCGTCATCCAGACCTCCGGCACCGGTGACGCCTGGTTTGCCGTGGCGTATCAGACCCCAGAGGGTCTCTTTCTCGGCGGGTACGGGCCCCAGGACGCCAACCCCGACATCGGCGACTCGGCGATCATGGAAACCCTTGGTGTCGGCGGCTTTTCGATGGCCGCAGCCCCGGCGATCGTGCGCTTTGTGGGCGGCACGGTCCCAGATGCTCTGGCCACCACGCGGCGGATGTTCAGAATCACGGTCACCGAGAACCCGGCCTATGCCATCCCGGTGCTGGAGTTCCGCGGCGCTCCCACCGGCATCGACGTCCTGAGTGTCGCGCGGACCGGCATCCTGCCGCAGATCAACACCGGAATGGCAGGGCGGGTGGCCGGGACCGGCCAGGTCGGCGCCGGCCTGGTCAAGCCCCCACAGGAGTGCTTCGAAACGGCTCTCGTTGCCCTGGCAGCACTCGCCCGGTCGTAGTCCGGTTGGCCGATACGGTGCCTGGTGGAGACCAGGTGGGTGCCAGGCGGTGCCCTGACCGAGGACTGGTTGACCAAAGTCCCTGTGGGTCACTTGGAGCCGCGATATGCAGCGCAGGCTTCCGAAGTGTGGCAGGCAGCGTCAGGTCTGGATCGCCCTTCATCTGCGCCTCCGCAGAAGTTTCCCGAACCAAGTCGAGCTGATCAACTGACCGTCCTTGGCGGCGTACTCGGTGAACGTGCCGACCTCACGAAAGCCGCGCGCCGGACGGTAGCGGCTGCTGGCGGCGTATCCGGCAACGGTGCCGTCGATCTCGGCGACGAGCAGAAGGTACGGCTCGTCAGCATCGAAGGTCTCGAAGCACGTTCGGCGGTCTTCAGGTCTGACCTCGACATCGTCGAAGGTGGCGTGGCCATGCCGGACGTAGAAGTTGTAGATCGCTGTCACGCGTGGCAGATCCGCGCTGACCGCTTGGCGCAGACGGACGGACATGGTTCAGATGCGGCAGGCGTGGATGTCGGTGACCAGGATCGCGCGCGCGCCAACTTGCCAGAGGTCGTCCATGATCCGGTTCGTGTCGGCGCGGACAACCATGGACCGCACCGCGACCCAGCCCTCCTTGCGCAGCGGCGACACGGTCGGGCCCTCCAGACCAGGGGTGATCGCACAGGCGGCCTCGAGCACTTCGACCGGGCAGTCGTAGTCCATCAGGATGTACTGCCGCGCGACCAGAACCCCCTGCAGGCGACGGATCAGTTGGGTCACCGCCGCTCCGGTGACACCGCCTTGTCGGGGACGGATCAGGATGGCCTCGGACTCCAGCAGCGGTTCACCGATCACCGTCAGGCCGGCCGTACGAAGGGTCGTTCCGGTCGAGACCACGTCGGCGACCGCGTCGGCCACCCCGAGTCGGCAGGCGGTCTCCACTGCGCCGTCGAGTCCGATGACGTCGGCAGCGACACCGAGTTCGGCGAGATACTTCGACAACAGACCGGGATAGGCAGTAGCCACGCGCAGCCCGGCCAACTCCGGTATCGAGGACGGCCCGTCGGGAGGCGCGGCGAAGCGGAAGGTCGAGTGACCGAAGCCCAGTGCGAGCAGCTCGTCGGCCTCGGCTTGAGCGTCGAGCAGCATGTCGCGCCCGGTGATCCCGACATCGACTGTTCCCGATCCGACGTAGACCGCCACGTCTCGCGGACGCAGGTAGAAGAACTCGACGTCGTTGTCCGGATCCAGGATCGCGAGTTCGGAACTCGAGCCGCGTTGTCGATAGCCGGACTCCCGGAGCATCAGCGAGGCCGGCTCGGCCAGCATGCCCTTGTTGGGCACTGCAACGCGCAGCATCTCCTCCTCCTCTCGATCGAATTGACCGTGCATCGGGTCCGACGCGACCTGCCGATGGTGTACGACTGCTCAGAGTTGAGCGTAAACGTCGTCCAGATCCAGGCCGCGGGCGAGGATGAGAACCTGAACCCAGTACAGCAATTGGGAGATCTCGGCGGCGGCGCGCTCGTCGGACTCGTGTTCGGCTGCCATCCACGCCTCGGCTGCTTCCTCGAGCACCTTCTTGCCCACCCCGTGAACGCCTCCGGCCAGGGCGAGAACCGTACCCGACGCTGGATCGCCAGCAGCGATCTTGGTCCGAAGTTCGGCGAACAGCGTGTCGAAGGACTTCCCCTTCCGGGGCGTTTGGGTCATCAGCTGGGCAGGTTTCGTAACTGCGAGAGAGCCAGTGCGGTGTGCAGGGCCGCTGCCGTCGCCTCGGCGCCCTTGTCTTCGAGACTGCCGGGGCCGCCCGATCGATCTCGGGCCTGTTCGACGGTGTCGCAGGTCAGGACGCCGTTGCCGACCGGGGTCCGTTCGTCCAGGGCGACCCGCGTCAGCCCATAGGTCACCGCATCGCAGACGTACTCGAAATGTGGTGTGCCGCCGCGGATCACCGCACCCAAAGCGACCACTGCGTCATGCGTACGGGCAAGCTCCTGGGCGAGTACGGGCAGCTCGATGGCACCACTGGCCCGCAACACGGTCGCATCGAGGACTCCGTACTCGGCGGCACAGGCCAGTGCCCGCTCCACCAGGACGTCGGTGACGTCCGCGTGCCAGGTCGTGGCGACGATGGCCAATCGGAGGCCAGAGGCATCAGGATGCACGCCTGACGCAGGATCGGGGCGGCCGGCGCCGCTCACTTCTTGTCCTCCGAGTTCGATGGCAGCCCTTCGATCAGGTGACCCATCCGATCCCGTTTGGTCGTGAGGTAGTCAATGTTTTCCGGGTTGTGCGCGGTGGGCAGGCTGACCCGACCCACGACGCTGAGGCCGTATCCCTCCAAGCCGGCGCGCTTGGCCGGGTTGTTGGACAGCAGGCGCATCGAGCGCACACCGAGGTCGACGAGGATCTGGGCGCCCGTGCCGTAGTCGCGGGCATCGGCCGGCAGGCCAAGGGCCAGGTTGGCATCGACGGTGTCCGCGCCGGCGTCCTGGAGTTGATAGGCCTGCAGTTTGTGCAACAGTCCGATCCCCCGACCCTCGTGCCCGCGCATGTAGAGGACCACCCCTCGGCCTTCGGTGGCAACCGCCTGCAGGGCGGCGTCGAGTTGGTTGCCGCAGTCGCAGCGCAACGAGCCGAGTACGTCCCCGGTCAGGCATTCCGAGTGCACCCGGACGAGTACCGAATCGCCGTCGCCGATCTCGCCTTTGATCAGGGCGACGTGATCGCGGTCGTCGTAGGCCGCGCGATATCCGACGGCCTGGAACTCGCCGTACTTGGTGGGCATTCGGGCCTCGGCCACCCGCTCGACCTGTCGTTCACTGTGCCGGCGGTGGGCGATCAGGTCGGCGATGCTGATCAGCACCAAGCCGTGTTCGGCGGCGAAGGTCGACAGCTCTGGGAGCCGCGCCATCGAGCCGTCGTCGTTGACGATTTCGCAGACGACCCCGGCCGGGTGCAGGCCGGCCAACCGGGCCAGGTCGACCGCCGCCTCGGTGTGCCCCGGCCGGCGCAGCACGCCGCCCTCCACCGCGCGTAACGGGAACACGTGTCCGGGCCGGGTCAGGTCGGCGGCCTCGGTCTTCGGGGAGGCCAGTGCCCGGATCGTCGCAGCCCGCTCGGCGGCGGAAATTCCCGTGGTGGAGTCGAGCGCATCGACCGAGACGGTGTACGCGGTCTGCTTCCGATCCTGATTGGTGTGATACATCGGCGGCAGTTCCAGCCGGTCGCAGTCGGCACCGGTCATCGGGGCGCAGACCACACCGGAGGTGTGCCGGATGGTGAACGCCAGTAGCTCCGGTGTCGCCAGTTCAGCGGCGAAGATCAGGTCGCCCTCGTTCTCCCGATCATGGTCGTCCACGACAACCACAGCACGGCCGGCGGCGATCTCGGACAGTGCCTGCTCGACCGTGCCGAACACGATCTCAGCCTCGACGCTCGACTCCGTCGTGGTCATGATCCCAACGCCGGATCGACCAGGCGTTCCACATACTTTGCGATCACGTCGACCTCGAGGTTGACCGCATCCCCCGGCTGCCGGAATCCCAGCGTGGTGTGCTCCAAGGTCGTCGGAATCAGCGATACCTCGAACCATCCGCCCTGCTCAGTCGCCCCGGTGGCCGGCACGTCGCTCAAGGCCGACACGGTCAGCGAGATCCCGTCGACCGCTATCGAGCCCTTCTCCACGACATAACGGGACAGGTCCGGCGGCAGCCCGATCCGTACGACGTCCCAACCCTGACCAGGCGTCCGCGAGACGAGCGTTCCCACGCCGTCGACATGACCCTGGACAATGTGCCCGCCGAGCCGGCTCTGTGCCGTGACCGCTCGCTCGAGGTTGACCCGATCACCGGTCGCGAGTCCGGCCAACGCCGACCGGTGCAATGTCTCGGCCATCACGTCGGCGGCGAAGCAACCGATTCCGGGCAGTTCGGCCACGGTGAGGCAGACACCGTTCACCGCGACCGAGTCGCCGTGGCGGAGATCATCGAGTGCGGGCGCGCGGACCTGCAGCCTCGCGGAGTCGGTCAGGTCTTTGCGGACCATGACCTCGCCGAGTGCCTCGACGATCCCGGTGAACATGGACTACTCCTCGGTGACCGTTGGGCCGCTGGATGCGGCCAGCCGTGCGGTGATCCGCACATCCGCGCCGATCGTGATCACATCTTCCACGTCCAGTCGCAGCGCTTGTCCGATGCTGGGAATTCCCAGGTCTGTCACCACAGTAGGTCCGGCACCCAACAACGCGGGCGCGAGATAGGCCACAACCCGGTCCACACAGGCGGCCCGGAGGAAGGCCGCCGCCAGGGTGGGGCCTCCTTCGAGCAGGACTGTTCGCACGCCTGCCTCGTACATGCCTCTGAGCGCTTCAGGGAGGGCATCGACCCACACGACCGTCGGCGCGCTCTGGTCGCGTACCCGCGCACCGGCCGGCACCCGGCCGCGGCGGTCGAAGACCATCCTGATCGGCTGCCGCAGCGCAAGCTCCCCGGCCCCGTCGCGAACCGTGAGCTGCGGGTCATCCGCGAGCACAGTCCCTGATCCGACGACGATCGCATCGAGTTCGGCGCGCAGTCGGTGTACGTCGGCGCGCGCGGGTTCCGAGGTGATCCAACGGCTGGTCCCGTCTGCGGCGGCCACCCGTCCGTCGAGAGTTGCTGCGTACTTCCAGGTGACATGCGGACGGCCCAGCTCGATGGCGGTCAGCCAACGGCCGAGCGCCGATCGGTGTACCTCGTCGAGCAGCTGTCCGCCGACGACATCGATTCCCTCGGTGCGCAGGACCTCGGATCCGCCCCCGGCCACCGGACTGGGGTCGGCCGATCCGAACACCACTCGGGTGATACCGGCCGCGCGGATGGCGGCCGTGCAGGGTCCCGTACGTCCCTGGTGGGCACACGGTTCCAGGCTGGCAATCAACGTCCCGCCGAGCGCCGCGGCGCCGGCCTGGTTCAGAGCGACGATCTCGGCATGCGGGCCGCCAGGCGGTTGGGTAGCCCCACCTCCGACCGGATGACCGGACGCGTCCAGGACAACAGCGCCGACGGGGGGGTTCGGGCTGGTCGAGCCGGAGGCGGCATTGCCGATGGCCAGACACCGCCGTAGGGCCGCGAGTTCGACGGCTTGGAGTTCCCCGCCGCTGCCCGCGCGAGCGTTCACTCGACAATTGGGGAGCGCTGCACAAAGGCCCGGACGGCCTGAGCGCGAAGTCTCTCGACCGCAGCGCCGGGATCCTGCGCGCCGTACACCGCCGAGCCGGCGACGAAGACGTCTGCACCGGCCTCCGCGGCCTGCTCGATGGTGTCTGCGCTCACCCCACCGTCGACCTCGATAAACAGCTTCAGGTGGCCCGATGCCACCATCTCCCGCGCCTTGCGGACCTTGGGCAGCACCTCGGAGATGAAGCTCTGGCCGCCGAAGCCCGGCTCGACGGTCATCACCAGGAGGGTGTCGTACTCGCCGAGGATGTCGAGATAGGGCTCCAGGGGCGTGCCCGGCTTGAGGGCGAGACCGGCCAGCGCACCGGCCGACCGCAACGCGCGAGCGACCTGCACCGGAGCCCGGGCGGCCTCCACGTGAATGGTCACGTTCCGAGCACCGGCTTCGGCGTACGGCGGAGCCCATCGATCGGGGTCCTCGATCATCAGGTGGCAATCCAGCGGGATCTCGGTGGCGGCACGCAAGCTCTGCACGACCGGAAGCCCGAGGGTCAGATTCGGCACGAAGTGCGCGTCCATCACGTCGACGTGCAGCCAGTCAGCCGTCGAGACCGCGGCGGCCTCCTCGGCCAGCCTGGCGAAATCGGCCGAAAGGATGCTGGGCGCGATCATCATGGGGATGCGGTCCACGGGGCCGGAGTCTAGGCGAGCCGCGGATGCGGTCCCGCTACTCGCGCGCCGAGCTCGCCCGACGCGATCGGAGTTCTACGGCTTGGTCGATGCGCTCGGAGCGCTGGGCTCCGACGCGTCCGCAGCGATGGGACGGCCGAAGGTGACAGCCTCGAGAACAGCATCGGGCGCGGTGCAGCCGAAGGCAGCATCGGGGCACGCACCGAGTGCATCGTTGACGGTCGAGAAGGCAAGGCGAAGCGCGACAAACACCGTGATCGCGAAGACCTCGACGTCGCTGTATCCGGCCTCGCGCAGCTGCTCGACGTCCGCCGCGTTGGTGGCGTTGGGATCGCCGGCAACCTTGCGGGCCCAGCCAGCCATGGCTCGTTCACGGGTGGTCAGCCCATCATCATCGCCGCGGAGCACGGCGGCGGCGGTCGGCGCGTCGCTCGCAGCAGCCAGCTTGCTTCCCCAGGACAGCGAGCAATACGAGTCGCCAAGCGTCGAGGCACACGCCGCGACGAGAATGCCACGCTGCCGGACATCGAGCTCGTGCTCAGCGGTGGCGTCCTGCATCAGGTCGAAGAGCCCATTGAGGGTCCCCGGCTGATATGCCCACAATCTGGACGCGTTCATCACGTAGCCCACCTCGGCGATGTCGTCGTCGAAGAGACGCTGCCCCTGGAGGCTGAGTTCCGGAACGCCGAGAAAGCCAATTCCGCTCATATCTCGATCCCTTCGTTCATGTCTCACGACGCCGGCCGCCGCGATCAGGTTTGCGCGCGAGAAATCCGACCACCGCTATCGCGGCTCGCAGCGGCAGCCCGTCCCGTACGAGCTGGCCGGCCTGCCGGGTCGCCGTCTCGAGGAAGGCCGCCTCGCCGACGTTCTGAATCGCCTCGTACGCGGGTCCGGTGCAGGCAAGGGCTCGGGCGAACATCTGTGGATCGGCGAACTCCCACACGAACGGCACGTCGACTCGTTCGATGTCCTCGAAACCGAAGCGAGCTAAGAGATCCTCACCGACTCCGGGCCGACCGAGTGAGACCATGGCTGCCTGGTTCTCCAGCGTCGCCGAGGTGGCCATCTTGAAGGGGGCCAACGCCCAGGCCCCGGGAGATTTCTTGAGGTGACCCCACACGGTGAGACCGACTCGGCCGCCCGGCACGAGAACTCGATGGATCTCGCTCACGGCTACCGGTGTCGTGGCCCAGATTCCTCGGAAACTGGTCGCGACGTCGAAGCTCGCGTCGGCCCAGGGAAGGGCGTTCATGTCGCCCACCCGGATGTCGGCGCCAGGGTTGCGGTCCCGCGCCACAGCCACGAGACGACCGGATGCGTCGATTCCCGCGCATTCGGCTCCCCGGACCCGGGCCAGCTCGACGGCCAGCCCTGAGCCGCACGCCACATCGAGCAGCCGGTCGGGAGCGCTGACCGCGAGCCGGTGCTGAACAGCAACATACTCGCGGCAGTTGGCCGGCTCGCTCAGAGTCGCGAAGTCGACCGCCCTGCGGCCCCAGCCCTCGTCAACGCCGTGCCAGTCCAGCTGTTCGATCGTCATGCGGCCTTCCTTCCATCCTTCCTTGTGGATCTGGGAGCGGCGCCGGTCAGGAAGCCGAGAGCATGTGGGTCAGAACGGGATTGTCGATGTTCGCGCCGAGGAGCCGAGCCGACGCCAGGGCGGTCTGATCGCCGAGGCGAGATCGATGCAAGTGGGCACGCACAACGAGCTCGCGCATGTCACAGCGCGCAGCCAGCGAACCCAGGCTCGTGACGAGCGGCCGGGCCCGGTCCGTATCGTCGTGGTCCAGCGCGGTCGTGATCACCGCGTCCAGCACATAGGCGTGCACCCATTGATAGCGGTCGGGTACCCGATTGGACCGAAACGCCGCCTCGACGAGCCAGTTCATGGCCGCGGCGCGATCACCCCGGCCAGCGTTGAGCAGGCCGAGGCCACGCGCCGCCATGCCCTCCCAACACGGGTCGTTCAGCTGACAGGCCAGCGCCCATGCTCTTTCGAGCCCATCGGCGGCGACGTCGAGCTCGCCGGCGCACAGATCGAGTTCAGCCTGAAGGGTCTGTGGCCACGGCAGGAACGCCATCCATCGCTGTTCGTGAACCAGGTCCAAGGAGCCTGCCAGCGCAGCCGCGGCCTGGCTCCGCTCCCCACGCAGCAGGTGTGCACGGGCCAGAATCGACAAGGACCACGCCTGCTGCCGGGAATCGGTGCAGCGACGGGCTCGCTCCACCGACTCGTCGAGGTGCTGAAAGGCGGCCGGGTAGTCGCCACGATCGGAGGCGTTCATTCCGCGAACCCCGTGGACGGCGGCTAGCTCCTCGTCGGTCTCGGCCAGGGCCTGAGCCTTCGTCAGCCAGGCATCCGCGGTCATCCGCCGCCCCGCCTGCAATTCGACGAACCCCAGTTCCCGGTGGGCGGTGACCGCGGTGGCGCGGTCGCCCGTCCGCGTGGTCAGCAGTATTGCCTCGTGCAGTACCACCGCGCCCTCCTCGTCCCGACCGCGAGCTGCGTGGATCAATGCACCTCCCAGGGCGGTCAACGCTCGACCGTGCAAGGCAGCATCCCGGCAATGGACCGCTTCTGCCACAGCCCTGCGCAGGCACTGCAGGCCGGCGTCGACTGCTCCGGCGGCGATGGCTGCCCGGCCCGCTTCGAGCTGGCTCGAGGCCGCCGCTCGACCGCTCATCGGCGCGATCCTCGGGGAACCGCCGCCGGTGGTCGCCGCCTCCCGAAGGGCCGCGGAGGCTTCGATGCCGAGTTCGCGACGCAGCATGTCCTCGCAGACCGCAACCTGGCGCAGCGCCGCAGTCGGATCACCGGTCATCGCCAGACTTCGCACCAACAGCTCGTGATTACCCTCCTCGAACGGGTTGCGCGCCACTGCGCGCGAGGCGTAAGCGACCGCCTCACCTGCACGTCCGGCTGCCAGCAGCCCGACGGCCGCTTCACGCAGCCGCGCCTCGACCCTGGCCGAGACGCGGTGCCGCTCGACCAACAACCAGGACTCGAACTCGGGGCTCGATGTCAGGTACACGCCTTCGAGCAGCTCGCCGCCCACGTCCAACAGCGGTGTCGTGCCGGCGTACTCGGAGGTGAGCAGCTGGACATCGACCACTGCATCAGCGCCGAGCCTCGCAGCGACGGGATCACCGCCGAGAATGTTCGGTATGCCAAGGGCCCGCCGCAACTCGGCCAGCGACCAGCGCAGCGCTCCCAACGGGTCATCTGCTTCGCTGAACAGCATCTCGGCCAAGTGCTTTCGGCCGGGCGGCCGTTCGGCAAGCAGAACGTAGCTGAGCAGAGCCCACGCCTTCCGGCCGCGGGGCGAACGAACCGGCACACCATCACGCTCGATGACCGGAGGTCCCAGTAGCCGGATCGTCAACATGAACTCACCCCTCAGCGAGATCCTCGCTCAACGCGGGTCTCCGGAACAGCCGAGCCGACCAGGACGACGACTGGTGGTCATTGCCGAAGGCGGCCGGCCAAGCGATCGGCCGGCCGCCGCACCGCGATCAGCCGACCAGCGCGCCCGCCGCCAGGGCCTTGACGTCGGCGGTGGTCAGCGGGTTTCCGCCGATCCCCCACTCACCGCTCTTGACGTCCTCCAGCACGACCCACGTGACCGAGCGCATGTTCTCGCCCTCGATCGCGACCATCGCTTCGGTCAGGGACCTGATCATTTCGGCCTTCTGCGTTTCTGTGAACACCCCTTCGATGAGCTTCACGTTGACTAGCGGCATTTCGTCCTCCATCCATGTGGTAGGTCGGCCGCAGCAAGGGCCGACGACATGGACCATGCGGCCCCACCGTGTGAGCGTGCGTGTGACGATTCAGTCGACCCGGAGTAGCGCCAGGAACATCGCATCCGTCCCGTGCCGATGGGGCCACAACTGAACGAACGGACCCGCGCCCAGCGACGGCATGTCCGGGAGCGCAGCCCTGGCATCGAGCAGGGTCACGCCGCCGCGGGACAACGTCCACTCCACGATCTCGACGGTCTCAGCCGGATGCGGCGAGCACGTAACGTAGCCGACCACTCCGCCGGACCGAGCCGCGGTCACGGCCGCGGACAGTAGGCCGCGTTGCAGCTCTGCGAGGTCGGTCACGTCCTGCTGACTGCGTCGCCACCGCGCGTCGGGCCGTCGGCGTAGCGCGCCGAGCCCCGAGCACGGCGCATCGACCAGCACGCGGTCTGCAAACCCCTCGCGCCAGGGGGCGACCAGGCCATCGGCGCAGAGGACCGTCACCTGCTGTCCGCTGGTTGCCTGCGCTACTAAGTGCGCCCTATGCGGAGCTCGGTCCGCGGCCAGGATTCGTACGCTCCCGGGCGCAAGAACCGCCAACAGCGCTGCCTTGCCCCCCGGACCGGCACACAGGTCCAACCACCATCTGTTCTCGGAAGACTCGAGAGACGTTAAGTCATCCTGGGGCGCACCGGCCAGGGCGAGGGCCATCAACTGGCTGCCCTCGTCCTGTACGCCGGCGCGACCGTCCCGGATCTCGGCGAAGGAGTGCGGTGAGCCCCCGCTCGGGATACGCACGGCGTACCGCGACCAGGGGCCGGGTTCCCCGCTGACCTGGCTCACGAGTTCGTCGCGGGCTACCCGACGGGCGACCAGGTGCACGATCGGGCGCTCGTTGTTTGCGGCCAGCGCCTCGCCGAGTTCGGCCACGTCCGGGCCCAGTGCATCGGCGAGGGCGCGAACGATCCATTCCGGATGCGCGTGTCGAAGGGCGAGCTCGGCCAGGTTCGGTTCGATGCCCTCGCCGATCCCGTCCGGACTTCCCGGCGGAGCAAGTTCGGCGATCCAGGCGTCCAGACCGCGCTTGTTGACCTTCCTCAGGACTGCATTCACCAGCCGGGCCGGCCCCTCGCCGACGACCGAACCAGCCAGGTTGACTGTCGCCGCCACCGCGGCGTAGGCCGGGATCCTGGTGTGCAGGATCTGATAGGCGCCCAGCCGCAGGACGTCCAGGACCGGCGGGTCCAGGTCGGCCGGAGGCCGGTCCACGCATCGAGCCAGGATCGCGTCGAGGGTGCCCTGCCATCGGACCGTGCCGTACCCGAGTTCGGTGGCCAACGCCGCGTCACGCTCATCCAGGCCGGCCTGGTCGAGAAGTCCCGGCAGGGTGAGGTTCGCGTACGCGCCGCGCTCCCGGATTGCGGCCAGCAGGTCGAAGGCGACCCGGCGGGCTGGATCAGGGGTGCGGCGTGGCGGTGTCGGGCGGCGTTGCGGTGGCCGGCGGTTCGCGTTCCGGCCGCGATCGCGTGCAGGCATCTGGTCTCAGCCCAGCCGTTGACCAGGTGTGGATCGCGCCCCGCGGGCCCAGTCCGAGGCCGGCATCGGCCGCCGGCCGGGAGCTCGGACCTCGCCCAGCTCCACCGGTGCGCTGGCCGTCCCGACAAGGACATTGTGCTTGCCGATACAGAGTTCACCCGGCCCGAGCGGGGCTGCTGTGTAAGGACCGGTAACGGCCAGTCGGACCGGCCCTAGACCCAGGCGCTCGTTGTTCAGCAGCGTCCAGGCGCCCGGCGAGGGCGTACAGCCGCGGATGCGCCGGTCGATGATCGCCGCCGGAAGGCGCCAGTCCACGTGACCGTCCTCTGTGGACAGTCGCGGGGCCAGGCTGACCCCGTCAGCAGGCTGCGGACGCGGCTGCAGCACCCCGGCCTCGATCCCGTCCAGGGTCTCTACCAGCAGCCGCGCACCGGTCTGCGCCAGTCGTTCGAGAAGATCACCCGCCGTGTCTCGCGAGCCGATCGGCTCGGTGAGGACGCCGTACACCGGGCCGGTATCCAGACCCTCTTCCAGCCGAAACGTGCTGGCTCCGGTCACATCGTCTCCGGCCATGATCGCGCGCTGTACCGGCGCGGCGCCCCGCCAGGCAGGAAGCAGGGAGAAATGGAGATTGATCCAACCATGCGGCGGGATCGCCAGTGCATCGGTCGGGATGAGCGCGCCGTAGGCCACGACCGGGCAGGCATCCGGCGCTAGGGATGCCAGGGCTTCGAGAAATTCCGGATCCTTGGGCCGTACGGGGCGCAGGACGTCGATACCCAGCTCTTCGGCGCGCACGGCTACCGGGGACGTCTCGGTATGCCGACCCCGGCCGCGGCGCGCGTCCGGTCGGGTCACCACTGCGATCAAGTCGTGGCCGGACTCGGCGATTGCGTTCAGCGCCGGCAGCGCCGGGTCTGGCGTGCCGGCAAAGACCAGTCTCATCGGTGCCGGCGGGCAAGGAATGTCGTCATCGTTTGGCAGGGTACGGCCGTGAGGATTCCGGCCGACGCTGCCCGAGGCGGTTGCTGATGCGTGCGGCTCGGTGGCCGATCCGCAGGGTGACGGCTGCTCCGGACGCGGCTGCCGATCCGGGCAGCTTTCCGGCGAACGTCCCCGCGGTGGCCCAGTTACTGCGCGACGGCTTGGAGTTGGGACCGGCCACCGTGCTGGTGGGCGAGAACGGCTCCCCGGGTCGACCCGCTGGGGATACTTCTTGCGGGCCGAGACGATGCACGGCTTCTTCAGCTACCTGGAGGACAATCCCGCTCGCAGCCCTGAGGCGGTCTTCCACGAGCTGTCACATGGTGTGTCGTTCCTGGAGTTGATCAGGGACAGATTCACCGGGCCTGGGCTCTACTAATTGGACGAGCCGGAGTCCGCGCTGTCCTTCACGGGTTGTCTTGCCCTCCTGACGGTGCTGTTCGAGTTGGTCGGCAGCGGCACCGCTCAGGTCATCCTGTCCACCCACTCAGCCCTGCTCGCCGCCCTCCCCGGCGCCGACATCCTCGAGATCGGAGGCTGGGGCATGCGCACTGCCACCTGGTCTGAGCTTGACCTGGTCCAGAACTGGCGCGCCTTCCTGGGGGAGCCCGAAGCCTTCCTGCGCCACCTCGTCGACTGATCTGCGGCCGATCACTGCCGAGGTATTCGCAGTATCGGCGCACGGCCTGGAGCCCGGGGGCTCGATCGAATTGCGTCGTCGGCCTGTGGGTGTGGTCGTCAGTCGTCCCACGTCGTCAGGGTGGTGATCGCACGACCTCCTCACCACGACGGTTCTCGAATGAGGGCGGTGTGACAAGAGTGGTCAAAGATTCTCGAAAAAGATTGCGGGGCAGCCGAATTAGGCCCCGAGAATGTCAGACCCCCGCACTACCGCTATTCCCATGACAGCGACCCTGGCCGCACCGGCTCCATACCCGGCACAGGCTCGGGCTGTCGCGGACCGCGGCTCGGTGTCCGCCGCCCGGACCGCGTTGTCGCAGGCACTGGACCGCGCAACCTGGTCCCAGCCGGACCGCGATCTGCTTGATGAAGTGCGGGAACTCGTGGCATTGCGGGCGCAGGTGAACGCGCTGCTGCTCGATGCGATCGCTGAGGTCGATGTCCGCGGTCTGGCCAACCGGCGGGGCTGTTCCTCGACCCGGGCCTGGCTGCGGTCGGCGCATCGGATCGCCCCGCACGAAGCCGCCAAACTCGTCTCCACGGCGAAGGCGCTGCGCATCGAGCTGCCGGCCGTCGGGACAGCGTTGAGAGCCGGAACAGTCTCCTTGGCTCAGGCCGACGTGATCGTCACCGCGATCGGTGACCTGCCCGCGCAGACGCCAGTCGCGTGCAAGCCGCACGCCGAGGCGACCATGATTGAAGCCGCTGCCACCTTCGATCCGATGATCCTGACCGAATCGGCCGTCGGTTGGCAGAGATCGTCGACCCCGAAGGCGTCCAGGACCGCGACGAAAAACCCATCCTGGACAAGGAGGCCGACGCCCACCGGGATCGGACTTTGACCCTGTCCCCCGACTCCGACGGAGCCGGCGGATACCTGCGAGCGCGTCTCGACGCAGTCGGCTACGCCACCCTGACCGCGTACCTACAGGCCGCCACCGCACCAGGACTCATCCCAGACGGCGCCACACCACCCACCCCCGCCGCCGACGCTGATACCCGCACCATCGGACAACGCCGGCACGACGCCGCCGTCGAAGCCATCCGGCAGATGCTGACCGGCGGCGGCCTGCCCTCCTCTGGCGGAGTCAAGCCGCGGATCGTGCTCACCATCCCCGCCAGCTCCCTGACCAACCGGACCGGCGCCGCGCGACTGGCCGACGGCACCCAGATCAGCCCCACCCTGGCCCGGCTGTTGGCCTGCGACGCCGACCTCGTCCCGGTCACCCTCGACGGTGACGGCAACCCACTGGACGTCGGCCGGACCAGGCGGCTGTTCACCGGCCCGGTTCGCACCGCCCTGGAAGTCCGCGACCGCGGCTGCGCCTGGCCGGGCTGTGACCGGCCCGTGTCCTGGACACAAGCTCATCACATCGTCTCGTGGCAGGACGGCGGCAAGACCAGCCCCGACAAGGCTATATGTTACTAAGCTGCCCTCATGGCGAAGGTGAAGGCGGCAGCGGTGTACGCACGGATTTCCAGTGATCAGGCGGGTACGGCGCTCGGAGTGGGGCGCCAGTTGGAGGATTGCCGCAAGCTTGCAGCCGATCGCGGGTGGACGGTCGCGGAGGAGTACGTGGACAACGACGTGTCCGCCTACTCCGGTAAGGCGCGCCCGGCGTACCGGCGGATGGTCGCCGATCTGAGCGCCGGGTCACGGGATGCGGTGCTCGTCTACAACCTGGACCGGCTGCACCGTCGCCCGGTGGAGCTGGAGGAGTTCGTGACCCTGTGCGAGCGCTCCGGCGTGCGTGATGTGGCCACGGTGACCGCGGACATCGATTTGGGCAACGATGACGGCTTGTTCATGGCCCGGATCTTCGCCGCGTTCGCCGCGAAGGAGTCGGGCCGGCGTTCGGCGCGGCTTACGCGAAAGATGCAGGCCAATGCCGCCGCCGGCCTGCCGCACGGTCCAGCGCGTCCCTTCGGATACGACGACGACAAGGTCACTGTCCGGGAGTCCGAGGCGGTGATCGTGCGGGAGCTGGTGGCCCGGTTCGTCGCGGGTGAGTCGTTGCGCAGCCTCGCAATCTGGCTGAATGAGCAGGGTGTGCCGACGGTTACCGGTGCCGATGGTTGGGTGACGACCACGCTGCGGGCGTTGATCTCGTCGGGGCGGATCGCCGGTCTGCGTGAGTATCGCGGCCAGGTGGTCGGGCCTGCGGTGTGGCAGCCGATCATCAGCACGGTCCAGCGAGATCAGGTCCTGGCGAGGATGGCGGCACGGAAGTCGTCAGGGCGGCGGGCACCGCGGTCGTATCTGTTGTCGGGGATGCTGCGCTGCGGCAAGTGCGGCAATGTGTTGTTCTCCGCGGCCCGGCATTCCGGCACAGTCACTCCGACGCGCCGCTATGTGTGTCTGTCCGGCCCGGATCATGGTGGCTGCGGACGCCTGACGGTGGTCGCCGCCCCGGTCGAGGAACTGATCACCGAGGCTGTGCTGACCAGGCTGGACTCCCCGGAGTTGGCGGCTGCGTTGGCGGGGCGGGTGAACGCCGACGCCGAACTCGCCGCGCTGGGGGAGCGGCTGGCGGCGGGCCGGCTGAAGTTGGATGAACTGGCGGGTCTGTACGCCGACGGGCAGGTCTCCGCGCGGGAGTGGATGACCGCCCGAGACCCGATCCAGCACCGGGTCCGCGATGCCGAGCGGCGGCTGGCCTCGGCCAGCGACTCCGGTGCACTGCACGGGATCGTCGGCAACTCCGAGGCATTACGCGCGCAGTGGGAGTCCCTCGGGCTGGACCGCCGGCAGGCTGTCGTGAAGGCCGTTCTTGATCATGTCGTCATTGGACCCGGCAGCCCCGGGGCGCGTGCCATGGATGTCAACCGGGTTCAGCCGCAGTGGCGGCTGTGACCCGTCGCGGGCTGCGCTGCGGATCGTCTCGTCTCGGCCCCGGCGCCGGACCGCAGCGGTTTGGCCCAGCAAGGCAGCGACCTGAGCAACCACCGACGGGTCACGCACTACGACCGGCACCCCTTGCCGCTCACAGGAGGCGCGCAACCACTCGACCATCTGGGCGCACGGCAATCCACAGCCGGAAACGGCGCCGGTCGGCTGTTCAGGCATAGTCGGCTCGTCCGGCTTCATGGCGTTCGCGGGCGCGGTCCTGCGCCGCATAGCCAATGGCGTCCAGCCGCTGCTCGGCTCGCTGGGCGATGTAGCCAGCCTCGCCGTCGTTGCGCCAGCCTCGGCCCGCATACCGCCACTCGGCGTCGATGATCACGTCGTCTGGCGCCGCATCGGCTGTCAGCGGCTCGGAACGTGCTGCTGCGTGCCGGCTTCGTTCCCGGCGAAGCGCCCCCATGGTGGTGGAGTAGGAGCGGCTGCGGCTGGTCGGCCTGGACGGATAGCCGAGCCCCTCGATCCGGCGGTCAAGATTCATGTCGACAAGTTCAGGGCGCCGCGACAGCTCGCGGCAGCCGTCCGCGATCCGGGCCAGGTGGCACCGATACGCGTCGGCGTCGGCCGGACCGCCGGACCGCCGAGAGCCGGGCAACCCCTTGGTGACGTACTTGGCGACGTAGTTCGCGATCGCACGGTCGCTCTTGCCCGCACAATCGGCCCCGTCACAGGCGCTGGCCCTGGCGATGATGCTGATGTCGGATTGGGTGCCCCAGCTGATCGGTCGCCCCGTGTTGTCGTCGGCGGCCGGGGGTCTTACGCTGACCCGCTGGCGCGCGAAACCCACGGCGGCGGCGAGTAGCACGGGGTCGTCGTACGGTGCGGGCGGTGGCCGCACTCCGGCTTCAGTGCGGGCGTCGAGCCGGATCACCGCGTGCACGTGGATCGCGCCGCGGCGCTGGTACTCGGCAATCTTTGTGTAGGAGACCCGAAGTGAGGCCTGAACATGGCGGACGGTGCGCCCGGTCAGGGCGGCCAGTCGCCGCCGGGTCTCGATCACCGTGCGCACCCATAGCTGTGGCGCGAAAGCGTTGAACAGCACCAAAGCCGGGTAGTCGAAGCAGGCCGGGCACAGCGGCGCCCCCACCACAGGGCTGCCTGTGTCATGCACTGTCGGGCAGATCAGGCTCACACCGTGGCCGCAGGTCCCTGGCTCGCCGGTTCGGCAGGGCTGTGCCGTGCGCCGGGCGGTGTGCACGAGTCCGAAGCTGGGAGCGGTGAGCGTGGCGAAGACACGAGGATGGTTCGCGACGCTGGCGGGGAGCCCTTTGCCACCGCGCAGCCCGGCGGCGATGAGCTGCCAGGTGTCCGCGGCGTAGGTGGCCGAGCAGGACGGGCAGACACTGGCGCGACGGTTGCGGCAGGGCAGCAGCAGCACGCCGTCCGGCTCGAGGGCAGTCTCGTACTGCGAGACAATCTCCCCCGTGGCTGGCTCGATGTGCCCTACGCCGCCGAGAAGCCGGACGGGGTTGGTGCAGTATCCGGTCTGGGTGGCCAGTTGCTTCCATCGTTCCCACTGCTGGTCGCTGGTGCGGGCTAGCAGCGCCGCCACGGTCGGGGACCACGCAGGTCCGACAGCGGCCGGTGTACCGGGCCGGGCCCGCTCTGCGGCCCGAGAGCGGGGGTCCACGGGGCCGCCCATCACAGGTCCGTTCCGCTGTCCTCGGTCTGGGTGGGTCCCACGGGGCCGTGCCCGGGGGCTTTGGCTCGGATTCCGGTGGCGCGGGCGGCAAGCGCGGTGAGGTCAGTGTCGGACAGGTAGAAGGCTCGGCAGCGGGTCGGGGTGTCGCCTTCGGCGAGCAGGTAGCCGACGCCCCGCTGGGCGGCGTCGATGTTGGCGGCTGAGTAGCCGGCGATGGCCCAGCCCTGACCCAGAATGGTGTCCGATGCCTGCGGTGTGGCGCAGCGCATCGCCCACCGGGTGGAGAACAGGTCACGGATGTGGCTGGGGATCACGTCTGCTGACGGCTTCTGGGTCGCGGCCAGCACGATCACCCCGGCGGCCCGGCCGCGGGAGACCAGATCGCGCAGCTGGTTGGCGATCTCGCCGTCGAGCTTCTTGTCGCCGGTGTTGACGAACAGGGCCAGTTCGTCGATCACCACAACATGCAGCGGCAGGCCGTCGCCGGCGCTGATCTTGCGTTGACCGCGGGCCAGCAGGTCCCGGTAGCGGGAGTCCATGATCTGCCGCAGCCCGGTCAGGGCCTCGGCGGCGGCGCGCGGGTCGGGTCCGATGACGGTGTCGGCCAGCGGCGCCCAGGTGGCGAGTTCGACGAGTTTCCCATCGAACAGGTGCAGCCGCACGGTCGGATCCAAGGCGGCTGCGGCGGTGAGGGCTTGCAGGGCGTTGGACTTCCCGGCGCCGGGTTCGCCACCGAGCAGCAGGTTGCGTTCGGTCAGCTCAATGGACACCAGCTCGCCGTGCTCATCGATGGCAACCGGCACCGGTCGGCGGAGTTCGGTCGCCGGGAAGTCCTGCCATGCCCAGGGCAGGGGCGGGCCGGCGAGGGGGTCGCGGACATCCAGGCGGACCTCGATCAAGGCCGCGTCGTGCCGGTCGCGGGTCACGGTGACCAGCCGAAGCCGCATCGCCACGGCTATTCGTTCGGCAGCCTTGTCCAGGTCGTCGGCCGCGGCGCCGGGCGGGAGCAGCAGCCGCGCCCGCCAGCCTGCGGCGGTGCGGGTGATCTTCACGACCCGCACGATGCGGTCACGGAGCACTGGCAGGTCGATCCTGGTCAGCGCCCGGAGCAGCCGTCGTCGTGTGGAGGCCCGCGCCAGCACACCACCCAGCCCCCGCCGCGTCGGGCGAAACATCAGAGCCGCAACGGCCAGCGCGGCGATCATCACGGCGGCGGGCTGAGCCGCATCACCGAATGCCGGTGAGTCGAGCGCGTCCGGCAGTGCATGTGGGCCGGGGCGCTCCAGCAGCAGCCAGGTTCCCACCGCCCAGGCCGAGGCGAGGATGCCAAGGATGCCGAGTTCGACCCGAAACGCCCACACGGTGCGGCCGAGTCCGAGCAGGATCTCCTCACCGGCGTTGGCCCGCGGCGGTGTCCCGCGAGTCGGGCCGGTCACGACAGGGCCGGGGACGTCGAGGCGTTTCCGGCCTTGCCGGGCCGCGCGGAGGCGGCTGCCTCGATGCTGCTGGCCCGAAATGCCACTCCGGAGCGGTCTCCCATCGCCCAGGTCGTGGCCGTCAGCCCGGTAACGGTGACGGGCTGGCCCACGACCAGCCCAGCGGGATGACCGGCGACCTTCACCGAGATCACTTCCGGTCCGGTTGCTGCCAGCAGGATTACCGGCACCGAATACATCGGCGCGCCGCTGGTCGCGTCGGTCTTCGGTGCTCCGGAGGCGAAGTCGGTGACCGGCTCGGCCGTGCCGCCGCATAGGGTCGTGGTGGTGCTCGTGTCGATGGGCAGAATCATGATGCTGCTCCCGCTTTCTTCACCCGCGACGGGTGGGTCGGTGTCGTTGACGGCACCGATCAGACGTGCGCATTACGGGCACAGCCACGGCATAGCCGTGACACTTGCTGGTCATTCGGCTGGCACACTGACGCCCGGCACGAGACCGGCCGATGACCGATGCTGACCGGGCAGCACGGAGATGCGGGGAGAGATGATGAGCAACGACGCCATCGACCCACCCCTCGTCGCGCTCGCCGCCCGGATGAAAGAGCGCGGCCTGACCCCAGAAGCGCTCGCTCGCCGCTCCGGGGTGAGCATCGAGCAGGTCCGCCGGCTGTTGAAAGGCAGCAGCAGCCCGCGCCGGTCCACCGCCGACGCACTGGCCGCGGCGCTGGGCAGCGAGCCGAAACTCCTCTGGCCCGCGCAGTTCGCGGTGGCGCCGGCCCGCCCCGAGCACAGCCACGCCGTCACCCTGTGGCAGAGCCGCGCCGAGGTCCCGGCACGGGTCTGGCGGGACCACTTCAGCCGCGCCAGCAGGCAGCTGGACGTTCTGGTCTACGGCGGCACGTTCCTGTTCGACTCCGTCCCCCGCTTCGTCCCGCAGCTACAAGACGCGGTCGCCGCCGGGGTCCCAGTGCGAGTTCTCGTCGGGGACCCTCGCGGCCATGCCGTCCGTCAACGCGGCGACGAGGAACAGATCGAGCACAGCCTGTCCGGACGCTGTGAACTCACCCTGGCCCGGCTGGCCCCGCTGCGCGACGCCGACGGCACTCACGTGCGCGTGCACGCCACCCCGCTGTACACGTCCACCTTCCGGGCCGACGACACCATGATCGTCAACCCACATATCTATGGCTCACCGGCCAGCGACAACCCCGCGATACTCCTCGAACGCAGTCACCAAGCCGACCTATTCGACGCCTACGCAACATCGTTCGAACGAATCTGGCAGCAGGCCACCACGCCGTGACCGGCAATCACAGTCCGAGGCAGGGAGACCCCGAGTGGCACGCATCGACTACTACAACGACGACCACGCGCCGGTGGCGAACTCCGTGGTCCCGTCCACCACAGCCATCGTCACCGACCCGGAAGGGCGAATCCTGGTCATCCGCCGACGCGACAACGGCCAGTGGGCCTTGCCCGGCGGCGGCATGGATCTGGGCGAGTCCATCAAGGACGCTGCAGTGCGGGAGGTCCGTGAGGAAACCGGGCTCACCGTCGAGGTGACCGGCCTGGTCGGTGTGTACAGCAATCCGCGCCACGTGATGGCCTACGCCGACGGCGAAGTCCGCCAGCAGTTCTCCCTCTGCTACACCACACGCCTCATCGGAGGCGACCTCCAGATCGACGACGAATCCACCGAC
>Ga0136630_1000066_pt1 | contig 29429 bp, 30 predicted proteins | sample AntDrymUQ5682106_2_FD_105496 | JGI IMG/M metagenome (GOLD analysis project Ga0136630, IMG submission 105496) | Polar desert sand microbial communities from Dry Valleys, Antarctica - metaG UQ568 (21.06) | ecosystem: Environmental > Terrestrial > Soil > Desert | place: Antarctica: Dry Valley...
AGTGGGGAGGACGGCGCGCAGGCCCCGGCTCGGGGGTCTGCGGGCCCGCGTCGCCCTGGTGGTGGTGCTCCTGGCACTGGTCTGTGCGGGGGCCCTCATGCGGTCGATGAACGCCCAGCTGGCCGGCGCCTACCGGCAGACCGGACGCCAGGTCACCCTCGCCATCGCCCGCTCCTTCGACGCCGGGTTCTCGGCCGACGACCTTCGGCGACCCGGCAGGCTGCGGGAGAATCTCAAGGCGTTGCAGCGCCTGCACCCCGAGTTGCTCGGCGCGAGCGTGGGCCTCGAGCGCATGGACGGACGGGTCGACCTGGCCGCGTTCACGGGCCGCGCGGCGGCCGACGGCGCGGTGGCGGCGGAGACCGGCCCGCCCACAGGCGCGGTCCGGTACGTCGAACGCACGGTGGACGGGACACGAGCGCTCCTGCTCACCTATCCCGTCACCGAGCCGGTGGCGGGCTCGAGGGTCCTGCTGACGCTGCACTTCGACCTGCACGAGCTCGACGTGGCGCTCGCCCGCCGCCAGGCCCAGTTCAGGATCGGGCTGGTGTGCATCGCCGGCGGCGTGGCGGCCCTGCTGCCGGCCCTGGCGACGCTCGCCATCTTCCGTCCCCTGGATGAGCTCCGGCTCGCCATGCGCCGGGTCCGCGGGGGCGACCTGGACATGCGGCTGGGATGGCGGCGCGCGGACGAACTGGGAGCCCTGGCGCGGGAGTTCGACCGGATGGCCGCCGATCTCCAGGCGACGCACCAGCAGCTCTCGGCGCTGGCGCTCGAGGACTCGATCACGGGCCTGCCGAACAACCGCGGCATCCAGGGTCACCTGTCGGCCGCGCTGCGCCACGCCCGCCGGGACGCCGGCCACCTCACCGTGGCGCTGCTGGATCTCGACCACTTCAAGTCGATCAACGACCGGTGGGGGCACCCGGTCGGGGATGCCGCGCTGCGACTGCTGGCCGACACCATCCGGGGCACCGTGCGCCCACAGGACCTCTGCGGGCGCGTGGGCGGAGACGAGTTCCTGGTCGCATTCCCCGCCGCGGACGCAGCGGCCGCCACCGAGATCATCGAGCGGGTGCGCGCGCAGCTCGCCGTGACCGGCGTGGCGGGGGTCGACGTCCTGATCACGGTCAGCGCCGGCATCGCGGAATTCCCCGCCGACGCCGCCGATCAGGCCGGCCTCATCGAGCGCGCCGACGAGGCGCTCTACCGGGCCAAAGGCGCGGGCAGGAACCGTTCGTGCGTGCACGCCGAGCAGGAACCGGCGCGCCCGACCGTTGCGACGGCCCTCGGCCGCTGACCGCCGCGCCCACCGCCGCTCCAGGCGGCCTACAGTTCGGGAAGCGCGGCACGCAGCGCCTGCAGCGCCTTCCCCCGGTGGGAGATGGCATCCTTCTCCGCCGGCTCCATTTCGGCGGTGGTCCTCAACTCGCCGAGCGGCTGGAACACCGGGTCGTAGCCGAAGCCGGCCTCTCCGCGCGGTCCGTCGACGATATGGCCCTCGATAGTGCCCTCGGTCGTCCACTCCCTGCCGTCGGGGGCGACCAGCGCGGCGGCGCAGACGAAGTGCGCCGACCGGCCGGGCTTGTCGTGGAGGCGCTCCAGGACCAGTTGGAGGTTCGCGGCGTCGTCGCCGGGGGTCCCGGCGTACCGGGCGGAGCGGACGCCCGGTTCCCCCTCGAGGGCATCGACGACCAGGCCCGAATCGTCGGCGATGGCGGGCAGTCCGCATGCCTCTACCGCGGACCGAGCCTTGAGCAGGGCGTTCTCCTCGAACGTCGTGCCGGTCTCGTCGACCGCAGGCAGGTCGACCTCGTCAGCCCCGACGAGCTCGACGTCCGCGACGTCGACGTCCTCGGCGAGGATGCGGCGCAGCTCGGCCAGCTTGGCGGGGTTGCGCGTCGCCAGGACGACCCGCCGGATCACGCCGAGACCGCCGCCGCCGACTGCTGCAGGGCGAACAGCTCCGCACAGCCCTTCTCGGCGAGGGCGAGCATCCCGTCCATCTCCGCGCGTGAGAACGGGGCGCCCTCGGCCGTCCCCTGGACCTCGACGAAGCGCCCCCCGCCGGCCATCACGACGTTCATGTCGACCTGCGCGTCCACGTCCTCGGTGTAGCACAGGTCGAGCAGCACGGCGCCGCCGACGACGCCGACGCTGACGGCGGCGAGCGGGTCGAGCCGGGGCCGACGGACGAGCCGGCCGCCGGCGACGAGGCGGTCGAGGGCCAGCGCGAGCGCGACCCAGGCGCCCGTGATCGATGCGGTCCTGGTGCCGCCGTCGGCCTGCAGGACGTCGCAGTCGATGTGGACGGAGTGCTCCCCCAACCCGCGCAGGTCGACGACCGAGCGCAGCGAGCGGCCGATCAACCGCTGGATCTCGTGGGTCCGGCCTCCGATGCGTCCCCGCACCGACTCGCGCGGGGTGCGCTCGGCCGTCGCCCTGGGCAGCATCGCGTACTCGGCGGTCACCCAGCCTTCGCCGCGGCCCTGGCGCCAGCGCGGGACGCCCGGCTCGACCGAGGCGGCGCAGAGCACCCGCGTGCGCCCGAAGCCGACGAGGACCGACCCCTCCGCGTACTCCTGCACCCCGGTCGAGAAGGTGACCGGACGCAGCCCGTCCGCGGGTCGTCCGTCGGCGCGCGCCGTCACAGCCGGATCTCCATGAGGTCGTGGGCGGCGAGCACCTCGCCGGCGAACGCGGAACGCGCCTCCGCGGCCACCTCGGCCGGGTCGATCGTCGGCAGGACGTGGGTCACGGCCAGGCGCGCGGCGCCGGCCTGCTCGGCGGTCCGGCCCGCCTGCGCGCCGGTCATGTGCACACCACCCGGGTGCGGGCCGTCGCGTTCGAGCCAGCTGGAGTCGCAGACGAACAGGTCGGCCTCCGCGGCGCACTCCACCATGGCGGACGTGGGTGCGCTGTCCCCGCTGTACGCGAGGACCGTGCCGTCGTAGCTCAACCGCGGCGCGAGGGTCTCGACGGGGTGGAACGCCGCGTGGAGCGTCACCCGCCACGGGCCGAGCTCGAGTTCGTCACCGGCCTTCGCCACCTCGAATCGGCAGTGCTCGGCGAACGTCGGGACGGACTCGGCGGGCAGGAGCCGCGCCAGGTGCTCACGGGCGCCGGCGGGCGCATAGACGGGCACGGAGGCCGGCCCTCCCGGGTGGAAGCGCAGCGCGTAGTACAAGCTGTAGACGTCGGCGACATGGTCGGGGTGGAGGTGGCTCAGCAGGACGGCGTCCACGTCGGCCACGTCGCAGCGCAGCTGGAGGTTCGACAGCGACCCGTTGCCGCAGTCGAGCACGAGCCGGTAGCCGTCGGCCTCGACGAGGTAGGAGGAGCACACCCGGCCGGGTCCGACGTGGGTTCCCGCCGAGCCGAGGACGACGACCCGCGCGCCGGCGGCCATCTACAGGCGCTCGACGTCGACGTCGCGCAGGCGCGGGCCGAGGAAGCGCTCGGCGAGGCGCGCGAACGCGGCACCGTCGCCCGTCGCGACGAACCGGTGGGCCGGGACCGCCTGGTGGGCGAGCAGGCCGCCCCGGACCAGCCGGGCGAACACGGTCCGCGCGGTCTCTTCGGCAGAGGACACGAGCACGACGTCCGGGCCGAGGACGAAGGACAGGACCCCGGTCAGCAGGGGGTAGTGGGTGCAGCCGAGGATGACGGTGTCGACCTCGGCGGCCACAAGGGGGGCGAGGTAGCCCGCGGCGACGTCGAGCACCTCGGCGTCGGTGGTGCGCCCCGTCTCGACGAGCTCCACGAAGCGCGGGCACGCCTGCGCGAACAGCTTGACGTCGGGGGCGGCCGCCGCGACCGCGCGGTCGTATGCCCCCGAGCGGACGGTCCCCACGGTGCCGACGACCCCGATCCGGTCGTTGCGGGTCGCCCGCACCGCCGCCGCCACCGCCGGCGCGATGACACCGAGGACCGGGACGGGGAAGGACAGGGGCGCGGTCTCCAGCGCCGCGGCGGTGGCGGTGTTGCAGGCCGCGACGACGAGCTTGGTGTCCTGTGCGGCGAGCCAGTCGACGATCTCGACGGTGAAGCCGCGGACCTCGCCGAGGTCGCGGGGGCCGTACGGCCCCCGCGCGGTGTCGCCCACGTACACCACGCGCTCGTCCGGCAGGAGGTCCATGAGCGCTCGCGCGACGGTAAGACCACCCACGCCGGAGTCGAAGACGCCGATCGGGCGCGGATCGGCGGGGGCATCGTTGGTCCGGGTCGGCACGCTCGGGAGTCTAGCGGCGCTCCTCACCGCGCCGGCTCAGGCGTCGCGAGGGCGTCAAGCCCACACGGTGTGCTGCAGCGACTCCGCGATGGCGGCGACGTCGCCGGGGTCGTAGGCGCCGGTGGAGAGGTACTTCCAACCGCCGTCGGGCGAGATCACGACCACCTTCGACCCCTCGGGCAGCCGGCGCGGGGTGCAGATGCGCTGGGCGACGGCGAGGGCGGCGCCGGTCGAGACGCCGGCGAAGACGCCCTCCGCGGCGACGAGGTCGCGGGTGGCGACCAGCGCCTTGTGCGAGTCGACCTTGATCCGGCCGTCGAGCACGGCGGTGTCGAGGACGGGGGGGACGAAGCCCTCGTCGAGGTTGCGCAGCCCGTAGACGAGGTCGCCGTACTCGGGCTCGGCAGCGAACACCTTGATGGCGGCGTCGTGCTCCTTCAGGCGCCGCCCGCAGCCCGTGAGGGTCCCTCCGGTCCCCAGCCCGGCGACGAGCGCAGCGACGTCGGGCAGGTCGCGGAGGATCTCGGGGCCGGTGGTCTCGTAGTGGGCGCGGGGGTTGGCCGGGTTGGCGTACTGGAACGGCATGAAAACGTCCGGGTCGGCGTCCGCGAGTTCGCGCGCCAGCCGGATGGACCCGTTCGACCCCTCGGTGGCCGGGCTGTCCACGATGTCGACGCCGTACGCCTCGAGCAGCGAGCGGCGCTCCACGGAGGTGTTCTCCGGCATGACGCACGTGAGCTTGTACCCCTTCGGCGCGCAGATCGCGGCGAGCGCGATGCCGGTGTTCCCGCTGGTCGGCTCCAGGACCCGGCTGCCGGCATGGAGCCGGCCCTCGCGCTCGGCCTGCTCGACGAGATACTTCGCGACCCGGTCCTTGACCGAGCCGGTGGGGTTGTGGCCCTCGAGCTTGAGGTAGAGCGAGTAGCCGCGCGGCGAGAGGTTGGGCAGCCCGACGAGCGGGGTGTTGCCGACGGCGTCGCTGATGTCGCGGGCCAGCACGGTGATCTTCAGCCGCCCGCGACGGCGGGCAGGATCGACACCGAGTCGCCCTCTTCGAGCGGCGTCTCGATGCCGCCGAGGAAGCGCACGTCCTCGTCGTTGACGTACACGTTGATGAAGCGGTGCACCTGCCCGTCCTCGCCGACCAGGGCGTCCTTCAGGCCGGAGTGGCGCGACTCGAGGTCGTCGACCAGCTCACGCAGTGTGGCGCCGTCGCCGTCGATCTTCTTCTCGCCGGACGTGTGGCGCCGGAGAACGGTGGGAACGCGGACCTCGATCGGCATGCTGGCGGGCTGCTCCTCGTGCGGGGGATTGTCCCCCACCCTAACGTCGGCCGGCCGGCGCCTCTTCCCCGTCGACGTAGACCGTCCGCTCGCTGATCCGGCCGTCGACGATGTCAAACGCCCGCACCGCGGCCTCCTGCGTGTCCTGCAGGGACACGATGAGGTAGACGGCGTCGGGATAGAACGCGAGTTCCACGTCGGTCGGCGACGGGAAAGCCTCGGTGTGGGTGTGGCTGTGGTAGATCGCGAACAGGTCCCAGCCGGCGTCGTCGATCTCGTTCATCGCGTGCAGCAGCGCCTTCGGGTCCATCGAGTAGTAGGTCATCGACCGGGCGGCGTTGGGGATCGTGAAGTGCTTGGCGAGGCGGCCCTCCTGCGCCGCGAGCAGGCCGCAGACCTCATAGGGGAAGTCGCTGCGGGCATGGGCGACGACCGCGTCGTAGGTGGCCCGGTCCAGGTCGATCCGGCCGTCGATCCGCGCGCGCGTCATCGGGCGCCAGGCTACCCGTGCAGGGTGGTGAGGCCGGAGCCGGCGGTCGCCCCTCCGATCACGGCCGCGGCGTGCCCGGTTGCGCGCAGCCGGTCGACCGCCCGCTGCGCCGCGTCGGGCTCGGCTCCGAAGAGCAGCCCTCCCGAGGTCTGCGCGTCGGCGAGCAGCGTGACTGTGAGCTCGTCGGTGGCGCCCGCCTCGAGCCGCTCCCGCACCCACGCGAGGTTGCGGCGGGTGCCACCGGGGACGAGGCCCGCCCCGGCGAGCTCCCGCACTCCCGGCAGCAGCGGCACGGCCGCCGCGTCGAGGTCCACGTCGACCCCCGAGCTCTCGGCCATCTTCCGCAGGTGCCCGAGGAGACCGAACCCGGTCACGTCGGTCGCCCCGGTCGCCCCGGCCTCCCGCGCGGCCAGCGCGGCCTCGGCGTTGAGCCGGACCATCGAGGCGACGGCGGCTTCGACGACGGCGACGGGTGCCTCGCCGCGCTTGGTCGCCGTGGAGATCACCCCGATGCCGAGCGCCTTGGTGAGCACGAGCGCGTCGCCGTCGCGCAGGCCGGCGTTGCGGAGCACCCGGTCGGGGTGGACCTCCCCCACGACCGCGAGCCCGAACTTCGGCTCGGGATCGTCCACCGTGTGCCCGCCGACGGTCACCCACCCACCGTCCCGGGCCGCGTCCTCGGCCCCCTGCAGCACCTCGATCAACTCGTCGGTCGACAGCTCCTCGGTGTTCCAGCCGACGAGGTTCAGGGCGACCAGCGGCCGGCCGCCCATGGCGTAGACGTCGCTGACCGCGTTCGTCGCGGCGATGCGGCCCCAGGTCCGGGCGTCGTCGACCAGGGGCGTGATGAAGTCGGCCGTGACCACGAGGGCACGGTCGGCGTCGAGTCGCCACACCGCCGCGTCGTCACCGGTCTCGGTGCCGACGAGGAGGTCAGGATGGGTCGTCGGGGTCAGGCGGCGCAGGACCTGCGCCAGCTCGCCGGGGGCGAGCTTGCACGCTCACCCCGCGCCGTGGCTGAACTCGGTCAGTCTGCGGGTCGTCGGGTTCACGCGGAAGAGCGTAGTCGCCCGCGGTTCGGTGCCCTACGCCAAGGTCGCGTGATGGACGTGCGGCACGCGGCCCGCGAGGGGGTCGGCGGCGATGCGCACGGCGCGGTGGGGTGCGACGCCCAAGGTGACCCGGAACACGACGCGGGGGCCGTCCGCCTCGACGTCGACGGTCCCCCCGTGGGCGGTGACGAGCTTGCGGACGATGTGCAGCCCGAGGCCGATGCCGCCGTGCCGACGGGTGTCCGAGGAATCGGCCTGGACGAAGGCGTCGAAGATCCGTGCGCGGTCCTCGGCGGCGATGGGCGTGCCCACGTCCGCGACCTCGAGGACGACCGCGTCCGCGGTGCGGCGGGCGCTCACCCGCACCGACGACCCGGCGTCAGCGAACTTCAGCGCGTTGTCGACGAGGTTGCCGACCACCTGCCGGGCGGCGTCGTGGCCGATGAGGGCCTCGGTCCCCGGGGGGATCGCGACGTCGACCCGGCGGGACGCCCCGTGGACGATTCCCGCGATGTCGCCGACGGCGGCGGCGGTCGCAGCCGCCAGATCCGCGACCGCCCCACGGTCGGCCGGGGCGTCGCAGGACGCCGCCATGAGGTTGGAGACGACCCGTGCCAGCCGGCGGGCCTGCCGCTCGATCTGGTCGGCGCACACCAGGGCGGTGTCCTGCTCGAGGTCGGAGATCCGCGCCGACAGCGTCTGCGCGAATCCGAGAATCGACGTCAGGGGGGTGCGGAACTCGTGCGACACGACCGCGATCAGCTGGCTCTTCAGCTGCTCGGCCTGCCGCAGGCGTTCGGCGACCGCCCGCTCGCCCTCGTACAGCTCCCGGTAGTGCTCGCGCGACCGCGCCTGCTCGCGCTCGCTGGTCCTCCAGAACGCGATCTGGCCCGCGCAAGCGATCACGACGAAAGCGGCGTGCAGGGCCGCCCAGGCCCACGGGCTCGACCCGGTGACCGCGTCGCCGTAGACGGCCTGAGGGGCGAGAACTCCGATGACGCCGTGGGTGAGGACGACGAATCCGACCGCCAACAGGTACGGGCGCCAGTCCTGGTAGAGCGCGATGAACCCGAGCATCACGAAGAAGTGGACGTTGGCCGGTATGAGACCACCGGTGAGGTCGACGAGGATCGCGGAGCAGGTCATGAGACCGGTCGTGACGGCGATACAGGCCAGGAGCCGCCGTCTCGCGGCGAGCGCGCCGATCGCCGCGAGCGCCACCACAGCGCCGACCTCGGCCGTCAGCATCGCGGGCGGCTGCCCGGTGGCCCGGCCGACCAGCAGGAGCGCGGGGACGTGCGCCACCAGCAGGACGAGGAGGATCCGATGGCGGACCTGCCAGGTCCGGGGGTCGAGCAGGCCGCCGCGGGGGAGCATCCCCCACACCCTCGGCGTGGGCGCGCGCGGGGGCGCCGACTCGTGGGGCAGGGGCTCGGAAGAAGTCACTCTTGGAGTGTGGGGCCTTGGCTCGGCGCCTACACCGCTCGGCGGTTCATCTTTCGGTGGGATCTTTTCACTAGACCGCGTCGCTGGTCCCCCGCTCGGGAAGTGCCGCTCCCCCACATGGGGGAACGGGCCCGCCGGCCGTCTCCCTGGGAGGTGGCGTGCGTGTGGACGCGGCGCGCTACGGCTCAGCACCCCGGGTCCCCTCGGGGCGCTCGGCGACGAGCCCGAGGCGCAGCCTGGGCCGAACGGCGCCGTGCCCGGAGCGGAGCACGCGCAGCCAGACCACGAGGTCGTCGCGGGGGAAGAATTCCTGGTGGCCGCGCGGATCCCGGCCGAGCACCGGCTCGAGTGTGTCGAGCGTCGGCTCCAGGGGTCCCAGCAGCGACCCGGTCGACGCCATGGTGACCTCGACCCAGACGCCTCCATCGAGCAGCGGCCGGTCGCCCCACGCTCTGGCAAGGTGTTCCCTGAGGGCGAGCTTCTCCGCCCGGCCGCTGGGACGCGGCAGGACCGGGACGGCGAGGTCGAGCGCCGCGGGCCCCGGCCGCGGCGCTGCCCGCAGGGCCGCCGCGGTGGAGAGCCCCACTCGAACGCCCGGCACAGGACCGGTCCGCTTCGTCGCGAGCAGGGCATCGAGGTGCCGGAGTCCTCGAGCCCAGACACCGGCGTCGCGGAGCCCGGCAACGGTGACCTCGGTGATCGTGTCCAGGTCGATCCAGCGTCGGGGCTCGAGCGTGAAGTCGAACACTGCCCCCGACACGGGATCCTGCCCGCGGCCGGCGCCGACCGACCGCGCGCCCGGCGACGCGAAGCCCGCACCGGCCGCGGTCGCTGCGCCCCCGACCGCGTCCCGCCAGCGCCGCCCCCGCGGGCCGCCGGGTGACCCCAGGACGACGATCGAGCGCGGCCGCCGACTGCTGTCCACAGCCCGAGACCTTCACTGCGCCGCGGTCAGCAGCCGCAGCAGTACCGTTCGGCGCATGACCGTCCTCCGGCGCGGCGGGCAGTTCCTCGCCCCTGTCGAGATCGCCAATTCCCTGCGTGACCGCACCAGCGGGCTCCTCGGCCGAGATTCGCTCACGGGGGTGCTCGTCCTCCGGCCGGCGAACTGGGTGCACACGATGGGCATGCGCTTCGCCATCGACGTCGCCTTCTGCGATCGGCACATGGTGGTCCTTCGGACTGTCAGGATGACACCGCACCGGCTGTGCCGCCCGCTCCTGCGATCACGCTGCGTGCTCGAGGCCGAGGCGGGCGCTTTCACCTCCTGGGACCTGCGACCAGGCGACCGGCTCGAGCTGGCGGACGGGTGACCGCCGGTCACTCACCCGTCCCAGGGAACCAGCTCGACCGACTCGGGGATGATCGGACCCGCGGCTGCCCCAGGCGGCCCGGGGCCGGTCGCCTCCGGAAGGTCCCCGATCTCGTCGCCGAGCAGGGCGATGTGGACGTGGTCGCTGTGGCCGCCGATCGGTCCGATCTGCCGGTTCTTCTTGATCCCGCCCTTCGGATCGTAGAAGAGCTCTTCGATCGCGCTGTAGCGCCGCAGCGCAGCGTCATAGAAGGCCGCCATCAGCTGCGGTGGCCCGGCAACGTCGGCCGCCTTCCCCTTGTAGTGCCATGACGTGGGCGTGTGGCGTCCCCCGGTCGTCGACGTGACCACGAGCCCCATCCGCTGCGCCAGCTGGATCGCATCGACGATGTTGCCGCTGAGGTCGCCGATCGGCACCCCGCCGCCGGGTCCCAGCGCCGCGAACCCCACCCTGGCCCGCGCGCGGGCCACCGCGTGCCCGGGGTGTGCAGGGCCCGCGTTCGTCCCGGCGGTCAGCGGGGCAGACGCCACGGTCACCCGGACGTCCAGCGCACCGACCCGTTCATACGACACGAGGGTCGCTCCATTGGCTTCTGCGTAGCGGGCCGCCGCGGCCCGGACGGCCGCGTCGTCGACGCCGGCCTGGTCCAGCATCGCCAGTTGCCCACCGAGGGCCTGCGCCGCCGCGATCGCGGCCGAGTCCGCCGCGGTCACGGCCTCCGCTCGCAGGGTCGCGGCCTGACCGACCTGGAACAGCAGCAGCCCGGCGGAAACGACCGCCCCCACGAGCAGCATCAGCGCGGGCAGAACCTGTCCCCGGTCCGCCGCGCCCGACCGAGCTCCGCCAGATCGCCCGCCGGCCCGCCGGCCCGCCGGCGTGTGCCGGCGCGCCGGCCAGGGCGTCGTCGCGCCCACGGTCAGCCACCGCCACCGGTGAACACCCGGTCGATGGCCGCGGTGATGTGTGCGCGCAGGCGGTCCCCGATGTCCGAAGCGACGAGCACGGCGATGAGAGCGGCGATCACCAGGATCGCACCCAGGTACTCGGCCATCGTCTGGCCCCGCTCGCCGGCCGGGCCGCGGTCCAGGGCGCGGTCGAGCCGCTGCCCAGTCCAGATGTACACAGTGAGGATCAGCTCGGACATCGTCGCCTCCTTGTCGGTGGGATCAGGACGCTAGGAGTCGCGGGGGGCCGAGCCGAGGGCCCGAGAGCCCAATGTGGAAACTCCGACGGGCCCAGCCACGCGGCACGCGACGTGCCGGCGGACAGGAAGCAAGGCCGCGCAGTGCCCCGTCTCGCCCGAGCGGTTCGGTCGCCACCGACGCGCCGCGGCTCGACCATGAGCCGCCCTTCCCGCGGGCCCGCCGGTAGCGGAGGCCGCCAGCGGTCGGCGGTCGCAGCGCACCGGCTGGTCAGCGGGGAATCCCCAGCCACCGGGCCATGGCCTCGGTGCGCGTGGTGACGTGCAGCTTTGCGAACACCCTGTTGAGGTGGTTCTTGACCGTCTTCTCCGCGATGGACAGCGCATGAGCGATCTCGCGGTTCGTGAGGCCGCGGGCGACGAGGCCGATGACCTCGTGCTCACGGGCTGTGAGCGCGCACGGGTCCCGCCCCCGGTCGCCGGCCGCACCGGCATGGGAATCGGCCGGCGGATCGCCACCGGCCGCCGCACCCGCACCGCCCGCCGCAACCGCACCGCCCGCCGCAACCGCACCGCCCGCCGCAACCGCACCGGCCGACGCACCCGCACCGCCCGCCGGATCCCCACCGACCGACGCACCCGCACCGCCCGGCGGACACCCACCGGCCGCCGCACCCGCAGCGCCCGCCGCACCCGCAGCGCCCGCCGGATCCCCACCCGCCGGCGCCCCAGCATCGGCCGACATGCCCGAGCCGGCGCGACCGCCACAGGAGGACGGCGCCCGGAGAGCGGCCATCACGACCGGCGCCACCGCCGGCGACAGCACGGTCTCGCCGGCGGCGACCCCGCGGACGGCGCGCGCGAGCTCGTCGGCGTCGAACCGGCCGCGCACGAGGTACCCGCAGGCGCCGGCCCGCAGCACCCCGAGGACCGTCGCCGGATCCTCGGTGTCGGCGACGACCAGCACCCCGGCCGCCGGCGCCAGGTCGCCGGTGGCTCTCGCGCCGCTCATGTCGGGCAGGGCGGCGCCCAGCACCACGACCTGCGGTTGCAGCCTCCGGGTCAGCGCACGCGCCTCGCGCCCCGTCCGGGCGTGACCGAGGACCTGGAAGCCGCCCGCGGCGGCCAGCAGTCCCTCGAGGCCGTGCCGCACCAGGGGGTCGGCGTCCACGACCAGGACGCGGGTGACCGCGACCGCCCCGGCCCGGGCCGACGGTGACGGTGACGGTGACGGTGACGGTGGTGGTGCGAGCCGCCGCGCACGTCCCGCCGGCCCGCCGCCGGGCGGGCGGTCGGCGGCACGTCGAGCGGAGGTTGCCGTCTCCGTCGCCGGAGGGGGCGCGGGATCAGCCACCGAGACTCCCGGCGTCGACGCCCACGCCCAGGAACAGCGCCGTCATGATGAGCACGACCGCCCCGGGCACGATGATCAGCGTCACGATCAGGCTCACCCGCGGAGCGGCCCGCGCGGCCCTGCGTCGAACCGCCTGGCGGAACTCCTCCCGCATGTCGCCGGCGATCCTCTCCATCGTGTCCGCGACCGGCGTGCCGAGTCCTTCGGCCTGCTGCAACGCCCCGACGAACCGGCGCAGGGCCGGCGATGGACTGCGCTCCCGCAGTCCGTCGAAGGCGGCGCGACGGCCCGCGCCCACCTCCATCGCGCGCAACGTCGTCGCCACCTCCTCGGCGAGCGGTCCGCCGAGCGCCTCGGCGGCCCTCGCGATGGCCGGCCGGAACGCCAGACCCGCCTGCACGGACACGGACAGGACGTCGAGCAGGTCCGGCAGGTCCCGGTCGATGCGGGCCTGGCGGCGTCTGGCCGCGTAGCGGAGCCGCATGTCGAGGTGGAACCATCCGATCGCTGCCGAGGCCACGGCGACCGCGGGACGACCCGAAACCACCGCGACCAGCAGCCCCGCACCTCCGAGGATGACGGTCGACGCCCCCCGGCGGCCGGCGTACGTCTCCACGCTCATCCCGCCTGGGCGCCCGGCGGCGTCCAGCCGGCGGCGCACCTGTCTGCGGCGGCTGCCGCTCATCAGCGCGACGGAGGACTCCGAGAGGCGGTCGGTCACCGGACCAAGCAGCGGCCGCGCCCGCCGGCGCGCAGGGCCGCGCGGTGCGGCCGCCCCGCCACGGGCGAAACGGTCCGCCAATCCCGCACCGGTCGCGGTCATCCACAGCCCGGCCGCCGCGAGCAGCACGCACGCCGCCAGGGCGCCTCCGGCCGGCACCGCCCTCACGACGGCATGCTCGTCGTGCGGCGAATCAACCAGAATCCGCAGGCGTACGCCGCGGCCGCGACCGCCATCGCACTGCGACCCGCCGGCGTCGCGGCCATCAGCCCCAGGACGCCGGGGCTGAGAACGTCGAGCAGCACGACGCTGCCGACCCCGAGAACCGCGACCAGTGAGCTCGTGGCCAGCGCCCCGGAGAGGATGGTGCGCACCTCGCGGCGCAGGTCGCTCCGGCGTTCCAGCGCGGCAGCCATGTGGCGCAGCGCCGTGACGAGGTCCCCGCCGCCCCGCTGCTGCAGCGCGAGCGTCGTCACGAGGATGGTGACCTCGCGCGACGGCATGCGTCGCCGAAGACGGAGAAGGGCGTCGGCGAGCGGTCGGCCGATTTCCATCTCGCCCACCACTCGCCGGAGTTCCGCGCCGGCCGGGTCCCCGAGCTCCTTCGCGGCCAGCGCGATCCCCGCGGACAGCGCGAGCCCCGCCGACGAGGCGCCCGCCAGCAGGCGGGCGAGCTGGGGCAGCTGCGCCGCGAAGGCTTCCCGCCGCCGATCCGCCCGCCAGCCCAGCCACGCCCAACAGCCCCGCACCGCCCCCAACGCTGCCCCCAGCGCCAACCAGGGCGGCAGGGTGCCGGCGACGGCCACGTGCAGGGCGATTCCCGAAACCGCCGTGACGGCGAGGAAACGGGACGCCCCCACCTGCAGCCCAGCGGCGTCCAGACGGGCACGCACCCGCGCCGCCGCGGGGGTGCGGGCGATCCTGCCCGCCACCGCCGCCCCCGCGCTCGCCCGGCGGGGGCGCGCGACGAATCCGGCCCGCACGCGCCGGGACATCGCAGCGCGGTCGGCGCCTCCTCGCCCGAGCTGGGCCAGCCCCGCGAGCAGCGCGCCGCACGTCACCAGGACCAGGACGGCGATCCCCTCCGGCGCGCCCATCGTCAGGACGCCTGCCAGTGCGGCCCGCCGCGGGTGGCGGCGGTGCCAGCGGCTCCGGCCGCAGCAGCGGGAACGGCGCCGGCAGCGGCAGCCCCAGCGCCGGGAGCAGCCCCAGCGCCGGGAGCAGCCCCAGCGCCGGGAGCAGCCCCAGCGCCGGGAGCGGCGGCGAAGGGCGCCGGAACGGTCTGTCCCGCGAGTCGCAGGCGTTCCGCGAGCTGGCCGGGAAGCGCGTGGTGGCGGAACCGGCCGCGGACGATCCGGTCGGAGCCGAGCGGCTCGGAGGCGAACTCGCCGATGACGGTCAGCCGGAACGGCTCCCGCCGGCGTGAGGCGACGGCCGCGACCTCGGCCACGCGCCGGGACCCGTCCGCACCGCGGGCCAGGTGGACCACGACGTCGACCGCGGCGTTGACCTGTTCGCGCAACGCCTCGAAGGCGATGTCGAGCTCGGTCATCGACGCGAGCGTCTCCAACCGCAGGACGGCGTCCTCGGTGGAGTTCGCGTGCACGGTCACCAACGAGCCCTGGTGGCCGGTGCCCATCGCCTGCAGCATGTCGAGGGCCTCGCGGCCGCGGACCTCGCCGACGATGATCCGGTCGGGACGCATGCGCAGGCTGTTGCGGACGAGGTCGCGGATGTCGACGGCGCCCCGGCCCTCCACGTTGGGCGGTCTCGCCTCGAGCGACACGACATGGGGCTGCTGCAGGGACAGCTCGGCGGCGTCCTCGATGGTGATGATGCGCTCGTCGGCCGGGAGAAGTCCCGAGAGCGCGTTCAGGAAGGTCGTCTTGCCCGTGCCGGTGCCGCCGGAGACCACGATGTTGCACCTGGCGCGCACGATGCCGGCGAGCAGGTCCGCGAGCGGCTGGTCGAGGCTGCCCCGGTCGACGAGTTGGGGGAGCGTGTAGGGCGTCGGGAACCGCCGGATGGTCAACGCCGGGCCGTTGAGGGCGAGTGGCGGGAGGATGACGTTGACCCGCTCGCCCCCGGGCAGGCGGGCGTCGACCATGGGGCTGGACTCGTCGACCCGCCGGTTCACGCGCGACACGATCCGGTCGATGGTCGTGGCGAGCTGCTCGGCGTCGGTGAAGCCCGCCTCGAGCCGCTCGAGGCGCCCCTCGCGCTCCACCCAGAGCTCGTCGGGCCCGTTGACCATGATCTCGGTGACGGTGTCGTCGGCGAGCAGGGGCTCGAGCGGACCGAGCCCGAGCGCCTCGTCGACGACCCGTCGCACCGCCGCGGCGCGTTCCTGGGAGGACAGCAGCGGCCCGTCGCGGCTGAGCAGCTGGCCGGCGACCCGCTCCAGGCGCGCCCGCCGCTGCGGTCCTGACAGCTGTGCGACCTGGTCGAGCTCCAGCGAGTCGAGGAGCCGGCGTCGGAGTGCGGCGAGGTCGGGGGCGGGCGGCCCGACGTCCTGGGCCGGGGGGCGATCCTCGCCACCGGTGGCTCGGGTGCCCGGCAAGCCGCGGAGGAGGCTCATGCGGTTCTCCTCACTGCGCCGGAAAGGTCGCGGACCGCTCGAGCACGAGCGCGTCGGACCGGACGCCCGGCGCGACGACGGGCACGGGGACCCGGACCGTCACCCGCCCCCCGCTGACCACGGCGGTCGCGCCGGAGCGCAGCCACGGCGACAGCGACGACACCGCCGTGTCGCCGACCTGGACGGCTGTCGCGCCCCGTGCCTGGACAAGACCGGCGTTGCGGGCAGCGTGCTCCGCCGCTGCCGCGGCGGCGGCGGTCAGGAGGAGCTGCCACACCAGCAGACCGGCGAGCAGCAGCCACGGCAGGCCGCCGAGGGCCTCCACCGCGGCGGTCCCCCGGTCGGCGGCGAGGCGCCGTGCGGTCGCGGTCACCACGGCACCGGCGCGACGGGGCGCGCGCGTTCGAGCACGGCGCCGGCCTCGGCGGTCATCGCGAGCGGCGTGGACAACAGCCCCGGCACGAGCAGCGGGACCTCCAGGCGCACCACCACCCGCGGCGGGTCCGTCCCCGGGCCTTCGGGGCCGGCGCGTTCGAGCTGCAACGCACGTTGCCATGCCGTCGGCAAGCCGGCGGCGGCGACGTCCCGCAGGCGGGCATCGGTCGTTTCGTCGCCGGAGACGGCGAGCTCGTGGGCGGCCTCCCGGGCGGCATGACCCGCCAGGACGGACGTGAAGCCGACGAGCACGAGCTGCCAGACGAGCAGCGCGAGCAGTCCCAGAAGCGGCGCGAGGCCGACGAGCTCTGTGGCGACCTGACCTCCCTGCCCCCGCAGGGCCAGCCTCAGCGGGGACCGCCGCCGGGCATGGCCGTTGCGGTGCCCGGCGGCGGGCGGCAGGAGCTCATCGGCGAGCCTGCCGATCGCCGTGCGGACCGCGCCGGCGGGGTCAACGCGCTCCGCCGCGCCGCTGTTCACGGCGCGCTCGAGCTCCGCGAATCGCGCGGGGACGGACGCCCGGCAGACCATCGCGTCAAGGGTCCTCGCCACGAGCTCCGGCTGCACCTCCGCGCGGCGTGCCGCCCGGTTGACGACGACCCGGAAACCCTCCGGGCGGACATCGAGCCTTCGGCACCGGTCGAGCACCCGGTTGGCCGCCCGCAGCGCCAGCACGTCCGGCAGCGTGACGAGCAGGACGAGGTCGGCCGTCTCGGTCCCGACCGCGCCGGTGGCCGTCACGACGGTGCCGACGTCGGCGACGACGACGTCGAACCGGGAACGCAGCGCCGCGAGGATGCTGCGGACCGGCAGCGCCGGCGTGCTGCCCCCGGCATCTCCCCCGGTCGGCGCGAGCAGGACGCGCAGGCCGTCCGGCGCCGCGGCCAGGCTGTCCTCGAGCTGCGGGGGCGTCAGGTCGTCGGCCACCTCCACGAGGTCGGCGAGGCTGCGGCGGTGCCGCAGGTCGAGCAGCCCGGCGACGTCGCCGGCCGCGACATCGAGATCGACGAGGCACACGCGACCGGGTGAGCGTCGCGCGGCCTCCAACGCCAGGTGGACCGCGATGGTCGTGGCGCCGACGCCGCCCTTGGCGCCGGCCACCGCGATCAGGGTGCCGCCGGCGGCCGCCCCCCGCCCGGACCCGGCGGGGGCTGCGGCGCGCAGGGCGCGCGACCAGCCGCCCGCGGTCGCGGCGCTGTGCTGCAGATCCTCCAGCCCCAACGGCAGCGTCGCGATGCCGCGGACACCCGCCTGCAGCGCCGCCCGCAGCATGTCCGGCGAAGGATCCCGGCCGAGCAGGACGATCCCGAGCTCCGGCAGACGGGCTGTCAGCTGACGGGCGAGGTCGAGGACCGGGAGGGGGCCCAGATCCTCGTGGAGGACGGCGACGTCGACGGCGCGCCGGGCGAGCGCCGGCAGCACGTCGGCGGTGGTGTCCACCACGCCGACGATCTCGAGCTGGCCGCTCTCGGCGGCGAGCGCGCGTGCCTGGGCGACGACCGCGGGGGCAGGGCTGGCGAGCAGCATCCGGTAGCTCACGTCCCCTCCGCGACCGTTCCTGATCCCGGACCGTAGCTGCGGCTCGCCGACGGGACCGGGGCGGTGTCGTCGGGCGCCCGCAACGCGAGCCGGACCTTCGTCGCGAAGCTCTCGACGTAGGCGACGCGCAAGCTCTCCTCGACGCTCACCGCGAACGTGACGGGGACCAGCTCTCCGCCGGCCATCGCAGCCGCGGGGGCCTCGCCTGCCTCGGCCGCACCCACCGCGAGCACCCGTGCGCGGTCGACGACGACCCTCGCCTGGGGGGCCTGCTCGGGCGAGCCGGCGAAGGTGGCGAAGACGTCGACCACCATGCCCGGGGCCACGCTGGACGCCACGCCGGTGCCGGCGTCCACCAGGACCGTGATCTCGCGCTGACCCGCCCGCAGCGCCGGCGGCGGCACGAGCATGCCCGCCTGGAGCAGCGTCCCGGCGGGCAGCGCGGCCGCGGCCACCAGACCGTTGACCTCGGTCGCACGGCGCAGGGCCGCGGGCGGTGCCCACCGTTGCGGGACGGTCACCGTCTCGACCGCGGTGGGCGGGACCGGCTGGTGCGCCGGCGCGGGGACGCTCAGGCGCAGTACCTGCACGGAAGGGCCGACCTGGTCCTCGACGTCGGCCACGAACCGCACGACCCAGACGAGCACGCCCGCCGCGCCGACGGCGGCGAGCGCGATCAGGAGAGCGCCCCGGCGCTGGCGCGGGTTCATCCGCCCGCTCCGGGAGGCCGGGCGCGCCGGGTCGTGCACCGTCCTGCCATGGTCAACCCCCCATCCGAGGGGCCGCGCGGCGGGCCGCACGGCCGTGTCGGGATCGACGGTAACCCGGACGGCGGCGGCGTCGGGCCGTCTGTCCACAGGGCGGGGCAGCCTCATCCACCCGGGGCGCGGCTAGCCTGCGGCTAGCCTTGGCGCATGGTGGACGCCTTGTTCCTTCCCGACGGCGGGTCGTACGTCCCCACGGAGCTGACCCGCGGACCGTGGGCGGCGGACGCCCAGCACGGGGGCCCTCCGGCGGCGCTGCTCGGGACGGTCATGGAGCAGCGGCACCAGCGCGGTGACGGGCAGATCGTCCGCGTCACCGTCGAGATCCTCCGTCCGGTCCCGATGACGCCGCTGAGGGTGGCGACGGAGGTCATCCGTCCGGGTCGGAACGTGGAGCTGCTGGGCGCGTCGCTGCACGCCGGCGAGGTCGAGGTCATGCGGGCGACGGCGTGGCGGATCCGCACCACCGCCCCGCCGGCGGCCGCCGACCGGCCGCCGGAGCGCGCGTTGCCGCCGGGCCCCGACGCGGGCCGGCTGCGACCGTTCTTCCCGACCGGGCACGACGTCGGCTACCACACGGCCATGGACGCCCGGTTCGTCACCGGCGGGTTCACCGAGCCGGGTCCGGCCACGGTCTGGATGCGCCTCCGCCATCCCGTCGTCGCCGGCGAGGAGCCCACGCCCCTCGCCCGGGTTCTGGTCGCGGCGGACTCCGGCAACGGGGTGAGCGGGGTCCTCGACTACCGCCGCTGGGTCTTCATCAACCCGGACCTCACCGTGTACCTGCACCGGATGCCCCGCGGCGAGTGGGTCTGCCTCGACGCCCGCACGACCGTCGAGCCGCACGGTGTCGGCCTGGCAGAGTCCGTGCTGTCCGACGTCGAGGGCCTCATCGGCCGCGGGCTGCAGAGCCTGTACGTCGCCGAGCGCCCCGGCTGACCGCTCCACTGACCGCGGCCGGGCGCGAGCCCACGGAACCTCGGGCCCGCGGCTTCCCGCCGGCGTGATCCGTCTCCAGCCGGGACCGCCGCCGGCCGGCTCACCCGCCCCCCGCCCTCCTCGGCCGCACCCGGCCGGGCGAGCCGTCCGCGCCGATCATGCGCCGAACGACCTCGCGTGAGCTGACCTCGACGGCGCCCGCCGCCACCGCCGCCGCGCGACCCCCTGGCGTGAGGTCGTAGTGGTCACCCTGGAACCACGCGCGCCGCAGCCCGATGACGCCGGCCAGCTCGTGCAGCTCGTCCAGCCCGGAGTCGCTCACCATGTGGCACCACAGCGCCGACGGCAACCGTGCGCGGGGATACGGTCGGAGGGGGTCGACGAGCACGGTCACGGCTGGTCAGGCCAGGCGGGGGTGGGTGGTGAGCACCGCCCGGACCGTGGGCGGCCGCTGCCCCCGGTCATCCTGACTGCCGGCCGCGGACGTCGAGCGGGCAACGGCGCCGTGGGAACTCCGGCGGACGCGGGATCGTGGCGGTGATCGTGGGCTCCTCGGGATTCAGCGGCCGTGCCGCCGATCTTTGCTCAGACCAGCATTCGAAGGGTAGGCGCCGGTGCTTGCGCCTTCCCTTCAACGGTTGCGACGAGCCGAGGGTTGAACCGGGACGCTGGCCAGCGATTGCGGTGTATCGTCTCGCCCATGAGCACTGTGACGATGGTCCGTGTCCGTGTCCGGGGCACGGCGGCCCACGCCGCGGGACCTGCGGCGCCGGACCCACGGCCAGAACTTCCTCGTCGACCAGCGGGTCGTCCGGCGGTTCCTCTCACGCGCTGACCTCCGACCCGACGACCTCGTCGTCGACCTCGGCGCCGGAACCGGAGCGCTGACGCTTCCGCTCGCGGCCGCCGGCGCCCGCGTCGTCGCCGTCGAGCGGGACCCCAGGTGGGCGCAGAGCCTCCGCCGGAGTGTGACCGCGGCCGGGCTCGCCGGTCGCGTCGAGGTCGTCGAGGCCGACCTGCGGCGCGTGCGGCTCCCGCCCTCGCCCTACCGGGTGGTGTCCAGCCCCCCGTTCTCGCTCACGACGGCGGTGCTCTCCCGACTGCTCGACGACCCAGAGCAGGGACCCTGGCGGGCCGACCTGCTGCTGCAGCGCGCGGTCGCCGTCAAGCGCGCCGCCGAGCCGCCGACCTCCCTGCGTTCAGCGGCCTGGGCGCCGTGGTGGAGGTTCGAGCTCGGCGAGCGTGTCGGCCGTCAGGCCTTCCGGCCGGTCCCGGGCATCGACACCGCCTGGCTGGGAATCGACAAGCGCGACCCGCCGGTGCTCCCGACGTGGCTCGCTCTCGGCCTGGCGGCGGCGCTGCGTCCGGTGTGGGCGCCCCCAAACCTTTGAAGGGCAGGCGCCGGTGGTTGCGCCGACCCTTCAACGGCTGCGCCGACGCTCCCGACCCGGTGGTCCCCACCCTTGACGTCCCCGGCTCGGATGTGCAGTCTCGGCACGACCCGCGTGCGAGGACCAGGCGAAAGGGCGGACGTGCAGATCCCTGCCGAGTTCAGCTACGAGCGGGCCACCAGCATCGACCACGCGCTCGAACTGCTGAAGAGCCACGGCCCCGAGACGCTGCTCCTGGCGGGCGGTCACAGCCTCCTGCCGATGATGAAGCTGCGCCTCGCCCGGCCCGAGTGCCTGATCGACATCAACGACCTGCACGAGCTCGACTTCATCTCCTCCGACGGCGACCGGCTGCGGATCGGTGCCCTCACCCGCCACCGCGCGCTCGCCGAGTCGGAGGAGGTCGCCCGGCACTTCCCGATCATCACCGACGCGGAACGGGTCATCGCCGACCCGGTCGTGCGCAACCGCGGCACCATCGGCGGCTCGCTGTGCCAGGCGGACCCTGCCGAGGACCTGTCGACCGTGTGCGGCACCCTGCGCGCCGAGGTCGTCATCCGCGGCCCGGACGGCGAGCGCACGATTCCTATGGTCGAGCTGCACCGCGGCCCCTACGAGACGACCGTCGCGCACGGCGAGATCCTCACCGAGATCCGCCTCCCGATCCGTCCCGGCGCCGGCAGCGCCTACGAGAAGGTCGAGCGACGGGTCGGCGACTGGGCCATCGCCGCCGCCGGCGCCGCCGTCTGGCTGGACGACGGCCGCATCGCCGACGCCGGCGTCGGCCTGACGGCCGTCGGGCTCGACCGCGGAACCGCAACCCGCGCCGAGGAGGCCCTGCGCGGCCGTGCTCCCGGCGACGACGTGTTCGCCGAGGCGGCCAGGCTGGCGGCCGAGGACTGCGATCCCGTCAGCGACCAGCGGGGCCCGGCCGACTACAAGCGCCACCTCGCCGGCGAGCTGGTGACCCGTGCCCTGCGCCGCGCCACCGCCCGCGCCCTCGGACAGGAGTCGACGACATGAAGGTCGCCACATGAAGGTCGCCATGACGGTCAACGGCCAGGAGGCCACAGCCGACGTCGAGCCGCGGACGCTCCTCGTGCACTTCCTGCGCGAGACCCTCGGTCTGACCGGCACGCACTGGGGCTGCGACACCAGCAACTGCGGGGTGTGCGTCGTCCTCATGGACGGCGAGCCGGTCAAGTCCTGCACGGTGCTCGCCGCCATGGCCTCCGGGCACGACGTCACCACCGTCGAGGGCATGGAGCGCGACGGCCAGCTCGACCCGGTGCAGCAGGGGTTCATGGAGTGCCACGGCCTGCAGTGCGGGTTCTGCACCTCGGGGATGATGCTGACCGCCCGCGCGCTGCTCGACCGCAACCCCGATCCCACCGACGACGAGATCCGCGAGGCCATCTCCGGTCAGATCTGCCGCTGCACGGGCTACGCGACGATCGTCCGGTCCGTCCGGTGGGCGGCCGCCCACCCCGCACAGCAGGAGGCCGCTGCCACGTGACCACCACCTCCGACCCCCCGGTCGAAGAACGCCCGATCGGCTTCGGCCGGCTGAAGCGCAAGGAGGACCCGCGCTTCATCCGCGGCAAGGGCCGCTACATCGACGACATCACGCTGCCCGGGATGCTGCACGGCGCGATCCTGCGCAGCCCCGTCGCGCACGCGCGCATCGTGTCGATCGACACGACCGAGGCGGCCGCGCACCCGGGGGTGCGCGCGGTCATCACCGGCAAGGACCTCGAGCCGCTCAACCTCGCGTGGGCGCCGACCCTGTCCGCCGACGTGCAGGCGGTGCTCGCCACCGACAAGGTGCGCTTCCAGGGCCAGGAGGTCGCCTTCGTCGTCGCCGACGACCGCTACGCGGCCCGTGACGCGCTCGAGCTCATCGACGTCGAGTACGACGTCCTCCCCCCGGTCGTCGATGCACGCAGAGCCCTCGAGCCCGACGCGCCGGTCATCCGCGACGACCTCGAGGGCAGGACCGACAACCACATCTTCGACTGGGAGGCGGGCGACCGCGCCGCCACCGACGAGGTGTTCGCCCGCGCCGACGTCGTCGTCAGCCAGGACATGGTCTACCCGCGCGTCCATCCCGCCCCGATGGAGACCTGCGGGGCGGTCGCGGACTACGACGCCGTCGACGGCAAGCTGACGCTGTACGAGACCACCCAGGCACCCCACGCCCACCGCACGCTCTACGCACTCGTCGCCGGGATCCCCGAGCACAAGATCCGGGTCGTCGCCCCCGACATCGGCGGCGGGTTCGGCAACAAGGTCGGGATCTACCCGGGCTACGTCTGCGCCGTCGTGGGCTCGATCGTCACGGGCCGGCCGGTGAAGTGGGTCGAGGACCGCTCCGAGAACCTCATGAGCACCTCGTTCGCGCGCGACTACCTCATGCACGGGGAGATCGCCGCCACCCGCGACGGGCGGATCCTGGCCGTGCGCACCAACGTCCTCGCCGACCACGGCGCCTTCAACGCCACCGCCCAGCCGACGAAGTACCCCGCCGGGTTCTTCCACATCTTCACCGGCAGCTACGACCTGGAGGCCGCGCACTGCACGGTCACCGGCGTGTACACGAACAAGGCCCCCGGCGGCGTGGCCTACGCCTGCTCGTTCCGCGTCACCGAGGCCGTGTACCTGGTCGAGCGGATGGTCGACGTCCTCGCCGCCGAGCTCGAAATGGACCCCGCCGAGCTGCGGCTGCGCAACTTCATCCGCCCCGAGCAGTTCCCGTACGCGAACGCCACCGGCTGGGAGTACGACTCCGGCGAGTACGAGACCGCGATGCGCAAGGCGCTCGACATGGCCGGCTACGACGAGCTCCGCCACGAGCAGGCGCAGGCGCGGGAGCGCGGCGAGCTCATGGGCATCGGCATCGCGTTCTTCACCGAGACCGTCGGCGCCGGCCCGCGCAAGCACATGGACATCGTCGGGCTCGGCATGGGCGACGGCGCCGAGCTGCGGGTGCACCCGACCGGCAAGGCCGTCGTGCGCCTGTCCGTGCAGACCCAGGGCCAGGGTCACGAGACGACCTTCGCCCAGATCGTCGCCGAGGAGCTCGGAATCCCGCCGGAGGACATCGAGGTCGTCCACGGCGACACCGACCAGACGCCGTTCGGCCTCGGCACCTACGGCAGCCGGTCGACGCCGGTCAGCGGCGCCGCGGTGTCGCTGGTGTCGCGCAAGGTCCGCGAGAAGGCCAAGCTCATCGCCGGCGCCATGCTCGAGGCGCGCCCGGAGGACCTCGAATGGGAGAAGGGCCGCTGGTTCGTCAAAGGCGACCCGGAGCAGAGCAAGACCGTGGCGGAGATCGCCATGGCGGCGCACGGCACGGTCGCGCTGCCCGAGGGCGTCGAGGGCTCGCTCGAGGCGCAGATCACCTACGACCCGCCGAACCTCACGTTCCCCTTCGGGGCGTACATCTGCGTCGTCGACATCGATCCCGGCACCGGCGTGGTGAAGGTCCGGCGCTTCATCGCCGTCGACGACTGCGGGACGCGCATCAACCCGATGATCATCGAGGGCCAGATCCACGGCGGTCTCGCGGACGGCGTCGGGATGGCGCTGATGGAGATGATCGCCTTCGACGAGGAGGGCAACTGCCTCGGCGGGTCGTTCATGGACTACCTGATCCCCACGGCGATGGAGGTCCCGGACTGGGAGACCGGCCACACCGTGACCCCGTCGCCGCACCACCCGATCGGGGCGAAGGGGGTCGGCGAGTCCGCGACCGTCGGATCGCCGCCGGCGATCGTCAACGCGGTCGTCGACGCGCTGCAGCCGTTCGGCCTGCGCCACGTCGACATGCCCTGCACACCCGCGCGGGTCTGGGCGGCGATGCAGGGCCGGCCGGAGCCACCCGTGTGACGACCACCGACACCCTGGCGGAGCGCGCGGCCGCGCTCACCCGCGACCGCCTCCCGTTCGTGCGGGCGACCGTCGTGCGGGCACAGCACCCCACCAGCGTCCACGCCGGCGACACCGCGCTGGTCCTGCCCGACGGACGTATCGAGGGGTTCGTCGGCGGCGCGTGCTCGGAGTCGTCGGTGCGGACCCACGGCCTGCAGGTGCTCGAGACCGGCGAACCGCTGCTGCTGCGGATCGTGCCGGACGCCGAGAGCACCTCCGTCGAGCCGGGCGCGATCACCGTCGCCAACCCCTGCCTGTCCGGCGGGGCGCTGGAGATCTTCCTGGAGCCGCGCCGGCCTCCGCCGCGCATCGTCGTGGTCGGCGACACCCCCGTCGGGCGGGCCCTCGCCACGCTGGCCCCGCCGCTCGGATTCGACGTCGCCGTCAGCGCGGACGACGGGGTGGCCCCCCCGGACACCGACGACGCCGCCCTGGTGGTCGCCTCGCACGGCCGCGGCGAGGAGGCCGCGCTCACCGCGGCGCTGCAGGCCGGCATCCCCTACGTCGGCCTCGTCGCCAGCCGGACCCGCGGAACGGCGGTGCTCGACGCCCTCGACGTCTCCCCCGCGGACCTGGCGCGCGTGCACTCCCCCGCCGGCCTGCCGCTCGGGGCCCGCACCGCCCCCGAGATCGCGCTGTCGATCCTGAGCGAGATCGTCGCCGAGCGCGCTCGCCGACGGCCGGACGTCCCCGCACCCCCGGCCACCGCGGTCGACCCGGTCTGCGGCATGACCGTCGCCGCGGTCGACGCCTCCCCCCACCTCGACGTCGACGGCGAGCGGATCTGGTTCTGCGGCGAGGGCTGCCGCCGAGCCCACCGCGCCGCATGAGCCTCGCCTCGAGGTCGGGCGCGCCGCCGGCGGTGGAGGCGCTCGTGCCCGACGTCGGCACGCTCGCGGACGCCCTCGAAGGCGTGGACTACCTGGTCGACGAGGGGCTGGCGACCGCGCTGTTCCTGGCGGTGCGCCTGCCTCAGCCGGTGCTGCTCGAGGGCGAGGCGGGGGTGGGGAAGACCGAGGCCGCCAAGGCGCTCGCCGGCGTCCTCGACACGCCGCTCATCCGCCTGCAGTGCTACGAGGGCATCGACGTGGCGGAGGCGCTGTACGAGTGGAACTACCCCCGCCAGCTGCTCGGCATCCGTCTGGCCGAGGCGCAGGACCGCAACCTCGACGAGCGTGAGCTGTTCGGCGAGGCGTACCTGGTCCGCCGGCCGCTGCTCCAGGCGGTCGAGCACCCCGGTCCACGCCCCGCGGTCCTGCTCGTCGACGAGCTCGACCGCGCGGACGACGAGTTCGAGGCGTTCCTGCTCGAGCTGCTCGCCGAGAGCGCCGTCACCGTCCCCGAGGTCGGCACCATCCGGGCGTCACACCCGCCCGTGGTGGTCCTGACGTCCAACCGGACCCGGGACCTGGCCGACGCCCTGAAGCGCCGCTGCCTCTACCACTGGATCGACTACCCCGACCCCGGACGGGCCACCGAGATCGTGCGCCGCCGCGTGCCGGGCAGCGCCCGGCCGCTCGCGCTCGACGTGGCGGGCGCCGTCACGCGGCTGCGGTCGCTTGAGGTCCAGAAGCCGCCGGGGATGGCCGAGACGATCGACTGGGTGGCCGCGCTCACGCTGCTGGGCGTCGAGCGGCTCGACGCCGGCGCGGCCGAGCGCACCCTGGGATCCGTGCTGAAGTACCGCGAGGACGCCGAGCTCGCCCTCGCCCGCGGCACCGCCTGGCTGGTGGGGGCGGACCGTGCCTGACGCGCGAATCGCCGGAGCCCGCGGAGGCGATTCTCATGATCTCGGTGGCGGCGGTCGCGCCGGCGACCGCCATGGGAATGGTGAGGCGGGAGGCCGTGCCGGGCCCGGAACGCTCTTCGTCGAGCCCGCGGCGCTCGCGGTGCGCTTCGGCGACGCCCTGCGCAGCGCCGGGATGCCGGTGACCCCGCAGCGGGCCGGGGTGCTCGCGCGGGCGCTGGCGCTGGCGCCGCCCGCCGACCGCGACCGGCTGTACTGGACCGCCCGGGTGAGCCTGGTCGCCGACGTGCGACAGCTCGAGACCTTCGACCGGGTGTTCGCGGCGGTCTTCGGGTCCGGGGCCGCCCCCCCTTCCGATCCCGCCGATCGCCGCGGCGACCCCAACGCTCCCCCGGCGGCGCGCGCGCGGCCGCCGCAGCCCCGCGCCACACCAGCCCCGGAGTCCGGCCGGGCGCCGCCGCGCTCGACGCCCTCTGCGGGCGCCCGGCAGGACCCGGCGGACGGCGGCCCCGAACTACAGGCCCTGCTCGCGCTCGCCAGCCCCGAAGAGCGTCTGTCCTCCACCGCCTTTGCGGACCTTGACCCCGACGAGCTGGCGGACGTGCGCCGCCTGGCCCGCCGGCTGGCGCTGGCGACCCCGCCACGCCGGTCCCGCCGGCGGCGCCCCGACCGCCGGGGCGACCGGCTCGACCTGCGGCGGACCCTGCGGCGCAGCGTGCGCAGCGCCGGCGACCCCGTCCGTCTCGCGTCCCGGAGCAGGCGGCTGCGACCCCGCCGGCTGGTGCTGCTGTGCGACATCTCGGGGTCGATGGAGCCCTACGCCCGAGTGTTTCTCCAGCTGCTCCAGGGCGCGGTCGCCGGGGGGCGAGCGGAGGCGTTCGTGTTCGCCACCCGGCTCACCCGGGTCACGGCTGCGCTCGCCGGCTCCGACGTCGAGGCGGCCCTGGCCCGCGCGGGCGCACTGGCGCCCGACTGGTCCGGCGGCACCAGGCTGGCGGCCGCGCTCGGTGCCTTCGTCGACGACCACGGACGGCGCGGGATGGCGCGCGGGGCGGTCGTCGTGATCCTGTCGGACGGGTGGGAACGGGACGAGCCGGAGCACGTCGGCGTGCAGATGGCGCGGCTCGGGCGGCTGGCGCACCGCATCGTCTGGGTGAACCCGCGCCGGGCGGCTCCCGGCTTCGCTCCGCTCGCGGGCGGCATGTCCGCCGCGCTGCCCCACTGCGACGCGTTCGTGAGCGGCCACAGCCTCGAGGCCCTCGACGCGGTCGTCGCCGCCGTCGCCGAGCCCCGGCGGACCAGGAGGAACGCCATATGAAGATCGACACCACGTTCACGGTCCACGCACCGATCGACGACGTGTGGGCGGCGCTCTTCGACGTCGACCGCGTCACCGCATGCGTCCCCGGCGCGCAGGTCCTGGCCCAGATCGGCGAGGACGCCTACCGGGTCGGCATGAAGGTGCGGGTCGGGCCCGTCTCCATGCAGTACCGCGGCCAGGTCGAGGTGGTCGAGCGCGACGAGGAGCAGCGGCGGGCCGTCATGCGCGGCAAGGGCAAGGAGACGCGCGGGCAGGGCACCGCCGACGCCACCGTGGAGCTGCGGCTGACCGGCGACGACGTCCAGACCCAAGGCACGGTCCACACCGACCTGAAGCTGTCGGGCCGGGCCGCGGCCATGGGCCAGGGCATCATCGGCGACGTCGCCCAGCAGATCGTCGAGCAGTTCTCCGCCAACCTGCAGCAGATGCTCGTTTCGACAGCGGATTCGACCCCGGAGGAGACCATGGCCGGCACACCAGAGGATGAGTCCCGCAGCGGCGACACGGTCGCCGAGGCGACCGACACGGCGGCGGCCGGCAGCAGGCACGGCGGGGTCATCGAACCGCCGGAGCAGGCTGCGCCGGGGGAGTCGCCCGTGGAGCAGACGCGCGGCGACGAGGACATGACCGAGGGCCAGATCGTCGGCACCCCGGGCAGCGGGACGGGCCCGGACCCGGCCAGCGTGTCCGTCCCGCCGCGGGAGGCGGCGGTCAGCGGCGGCGCCCAGTCCGAGCCGGGCGCTCGCGCCAGCGACCGGGTCGCGGCCGGCAGCGGCCTGCCGGGGCAGGGGATCTCGCACCCGGCGGCGCGCGGGCCGTCCGGCCGACCGCCGTGGCAGCCGTCGCCGGCCGCCGCTGACACCGACGACGACGGCGGCCTGGACGTCCTGCCGCTCGCCGGTCGCATCCTCGCCGAGCGGCTCCGGGACCCGCGCGCCCTGCTCGGTCTGCTCGCCGTCGTGGCGCTGGTGGCCTACCGGCTCGGCCGCCGAGGCTCCCGCCGCGCGCCCACCGGCCTCGACGTGGACGCCCTCGAACGCCTCGAGAAGTTCTTCGCCTCGCTCCGCGATCGCTGACGCCGCTGCGCGGGCCGCCGTGCTACTGAGCGCGCGGTGGTGCCCATCACCACTCTGTCAGACCGCCGGACACCACCCAACCCACATGTCACCAGCATCCGCTTCGGACGCGCCTGGGCGATTCACGAGGAGTCCTCGTAGCGCACGCGGACGTCGCCCACGCCGCGAACCGAAGGCCACCGGCCCCCGAGGCGGCGGGTGGGATCGGGCTTCAATGGCCGAACGGTTGGCGTCGGCAGGCGTTCGGCCACCGGGAACGCTGCTGGGCGTCAGCCGCCTTGCCTTCCCCGAACTGATGGTGGAACTCGAGGCGACGGCCGTCGACCAACGGGCCCTTCGCCCCGGCCCGACGAGTTGTAGGTGGCATGTTCACCATTGGCGGGGGCTGGTAGGACGCGAACTGAACCGTTCAGACGACCGAAAACCCCGCAACCACACCCGGTCCCATCACTGGCGACAAGGTGGTCCCATGCTCGTGGCGAAACCCCCCCTACAAGTGGTCCCATGCTCCTGGCTGGCGACACCTCTTGGACCACCCGAGCGATCTGGCGATGTCTGCCGCCCAGTTCTCGCTCGCGGGCCGAATTGCTCGAGTGCGTCGATGCTGTGCGGTTGCTGACGTCGTCGCACCGGGACCGTCGGGAAACTCGACTCGTCAACTCGCCGGGACGCCATTCG
>Ga0136630_1000067_pt1 | contig 29156 bp, 23 predicted proteins | sample AntDrymUQ5682106_2_FD_105496 | JGI IMG/M metagenome (GOLD analysis project Ga0136630, IMG submission 105496) | Polar desert sand microbial communities from Dry Valleys, Antarctica - metaG UQ568 (21.06) | ecosystem: Environmental > Terrestrial > Soil > Desert | place: Antarctica: Dry Valley...
GGAAGATCGCTCTTCATGATCTCGGCGATGTTGGCGTTCTTCGTGTAGGCGATGAGCACGGCGAACTCAGGAGCGCACAGGCCATTGCCGGCCGACTGCCGCTCGGCGATCTGCTTGTCGGTCGGCAAGAACTCGAGCGATCGATCGAGCCAGCCCTCACTCTCGAGTACTTCGATGTACCGAGCGTGAACGTTGACCATCGGCAGCGACTGCTGGCGAGCGATCATCAGCGCCAGCGTCTGGGATCGATTGTCGTCGAGCACCAGCGAGGCCACCTCGTCGGTCATCTCGTCGAGCAGCCCGTTGCGCTGCTTCAACGTCATCTCGCCGTCGGCGACGAGCCTGTCGAGGAGGATCTTCAGGTTGACCTCGTGGTCCGAGCAGTCGACGCCGGCCGAGTTGTCGATGGCATCGGTGTAGATCAAGCCGCCGTGCAGGTCGTACTCCACGCGACCGAGCTGGGTGAACCCGAGATTGCCGCCCTCGCCAACCATCCTCGCCCGCAGCTCGGCGCCGTTGACGCGCAGCGAGTCGTTCGCTCGGTCGCCGACATCACCGTTCGATTCGATCGTCGCCTTGACGTACGTACCGACGCCACCGTTCCACAACAGATCGACAGGCGCTCGCAGGATGGCGGAGATCACCTCGTTGGGAGTCAGTGATCCCTCTGGCGCGCCGAGCGCCCTGCGGGCGTTCTCGGGAAGCTCGATCGCCTTCAGCTCGCGGCCGTACACGCCGCCGCCCTCTGAGATCAGCCGGGCGTCGTAGTCGGCCCACGACGAGCGGGGCAGCTCGAACAGGCGCCGTCGCTCGGCGTGGGCGTCGGACGGCACGGGATCGGGGTCGATGAACACATGCCGGTGGTCGAAAGCTGCGACGAGGCGAATGTGGGGTGAGATCAGCATCCCGTTGCCGAACACGTCGCCCGACATGTCTCCGATACCAACGACGGTCAGCGGATCCCGGTCGGCGTCCTTGCCGAGCACCGAAGCGTGGCGGCGAACACTCTCCCACGCGCCCCTGGCCGTGATGCCCATGGCCTTGTGGTCGTAGCCGTCGCTGCCACCGGAGGCGAAGGCGTCGCCGAGCCAGAACCCGTACTGCGCCGACACTTCGTTGGCGATGTCGCTGAACGTGGCCGTGCCCTTGTCGGCTGCAACGACGAGGTAGGGGTCGTCGCCGTCGTGCACGACGGTGTCGAGCGGGTGCACCACGTCGCCGTCGACGATGTTGTCGGTGAGATCGAGCAGGCAGCCGACGAACGCCCGGTAGCACGTCACGCCGACGTCGCGCAGCAGGTTGCGGTCCTCTGGCGGATTCTTGACGACGAAGCCACCCTTGGCCCCCACAGGCACGATGACGGCGTTTTTCGTCATCTGCGCCTTCATCAGGCCGAGTACCTCGGTGCGGAAATCCTCCCTCCGGTCACTCCAGCGCAGGCCACCGCGGGCGATGGGACCACCACGCAGGTGAACGCCCTCGACGTCGGGGCCACACACCCAGATCTCGTGGGCAGGGCGGGGCCGCGGCAACTCGGGGATCAGTTTCGGGTCGAACTTGAAGGCGATCGCCGGACGCCCCCGCCAGGCGTTCGTCCGAACGGTGGCGTCGAGCAGCGTCAGGAAAGCACGGCAGATGCGGTCCTCGTCGAGTCCCGGGATGGCGTCGAGCGCCGCGACCAGCTCGTCACGCACTGCGGCCGCCGACTGCCGGTCGGGTTCGGCGGGATCGAAGCGCAGCCGGAACAGCTCGACCAACCGCTGCGAGATGTCGATGTGCTTGAGCAGCGTCGACTCGATGTACGACTGGCTGAAGGCGAATCCGATCTGGCGCAGATACTTGGCGTACGCCCGCAGTACGGCCACCTGCCGGGTCGTGAGCCCGGCTCGCAGGATCAACCCGTTGAATGCGTCGGCCTCCACCTCGCCGCGCATCAGCGAGGCGAAGCCGTGGTGCAGCTCGGCGCGTTGAGGCTCGGTCAAGCCAACCCCAGGTGGGAGGCGCACGCCGATGTCATAGATGTGCACGCAGCCCGCCGGCGTGATCACATCGAAGGGGTGCTCGTCGAGAGCCACCAGACCCAGGTGGCTCAGCAACGGTAGGAGATCGGCAAGTGCGATCTCGAGGTCGCGCCGGAACACCCGGAACCGCCATACCTCTCCGGGAGCGTCGACGTCGTGCACGATGGCCGAGAGAAGATCTGGTTCGTCGCGGTTGAGCACGCTGGCGATGCGCTCGAGGTCACCGATGGCCGCTGACGGCGGCACCATCTGGCGGTAGTCGCCGGGTAGGTACTGACCGACATCGGAGTACAGCTCTGTGGCCAGAGCCTCCCCCCTCTCCACGGTGAGTTGGCGCACCAGCCGGTCACTCCACGACGTGGACATCTCATCGATGACTTCGCCGAGGTGGTCGAGGTCAGGCGGTGGCCGGCCCTCCGGCGCCCGCACACTCATCGAGATCCGCGCCAACGAGCTGGAGCCGATCATCGTCTCCAGCTCGCGGCGCTCACCTGCGTACGCCTCATCGACCACCCGGGCCACGCGCTCGGGCAGCTCGCCACTGAAGCGACTACGCGGCAGATAGACGAGCACGGTGTGCCACGGTCCGGCCGGTTCTGGCACGTCGACCACGCGCACGAGCTGGCGTTCTTGCAGACCGACGATGTCGATGACGATCTCGGCAAGCGTGTGCTCATCGAGCTCGAACACGAGGTCTCGGGGCAGCGTCTCGGTGACGTTACGCACGCGCCTGCCGAGATAAGAGCCCGGTTCGGCGCCGGTGAGCTCCAGCACGCTCTTCGCCCGCTCGCCGATGGTGGGGATGTCGTAGACGCTCAGGCGATAGGCGGTAGAGCCGAGCAACCCGATGAAGCGATGTTCGATGTTCTCGCCGGGTGGCCGGATCATCAGGCACAGGCGGCGTTCGGGCCGGTGCACAGTGGACTCGGCGTCGGTGCGGGCGATGAGCATCGGCTCGTCACCGGCGACGGCCGGCGGGTCGAGCACCGCCTCCTTGCGCAGCTGACCCAACGCCGAGCCGTCCCTGAGGGTGAGCACGCCGTCGGGCGACTGGTCGAAGTCGGCGGCGCCCAGCAGTACGAAGTGTCCAGACGCCAGCCAGCCGATGAGCGGATCGAGCGGCGCCAACCCTGCGAGGCGGTCGCGCATCGGGACGAAGTCGGCCACGACTCCTTGCACATCGGCAACGGCGGCAGAGATCTCCCGCTCCAGCAATCGAGCGGTCGCCTCATCGCAACGGTCGATCTCGATCTGCGTCCACGCCTCGACCTGGGAGTCGTCACCGGACCAAGCCACCACGCGGCCCTGCTCGTCTCGCACCACGTCGAGCATCGGGTGCACGAGTAGGTGGATCCCGAGGCCGTGGCGTTCGATCGTCATCCGCAGCGTGTCGACCATGAACGGCACGTCGTCGGCGACGGCGAGCAGCACCGAGTGCGTCGAGTGCCAGCCGTGGCGGTCTCGTTCGGGTGACACGACACTGACGATCGTCTCCGCCTGCTGACGAACCCGCCCCAAGGCCAGGTGGGCCACGGCGACGGCGTAGACGTCTTCGAGCTTGCGGTCGTCGACTTCGGACTCGGGGAGCTCGTTGTAGTACCGAGGCAGGAAGTCGGCAAGGAGTTGATCGTCGGCTCGCCGCACCCGCGCCATCGCTGTGAGTTGCTCGAGAGCGGCGGTCAGCTCCGCTTGTCCCTGCATGTGGTCCCCCAGCCCTCACCGGCGCCGTTGCCGGGCTCGGTCACCGATGGTAGTCGTCGCTCTCTAGCCTGTGCTCATGGCGACTCACGACCCTCACAGGGCCCATCGATCTGTCGCTGGTGGTCTTGCTCGGGCCGCCGTGTTCGGCGCCAACGACGGGTTGGTGTCCAACGTGTCGCTGATCGTCGGATTCGCCGGCGGCGGTGCCGACTCCAGTGTGGTGCGCCTGGCCGGTCTGGCAGGGGCCATCGCCGGGTCGATCAGCATGGCGGCCGGCGAGTGGGTCAGCGTTTCGGCGCAGAACGACCTGATCCAGCGCGAGTTGGCGGTGGAGCGTCGGGAGCTGATCCACAACCCGTCGTCGGAGACGTCCGAGCTGGCCGACATGTACGAGGCCCACGGCATGAGCCGGTCGCATGCCCTGACTGCCGCCGAACAGGTGATGCGCCAGCCGGAGTCGGCGCTGGCAGTGCACGCTCGCGAGGAGCTGGGGATCGATCCACACGACCTGCCGTCGCCGTGGCGGGCGGCGGCGCTGAGCTTCGTGTGCTTTCTCGTCGGCGCCCTGCTGCCCGTGATCCCTTGGCTGTTCGACGTCAGCGGCTCGGCACCCACGATCGCCTCACTCGTCATCGGCGGAGTGGCGGCTGGCGTCATCGGAGCGGCGATCGGGCGCCGGGCCGAACGCAACCTCGCCTGGTTCGTCGTGCGCCAGGTGCTGATCGTGATGGGGGCGTGTGCCGTGACCTACTCCATCGGTCGCATCGTCGGCATCAACGTGACGTAATGCTGGTCTCGCTCGCTGCGCTCCGGGAGCCCGCGCGTTGGTCTCACTCGCCGTTCGGGCGCGTTGTACTACATGCAGAGCAGTCGTGACATCGGGTCCCGTAGCAGTGAGGTGACCCATCTTCCGGCCTGGCGACGCCCTCGACTTGCCGTAGAGGTGCAACCGCACGTCGGGATCGACGAGTGCGGCGGCCCAGTCCGGTTCAGCGTTCGACCAGCGGTCGCCGAGCAGGTTGGCCATCGCTGCCGCCGGCGCCGTCATCAAGGTCGATCCGAGCGGCAACCCGCAAACAGTGCGGATCTGCTGGGCGAACTGGTCCGTCGCCGCTGCGTCGAGCGTCCAGTGGCCACTGTTGTGAGGGCGGGGCGCCAGCTCGTTCACCAGCACCTCGCCTTCGACGACGAACAGTTCCACGGCAAGTACACCCACATACTCGAGCGCCTCGGCAACGCGCGTGGCAAAGGCGACGGCATGGACGACCACCGCGTCGGACACCCGAGCCGGGACGACGCTGACATCGAGAATGCCGCCAACGTGGATGTTCTCGGTCACCGGATAGGCGACGACATCGCCGGAGCCGGAGCGGGCGAGCAGGACGCTGACCTCTCGTTCCAGGTCGAGGTGCTGCTCCAGCACGCACGACACCTGCCCCAGTTCTGCCCAGGCGTCCGCCAGCTCGCCGGGCGAGCACACGGTCAGCTGACCTTTGCCGTCGTAACCGCCGGCCGTCGTCTTCAGAATTGCCGGAAAGGGCACAGCGCCGTCGGCAGAAGGCAAGTCGGACGCCGCGCCGATGACGGCAAACGGCCCTACCGGGATCCCTTGCTCGCAGAGGAAGCGCTTCTCGAGCCGGCGGTCCTGGGCGACCGCCAGAGCGTTCGCCGATGGAGCGACGGCGGTGTGTTCGGCCAGGCGCTCCAGCGAGACTGCGGAAGGGTTCTCGAACTCCACCGTCACCACGTCGCAGCGGCTGGCGAGATGGTCGAGGGCGTTGGCATCGTCGTACGGAGCGACGAGATGCACGTCGGCGATCGCCCCGGCCGGCGCATCAGGATCGGGGTCGAGCACGATCGTCCGGTAACCCATCTGGCGCGCCGCCATCAGCGCGTACCGTCCGAGCTGGCCACCGCCGAGCATCCCGATAGTGGACGGCGGCACCACCGCCCCGCCGGAGTGCGGATCGGTCACATCGACGGGGCGGCGTCTGGGGGAAGATCGCTGCCGGCGGCGACATCGTGGCGTCGTTGACGTTCTTCGTCGAGCGCGTGGAGCAGGTCGTCGTCGACCGCTGCGAGCAAGGCCACCGCGAACAGGGCGGCGTTGGCGGCACCGGCAGTCCCGATCGCGAACGTCGCCACCGGGACGCCGGCCGGCATCTGCACGATCGACAGCAGGGAGTCCTGCCCGCCGAGGTGCTGCGAGGGTACGGGCACGCCGAGCACGGGCACCGTGGTCTTGGCGGCAAGCATGCCCGGAAGGTGAGCCGCGCCGCCGGCCCCTGCGATGATCACGCGCAGTCCCCGCTGTCGCGCCGACGCCGCGTACTCGAACATCTCGTCGGGCATGCGATGGGCACTCATGACCCTGGCCTCGTTGGCCACACCGAACCCGTCAAGCACCTCGACGGCGGTCTCCATCGTGGACCAGTCGCTGGCGGACCCCATCACGACGCCGACGACGGGCTTGGCGGGCGCTCGCTCGCTGCGCTCACTCACGTCCCGGTCGACCGTTGCCGATCGGGTTGGATCTTCAGGATCACCCGCTCGGTGCCGATCGGCGCGGCGTAGTCATGTCCGAAGTAGCGCTGCGAGAGGGCGTCGATGTGGTCTCGCGCCTCTTGGCCGCCAACCTCGCCGACCACGGTGCCGCGCACCTCTCCGTACTCGTAGGCGTTGTCGGCGTTCCACACCGTGACCGTCACCTGCGGGTCGGCGGAGATGGCCTTGTACTTGGCGCGGCCGATCTCGGTGTTGATCAGGAGGTGCTCATCGGTGGCGTCGACCCACATGACGTGGCTGGCAATCTGCCCCGATGGGAGGCGGAAGGAGAGCGTGCCGAAGTTCTTGGCGGTGGCGAGGTCCTTGATGGCGGGTTCGAGCATGACGTCAGGCTACGACGTGGGGACCGGGCAAGATGTCGTGATGGACCAGATCAACGTGCTGGGGACCGAGCTCGTCCCGTGTTCGATGGACCCGCTCACCGGCTACTACCGCACGGGGTGTTGTGAGAACCACGGAGACGACCCCGGCATGCATGTGGTGTGCTGCCGGGTCACCGCAGGGTTCCTGGAGTACAGCGTCGCTCAGGGCAACGACCTCGTCACGCCGATGCCACAGTACGGGTTCGCCGGGCTGAAGCCTGGTGACCAGTGGTGCGTGTGCGCGCCGCGCTGGGCCGAGGCACTCGAAGCCGGTGCCGCCTGCCTGGTGGTGCTGGAGTCGACGCACGTGTCCGCCCTGGAGTTCGTCGATCTCGCCGACCTGAAGTCGCACGCCTACTCGGTCTGAGGCGTCAGCCGGTGAAGTAACCCCCGTCGGGGTGCAGGATTTGACCCGTGACGTACGACGACTCGTCGCCGGCCAGGAAGAGGGCGGCGTCGGCGATCTCCGACGGCTGACCCAGGCGACGCAGCGGCAGCGTCGTCGTGAACATCTCCCGTACGCCGGGGATCTCCGTCAGCACGTCGGTCATGTTCGTCTGGATGAAGCCGGGGCCGAGGGCGTTCACACGGATCCCCGCCGGACCGAGCATGCGAGCGGCCGACTTCGTGAACATCCACACGCCGGCCTTCGAGACGGCGTACGGCAGCGGACCGGCGTCGGGATTCTTGGCCGCCACCGAGGCCACGGTGATGATCGAGCCACCGTTGCCGGCGGAGACCATGTGCGCGGCAGCAGCGTGTACGGCGAGCATCGTGCCGGTCAGGTTCACGTCGAGCACCCGCTGCCACGCTTCGAGGGTGAGGTCGAGAAAGGCCTTGGGCGGGTCCGCCATCGCCTCGATCGCTCGATCCACCAGCGCCTCGTTTCCGCTGCGGTCACCACTGCGGTAGTCGGCGTGCGAGATGCCGGCCGCCGTGACGACGACATCGATGCTGCCGAACGTCTCGATGGCGCTCGCCATCAATGCCACGTTCGCAGACTCTTCGGCGGCATCGAGCTCGAAGAAGAGCGCCTCACCACTGTCCTTCGTCACCAGCTCGACCGTTTCGGCGCCGTTGTCCGCCAGCAAGTCGGCCACCACCACTCGGGCACCCTCGTCGGCGAACCGTTGACAGCAAGCTCTCCCGATGCCGTTGCCGCCGCCGGTCACGACCGCCGTCTTGCCCTGCAAACGTCCTCTCGTCATCGCCGCAGACTAGGAGTCGAGTCGTGTCACGTCGATCTCGCCGTGCGCATACTGCGGGATGAAGCTGGGGCTGTTCCACATCAACATGGGTCCGAGGAGCCGACCCGAGATGCTGGCAACGACGGCGGCCGAGGCTGAGGACGCCGGCTTCGATTCGTTGTGGGCCGGTGAGCACATCGTGCTTCCCGATCCGCAGGTGCCACCGTCGCCGATGGGCCCACAGGAACCGGCACTCGATCCGCTGCTCGGCCTGTGTTGGGCGGCGTCCCACACCACGACGATCCGGCTGGCCACTGGCATCGTGATCATGCCCCAGCGCAACCCGGTGGTGCTGGCCAAGCAGCTCGCCAGCCTCGACGTGCTGAGCGCTGGACGCCTGACCCTCGGTGTCGGCGTCGGATATCTCGAGTCGGAGTTCGCCGCCATCGGGGCCAACTTCGCAGAGCGCGGCGCCGTGACCGACGAGTTCCTAGACGCCATGAATGCCCTCTGGTACGACAAGCACCCCGAGTACCACGGGCGATTCGTCGACTTCGGCGGCATCGACGCCCATCCCCGCCCGACGCAGCAGCCGATCCCGATCGTGATCGGCGGTCATTCCTCGTCGGCGTACCGGCGGGCCGTCGGCCGAGGTCACGGCTGGTACGGGTTCGCGCTCGACCACGACCAGACGCGTGGATGCGTGGAAGGGCTACGGGCGGCGGCCGAGGAGGTCGAGCGTCCTCAATCACCTCGGGGCGCTGGAGATCACGGTGACACCTCGAAGAAAGCTCACGGCAGACTCCGCCGCCGCCTACGCTCGCCTTGGCGTCCATCGACTGGTCCCAGTACCACCATCGGACGGCGACGCGACATCTACGATCGTCGCGGCCGCCGCCGCCGTCAACGGGCTCTGAACAACGTTTCCAAACGGCCACCGTCAGAGCCGGGAGATGCGGGGGTTGGTGGCGCGTGGAGCCCGGCGCGGGGGTGTCAGCCCGGCAGTAAGCAGCAACCGCACGACGCGATGGCGGTGCCCACAGAACGGCTCGAGCAGCTCGAACATCCGGCGATCATCGGTCTGGCGCGTGGCGTCGCCGGTGAACGCCCAACACACCATCGTCGGCAGGCCGTAGTCGCGCTCGATCACCAGGTCTGGCGCGCAGAACGTTGTCGTCAGCGTCGAGGTCGCCGTCCAGGGGCCGATGCCGCTCACGGCCATCAGCCGGCGAAGGGCATCGGGAAGTTCCATACCGGCCGCCTCCTCCAGGCGCGCCGCCGCCTTGGCGGCGGCGATGATCGTGGTCGCTCGCGAGCGCTCCACGTCGAAGCGGTGGAAGTCGGTGTAGTACAACCCCGCCATCACCTCCGGCGCTGGCGGCAGCCGCAGCTCGCACGGACCAGGGGCCGGTTCGCCCCACGCCAGCACGATGTTCCGCCATGCCCGCACGGCATCGATGGTGGTCACTCGCTGACCGAGGATCGCGTACAGCAACTCCTGCCACACGACGCCACTGCCCCCGAGGCGGAAGGCGTGCTCCTTCCAGATGCGTGCGAGACGGGCGTTGGGGCTGGGGTCGAAGCCGGCGGGATCGTCGTCGGCGCCGAGCCAGCTCGGCGCCTGGTCGAGCAGCCAGTCGCCACCTTCGCCCCAGGCGTGCACCGTCACGGTCGAGTCGGCGTCCCACACGAACTGCACTGTGCCGGGCCCGACCGGGGTCAGAACCGCCCTGGCGAAGGCCCTCGGACCCCAGCGGTGGATCGGATTGCTGCGGAACACTCCGAGCGACAGCAACGTCGACCGCACAGCGACCCGATCGCGAAGGACGCGGGTACCCACTGCGGCGAGGGCGCTCAGCTCTGCCCCAGCAGCTCACGCCACCGAGCCGGGTAGGCCGAGGCGACCTGCTCGTGGCTTTGGCGCAACGTATCCTCTGGGACGAGATCGACGATCGCTCGCGACTCGCTGTAGTGATGGCCGGTCTTGGCAACACCCTCGAACATCCCGCGGCGGAGTTGCACGAGCTCGACCGGCGGTGCGTCGTCGAGAAAGCCCCAGACGGTGAGCGCGATCGTCAGGTCGTGGATCACCGGCGCCCGACCGAACAGCGAGGCGCGGCGAAGCGCCACGCCCACGCACCCGGCGAGGGCGTCCTCGACGTTCTCGTCGGCGCCGACCTTGACCTTCGGTTCCAGCCTGCGGGCGAGCACCAGCACGTAGCCCTGGTCGGGACCCTGGCGCCCGAGCATCCGGCCGACCGGTTGGGGTCCATCGAGGTCCCCTGGGCGGGTCGATTCCCAGGCGTCGGGCACGTGGAACGTGGGCTCGTAGCCCCGTGGGTCGTCGGTTGGCCCGACGGGAGCGAACCGGGGCGCGGCCATGCGCCTAGTTCTACCCGCCGGTGGCGGGCTCGCGCGCAGAGTGCAGCAAGCCGTACACGAGGCTCTCCTCGAGCGCCCGCCACGAGGCCTCGATGATGTTGGCGCTGACGCCGATGGTGGTCCAGGTCCGCTCGCCATCGGTGGCGTCGATCAACACCCGCGTCACGGCTCCCGAGGCACTGGCGCCGTCGAGGATGCGCACCTTGTAATCGGTCAGGTGGACCTTGGCGAGTTCTGGATACGCCTGTTGCACGGCGAGGCGCAGCGCGGTGTCGATGGCGTGCACAGGACCGTTGCCCTCGGCGGTCTGCACGTGACGCTCGGCATCGTCGCCCTCACCCACCCACACCTTGACCGTGGCCTCCGTCGTGAAGTCACCGCTCGGCAGCTCGTCGGTGATCACCCGCATGCTCTCCACCCTGAAGTACTCCTGGCGCCAGCCGGCGGCCCGGCGCATCAGCAGCTCGAGCGAGGCGTCGGCAGCCTCGAAGTGGTAGCCCTCGTGCTCCAGTCGCTTGAGGTCGTCGATCACCTCGTTCGTAGCCGCGCCGTCGAGGTCGAGCCCCAGCTCGCCGGCTTTCATCGAGATTGTGGCCCGCCCAGCCATCTCACTCACCACGAAGCGGGTGCCATTCCCGACCAGGTCGGGGTCGACGTGCTCGTAGGCGTCCTTGGCGCGCGCGATGGCGCTCACGTGCAGCCCGGCCTTGTGGGCGAAAGCGGACGTCCCCACGTACGGGGCCTGGGGGTTGACGGCCCGGTTCAGCACCTCGGCCACGTGATGGCTGACGACGGTCAACCGGTCGAGTCGGCCAGGGGGCAGGCACTGGTAGCCGAGCTTGAGCTCCAGGTTGCCGATGATGGTCGTCAGGTTCGTGTTACCGGTGCGCTCGCCGAGCCCGTTGAGCGTGCCTTGCACATGACCGGCGCCGGCGCCGACGGCGGCCAGCGAGTTGGCGACGGCGCAGCCTGTGTCGTCGTGGCAGTGGATGCCCACGATCACGTCGGAGCCGACGTGGGCGACCACGGCCGCGGTCGCCGTGGTCACGTCATCGGGCAGGGCGCCGCCGTTCGTGTCGCACAGCACGACGTGCGTAGCACCGGCGACGACGGCGGCCTCGACGGCTTGCAGCGAGAACTCGGGGTTGGCCCCGTATCCGTCGAAGAAGTGCTCCATGTCGACGAGCACCTGGCGGCCCTGGCCGACGAGGTACTGCACGGAGTCGGTGATCATCGCCTCGCCTTCGGCGAGCGTCGTCTGCAGAGCCTCGGTGACGTGGTACTCGGAGCTCTTGGCGACGATGCACACTGTCGACGTCCCGGCAGCCACGAGGTTGCGCAGCGTCACGTCCTCGTCCACCTTGCCGAGCGGTCGTCGCGTGGAGCCGAACGCCACGAGCGTCGACGTGGGCAGGCTCAGCTCGGAGGCGGCACGGGCGAAGAACTCGACGTCCTTCGGGTTGGAGCCCGGCCAGCCTCCTTCGATGAAGCTCACCCCGAGGTGGTCGAGCTGCTCGGCGATGCGCAGCTTGTCCTCCACAGTGGCTGACACGCCCTCGACCTGCAGGCCGTCGCGCAATGTGGTGTCGAACACCTCGACGTGTCGTGGCGATGTTGGGGCTGTGCTCATCATGGTGCTCCGAGAAAGACGAGAGCCGCCCGGTGGGCGGCTCTGAGAAACGCACGGTGGTGGGCCGTGCGGCTAGGGAATGACGATGGCCGAAAGCAAGCAATCCATCAGCCGGTCATTCAATCGGGCGCGAGCCCGAACGTCAAACCGGCTCGCTCACACACAAGGTCGACGGGCACGTCTCGTTGTGGACGAACTGTGACGAAACGGTGGATGAACGCCTCGAATCTGGGGACATCGAAGAAGTTTCGGGGATAACCCTGTGACTTGGAAAATACTCCTTGACGAGGGCGAACAGGTCGTACATATTGTGCGCCGTACCGGAGAACGCAATCACGGTCTTGCTCACCCCAAGAGCGCGGGTGCGGCCCCGGTGCAGAACGAACCACCCGGTCCTTCGGGACCCGACAGTGGGGGGAAGGGCTCCTCCGGGAGCGTGGAACCGCACCGTCATCAGGTTCCGTGTGGTCGAGATCCTTCGGGATCACGGCCAGACGGTTCCACTGGCTCCGGCGGTCGGAGTCCTTCGGGACTGCGACCAGGATCGAGACCTTTCGGGGTCACGATTTCGGAGTCGGATCGGGGCGTTGCGTTCGGGGGCCGTCCCAACCGGCGCCTGATCGTCCGCCCCACATATGCGGCATCGCCCGCCGAACCTTTCGAGGTCCGACGGGCGATGTGAGTGATCGAGCGTCAAGCTAACGCTTGGAGATCGATCGCTGGTGGATCGTTCGAACCGCCGCCCCGGATGGCGCATCGACCTCGGTCGGAGCGCCGCCGGGGCGGTACTCGTTCTCGGCTCAGGTCGCGCGACCGACCCGAGCGCGGTTGGGAGCGAGCAGCGGGGGCACGACGAAGGTCTCCACGTAGCGCCGCAGCCCCTGGTTGTCTCGCACTTCGGGCGACGTGAGTGTGAGCAGGGACACGATCATCCGGAGCGTCCACTCGCTCGCCGCGTGGGCGTCCAGGTCCGACCGGAGCTCGCCGGGGAAGCGCTCGACGGCTGCGGCGACAACCTCGCCGTACATCGCCACGAGTGGCTCGACCGCTCCCGAGATCGGTCCGCCCGCCTCGCCGTTCTCCTCCGACGCGTAGAGCAGGAGGAGACTGTTGTCGCGCCGCGCGGCGCTCACCGTGGAGAGGAGCAGCTCGGTCACGGCGCCGGCGAGGTTCGGCGCAGCGAGAACTCGAGGGCGCGTGCGGTCGAGGAATCGCTGGGTCACTCGGAGAAGGATCTTGAGCACGAGCTGGTCGCGGTTGCCGACGTTGCGGTACACGGTTATCCGGGCCACGCCAGCTTCGGCTGCGACGTCGTCGATCGTGGTCTTGCGAACGCCCATCCGTTCGAAGCAGCTCTCGGCGGCGTCGAGGATGCGGGACTGCGAGGTTTGCAGGTTTCCGGGCACGTCTCGACAGTAGTGCCCGAGCATGATATAAACGTGATGAATTGTATCACGCCCGGGAGGGGTGGCAAGTGAGCGAGACGCGGTTGGCGGTCGGGAGTGTGACCGTCCAGCGCGCTGGTGGCACGGCGACCATCACGGTCGATCGACAGGAGAAGCGCAATGCGCTGTCTCGGGAGGTGCTCGACGCGGTGTCGATCGGTCTCGTCGAGACGGCGGCCGACGAGACGATCAAGGTCCTGATCGTGACAGGGGCCGGGCGCGACAACTTCACCTCCGGAGGCGATCTCGTGGCGCTCGCTGCGCTGCGGACCGAGGCTGAGGCGGAGGCAATGGCACGCCATGCCCGTGGTGTGCTCGACCAGATCCGCACCTTTCCCGTCCCGGTCGTGGCTGCGGTCAACGGAGATGCGCTCGGTGGTGGGGCTGAGCTGGCTCTCGCCTGCGACCATCGTGTCGTCGACCGCCATGCTCGGATGGGCTTCGTGCAGGGGCGCCAGGCGGTCTCGACTGCGTGGGGTGGCGGAGTCGATCTCCTGCGCACCGTAGGACCCGGCCAGGGCCTGCGCTTGCTCTGCACCACCGAGATGGTCGACCACGAGCACGGCCTGCGGATTGGCCTCTACGACCGCGTCGTGGCGCCTGGTGAAGCGCTCGACGAAGCCGTAGCCGACTTCGTCGCGCCCTTGCTCAGGCAGTCGGTCGCCGTCTTGCGCACATTCAAGGCGTTGACCAGCGCCGTGCGCATGGGTTCTGACCGCTCCGTGCTCGAGCAACTGGAGCTCGAACGATTCCGCTCGAACTGGGTGCATCCGGACCACTGGGCCGCACTCGATGGATTCCTCGGTCGAGACCGCCGCACATCCGAGCGAGAGCCATCATGACCGGCGTGGTGACACTGCCGTCTGGAATCGAGGTGCCTGTTGTCGCACGCGGTCCTGGGGCCGAACGGCTCGGGGACCCGGGCGAGTACCCCTTCACCCGCGGCATCTTCCCGGATGGCTACCGCGGCCGGCTCTGGACGATGCGTCAGTACTCAGGCTTCGGGACCGCCGAGGAGACGAACGCCCGCTATCGATTCCTGCTCGACCACGGTCAGACGGGGCTGTCGGTCGCGCTCGACCTTCCGACCCAGTGCGGGTACGACCCCGATCACCCGATGGCCAGGGCCGAGATCGGGAAGGTGGGCGTGTCGCTGTTCAGCAGGCGAGAGATGGAGATCCTCTTCCGCGGCATCGGTCTCGACGCGATCTCCACCTCCTTCACCATCAACGGCACCGCTGCCGTCATCTTCGCCATGTACCTCGCCGTCGCCGACCGAAAGGGGGTGCCGCGCTCAGCGCTCACCGGCACGATCCAGAACGACATCCTCAAGGAGTTCGTCGCACGGGGCACGTGGATCTTCCCGGTGCAGCCATCCGTGCGTCTTGTCGCCGACACCGTGATGTTCGCCGGAGAAGAGGCCCCCCGCTTCAACGCGATCAGCATCGCCGGAGCCCACGTACGCGACGCGGGTGTGACCGCCGCCGAGGAGATGGCGTTCACCCTCGCCAACGGGCTCGCCTACGTGGACGCACTGATCGCCCGCGGCGGCGATCCGGCGAGGTTCGGGAGCCGACTCTCGTTCTTCTTCTACGTCCACATGGACCTGTTCGAGGAGGTGGCCAAGTTCCGCGCCGCTCGACGCATCTGGGCAGATTTGATGCGAACCCGCTACGACGTCACCGATCCGGCGGCACAGCAGCTCCGGTTCGGCGTCGTCTGCGGCGGCTCGTCGCTGACCGCGCAGCAGCCGCTCAACAACGTGGTGCGAGTTGCCGTCGAGAACCTGGCGGCGGTGTTCGCCGGCGCTCAGTCGATCTTCACGTGCGCCTACGACGAGGCTTTCCAGATTCCCAGCGAGCAGTCGGCGGAGCTTGCACTGCGCACCCAGCAGATCATTGCCCACGAAAGCGGGGCGGCGTCGAGCGTCGACCCGCTCGGTGGCAGCTACCTCGTCGAGTCGCTGACCGACAGCATGGAAGAGGAGATCCGGGCGGTCATGGGTGAGCTCGATGACCACGGCGGCGTGATCGTCGCCATCGAGGACGGCTACCTCCAAACCCGCGTGGCACGCCGGGCACTTGAACGCAAGGGGCAGATCGACCGCGGCGAGCGGGTGGTCGTCGGCGTCAACCGTTACGCCGACGGTCGGCCGCCGGAGATCGGGGAGATGTTCGCCCTGGACGACGGGACGGCTGCCCGCGTGCTGGAGAAGCTCGATCGCCTCAAGGCAGCCCGCGACGAGCGGCGCATGGGCGAAACCCTGCGGGCTCTGGCAAAGGCCGCCGAGCACGACGATGAGAACCTCATGCCCCACATCGTCGCCTGCTGCCACGCCGACGCCACCGTCGGCGAGATCACCGACGTCCTCCGCGACCGCTGGGGCGAGTTCGACGAACCGGTCCGGTTCTAAGCCGAGGTAGCGATCGTGTCTCTCGCGAAGAAGCGCATCCTCATCGCCAAGCCGGGCCTCGATGGGCACGACGTCGGCGCAAAGGTGGTGGCCATGGCGTTGCGCGATGCCGGTGCCGACGTCATCTACACCGGCTTGCGCAAGAGCCCGGACTACATCGCCGACGTGGCCGTCGACGAAGGTGTGCACGCGGTGGGTCTCAGCGTCCTGTCCGGAAGCCATCTCTCCCTCGCATCCGACGTGATCGCAGCCCTCGATGCCCGTGGGGCTGGCGACGTCGCCGTCTTCCTCGGCGGCACCATCCCACACACCGAGCACAAGGCGCTGCTCGACATGGGGATCCGCGCCATCTTCACTGCCGATGAAACGCTCGACGACGTGCTGACGCGCTTCGATGCCGCACTCGGAGAGACGTGAGCGTGGCGTCCACACCCCGCGCCGCCATCGATCGTCGGCGGCTTGGTCGGCGTCTCACCGATGTCGCCGACGCGAGCGTCCGAGACGTTCTGGCTGCACGAGCCGGGGGGAGACCGCACTCGGGCAGTGACGTCCACCGCATCGCAGTCACGGGGCCACCGGGTGCTGGCAAGAGCTCGCTCGTGGGCGCCATCGCTGCGCATCGCCTCGGTTCAGCGCGCCACCTCGGCGTGCTCGCCATCGACCCGACCAGCCCGCACAGCGGCGGATCCATCCTCGGCGATCGGATCCGCATCGACGGAGTCGTCACCGACGAGCGCCTCTACGTGCGCTCGGTGCCGAGTCGTTCGTCTGCCGACGGCACGACCGACAACCTCCCCGACCTCCTCGCGGCCCTCGAGGAACAGCGCTTCGACGAGATCCTCGTCGAGACGGTCGGCGTCGGCCAAGCCGATTACGCAGTGCGCCAGTGCGTCGACACCGTGGTCGTGATCGTCCTCCCCGGGTCGGGCGACACCGTGCAGGCGATGAAGGCCGGCATCCTCGAGGTCGGGCACGTCTATGCCGTCCACAAGGCCGACCGTCCCGGTGCCGACCTGCTTGCTGCCGAGCTCGCAGCAACGCTCGATCGACGGGCGCTGAACGGCTGGATACCCCCGGTGCTCCTCACATCGACCGTCTCAGGAGCCGGCGTGCCACAGCTCAGCGATGCGATTGACGCTCACCGCTCGCACCTTCGATCCCGTCGCGACGCGGGCGCCTGCACGCTCGCACGTGCCCGCTATGACGTCGAGCGACTCGTCACCCGCCGAGCGCGAGAGCTGGTGGCGGACCTACCCCCTGACGCGCTGCGCCAGCCTCTCCGCGACGTCTATCACGCCGTGGTTCACGAGCTGCTCGGCGAGCTCGCCGTTCCCCACACGACAACGATTTCAGAAGGACAGCGTGATGGCGACTGCTCGACCCCTTGACGGCAAGGTCGCATTGGTGACTGGCGCAGCACGCGGCCTCGGTCGCCGCTACTGCCAGGATCTCGTCGCCGCCGGCGCCAGCGTGGTCGCCGCCGATCGGGATGACTGCTCCGAAACGGTAGAGCTGGCGGGCCACGCCGGCGGCGCGGTCGTCGCGGTCCGCCTCGACGTGGTCGATCTCGAGTCGTGTCGCCACGCCGTCGCCGCGGCGCAGGATGCGTTCGGCACGCTGGACAGCGTCGTCAACAACGCGGCGTTGTACGCGACGCTCACCATGGGGCCGTTCGATCAGCTGACCGACGATGAGTGGGACGCCGTGATGAACGTCAACGTGAAAGGAATCTGGAACATGTGTCGCGCCGCCGTAGCTCCAATGCGCGAAGAGGGAGGGGGCAGCATCGTCAACATCTCCTCGCTCGCTGCGGTGTACGGGCTGCCGAATGCCCTCCACTACACGACGTCGAAAGCGGCCGTCATCGGGCTCACCCGCGGGCTCGCCAGAGAGCTGGGCCGATACTGGATCCGCGTCAACGCCATCGCCCCATCCGCCGTGAAGACGGAGGGCACACGGGAATTCTTCGGTGACCACTACGAACACGCCCTTGACACGATCGCCGGCATGCAGTCCCTGCGCCGCAGCCTCGAGCCGGCCGACGTGGCTGGGACCGTGACCTACCTCCTGTCCGACGCGTCACGCTTCGTCACGGGGCAGACCCTGATGGTCGACGGTGGCACAGTTGTCAGCTGAAGGCAGGTTCCGCGTTGCGGAGCCCTCCCGCGTCGTCCCGAAGCTCCTCGACCACCTGGCGCGGCGCGAGCCCTTGCGGGCGGAGACGTGCGCCAGCGTGCCGGCCGGGCACTACACCTCGCGAAAGCATCTTCAAGTCGAGCTCGACACCGTCCTGCGGCGGTGGCCTCAGTTGGTCGGGCTCTCCTGCGAGCTACCAGAGCCCGGCTCCCGCATCGTCCGCGACGACATGCGGGTGCCCGTGGTCGTGACGCGCGACGCCCTGGGCGAAGTGCATGCGCTCGTGAACGTGTGCCGCCACCGAGGCGCACGAGTGGCCGAGGCGGACGGCACGTCGCGCCGGCTCACCTGCCCGTACCATGCCTGGTCGTACGACCTGGACGGCGCCCTGGCGGCCGTCCCCGACGCCCCGAGCTTCCCCGGTGTCGCCCCCGGTGCGTGCCGACTCCCGACCTTGCCCGTGATCGAATGGGGCGGGACAGTGTGGGTCGTACCCGAGCCGGACGGTCCCGCCCCTGCGACCATGCCCCCCGAGGCGCTCGGCCCCATGAGCGACGACCTGCTCGCCTACGGCTTGGACGAGTTCCAGCACTGGCGTCGGCACCGGTTCGACCTGCAACTGAACTGGAAACTCGTCGTCGACACCTTCCTCGAGCCCTACCACTTCGCGTCGCTGCACGGGCGCTCGGTGGGGCCGATCTTCGTCAGCAACCTGTGCGCCGCCGACCGGTTCGGGAGCCACATCCGCGAGGTGCTGCCGCGGCGATCCATCGCCGACCTCGCCGGGCTGCCAGAGGCCGACTGGGAGGTCGTCAGCCATAGTGCAATCGTCAACGTATTGTTCCCGAACGTGGTTGCCGTCATGCAGGTCGACCATCTCGAGACCTGGCGCGTGTACCCCCAGGGCAACGAGCCGGGCCGCTCGATCTGCGAGCTCGACTTCTACATCCCGGGCGGCCGAGTCACAGAGTCGGCCCAGCGGCACTGGGAGAGCAACTGGGAGCTCACCATCCGCACGGTGCTGCAGGAGGACTTCGCCATGATGGCGGGCGTCCAGAGAAACCTCGAGTGCGGCCAGCTCGACCACCTCACGTTCGGCCGGAACGAGCCTGCGCTCGCCATGTATCACCAAGCTCTGGCCGAGAACTGCAACATGCCGGATAGTCAGGAGACGAGCTCGCACCACTCCTTGTAGCGGGGCTCCTCGGCGCGGACGGCACGGGAATACGTTTCGGCGATGGCTCGCGTCTTCGGGCCCGGGCACGTCAGCGGCCGATCATCGACCGAGTTGACCGACGACACCTCGGCTGCAGTGCCACAGACGAACATCTCCTCGGCGATGTACAGGTCGCTACGGGCGAGGTTGTCGACGACGGCCTCGAACTCGAGGTCGGCGGCGATCGTCATCACCGAGTGCTGGGTGATGCCCTCCAACGCCCCCGCCGACAACGGTGGCGTGATCAGCTTGCCCTGTCGCACGACGAAGATGTTCTCGCCCGTGCACTCGGCCACCAGGCCATTGGGAGCCAGCATCACCGCCTCGTCGTACCCGGCGTTGAGCGCCTCCACCTTCGCCAGCGACGAGTTCACGTAGTTGGCGGTGGTCTTCGCCGCCGGCGGCATGGTGTTGTGGTCGTGGCGGGTCCACGACGAGACCTTCATCCGCACGCCCTTCTCAACAGCGTCGTCGCCAAGGTAGGCGCCCCACGGCCAGCATGCGATGGCCACGTCGACCGAGCACGGCAGCGTGTTGAGCCCCATCTCACCGTAGCCGTAGTAGGCGATCGGGCGCACGTAGCAGGAAGCCAGCCCGGTGGCAGCCACGGTTGCCTTGGTGGCCGCCACCAGCTCCTCGACGGAGTAGGGCAGCTCCATGCCGATGATCTTCGCCGAGTTGTGCAGCCGCACGATGTGGTCGGTCAGCCGGAACACGGCCGGACCGTTGGACGTCTCGTAGGCTCGGATGCCCTCTAACACTCCCGATCCGTAGTGCAGCGTGTGCGTCAGTACATGCACCTGCGCCTGCTCCCACTCGACCAGCTCTCCGTTCATCCAGATCTTGGACGTCGCTTGGATAGGCATCTCCTCATCCTGCCACCCGAGAGGCGATCTCGTCACCAACAAATGATGTCGAGCCCGATACCGGGCCTGCGCAGGCAGCCCGAATCCTGACAGCCGCTTGCGGTTCGCCGAGGAAGTCGAGCATCATCGCCGCCGACAAGATGGCAGCCATCGGGTTGGCCGTCCCCGTACCGACGATGTCGGGCGCCGAGCCGTGGACGGGCTCGAACATGCTCGGCCCGGTGCGCGCCGGATTCAGATTCGCCGACGACGCCAGGCCGATCCCGCCTGAGACGGCACCGCCGAGATCGGTGAGGATGTCGCCGAACAGGTTGTCGGTGACGATCACCTCGTAGCGGCCAGGATCGGTTACGAAGTAGATCGACGCCGCGTCGACGTGGTGATACGCCGTCTCCACTGCGGGGAGCTCGGCGGCCACGACGTCGAACACCCGTTGCCACAGATCGCCGGCAAATGTCAGCACATTCGTCTTGTGTACGAGCGTGACGTGGCGACGGGAACGGCCGTTCGCCAGCGCGAAGGCGAACCGGACGCAGCGCTCGACGCCCATCCGCGTGTTCACGCTGCCCTGAGTGGCCACCTCGTGGGGTGTGCCCCGGCGCAGCACGCCGCCCTCGCCCACGTACGGGCCCTCCGTGTTCTCCCGCACGACCACGAAATCGTGGCCCGGACCAACGAAGGGACGAACGTTCACGTACAAGTCCAGCTCGAAGCGCAACTTCAGCAGCAGGCCGCGCTCGATGACACCTGGCGGCACGTCGGGCGTCCCAACGGCGCCGAGCAGGATGGCGTCGAACCCCCGCAGCTCGTCCAACGTGGCGTCCGACAGCACTTCGCCGTCGCGCTGGTAGCGGGCGCCACCGAGGTCGAAATCGCTGGTGTGGACGTCGATGCCGGTGGCTTTGACCACCTTCAAGGCCTCGGTGACGACCTCCGGTCCGATGCCGTCGCCGCCGATCACGGCGATGCGGTAGCCCATACCTGGGGAAATCTACGCTGCAGGTACCGGTACCCTTCCACTGCATGTCCGAGACCCACCCCCTGACCCCGAGCGCCCACGAACGGCTGCAAGCCGAACTGGAGGACTTGACGGGCCGCGGCCGCATCGAGATCGCCGACAAGATCGAGCGGGCCCGCGAACTCGGGGATCTGTCAGAGAACGGCGACTACCACGCCGCCAAGGAAGAGCAGGGTCACATGGAGGGCCGGATCCGACAGCTCGAGTCGATCCTCGACCACTGCGAGATCGTCGACATCGTCGATGACGGCACAGTGCGCCCTGGCAGCATCGTCAAAGTGCGCTACGAGGGCGAAGGGCCCGACGACGTGAACACGTATCTCGTCGGCTCCATCGAGGAGCACACCAACGGTCTCGAGCTGATGAGCCCGGCCTCACCTCTGGGCCTTGCTCTCACAGGAGCCAGATCCGGTGACACCGTCACGTACGAGACCCCGACCGGCGACGAGCTGCGAGTCGAGGTCGTCGAGGTGGAGACGCCCTGAGCTCTTCCGGCGGTGAGCCACGCGTTCCCGAACTGCCACCAGGGCGCGACGTCGTCGTGGCAGGTCGCGGCACGTTCTTCGTGCGCCAACTCCCCGGGCCGCCAGGGGCGCCGACAGTTGTGCTGCTGCACGGCTGGACGGCGACCTCCGACCTCAACTTCTTCACCTGCTACGAGGCCCTCGGCGAGCACTTCGGGGTAGTCGCCTTCGACCACCGTGGCCACGGCCGTGGCATCCGCTCGCTGCGACCGTTCCGGCTCTCCGACTGCGCCGACGACGTCGCCGCCGTCACAGCGGCCATGGGGATCGACCGGTTCATCGCCGTCGGTTACTCGATGGGCGGTCCGGTCGCCCAGCTGCTGTGGCGCCGCCACCGGGCCCGCATCTCGGGACTGGTGCTGTGCGCCACGGCCTCGTACTTCGCCGGCACGCGTCAGCAGCACCTGTCGTTCCTCGGCCTAACAGGTCTGGCGGGCTTGGCTCGGGTGACGCCGCCCGTCGCCCGATCGTGGTTGACCGAGCAGTTCTACCGCCAGCGCAGGACGAGCCAGTGGGAGCCGTGGGCGATCGCCGAGACTGAAGGCCACGATTGGCGAATGGTGCTCGAGGCGGGCGGAGCGCTCGGTCGCTTCTCGTCGTCCGACTGGATCGGTGAGATCGACGTGCCCACATCCGTGGTCATCACCCGGCGCGACGGCGTCGTGCCCGTGCGCCGTCAGGTCAAGCTGCTCGAGGGCATCCCACAGGCGCGTGCGGTGCGCGTCGACGGCGACCACACGGCAGTGATCAACGACGCCCGGCGATTCGTCCCGGCCCTCGTCGCCGCCTGCACCGACGTCGCCCGTCGAGCCCGCCGAGCCGGCCGCGGCGCCGAGCGCGCAGCCGGCTGACCACCCAACGGCGAAGCAAGATGGTGCGGGCTGTCGCTGTCGCCTCGATCGTGGTCGCTGCCGTCATCGTCCGCCGCCGGCGACAACGGGCCGGCGACGCTCGTCCCGTGTCCCAGCGCAGCCGCCGGGCCCGCAACCTCGAACTGGCCGGACTCGGCGTGAACCTCGGTGGCGCCTACGCGTCAGCCGAAGCCCGCAAGATGTTCGCGTCCGCCGAACGGCGCATCGAGATCGACGACGCCCTGAAGTTGCGCACGGCCGAGCAGGTGGCAGCGCGCCTCGGCAACATGAAGGGGGCGCTGATGAAGGTCGGCCAGATGGCCAGCTACCTCGACGACGGACTACCAGAACCCGTACGCCAGGCGCTCGCCGAACTGCAGGCCGACGCCCCGCCGATGAGTGCGCAGCTCGCCGCTGACGTGGTCGAACGCGAGCTCGGGGGGCCGCCCGACAAGGTCTTCTTGGAGTGGGATCCGGTGCCGATCGCATCGGCGTCGATCGGCCAGGTGCACAGGGCTGTCGTCACCGATCCCGCCAGCGGCGTCGAGCGCGCCGTGGCCGTCAAGGTGCAATACCCCGGCGTCGACGAGGCCATCGAGTCCGACCTACGCAACACCGAGCTGCTGGGGATGCTGATGCGTCAGAGCTTCTCGGGCCTCGACCCCGCCGAGTTGTCCGAGGAGATCCGACAGCGGCTGATCGAGGAGGTGGACTACCGCATCGAGGCCGTCAACCAGCAACACTTCGCCGACTACTACCGCCGGCACCCCTTCATCAGCGTGCCCGACGTGCTGCCGGCGCTGTCCACCAGGCGGGTGCTGACGTCGGAGCTGGTCGCCGGACACACCTGGCGCGAGCTGCTGGCGTGGGACGCCGCCGAGCGGGACCTGGCGGCGGAGTGCCTGTTCCGCTTCGTGTTCCGCAGCCTGTACCGGATGCGGGCATTCAACGGCGACCCTCATCCCGGCAACTACCTGTTCCACGGCGATGGCCACGTCACGTTCCTCGACTTCGGGCTCGTCAAGTACTTCACCGACGACGAGACGGCGACGTTTGCGGCGATGGTCCAAGCCGCCGCCGTCGACCACGACACAGCCAAGTTCCGCCGCCTCGTGGAACGCAGCGGGCTGCTACCGCCCGGCATGCCAGTGTCCACCGAGGACGTCGGCGAGTACTTCTCGCAGTTCTACGAACCGGTGCGAGAGGACCGGACGATGACGTGGACGAAGGAGTACGCCAGCAGCATCGTGCGCCACACGTTCGACCGCTCGAGCCCGATCGCCCAGTACGCCACCGTGCCGAGGGCGTTCGTGTTCATCCAGCGCATCAACCTGGGGTTGTACGCCCTGCTGGGCGATCTCGGCGCCACCGGCAACTACCGGCAGATCGCCGAAGAGCTGTGGCCCTTCGTCAACGGGGCACCCTCGACGGCGATGGGCCAGCGAGAGGCCGAGTGGCTCGCGAGGCGCTGACGGCGAACGCCTTATCGTCGGTAGGGTCGCTGCGTGCTTCGTACACCCGCTGTCATCTGCAGCTCGCTCGCTCTCGCCGTCATGGCGCTCGGCGCCTGCGGCGACGAGACCGACACCGCAGGCACCGGCGATACCACAGATGTCTCGTTGTCCGCCGGATCGACCACGGTGCCCGGCACCACGACCACGCTGCCAACACCCGAGGTGTCCCTACCCGGGGAGCTGCCGACGGAGCTGGTGGTCACTGATATCGAGGTCGGTGCTGACCGTGAGGCGCAGGAAGGCGATCGTGTGATCGTCAACTACGTGGGAGTGCTGACCGAGGACGGCACGGAGTTCGACAACTCCTACGAGAAGGGTCAGCCCTACCCGGTGACGCTCGGAGCGGGCAGCGTGATCCAGGGCTGGGAGGAAGGCCTGATCGGCATCCAGGCAGGCGGCATCCGACAGCTCGACATCCCCGCGGAGCTGGGGTACGGCGATCAGGGCTCTGGCGAGGTGATCAAGCCCGGCGACGCCATCAGCTTCGTGATCGAGGCCGTGGCCGTCGTGCCCGCCACCACGCCGGAGGACGAACCGACGGATCTCGACATCCAGCCGTCGTCGGGCGCGACCGAGATCCTGACCGAGGATGTCCGCCCCGGTGAAGGCTCACTGATCGCCGAGGGACAGACACTCGAGGTGCATCTCATCGCCATCCGTGGCGACAACGCCGAGACACTCGACAGCACGTGGGCGGGAGGTTCCCCGGTGGTCGTGCAATACGCCCGGGAGGCGATGACACCCAGAGGGTTCTACGAAGGGCTGGCCGGCATGAAGGTCGGCGGGCGCCGCGTCATCACCATCCCCGCAGACCAGGGTTTCGGCGAGGAGGGCAACGCCCAGATCAGCCTGCCACCGTCCACCGACTTGATTCTCGTCGTCGACCTGTTCGCCACCTACTGATCCTCCTTTCAGCGCCTGATACCCGGCGCCCGCCCACCCCCATCACCCGCGATGCCGGGCATGCTGAACGTATGAGCGCCAGCGACGGACACGGGCCCACCGTGCCACGGTCCGGGTTGGTCGTGAACCGCAGAGTCACGATCCCCGAGCACGAGCTGTCGTGGCGGTTTTCCAGAGCGTCGGGCCCTGGCGGCCAGGGGGTCAACACGACCGATTCCCGGGTCGAGCTCAGTTGGGACCTTGAGGCGTCGTCGGCACTCTCGGAAACGCAGCGAGAACGGGCATTGGGCAACCTGCGCGGCCGCCTGGTGGATGGCGTCGTCACCGTCGTGGCGTCAGAGCGCCGGTCGCAACTTCGCAACCGGGAAGCCGCCACGGAACGATTGGCCGAGCTCGTGGCCGAGGCCATCGCCCCACCTCCTCCGGCGCGGCGCCCCTCGCGGCCGTCCAAGGCCGCCCAGGGAAGGCGAATGGACGCAAAGAGAAGGCGCGGTGAAACCAAACGCCTCCGCCGCCCCCCGACCGACTAGACGTGACGCCTCGGCCCCCGGGATGTGAACGAGGCACGGCCGAGACGGTCGACGCCGGTTGAGATCAGGCGCCGTCCGTACCGGTGTGCTGTCTCGCTGATGGCCTGCTCGCGCACCCAGTGCGCCAGCTCGATCCGGCCGTGACGGCTGACCGGTGATGTGTCGACGGCCACGTCAGACTCGTGGCACGCCCGCAGCACCGACTCACCGACTGGCACCAGCAGGCGCAATCGCTCAGGTCGCTCCACGGATCGCAGTCTCGCCGCCAGTTCGTCGTCGGACTCATCGTCCCTCGACGACAGCTCCAGATCGACACCGCATATCCGGGCGCCGTGGCGCATCAACTCCAGGTCGTCCGTACTGGTGGTGCTGTCGTAGCGCGCGAGCACGCGGCGCAGCGGCAGGTAGCGCAGGGCATTGCGTTCCACTGACAGCTCACTCGGGTCGTGCAGCTGGACGAAGTAGCTGGCCCACCACGACTCGTACGACGCCAAGGCCTCGTCCACGGACGGGTTGGCGACGTCGTCGAAACTGGCGAACAGGCTCACATAGCCGGGCCCACCCGCCTTGGCCCCGGCACCGATCGACGAGCGCTTCCAGCCGCCGAACGGCTGTCGCCGCACGATGGCTCCTGTCGTATGACGGTTGACGTAGGCGTTGCCGACCTCGACGCGCGCCATCCACCGGTCGACCTCGTTGGGGTCGAGGCTGTGGATGCCCCCCGTGAGCCCGTAGCTGACGCCGTTCTGCAACTCGATGGCGTGATCCAGGTCGTCGGCGCGCATGACACCGAGGACGGGGCCGAAGCACTCGGTCTGGCGGAACCACGAGCCTGGGGCGACGCCCACTCGCACCCCTGGTGACCACATGCGTCCGGCATCGTCGAGCTGCCGGGGCTCCACGAGCCAGCGCTCACCGTCGTCGAGCATGGTCAGCGCCCGCTGCAGCGGGCCCTCCGGCGGGCGGATCAGGGGACCCATCATCGACCGGGGGTCGGTTCCCTCGCCCACGACGAGCGACTGCACAGCGTCGCGCAGGCGATCGAGGAACTCTCCGTCGTCGTACAACAGCCAATCGACGACGGCCAGGCTCGCTGCCGAGCACTTCTGGCCGGCGTGGCCGAACGCCGAACGCACGAGATCGTTGATGGCGGCGTCGACGTCGGCCGCCGCCATGATCACGAGCGCGTTCTTGCCGCTCGTCTCGGCCAGCAGCCGCAGTTGCGGCCTCCAGTCGAGGAATGTGCGGGCTGTGTCGTATGAGCCGGTCAGCACGACGGTGTCGAGTCCGGGATGGGACACCAGGTGTTGGCCGACGGGACCGTCGTCGACGGCCACGAACTGCAGAGCGTCGTCTGGCACCCCTGCCCGCCAGAGCTGCTGGGCCAGCCAGTACGCCGTGCGCCGGGTCTCGGGCGGTGGCTTGAGGATGACCGGGTTGCCGGCCGCCAGTGCCGCGCACACGCCGCCGGCGGGGATGGCATAGGGAAAGTTCCACGGTGACACCACGGCCACGACACCTCGGTGGTGCGCCGTCACGCCGTCGTCGGCCAGGCGGTCGAGCAGCTCCATCCAGTGGGCGCCGTAGTACCTGGCGAAGTCGATGGCTTCGGCCACTTCCGGGTCGCCTTCGTGGACGGTCTTGCCGGCCTCGTCGGCCATCACAGCCAACGTGGTAGGCCTCTCGGCCGCCATCACATCGGCGGCGGCGTCGAGTATGCGTCGCCGTCCGGCCGGCGTCACGTCTCCCCACGTGCTCCTCTCGGCGCGCTCGATGATCTCGTCGATCGCCTCCGTGGTGTCGGCGACCGGTGGCTCGTCGGCCTTCGTCGAGGCGATCGCCTCGTATACCTCGGCACGGGTGCCGGGCCGGGTGAGATCGGTATCGGGCTCGTTGGAGAAGCCGGATGGGCGACTGGGCAGGACATCCCGGCGGGATTGCTTCGACACGTCGTGACGGCCGGCCACGGCCGTGCGGAACCGCTCCGCCTGCCTCATCCACTCGGCGTCGCCCGGCTGCAGGTCGAACAGCGCCCGCAGAAAGTTCTCGGGAGAAGTGTTCTCGTCGAGTCGGCGCGACAGGTAGGCCACGCTGGCGTCGATGTCGCTGCGCTCCACCACCGGCGCGTACAGGAGCAGATCTTTCGTCAGCGCCTGCACCTGCCGGGACTGGGCTGGGGCCATGCCCTCGAGCATCTCGAAGTCGATGCGATCGGCGACCACGGCACGATCGCCGATCGTGTCGCTCGCCAGCACCCACGCCCAGGCGACGTCGAACAGGTTGTGGCTGGCCACGCCGACTCGTACCGAGTCGGCCCACTCGGCACGCAGGGCCGATTCCAGCATCGCCTTGAAGCTGGCGTCGACATCGGCCTTCGTCGTGTACGGCGCCTGGTTCCAACCACTCAGCTCAGCCTCGGCCTGCTCCATGTCCAAGTTGGCGCCCTTGACGAGACGTACCTTGATCCGTCCGCCGCCTCGGGCCCTGCGGGCGGTGGCCCAATGGCCGAGCTCCTCCAACGCTTCGTGAGAGTCGGGAAGATAAGCCTGCAGCACGATGCCGGCGTCGATGCGCTCGAACTCGGGCTCGTCGAGCACCGTCTTGAAGGAAGCCGCTGTCAGCTCGAGGTCGCCGTACTCCTCCATGTCGAGGTTCACGAACGTCAGCGGTGTCGCCGCCTCGGCGTCGCGATAGAGCTGGCGCAACCGATCAGAGATGCGCTCCACGCTGTCGTCGAAGGCGTACACGTCGAGGTTGGCGACGATGGCCGACAGCTTGACGGAGATGTAGTCGACGTCAGGGCGGGCGATGCGACGTCGTAGCAAGTGGGTGCGGCGTTCGGCCTCGGCGTCCGAGAGGATCGCCTCCCCAAGCACGTTGATGTTGAGGCGGACGCCCTCAGTGCGGCGCCGGGACACATGGCGAGCGAACGCCGGATCTTCTGCCGCCAGCACAACCCCCTGGGCCTCGGACAGGATGCGTCGTTCCACCAACGGCATCACGACCCCTGGCAGGAGGGGTGCCAGACGCGCACCAGTAGCGAGCATTGCCGAGTCGAGCACTCCGAGCGCTCCGGGCCGGCCGTGCTCTGCGACCAGATCGGCGAAACGGCTGGCGGCCCGACGCCGGTCGTCGATGCGCAACACCTGGTCCGTGAGCGCCAGCGTCAGTTCCCGGCCGGCGGCGTCGCTGACGAGCCTGCCCAGACGCCGCCGCCTTCGACGTTCACCGCGCGTCTCATCCGATTTGCTGGATCGCAACAGTTCGGCGGCGAGCGCGATCGCCTGGTCGACGCGCTCGTCCTCGTTCACGTGAGCATCACGTCTCCATCGAATCACCTCGGCGCACTAGATGCGACCGACCGTGGCGTTGGCGGTGCCTGGTCGTGGACGACCAACGGCAAGCGTCACACCCCTTCTCTATGGTGACGGGTAGGCCACTGATCGTGTGCGATGAGGGACCGTCTTGCTGCTTCGCAGCCGAGTACCTGCCAGGCGCCGGAGTGATGCGATGTGCAGTTCCCCGGAGATCATCGACAACGAGCTCGACCGGATCGTCAACGACCTGCTCGACATCGAGATCGATGTGCTCGTCGACGAGCAGTTGCAAGAGCTGCTGGTGTCCACCTATCGGACGGCGACCCGGCTGGCTGCGGTGCGCGCCAAGCTGGTCTCGGCGTGGGACGGCCGGGGTGTGTGGGCGTCGAACGGGGCACGCACCGCAGCGACCCGTCTCGGCAACGACTGCCGACTGTCGGGTGATACAGCCAAGATCGAGCTGCGACGGGCACGCAAGCTGCGCTCGATGCCCCACACCACGGCGGCGCTTGCTGACGGCGAGATCTCGACGGATCATGTCGACCTGCTGGGACGAGCCAACTACGGGCCCCGCC
>Ga0136630_1000068_pt1 | contig 29009 bp, 34 predicted proteins | sample AntDrymUQ5682106_2_FD_105496 | JGI IMG/M metagenome (GOLD analysis project Ga0136630, IMG submission 105496) | Polar desert sand microbial communities from Dry Valleys, Antarctica - metaG UQ568 (21.06) | ecosystem: Environmental > Terrestrial > Soil > Desert | place: Antarctica: Dry Valley...
GCGCTCCGGCCTGGCGCTCGGGGTGGCGGTCAAGCTGGCCCTGGCTGCCGACACCGTGTCGATCGCGGTGATGGAACTGGTCGACAATCTGGTGATGCTCTACGTGCCGGGTGCGATGGATTCGGGTCTGGCCAACTGGGTCTTCTGGGCTGCACTGGCCTTCGCTCTAGCGGTGGCCTTCGCGGTCCCCCTGCCGATCAACCGCTGGATGATTTCGCGGGGGCTCGGCCACGCGGTCGTGCACTCGCGCCACCATTGATCGGACCGGCATCGACCCGACCGAGCCGGTCGCGATAGACCGCTCGGACGGCGAAGACCTGACGTAGTTCGCTCCGCACCTCGCCGAAGAACTCGCGTTGATAGTCCTTGTCCACCAAGGCAGTCACCAAGAACTGCATGCCCCCGATGGCACCGATGAAGCCGGCCGTCTTGAGCAGCTCCACCGACAGGTAGACCTCGGCGCCGAACAGCGGCACAGTCGGCCCGAGGATCGTCGGCGGCGCTCCGACCCACTGTTCGAACGTCGGGATGGAGATCGTGAGCAGGCCGAAGCCGACGTACAGACTTGTTACGAGCCCGGCCACGATCAGCGCCTGGACGAACTGGCTGGTGAACAGCAGCAACGTCACGTTGAGTCGCTCGCGACGGTGCAGCGGGATCGCCGGGACGGGTTCGGCTCGTCGGCGTGCGGGCACCGGCGCACACGGTGCGTCGCCGCACTCGTCACCCACCTCACCCCAGTTGCGAAAATCGCCCAACTCACCAACTTGTGAGGGCAGCCGCAGCCAGGTCAGCCCGCCACCCAGAGCGGCGAACAAGCCGAGGGTCATCGCGTAGAGCCCGAGCGGTATCTCGGCTGCCACCTTCCACATCTCCGCGTTGAGGAACATGAACACGCTGAAGAGCAACAGCGTGGGCAGGATCCGTCCGACGACCGGCAGGACCGTGCGAAGTTGGCGGATGGTCAGGAACAGTGCCCAGACACCGAGGGGAATGAGCGCGTACGAGGTCACGGCGTACACGAGGGCGAGCAGGCTCAGATTTCCGGCCAGCAACCACACCGCGGTCGGCCACTCTCGGCCGGCGATCATGGCCGAGATTGCGGGCACCAGCAGGAGGACGGCGACCTCGATCACCCCGAAGCGCGGCACGTCGGCAAAGGTTGCCCTCCCGCGCAGCCGGTTGGCCAGCACCCAGATCGCCGATGACGTGATGATCGCGCCGAAGAAGAGCCCGAAGCGCAGCAGCAGTGACCACCGGGTCGGCACGGCGAAGCTCAACTCGGCCACGAACACGACGAAGAGCAGCGGTGCCGCCCGGGTGAGGATGTCGCGGGTCGGGCTGTAGTCGACGATCAGGTGCGGCACACCGCGGTGCAGGAACCAGTCCTCGGTGGCCGCGCGCTGGCGGGTCGCTGCCGGGCTGGTCCGGGTCATCGTCTGCGCTATCTCCTAGCCACGATCATCGGGACATCCTGGCTGCCGGCTGCCCGCACGAGGAAGTTCACCGAAGTTTCCACCGATCATGGTCTCCTCAGGCCGGAAATGCGGTGAGATGGGCCGATGACGACTTCGCTCGGAATCCGGCGTACGGCGGGGATCGTGACGGCGATCGGGATTGTGCTCACCATGGTGACGCCGGCCCAGGCCAGCGATCCCGATTCGGTCCGCTTTGCGACCTTCAACGCCTCGCTGAACAGATTCGACGCCGGCCAGCTGATCACCGATCTGTCCACGCCGGACAATGCCCAGGCGGCCAACGTTGCGGAGATCATCCAGCGCACCGCCCCGGACATCGTGCTGATCAACGAGTTCGACTTCGATCCCGACGGGACGGCCCTGCGACTGTTCCAGGACAACTATCTCTCGGTGCCACACAACGGCGCTCCGGCGATCGAGTACGCCTACTCCTACACCGCGCCGGTCAACACCGGGGTGCCCTCCGGTTTCGATCTGAACAACGACGGCACGGTGGGCGGCCCCGACGACGCCTTCGGCTTCGGCTTCTTCCCCGGCCAGTTCGGCATGGCCGTCTACTCCAACCTCCCGATCAACGTCGATGCGATCAGGACCTTCCAGACGTTCCGGTGGAAGGACATGCCCGGCGCGCTGCTCCCGGACAACCCGAGCACGCCTGAGTCCGCCGATTTCTACTCGCCCGAGGAGCTCGAGGTCTTCCGGTTGTCGTCGAAGAGTCATTGGGATCTGCCCGTGCAGGTCGGCCGGCGCACCGTGCACTTCCTGGTCAGTCACCCGACGCCGCCTGTCTTCGACGGCGAGGAGGACCGTAACGGCCGGCGGAACTCCGACGAGATCCGTTTCTGGGCCGACTACATCACTCCCGCGGACAGTGGATACATCTACGACGACGACGGCGGGTATGGCGGCCTGCCATTCGGCGCTCAGTTCGTCGTGGCCGGCGACCAGAACTCCGACCCGTTGGATGGCGACAGCCTGCCGGGCTCGATCGACCAACTGCTCGACGACCCACGCGTGAACGACGGCAACACACCGTCCTCGTTCGGGGCGGTGCAGGCCTCGATCCAACAGGGCGGTGCCAACCAGACACACCTCTCCCCGCCCCGCTTCGACACCGCTGACTTCTCCGACACCGAGCCCGGAAACCTGCGGGCTGACTATCTGCTGCCGTCGAGGCCGATCCGGATTCTTTCCTCGGCAGTGTTCTGGCCGGTGTCGATAAGTCCGCTCTACCGATTGGTCTATGACCCGGGTTTCTCCCTCGGAGTGGCCAGCTCCGACCACCGACTGGTGTGGGCCGACCTGCGGGTCCTGCTTGCCTGATCCCGGGTTGGTCCTAGCGTTGGGTCCGTGACGGATCGGAGCGGGATACGGCTTCGCGACCTGACCACCCTGCGCACCGGTGGTACGGCCGCGCATGCGACCTCGGCCGAGTCACTCGACGAACTCGTCGATGCCGTACGCAGCGCCGACGCCACTTCCCGGGACCTCCTGCTCATCGGTGATGGATCCAACCTCGTTGCCCCCGACGAGGGTTGGGCTGGAGACGTAGTCCTGATCCGCACCCGAGCGGTCGACGCGAGTCGCGGGGCTGGGGAGTACGTCCAGGTACGGGCAGCTGCCGGTGAACCATGGGACGAGATCGTGGCCCGCTCGGTCGACGCCGGGTGGTCGGGGTTGGAGTGCCTGTCCGGCATTCCAGGTCGCACCGGTGCGACGCCGGTGCAGAACGTCGGTGCGTACGGCCAGGCCGTGGCCGATTCGATCAGCGGCGTGGAGATCTTCGACCGGGACACCGACCAACGCATGTCCTGGTCGGCGGCGGCGTGCCGGTTTGGCTACCGCGACAGCCGGTTCAAGCACACCGATCGGTTCGTGGTGCTCTGCGTCGGGTTCCAGCTGCGGCGTTCCCGGCAGTCGGCGCCGATCCGGTACCCGGAACTGGCCGCCCGACTCGGGCTCGAGGTCGGGGAGCGGGCACCGACCGCCGACGTACGCGCGGCGGTGCTGGATCTGCGCCGCAGCAAGGGAATGGTCCTCGACGCGGCTGATCACGACACCTGGAGTGCCGGGTCGTTCTTCACCAACCCGATCCTGACGGCCGCCGAGTACGCGCGTTTCACGCAGCGGGACGCCGCCCATCTCGGTGCAGCGGCGCAGTGGCCGGCCTATCCCGATGTGCGCGGGCACAAGCTGTCCGCGGCCTGGCTGATCGAGCGGGCCGGCTTTGCCAAGGGGTACGCGCGGGGCGCGGCGGCCGTATCCGGCAAACACACCCTCGCGCTGACAAATCGGGGTGCAGCCACCTCCACGGACATTCTCGCGCTGGCAGCGGAGATCACGGCGCGGGTCGAGTCGACGTTCGGCGTGCGACTGCACGCCGAGCCCCGCATCCCCCGATTTTCCCCGTGATCTTGACGTTGTTGTCGGTTCAGACCCCCAAATCGGCCAGCGAACCGACAACAACGTCAAGATCACCGTGCGGGCACTAGCCTCGGTGCGGTGCCGAACGAAGCGACCCCGTGGTGGGGCGTGTTGTCATCGGCGGCGGCACCGACCCTGCTGATCGGTGGCTGGACCTTGGCCGCGGCCCAGCAGGACACCGGATTCGACTCGCTCACCCAGACGATCAGCGCCCTGGCCGCCCTGGATGCCACCAACCGGTGGATCATGACCGCCGCGCTGGCCGGGGTGGGCGTCTCGCACGTCACCACCGCTCTGGCGTTGCGCGGAGCGGCTCTCCCCGGTCGGGTCGTCCTGGCCGGCGGGGGAGTCGCGACCCTGCTGGTGGCAGCCCTGCCGCTGCCCACGGTCCTGGGTGACGGCGGCTCTACTCCGCACGCAATCGTGGCCGGGATCTCCTTTGGCGCCCTCGCCGTCTGGCCGGCCCTCGCGATGCGCGCACATCGACTGAGCCGCGATGCTGACCGAGGTCGCGGTGCCGAGCGCGCGCCTCGTCCGGGCAAGGGCGGGGTTCCCTGGGGCTTACGCCGCAAGGTGGCTCTTACGGCCACAGTTGTGCTGCTGGCTGGCGTCGGCTGGTTCGTCTCCGACCTCGGTCAGGAAGGCAGCCAGGTGGGCCTTTCCGAACGAGTCAGCGCCGGCGCCCAAGCGATCTGGCCACTTCTCGTGGTCCTCAGCACCCGCCGAGCCCGCCGCTAGCCGACTCAAGGTCAGTCGGTCTCGCGGTGCACCTTGTGCTGGGCCGCCTGAGCCAGCGGGCGGACGACCATCAGGTCCACGTTCACATGGTGCGGGCGGGTGATCGTCCAGGCAATGCAGTCAGCGATGTCGTCGGCGACCAGGGGTTCGCGGACGCCCGTGTAGACAGCATCGGCGCGGGAGCGGTCGCCGTCGAACCGGTTGAGGGAGAACTCCTCGGTGGCCACCATTCCCGGCGCCACCACCATCACCCGTACCGGTTGGCCGACCAGTTCCAGCCGCAACGTCTCGGCGACCACGTGCGTCCCGTGCTTGGCCGCGGTGTACCCCCCGCCGCCCTCGTAGACGCCCATTCCGGCCGTAGAGCCGACCAACACGACGTCACCGGCCCCGCTGGCGACCAGTGCCGGCAGCAGCGCCTTGGTCATCCGGACGACGCCGAGCACGTTGACCTCATACATGGCAATCCAGTGGTCCAGGTCCGCTTCGGCAACCGGTTCCATCCCGAACGCGGCCCCGGCGTTGTTGACCAGGACCCGGCAGGCGGGCACCTGCGCGCAGAAGTCGTCGACGGAGAGCTGATCGGTCACATCCAGCCGGTACGCGCTACCGCCGATCTCGGCGGCCAGCGTCTCGATCCGATCGGTACGCCGCGCCCCGAGTACGACGTAGAAGCCCTCGCCGGCGAGCCGACGCGCTGTTGCCGCACCGATCCCGCTCGAGGCGCCGGTGACCACGGCAATCGGAGGCTCCGATATGGGCATGTACTGGCCGCTCTCGTGGTTGTCCTTCATGGAGATCATCCTGCCCGAGCACAGCCCTGGGCGAGGATGGGTTGTCGTGACAGACGCGGACAAGACCTGGAGGTACGCCGATGGCTGACCGCGCTTTGCCTGACCGCGTCTTTCCTGAGCGCGTGGCCACGGTGTCGGTGCACACCTCACCGCTGGATCAACCCGGCGCGGGCGACGCCGGCGGCATGAACGTGTTCATCGTCGAGGTGTCCAAGCGGCTGGCCGCTCAGGGCATCGAGGTCGATGTCTTCACCCGCGCGACGTCCAGCGATCTCGGGCCGGTCGAGATCCTGACCCCAGGGGTCAACGTTCGGCACATCACCGCGGGTCCCTTCGAGGGACTGGCCAAGAACGATCTGCCGGCCCAGCTGTGCGCATTCACCTCGGCCGTCCTACGGGCCGAAGCCCAACAAGAGCCAGGCCACTACGACGTCATCCATTCGCACTACTGGCTCTCCGGCCAGGTCGGCTGGCTGGCCCGCGACCGCTGGGGCGTCCCGCTGATCCACTCGGCGCACACCCTGGCCAAGGTCAAGAACGCGCTGCTCGCCGAGGGTGACGTCCCAGAACCCCGCTCACGTGTCATCGGCGAGGAGCAGGTGGTCGCCGAGGCCGACCGGCTGATCGCCTCCACGCCCGACGAGGCGGCCCAGCTCGTGCAGTGGTACGACGCCGACCCGGCGAAGGTGCTGACCATTCCGCCAGGGGTGGACCTGGATCGGTTCCGGCCGGCACCCGGAGCGCGCGCTCGCCTCGGCGTACCCGACGACGCACTCGTCCTGCTCTTCGTCGGCCGGATCCAGCCGCTCAAGGCACCCGACCTGCTACTGCGGGCGGCCGCGCACCTGATCGCCGATGACCCGGCGATCAGGTCGAAACTGGTCGTGTACGTCGTCGGCGCGCCCAGCGGGTCGGGCCTGGACGAACCCAGCTCCCTGCTGGCCCTGGCCAACACCCTCGGCATCGCCGACCGCGTGCGCTTCCTGGCCCCGATGCCTCCGGACGATCTCGCCGACTACTACCGCGCGGCCGATGTCACCGTCGTCCCGAGCCACAACGAGTCCTTCGGACTGGTCGCCCTGGAGGCGCAGGCCTGCGGTACGCCGGTTGTCGCCGCCCGGGTGGGCGGGTTGGTGACGGCTGTGGCCGACGGAAAGTCCGGGCTGCTGGTTGACGGGCATCGCGCGCCGGACTACGCGGATGCGATCACCAAGGTGATGGGCGATCGCGCAGCCTTCTCCCGATCTGCCGTCGAACACGCCACCCGCTTCTCCTGGGACCGTACGACCGCACTGTTGCTGGATGCCTACACCGACGCGATGACCAGCCCGGTGTTCGGCGTCGGGGCGGCCCGCTGATGGGGCACGGGGACAGCACCGGTGACGAGACCCCGAACGTCGCCGGGGTGATCGCCGCTGCGCTGGAGGAGCGCGAACTCAGCTACGAGCGACCGGAGCCGGGCCGGTTCGTGGTGACCCTGCCGGGCACGAAGAAGTTGCAGACGATCTGCTGGCTCATCATCGGAACGCACGCCGTTAGGGTCGAGGCGTTCGTCTGCCGGCAGCCGGACGAGAACCGAGAGCAGCTGTGGAGTTATCTGCTGCAACATAACTCACGGATGTACGGCGTTGCCTACAGCATCGACTCGGTCGGCGACATCTATCTGGTGGGTCGGCTCGGCCTGCACGCCGTGACTGCCGACGAGATCGACCGGGTGCTCGGCTCAGTCCTGACCTACGCCGACGAGCACTTCAACACGATGCTCGAGATCGGCTTCGGTACCTCCATCCGCCGGGAGTGGGACTGGCGGGTCAGCCGCGGTGAGTCGCTGGCCAACCTGGCGGCCTTCGCCGAGTTCGCCCAACGCCGCGATCCCCGTGCCGGGAGCGGCGAGACCACAGATTCGTGACGGAGCCGCACGTCGGACACGAGCGACGTTGGGCAATTCTCGGCGTACTGACGGTCTGCCTGGTCGTCGTGATCATGGGCAACACGATCCTCAACGTGGCGCTGCGCCGGATCCAGGAGGACCTCCAGGCCACCCAGGGTGAGCTGCAATGGGCAGTGGACGCCTACATCCTGGTCTTCGCCGGACTGCTGTTCACCTGGGGCGTCCTGGGTGACCGCTTCGGTCGGCGGCTCGTCCTGGTCGGCGGACTGGCCATCTTCACCATCGCCTCGATCTTTGCCGCCTATGCCGACACCGCGTTGGAACTGATCGTCTGGCGTGCGCTCATGGGCGTCGGCGGAGCGGCCGTACAACCGGCCACCCTCGCGGTCATCACGAACATCTTTCCTACCGGGGAGCGGGGTAAGGCGATCGGGGTCTGGGCCGGCACGTCAGGGCTGGCGATCGCCGTCGGCCCGATGGCCGGAGGCTTTCTGTTGGAGCACTTCTGGTGGGGTTCGGTGTTCCTGCTCAACGTGCCCATCGCGATTGCCGGGTTGGTACTGAGCCTGTGGCTGGTCCCGGAATCGCGGGACCCCCACCCGGGCCGGATCGACGTAGGAGGGGTGCTTCTCTCGATCGCCGCGCTCGGGCTGCTCGTATTCGGACTGATCCGTGGTGGCGAGGGTGACGGTTGGCTGCGGTTGACCGTGCTGGGGCCGGCATTGGGCGGTCTGTTGTTGCTGGCGCTGTTCATCTATACCCAACGCCGGTCTACCTCACCGGCGCTGGACGTCACCCTGTTCGGCAACCCGTCCTTCTCCTCGGCCGCGGCCGCCCTGGGCCTGGTCTTCTTCGCTCTGCTGGGAGCGACGTTCTTCCTGGTCTTCTATCTGCAGGGGGTACGCGAGTACTCGCCGTTGCAGAGCGGCGCGGTCCTGCTGCCGGTGGCGATCGCCATCGCGATCTTCGCGCCGCGGAGTTCGACCCTCGTCGTGCGGTACGGAGCCAAGGCCGTCACCACCGTCGGCATGCTCGTCATCGCGGCATCCTTCGGCGGATTCGTTTTCCTACAGGAGTCGACGCCGCTGTGGATCCTGCTCGTGCTGCTCTTCGTCCAAGGGGTGGGCATGGGCAACACGATGGCCCCGGCGACCGAGTCGATCATGTCCGTCGTTCCCCGGGAGAAGGCCGGCGCCGGGTCGGCGGTGAACAACTCGGTGCGCCAGGTCGGCGGCGCTCTGGGCGTGGCGATCCTCGGGTCACTGCTGAACTCGCTCTACTCCAGCCGGGTCACTCCGGCCCTTTCCGGGCTGTCGGCCCAGCAGGCCGACACCGCGAGTGAATCGCTGGTAGGCGCGCTGAGCATGGCCGAATCCAAGGCGGCCGAAGTGGCCGAACTGAGCGCCGGAGTCGCGGACGGCAGCGCACAAGCCGCGGACCTGGCCAGAGCCGAGGATCAGTTGCGCCAACTCGGCGCCGTCGTCGATCCGGCCAAGGACGCTTTCGTGTCGGCGATGCACGTGACCTCGATCGCCACCTGTGTCGTCGTCCTGGTAGCGGCTTTGATCGTCGCCGTCTGGCTCCCCGGACGCCAGGTAAACCACGAGTCACCGACCCAACGCCGCAAATTGCTAGGCGACAAAGAGTACGACTCCCGCTGGATGGCGGGGCACGAAAGCGGGACCTCGGATCCGGACCTTCCCGGCGAGGTCGTCGTCCTGTCCGACGTGCCTTGGGGCAGTCGATGAGCCGACCGGGGCGCGCAATGCACACGGCGGTCTGACAGTGAACCAACCCCTGCCGCATCGGGCAGAGATCTGGTGGGCCGATGTTCCGGGTGACAAGGTCGGTCGCTTGAAGAAGTGTGCCGCGCCTACCGCTTCGCGGCAGGCTGCTGAACCTGTCCGGCTCGGCCGGTCTCTGATTCAGGTCAGGGCGTGGCCAGTGGTGCTGTCCACATGATCCGGGATCTCGCCCTTGTAACGGTCTCCGGTCGACGAGGTCCCTGACGGTTCGAACATCAGAATCGACCCGCCGGGTGAGGACGGCTTGTGCTCGATGCCCTTGGGCACGACGTAGGTGTCGCCGGTGCGCAGCACCACCGTGGTTTCGCTGCCATCGGCATCGCGGACAGCGACGTCGAACTGGCCGTCCAGGACGAGAAAGAACTCATCGGTGTCCTCGTGGACGTGCCAGACGTGTTCGCCCAGCGCATGTGCGATCCGTACGTCGTAGTCGTTCATCCGAGCCACGATCCGCGGGCTGTAGACGTCGTCGAAGGAGGCCAGGGCCGTGGTCAGGTTGACGGGTCCGTTGTCCATGGCGCCATTCTCGTACGCCGCTGATGCGTCTGTCATCCTGCTGCCATGTTCGCCGACAACATTCCTGGCGCTGTGGTCTCGTTTGCATTGGTCGCCGGTCTGGTCACGATCACGCCCGGCCTGGACACCGCACTCGTGCTGCGTTCGGCGCTGACGCAGGGACGAGCACCGGCCTACGCGACGGCGCTGGGGGTCTGCACCGGCTGCCTCGCGTGGGGGATAGCGGCGGCCGTGGGTGTGTCGGCCATCCTCACCGCGTCCACCGTGGCCTATACCGCGCTGCGGCTCATGGGTGCTGCGTACCTGATCTGGCTCGGGCTGCGCTGGCTGATCGCGGCGATCCGCCGCAGCGAACCGGCCTCGGCGACTGCGGACGGCGCAGCTTCGCCGGGTGCCCGCGGTGGGGCTGCCTGGCGGCAGGGATTCGGGGTCAACATCCTCAACCCCAAGATCGGGGCCTTCTATGTGGCCCTGCTCCCGCAGTTCATCCCGCCCGAGGTCCCCGCGGTTCTGATGGGCGCGCTGCTGGCCACCGTGCACAGCATCGAGGGCATCCTCTGGTTCACCCTGATCATCGCCGGTGCGCACGCCATGCGGGCGTGGCTGCGCCGCCCGTCGGTACAGCGGGGCCTGAACGGGATCACTGGCGCCACGCTGATCGGTTTCGGAGTCGCGCTGGCCCTGCCCGAACGCTGAGCCGAGCCCGGGCCTAGGCGGAGGCGCCGGAGTAATTGCGCAGCCCGCGGCGCCAGAACCAGCGGGTGAAGGTCACCAGGACGGCGCTGAAAACGACCGCGCCCAGCAGCAGCCAACCCGACAGCCGCCCGGTCAGTGCGGTGGCCGGCACCGTCACCGCGAAGCCGAGCGGTACGAGAAAGGTGAACCCGATCCGCAACCAGGTCGGATAGATCGTCACCGGCCAACGACCGGCCTGATACATCCCGTCGAAGAGCTCGATGATGAAGTCGACCCGGGTCACCCAGAACGCCCCGGTGGTCAGGATCAGCCAGAAGCAGTAGATGTCCAGCGCTCCGAGCACCAGGGCCACGGCGAAACCGAGGGCCGACCAGAGATCCACCGGTTCGGACAGACGCACGAGCGCCACCCCGATCAGGGCCAGGCCGACGAAGACGTCCACGGACTGCCAGATCTGGAAGCGCCGCACGCTGATCAGCAGCTGCGCATCCTCCGGCTTGGTCAGGACGTAGTCCAGCGTGCCTTCCTCCACGTCGGTCATCAGCTGTTGCATGTTGGGCTGGATGACCGAACGGATCAGCCCGCCCATCAGCACGTAGACGCCCATGATCACCAGCAGTTCGTCGCTGGACCAGCCACCCAGGGAGTCGGTGTGCGAGAACACCAGTGCGAGCACCGCCAGAGCGGTGGCAACTGCGACGACCGACTGCAGCAGGCTCAAGAAGAAGTTCACCCGATACTGCAATTCGTTGAGTGCGCCGATCTTCAGGAACGTGCCGCTCAGACGGGTCCGTCTGAATCGGTTCGGTGGTAGCTGGTTCGGTGTGGTCGCGGACATCAGTTGCCCACCGCCGAGTACCGGCGTACTCCGACCCGCCAGACGAGTGCCACCAGGAGTGCGCCGACGCCGATCCATACCGCCTGCAGCCCGAGCCCGAGAAACAGCTCGGCTGTGGACAGGTCACCAGCGAGCACCTCGATCGGGTAGCCGAAGGTGTACTTGAACGGCAACACGTCGGCCACGGTCGCCGCCCAGCCTGGAAGCAGGGCCAACGGCAACAGGCGGCCGGACAGCAGCAGCTCGGCGGTGAAGTACAGCTCGTAGAGCGCACTGACCCGAGTCGTCCAGAACGTCACCATGCCCAGCACCCAGAGCAACATCGACCGGATCAGATAGGCACCCCAGATCGCGATCAGGAAGACCCCGACCTCGAGGGCATTGACGTCGAAGGTCGGCCGGAAGATCAGCACGAGAACGGCCGCGATCGGCAACCACAAGACGATGACCACGACCTTCATACCGGCGAAGAAGGCCAGGTCGTAGTGGATCGGGTGCACCGGGCGGACCAGCATCGCGGACATGTCACCGGTCCGTATCCGCTCCTCCCAGCCGTACGGGGTGAAGACGATGTTCATGTTGCGGACCAGCGTCCAGACGATGTAGTAGGCCGCGAACTGTCCGGCCGTGATGCCCTCCACCGCGCCACCCTGAGACCGCGCCACGGTTTGCCAGACCACCAGATAGATCACCGGCTCGGCGATCATGCCTAGCAGGTACGCGTAGTGGGCAGTTCGGTACTGGAACTGGGTCTGCACTGAGGTGCGCATCACGGCGGCGTACAGGCCGGGCAATCCGCCGAGGGCTGGGTTCAACTCAGGACCGGCCGCTGCTGTGGTCGCGCGCTGCGGTCGCGAACACCTGCTCGATGACGTCCTCAACCGGAGGGTCTTCGATCGTCAGGTCGGTGACCTGGAACGCGGCCAGCAGCCGGGCGGCCACCGCCGAGGTCTGCCCTTTGGACACCTTGAGGCTGATCCGGCCGTCCTGCGCGCTGAGCACCTCGCCGTACCCGCTGAGATCTGGCGTTGGGTCGGCGAGCACGACGTTGACTGTCTGGTGCGGGGAGTAGCGAGTGGACAGTTCCCGCAGGCCGCCGTCGTAGAGGATCGAGCCGGAGTCGATGACGATCACCCGCTTGCACAATGCCTGCACGTCGGCCATGTAGTGACTGGTCAACAACACGGTGGCGCCGTAGCGCCGGTTGTAGTCCGCGAGGAAACTGCGGATCCGCTTCTGCATGGTCACATCCAGGCCGATCGTGGGCTCGTCCAGGTAGAGCACCTGCGGCCGATGCAGCAGCGAGGCCGCGATCTCGGCCTTCATCCGCTCGCCCAGGGACAGGGTGCGCACCGGCTTACGTACCAAGTCGCCGATCTCGAGCAGTTCGACGATCTCGTCGCGGGTACGCCGGAAGTCCGCTTCTGGGATGCGATAGATCGCCCGGTTCATCTCGAAGGAGTCCAGAGCCGGGATGTCCCACTGCAACTGGTTGCGGTTACCCATCACCAGGGTCATCCGGCGCAGATAGTCGCGCTCGCGGCGGGACGGGACATGACCGAGCACGCTGATCTCACCGGAGGTCGGGAAGAGCAGCCCGGACAGCATCTTGAGGGTCGTGGTCTTGCCGGCCCCGTTGGGTCCGAGGAAGCCGACGATCTGGCCGGCGGGGATGTCGAAACTGACCCCCGCCACCGCATCGACATCTCGATACGTTCGGCGGACGAGACTGCGGACCGAGGCCCGTAGCCCGGCCTCGCGCTCGGGCACCCGGAAGGTCTTGCGGAGTTCGCTGACCCGAATGTCGACGGGTGTGGGCTCAGGCACTCCTGCACCCTAGATCGTCGCCGGTGATCAGAACGCTGGATATCCCAGGTGATACACCTGTTGGTGTATCGTGAGTGTATGGGCAGGACGAATGTCGTCGTGGACGAGGTACTGATAGAACGCGTCAAGCGGATCTACGGTGCCCGTACGACCCGAGAGGCGATCGACATAGCCTTGCGCCGGCTGGTCGGCGACATCAGCGATGATCCGTACGCCGGACTGCTCGCACTCGAGGGGATCGGCTGGGAAGGCGACCTCGACGAGATGCGCGGCAAGGGCGAGCGACAGCGGTGGTGGCTTCGGGAGTGATCGTCGTCGACAGCTCGGTGTGGATCGAATTCTTCCGAGCCACCGGCAGCTCGGCACACCTGACCCTCCGGTCGCTGCTCAACGAACCGGCGCCATTGGCAACCACCGAGATCGTGGTCATGGAGGCATTGGCCGGTGTCCGCTCCGAGCGCGAACGTCGCGCCGTTCGGGAGCACTTGTTCGCCTTGCCCATGCTGGCGTTGCGCGGGGTCCTGGATTATGAGCGCGCCGCCGAGCTGTACTGCAGACTGCGCAGTCGCGGCGTCACTCCCCGCCAACTCACCGACCTGCTCATCGTCGTCTGCGCGTTGGAGGCGGGTGCCTCGCTCCTGCACTCCGACCGGGACTTCGACCGGGTCGCAGAGGAAACCGGACTTCCGATCCACCCGCACCTGACCTGAGCTCAGGCGTCCCACCAGACGGTGTGCGCGGTGGTGGACGGCGACGGCGCACATTCCCGCATGGCCGCAGCGATCTCCGGTTCGCGCTCGACCGGCAGACAGAGCCGGCGTCGATTGAAGGAGAGGACCACCTCGGGCTCGGCGCTGGCCCAGACCGCAACCCGGTGGAACGTCTCGACTCGGGCGTCGAGGCCGAGTTCGTTCGTGACGTCCAGGAATTCCGCCAAGCTGGGGCCGGCGGGTCGGTCCTGTTGGTGGAAGTGACGCCACAGCGCGGCCATTCCGGTCCAGGGGTGGGAATCAGTCAATTCGATGACGACCCGATCCCGGGCGTGGGCGGTCATCGTCTGCAGGAAGTCGCCGATGTCCGGAACGTTGTAGACGACATTGGCCGCGACCGCGACGTCAGCGATCGGAACGTCCGCAGCGACCTCGGCCCAGGGGCCGAGCCAGGTCCGGACCGGGGTGTCGGCGGCTTCTGCGGCCGCGGCGAATGCCTGCAGCATCTGCTCGGAGGAGTCCACGCCGAGCAGCGAGCCGGCAGGTGCCGCAACCGGAATGGTCGCCGCGCCACCACCGCAACCGATGTCGAGCAGGCTCCCGCCATCGGGCAGGGCTGCGGCGATGGCGCGGTGCGTCGGTTCCGCCCCTGTGCTGGCGCCGAACAGCCCGGCCGGGAAGCCGTATGGAGATTCCGGAGCGGCGGCGAGGATCTCGGGATCGATCGCCCACGCGGCGAGCTGCTCGGCCCACGCGTCCTGTGCCTTGCCCATCGTCGGTCTCCTCTGCTGGCCGAGAAAGCCATCCGACAAAATATCCTGGTGACTGATGCCCTAGTGACTCCGACCACTTCGACGACCGGCACCCTCATTCTGCTCCGACACGGCGAGAGCCATTGGAACAGGGCCAACCTGTTCACCGGCTGGGTCGATGTCGGGCTGACCGACAAGGGAATGGCCGAGGCGACCCGCGGCGGGGAACTCATGCGCGAGCAGGACCTGCTGCCCGATGTGGTGCACACCTCGGTGCAGCGGCGGGCCATTCGCACCGCCGAGCTGGCCATGGATGCCGCCGATCGGTTGTGGTTACCGGTGCTCCGCTCATGGCGGCTCAACGAACGCCACTACGGGGCCCTGCAGGGCAAGGACAAGGCCGCAACCCTCGCCGAGTACGGCGAGGAGCAGTTCATGCTGTGGCGCCGGTCCTACGACACGCCGCCGCCGCCGCTGGACATCGACGACGACAACTCCCAGTTCCACGACCCGCGCTATGCCGCGCTACCCCCGGAACTGCGACCACGGACCGAGTGCCTGGCTGACGTGGTCGTTCGGATGCTCCCGTACTGGTATGACGCGATCGTCCCGGATCTACGGGCCAGCCGTACGGTTCTTGTTGCCGCGCACGGCAACAGCTTGCGCGCGTTGATCAAACATCTCGACGGCATGAGCGAGGAGGCGGTTGTCGGCCTGAACGTCCCGACCGGCATCCCGTTGCGATATGACCTCGACCGGAACCTACGACCGCGTACGGCCGGAGGTGCCTATCTCGACCCCGATGCGGCGGCGGCCGCGATCGAGGCGGTCAAGAACCAGGGCCGGAAGTAGTCCGGACCGCTCAGCCGACCTTGGCGCCGACCTCTTCGGGCCACACGCCGGTCACGAGGTAGATCACCCGGCGGGCGACGAGAACGGCGTGATCGGCGAAGCGTTCGTAGTAACGCCCGAGCAGGGTGACGTCGATCGCCGGCTCGATGCCGTGCGTCCAACTGTCGGCAAGCAGGATCGAGAACAGCTCGCGGTGCAGAGCGTCCATCAGGTCGTCCTCGGCCTCGAGCTCCCGGGCCAGCGGCACATCGCGGCCCTCGATGACCTCTCCGACCTTGACGGCGAGCCGGGCGGCCAACAGACCCATCTGCTCCAGGGACGGACGTACCTCTGCGGGTACGGCTGCCGAGGGGTAGCGCATCCTGGCGACCTTGGCGATGTGCACGGCGAGGTCGCCCATCCGCTCGAGGTCGGCGGCGGTGGCCAGAGCGGTGGTGATCGTGCGCAGGTCACCGGCCACCGGCTGCTGGCGGGCAAGCAGCATGAAGCAGCGTTCCTCGACGCCGGTTCGGAGGTCGTCGACCCGATGATCGCCGGCGATCGCGGCCTCGGCAGTGTCGAGTTCGGTCTCCAGCAGCGCGGTCGAGGCGGTGACCATGGCCGTCGCCACATACTGGGTGAGTTGCAGCAACGTGGCGCCGATCTGATCCAACTCGTCGTGGTAACTCTCGCGCATTACATGCCTCTCCGTCTTACCCAGCCAGCCTACGTCTCGTCTCTCCCGAGGCTAGGCCGGGCGGGCACATCGGGGCGGGTAGGGCATGAACGCACCGCGACGTACGGGTGAACAATTCACCGTTGTGCGCTGCGCTCGGCTCCGATGCGAGCTTCGCGGACAAGTTGGCGCCCTACCATCGGCCACGTGGAGGTCGCGCTGGGCGTACTTGCGGGTCTGGTCGTCGGGCTTGCCATCGGCCTACTGATCGCGCGCTCCCGGTCGCGTCGCCAGGATCCGCCGTCGGGCGGTCCGCCGATGGAAACCCCGCTGGAACCCATTGGCATCCGCCGGTTGGTCGACGTGATGGACCCCGCCGCCATCGTGGTCGACGCCGACGACCTGGTTCTGTTGGCGAACGCCTCGGCCCGCGGGCTGGGCATGGTTCGGGCAGACCGGATCAGCATGCCTGCCCTGGTCGCTGCGGTCAGCAGCGCCCGCGCGGCCGGCAGTCGGCGTACCGAGGTGGCCCTCCCCGAAAACGTTGTCGGCGCCGGGCCGCGCCGGGTCGGCGTGCACGCCACCCGGCTCGACCCAAGCGGAACCGTCGCCCTCCTGCTCCAGGACGTCACCGAGGTACGACGGGTCGAGGAGGTGCGACGCGACTTCGTGGCCAACGTCGGTCACGAGCTGAAGACTCCGGTGGGTGCGCTGACCCTGCTCGCCGAAGCCGTGCAGGAGGCTGCCGACGATCCCGAGGCGATCCGCCGGTTCTCGGTCCGGATGCGGCACGAGGCCGAGCGGTTGGCCCGGCTGGTCCGCGAGCTGATCGATCTGTCCCGATTGCAGGGCGGTGACCCCCTGCCGGCACTGGAGCCCGTGCCGCTCGACGCGATCGTGGCCGAGGCGATCGACCGGACCCGACTCGCGGCCGGTGCCAAGGGGATCCAGCTCACCGCGGCCGGCCAGTCAGATCTGATCGTGCGCGGCGTAGAGCCTCAACTGATCACCGCTCTGACCAACCTCCTGGCCAACGCGGTCGCCTACAGCGCCAACGAAACGAACGTGTCGGTGGGCACCCGCGCTCGATCCGGGTTCGCCGAGATCGCGATCACCGACGATGGGGTGGGGATTCCTGACGGCGACCGGCAGCGGGTCTTCGAACGTTTCTATCGCGTCGACCAGTCCCGAGCCACCGCCACAGGGGGGACCGGCCTGGGCCTGGCCATCGTCAAACACATCGTCACCAATCACGGAGGCTCGGTGGAGGTGTGGAGTGAACCCGGAGTCGGGTCCACATTCACCGTACGCATTCCGCTTGCGCCGCAGCCGGATTCAGTAGATCTCATTGCTGAGAGGGAGCTGATGTCATGACTCGGGTGCTCGTCGTCGAGGACGAGGAGTCCTTCTCCGATGCGCTGTCCTACATGCTGCGCAAGGAGGGCTATGAGGTGGACATCGCCGAGACCGGCCCGGCTGCCCTCGATACCTACGACCGGCACGGCGCGGACATCGTCCTGCTCGATCTGATGCTGCCCGGCCTGTCCGGCACCGAGGTCTGCAAGGCACTTCGGGCCAGGGGTGCGGTACCCATCATCATGCTGACCGCCAAGGACGCGGAGATCGACAAGGTGGTCGGCTTGGAACTCGGTGCCGATGACTACGTGACCAAGCCGTACTCCGCCCGAGAACTCCTCGCCCGGATCAAGGCCGTGCTGCGCCGCGGGCAGGACGTCGACCTGGTCGACGAGGCCGCCCTGGAAGCCGGGCCGGTACGGATGGACGTCGAGCGGCACACCGTGTCGGTGAACGGGGACTCGGTGTCCTTGCCGCTCAAGGAGTTCGATCTGCTGGAGATCCTGCTTCGCAATTCCGGTCGGGTACTCACCCGCGGCCAACTCATCGATCGGGTCTGGGGTTCGGACTACGTGGGGGACACCAAGACCCTTGACGTACATGTCAAGCGGTTGCGCGCCAAGGTCGAGCCGGACCCGGGTCGACCGCGTCACCTGATGACCGTACGAGGACTCGGCTACAAGTTCGAGGCGTGATCTCCCGCTCCGCCGGCCAAGGAATCCCAGTACCGAACCCAGACCCGCTCATGCGCGATGCCGGCATCCAGGGTCAGCCACGGTCCGCGAGGCTCACTGCCGTCATCGGTTGACTTGCGCTGCTCGTAGGTGGCCAGTTGGCGACGATGCGCGGCGGCCTGCGCCGGGGCGAGGGTCTTGGGGTCGGCGCCGAAATAGAGTCTGAGCAGGCCTGGGTCACGCAGTTCGGCCAGCTCGGTTTCGGACTGCGTTCGCCACTGCGCCAACCGCTTTTTGCCCGTACGGGTGAGCCGATAGACGATCCTCCCGCGGCCACCTGGTGTGACCTGCGTGGTCGGATCAAGCAGGCCGTCGGTGGAAAGCTGTTCGGCGGTGCGGTAGAGCTGCGAGTGCGCCGTCGTCCAGAAGTTTCCCAGTACCTGCGCCGCGAGCCGTTTCAGGTCATAGGCCGAGGCCGGGCCGTACCGCTCGAGGAGTCCCAACACGATGTAGGACGTCGGGGTCACGACCTGCCCCTCGAAACGCGGTCCGGCGAGGGAGAGACTCGCAATTTAGTCCCATTGGGACTATTGTGGACAGCATGATGCATACGGTCATTCTGGCCATGCACGTGGCCGCAGGGGTTCTGGGCGTCCTCTTCGGTCCGTTGGCCATTGCCTGGCTCGCTCGTGGACGAACTGGTTGGCTCGCGTCTGCCTATCACCTGTCGGTGGGACTGGTCTGCCTCTCGGCCATCGGCCTGGCGGCGCTCGATCCGGCTCGGCTCTGGTGGTTCGTCCTGATCGCGGCCGGCTCGTACGCATTCTCCGCGCGCGGGATGGCCGCCATCCGTTCGGGGCGACCCGGGTGGTCGGCGCGCGCCGTACGCGGATTCGGCGGCGCCTATATCGCGCTGTGGACGGCGATCGCTGTGGTCAGCCTGCCCGGTCAGCCGCTCGCATGGGCGGTGCCCACTGTGGTCGGCACTGTCGTGCTCGAGCGTTTCGCGGGCAACATGGGCCGTCGAGAGAGCGCGGCGGTCGACAGGGCCACCGCCGCCTGAACTCAGGCCGCGTGTGCCTCGACGAGATCGAGGAGCTTGCGGCCGGTCCGGATGACGTGGTTCTTGCCGCAGTAGCAAGCAAGCACCACCGCGATGTCGTTGGGGCGGTTGATCAGTCGAACGATCCGAGTGTCGGAGATCAGCTCGTCCCGGTCTGCCGTAGGGCAGTGGATGAAGAACATAGGCACAGCTTGCGCTTGGCAAGCCAACGGGGAAAGTGGCAGAAAAGCCCCCGTTCGTCGGAAATCTGCCATAGTGTGTGGTCATGAACACGCGTCCGGTCGTCAGCGGCCTGATGGGGCCGGGCAACGGCGGCTTCGGGATCGGCGTGTTGGCCGAGGTCTACGGGTACGACCGGCGCGAGATCGGGATCCCGGCCTTCGATTTCGCCCTGGTTGCCGAGCACCCCGGACCGACCCGACTCGACACCGGTATCCTGATCACGATCGAGCACGGGCTGGACCGACTGGCCGCCTCCGATGTGATCCAGATCCCGTCGTGGGGCTGCGGCCCGGGCCCGGTCGACTCGGTGGCCGCGCCGAGCCCGGCTGTGATCGAAGCGCTGCTCACCGCCTACGACCGCGGAGCGATCATCGCGACGCACTGCAGCGGTGCCTTCGTGCTCGGCCACGCCGGCCTGCTCGACGGGCGCCGGGCCACGACGCACTGGGGTTTTGCCGATCTGCTGGCCGAAACCTTCCCGAAGGTGGTCGTGGACTCCGACGTGCTCTACGTCGACGAGGGCCAGATCGTCACCGGTGCGGGGACGGCGTCCGGCATCGACCTGTGCCTCTACCTGATCCGACGCGACTACGGCGCGAAAGCGGCAAATGCCCTGGCGCGCAACATGGTTGTGCCGCCACACCGGGACGGTGGGCAAGCTCAGTTCATTGCCAGCCCGGTCGCCACGTGCGCCGGCAACGATCCGCTGCGCGGGTTGCTGCAGTGGATGCGGGCACACCTCGACGAGGAACTCTCCGTGCCAGCACTCGCCCGTCGAGTGCTGATGTCGCCACGTAGTTTCGCCCGCCACTTTCGGGCTGCGACAGGTACGACGCCGCATGCCTGGATACTCGCGCAGCGGCTGGCCGCGGCCGAGCACCTGCTGGAATCAGGGGTCGACAGCGTGGAGCACATCGCTCGTACGGTCGGGTTCGGGACTGCGGCGGGGATGCGCGAGCAGTTCGTACGTCGCCGGGGCGTCTCCCCGCAGGCCTATCGACGTACCTTCGCCAGCCGTCCGCGGCCGGAGGGCGCCCGGATTCTGGTCGGAACCGCCGCTGACGTACGGCCAGAACCCGCAACGCTGGCCGGGTAGGCCGTACAGGCGATGGCCTCGAGCGTCGCCACCCTCTGACTCCAGGGAACCGGCGCTAAGACTTAGGGAAGTCGTCCGAGTTGGCCCAGTGCTCGGGTCCGTGTCACCAGGGGCACGGTAGGCACAGAGCGCCCACATCGGAAAGCGCGGGGTGACCGTGTCGTGGTTCTCCTCGGGCGTCGGCGAGTGCGACTCGGGAGTAATCTTGAGCCCGGCCTTCGCCTGCCACGTTCTTGACGTAAGCCCATGATCGGCGTCCCCGTCAGCGCTGGTCAGGGGAGCCGTCGGTCCGGTCCAAGCACCGCGGTCACCAGCTCTTCGGACCGATCGGGGTCGAAGGGCTTTCCGCCCATCACCCGGCTGTAGACGACGGCACCGGCGAGGGCGATAGCGATCAACTGGGGATCGGCGACGCCGGCGTCGGCAAGCGCCGCGGCCAGGGCCTGGCGGCGCCGATCGTTGAAGGCGCGGTGCAGTCGCCGGAGCGAGGGATCCCGTTCGGCGGCGTCGATGAGGGCGGGAAGGATCGCCGAGCGCTTCGTATCGGTCATCACCTCAGCGAGATGGCGCACGAGAGCGACGACCCGAGGCCATCCCTCTGCCGTCTCCTCGGGCGCCGGCTGCACGGACTGCTCCTCCAGTGCATCCACGACCAGGGCGAGCTTGTCGGGCCAGTGCCGGTAGACGGTGCTGCGGGCGACGTGGGCGCGGGCGGCGACCGACTCGATCGTGAACGCGCCCCAGCCCACCTCGGCCAGCTCGGCGAGGGCCGCGACGCGGACCACGCGATGTGACCGCTCAACTCTTGCATCGATGTAGGACATCTCTGTATCGTAACGCTACACAGGTGTCCTAGAGAGGAGCCCGCCATGCCGACCGTCCGTTACATCGCCGACGACGTGGGTGGCACCGCCCACTTCTACGTCGAACACCTCGGCTTCCACATCGACCTCCAGCCCGCACCGGGGTTCGCCATGCTCTCCCGAGGCGACCTCCGGCTCCTGCTCAACGCCCCTGGTGCGGGCGGCGCCGGTCAGGCGGCGTCCGACGGGGCCGTGCCAGAGCCCGGCGGGTGGAGCCGCTTCCAACTGAACCTCGGGGACCTTGACGCCACGGTTGCCGCCCTCCAGGCGGCGGGATGCACGTTCCGTACCGGCGTCATCCACGGCAACGGCGGCCGCCAGGCGCTGGTGGAGGACCCGTCGGGCAATGTGGTGGAGTTGTTCGAATCGAAGCGCGACGGAGTGAAGCCGATCCCCGATGGCTACCACACCGTCACGCCGTTCCTTCTCGCCGATGACGTCGAGCGGCTGCTCGCCTTCATCGAGGCCGCGTTCGGTGGCCGGGTGGACCACACGATGCGCTCAGAGGACGGCGTTGCTCGCCACGCCACGATCAGGGTCGGGAGCTCGTTGCTGATGGTGTCGAAGGGCACCGACATCTACGGGCGGGTCCCGCTCATGCTGCACCTCTATGTGGACAACGTCGACCAAGTCTACGCCGACGCGCTCGGAGCGGGCGGGCTCTCCCAGCGTGAACCCCAGAATGAGTTCTATGGCGATCGTGTGGCCGCGATCAAAGATGCCTGGGAGAACCAGTGGTGGATAGCAACCCACGTCGAGGACGTCGGCGACGAGGAGCTGAGGCGGCGCGAGAAGACGGCGAGGGAGCTAAGTCTTAGCTAAGAAGAAGCCGGGTGTGGGGCCACCATCCCACCGGCCAGGCGGGCACGGGCGAGCCGGACGAGTTCGGCATATGCGGGCGCACCGATCAGCGCGCTGAGTTCGGGGCCGTACCCCTCGTACAGCGGCTCCAGGCCGACGTGGGCAAGCGTCGAACTCGTACACCACCAGTGCAGTTCGTGCCCGCCATCGCCCCAGCCACGTCGGTCGAATTCGGTGATGGTGGAGACCAGGACACGGGTGTTGTCCGGGCGGTCCACCCATTCCTGCTCCCGGCGGATCGGCAGCTGCCAGCACACATCGGGTTTCGTCTCCAGCGGGTGCCTCCCGGTTCGCAGCGCCAGCGCGTGCAGCGCACAGCCTTCCCCGCCCGAAAATCCGGGCCGGTTGTGGAAGATGCAGGCTCCGTCGACCGTACGAGTGCGCAGCCGGTTCTCCTCGTCGCCAACACTGTCCCGCTCGGTCCAGCCCTTCTGGCCCTTCAGGTAGTACTGCCAGTACTTCGGCGTCAACTGCTTGACGAACTTCTTCACCCGCTTGACGTCGTCGTCGTCGGTGAAGAACGCGCCATGACTGCAGCACCCGTCGTTGGGGCGCTCCTTGAGGATTCCGTGACAGCCTCGCCCGTAGATGCACGTCCACGACGAGTTCAGCCAGGTCAGATCGGCCCGTACGACATGCTCGCTGTCGGCCGGATCGACGAACTCGACCCACTCTCGGGCGAAATCGAGCCCGACCTCGGTGGCGTGCAAGTTCTCGACCATGACCACAGGGTAGGGCGGCATGACACAGTTTGGTTGTGCGCCTCGGAGTCCTGGACGTCGGCTCGAACACCGTCCACCTACTCGTGGTGGACGCCTATCGGGGCGGCCACCCGACTCCGACGCACTCGTCGAAGTCGGTTCTGCGGCTGGCTGAGCACCTCACCAAGAACGGCAGCTTGTCCAAATCGGGGGAGCAGTCCCTAGTCGATGCGGTGGCCCGAGCGAAGAAGGACGCCCGGAATCAGAACTGCGATGACCTGTTGGCCTTCGCCACCTCGGCGGTACGTGACGCATCCAACTCCGCATCGGTACTCGACCGGGTCAAGCGCGAGACCGGAGTCGAACTGATCGTCCTGACCGGTCCCGAAGAGGCCAGGCTGACGTTCCTGGCCGTACGCCGATGGTATGGCTGGAGCGCCGGTCGGCTGCTGGATCTCGACATCGGGGGCGGTTCTTTCGAGATGGCCGTCGGCGTCGACGAGGAACCCGAACGAGCCATCTCGGTGCCGCTTGGCGCCGGCCGGATGGCGCGGGAGTTCCTGCGCGGTGATCCGCCGGACAAGAAGGCCCTGTCCGCTTTGCGTGAGCATGCGGAGGCGACGTTGGCCAAGCCCGCCAAGGAGATTGCGGCGGTCGGGGCCAGCGATCGGATCGTGGCAACGTCGAAGACCTTCCGCAGCCTGGCTCGGCTCACCGGTGCCGCGCCGTCCAGTGCCGGCCCCAGGGTGTCTCGGCAACTCACTCTGGAAGGACTCGGCCAGTTGATCGGGTTCATCTCGCGGATCTCCTCGGCTGATCTCGCCGAGCTCGACGGCGTCAGCGCCACGCGGGCCCATCAACTCCTGGCCGGGGCGGTCGTCGCCGAGGTCGCGATGAACTTGCTCAAGATCGGCGCCGTACAGATTTGTCCCTGGGCTCTGCGTGAAGGCGTCATCCTGAGACGTCTGGACTGGCTGGAGGGGGTGTGAACCAGCAATGAGCCAAGCAGGCCAGGAACCGCACTCGTCGCGTGCTCTGGCCGACATCCTGCGCGAGGCCGGAGTCAGTGCCGCGGGAGCGGGAGGGCGTCGCCGCCGTCGAGACGACGGCGAGGCTGAGCCACCAGGCCTGGGAGAGGACACCGGCGCTGGGGAGCCGGTACGGGATCCACCGGCGTACGACGGCGACGGTCTCAGCTCGTATCTGCTGTCGACCGACACGCCAGCTCGGGACGACGGCAGGGCGCAGGTGACCCCACCGCTGCCTGAGCCTGAGGAAGCCAGCAACCGTCGGGTGCCGACGGCGCCGCCCCGAACCGACACCGGACCGGTGCCGACGCAGGGGTGGGTCACCCCGGGTACGGGCACAACCACGCGGACCGTTTCCGAGCCGGATCCTCGTCCCGCGGAATCCAGCTCGATGACGGCGCCTGCGCATGCCAATCGCTCGTCCTCTCCGCTGGCCACAGCTCCGGCCGAGAACGCTGACGAGGAGGACTCGGCGGTAGGACTGCCGTCGGGTGCGCTCAGTTGGGCGGTCCTCGGAATCGAACTGCTGGCCGCAGTCGGACTCGGTGTAGCGGCCTGGTTCGCGTTCTCCGCACTGTGGGACCTGTTGCCCTACGTCGCTGCCTTGGTCGGGCCACTCGTGGTGACCGGACTGGTTGCTGTCGCCGGCGCCCTGCGATCCCGCACCGGACGTAACCCCCTCGGGTTGCCGACCCTGTGCATCCTGGTCTTCGCCGGCACGGTGCTCGTGGTGGTCCCGGCCGCCACCCTGATCGTCCCCTAGCTGCCCGGCCGATAGCGTCGCGCCATGCTCCGAGAGTTGATCCTCGCCGCCGCGGGGAACCAAACCGTCAAGAAGGCTGTCGCGGGCGCCCCGATCAGCCGCGAGGTCGTCAGTCGGTTCGTGGCCGGTGAGCGGATCGAGGACGCAGTACGCGCGGCCCGTGAACTGGCCGAGCAGGGACTGTCAGCCAGCCTCGACCATCTCGGCGAGGACACCACCGACCTGGCCCAGGCGGTGGCAGCCACGGAAACCTACGTCGGCCTGGTCGAACGACTGGCTGCCGAGCACCTGACCCCCACGGCCGAGGTCAGCATCAAGCTCTCGGCCATCGGGCAGGGTGTGGACCCGGCCTTCGCACTCACCCGCGCGCGGGAGGTCTGTGCCGCGGCCGATCGGGCCGGCACCACGGTGACCTTGGACATGGAAGACCACACCACCACCGACTCGACCCTGGACATCCTGCAGGCCCTGCGCAAGGAGTTCCCGGGGACCGGTGCGGTCGTGCAGTCCTACCTGCGGCGTACCGAATCCGATTGTGCGGCATTGACCTCGCCGGGCTCACGGGTACGGCTGTGCAAGGGCGCGTACGCCGCGCCCGACGAGGTCGCTTTTCAGGACAAGCACGACGTGGACCTGTCCTACGTGCGCTGCCTCAACGTGCTGATGGCCGGCAAGGGGCGCCCGATGGTCGCCACCCACGATCCACGACTGATCGCCATCGCGGCGGAACGGGCCGCGCGGTACGGCCGGATGCCCGAGTCCTGGGAGTACCAGATGCTCTACGGCACCCGGCCCACCGAGCAGAAGCGTCTCGTCGATCTCGGGCATACCGTGCGGGTCTACGTGCCCTTCGGCCAGGAGTGGTACGGCTATCTGATGCGACGGCTGGCCGAGCGTCCGGCGAACGTCAGCTTCTTTCTCCGAGCGGTGGCGACCAAGGGATGAACGCCGCGATGCGATTGGCGATTCTGGGCGGCGGCAAGATCGGCGAGGCCTTGCTCTCCGGCCTGTTGCGAGGACCGCTGGCTGTGGATCAGATCGTGGTCAGCGAGCACAATCCCGAGCGGGCCGGCCACCTGGCGCAGACCTACGACGTGCGCGCGCTCTCGGTCGAGGAGGCCGTACGCGCCTCCGATGTCCTGCTCATCGCGGTCAAACCTCAGGACATCGCGACGCTGCTGGCCGAGATCGCACCTCATGTCGAGGGGCAGGTCGTGATCTCGGTGGCGGCGGGCATCACCACGAAACGGATCGAGGCGGGACTGCCGTCCGGAACCCCGGTCGTTCGGACCATGCCGAACACTCCGGCGCTGGTCGATCAGGCGATGACCGCGATCAGCGCCGGTACCCATGCCACCGAGGAGCACCTGGCCGCGGCCGAGAGCGTGCTGGCCAGTGTTGGACGGGTCATCCGGGTGCCGGAGTCCCAGTTGGACGCGGTCACGGCGTTGTCGGGCAGCGGGCCGGCGTACTTCTTCTTCCTGGTCGAGGCGATGATCGACGCCGGCATCCTGCTCGGCCTGCCTCGTACGGTGGCCGCCGAGCTGATCGTGCAGACCGCCCTCGGCTCGGCCACCATGTTGCGGGACACCGGTGAGCACCCGGTGCAGCTGCGTGAGGCGGTCACCTCGCCCGGCGGCACCACCATCATGGCCATCCGTGAACTCGAACGGCACGGCGTACGGGCGGCTCTGCTGGCTGCCATCGAGGCCGCGCGGGACCGCTCGGTGGAACTGGGAAGAGCGCAGGACTGATCGAGCTCCGGCATCCGGCTGGCTCATCACGCGCAGGTCACGCTTGGTTTCGGTTGCTCCCAGCTATCGCTTCTGTCACATGCGTACCGCTACTGTTTCGCCAACACGCGTGTCGGCCGGAGGGGAAGCCGGCAATCGACACGTTGGCGAAGGTTCGGTGACTGACAGACTATGGCGTCCCAATCTGGTTCGGATTCTTCCGGACGTCGCGCAAGCGGCGCAGGCGATTCCGCAGTTCCCGCCGACCCTGCCGAGGGCGTGCGACGCGGAAACCGTCGCAGCGATGACCAACCGCGCACTCTCGGAGAGAACTCGTTCGGCGGACTGTCCTCGGTGGCGTTCCTGACTGTCGCCGAGGTGGCCAGTCTGATGCGGGTGTCCAAGATGACCGTGTACCGGCTGTTGCACTCCGGCGAGCTGGCCGGAGTCCGGGTCGGGCGGTCCTTCCGGGTCCCCGAGTCCGCGGTCCACAACTACCTGCGCGACGCCTTCAACGACACCGCCTGAGCCCCATTCCTTGGCGGTTTCCGTCAGAACCGCCAGGAACTCGGACTGGCCGGGTCGGCTCAGCGGGAGGTGGCTCGGTACCGCCGTACGCCGAGCGGGGCGAAGACGCCGATGAACACAGCCGTCCAGATCAGGGTCAGTATGATTGGGTGCTCGGACGGAAAACTGTTGGTGACGAACGGATTCGGGTTTCCCCACAGCTCCCGTAGGGCTGCGGTGATGGCGCTGACCGGGTTCCAGTCCGCGACCGGCTGCAGCCAGCCGGGCAGTGTCTGCAGGGGCACAAAGGCGTTGGACATGAAGGTCAGCGGGAAGATCGCGGTGAAGGCCACCTGTTGCCCCACCTCCACGGTCGGCACGAGCATGCCGAGCCAGACGCCGACCCAGGACATCGCGTAGGCGAACAACAACGCCAACCCCACGCCGGCCAGGAACCGTCCCAGGCCTTCATGCACCCGCCAGCCGACTGCGAGGCCGGAGAGCATCAGCACGATGAGGATGCCCAGGTTGTAGACGACGTCGGAGACCGTACGGCCGGTCAGGAACGCCGACCTCGACATGGGCAACGACCGGAATCGGTCGATCAGGCCCTTGGCCATGTCGTCGACCATGCCGATTGCCGTTGTCGCTGCCGCGAAGGCGAGGGTCTGAGCAAAGATGCCCGGCATCAGGAACTCTCGATAGGAGCCCCCGCCCGGTAGCGGAATCGCCCCGCCGAAGACGAAGGCGAAGAGCAGCACGAACATCACCGACTGCAGGATCGCGAAGATGGCCAACTCGGGGATGCGCGGAATGCGCTTGAGATTGCGCCAGGTCACGACCAGCGCATCCGACAGCGCCGAGCCGTCGTCGGAGTCCTCTTCCACGGTCGAGTCGACCGTGCTCGCCGTACTCATGCGGTCCTCCCAGCTGCAACAGGCGTTTGAGCCGCGGCGTCGGGTTGCTCGGCGGCATGCCCGGTCAGGCTCAGGAACACATCGTCGAGCGTCGGCCGGCGGAGCCCGACGTCGTCGATCGCGATTCCGGCCTCATCCAGGGCTCGGATGACGTTGACCAGATGACTGGCGCCACCGGCGGCCGGAGCCGTCAGCCGTCTGCTGTGTTCGTCCACCGTTGCGTCGGCCAGGCAGCAGTCGGACACCACTCTCAGTGCCGCGCCGAGCTGGGCGGGGTCGTGAACGACGACCTCGACGCGTTCGCCACCGACTGTGGACTTGAGTTCGTCGGCGGTGCCGCGGGCGATGATCTTGCCCGCGTCCACGACGGCGATGGTGTTGGCCAGCGCATCGGCCTCTTCGAGGTACTGCGTGGTCAGCAACAGGGTGGTCCCCTGCCGCACGAGGCCGCGGATCACCTCCCACATGCCGATCCGGCTGCGCGGGTCGAGCCCCGTGGTCGGCTCGTCGAGGAAGAGCAACCGCGGATGGCCGATCAGCGCCGAGGCCAGGTCCAGGCGCCGGCGCATGCCTCCGGAGTACGTCTTCGCCGGCCGGTCGCCGGCCTCGCTCAGGTCGAACTGCTCGAGCAGTTCGTCGGCCCGGGCCCGTGAGGTGGGGCTGGCGATCTGGTAGAGCCGGCCGAACATCCAGAGGTTCTCCCGGCCGGTGAGGTTCTCGTCGACCGCGGCGTACTGACCGGACAGCCCGATCTTGCGGCGTAGCCGCTGCGCATCGTTCACGACGTCGTAGCCGAGCACCGATGCCTTGCCGGCGTCCGGGCGGAGCAGAGTGGCCAGGATCCGGACGGTGGTTGTCTTGCCGGCGCCGTTGGGACCGAGCAGCGCGAGAACGGTGCCTTCCTCGACCTCCAGATCGAGCCCGTCCAGCGCGCGAACCTCGCCCGAGCGTGACTTGTAGATCTTGGTCAAGCCCTCCGCGACGATCGCCGGCGCCGGTTGGCCGACTCCGGAACTCATCTGTGCTTCCTTCGCGAGGGGATCATGTTGGCAAGGCTAGAAGTTCACGTGGACGTGAGGTCAAGTGGATTCCGGTCAGGCATGGTTCAACGGCGCGGTTCGATCCGGAAGCCGACGTCCACGCTCGCGCTGACCCGGATCTCGGCGGTTCCGATGTCCACGGTTTGCTCGGCTGCCATCTCCATGTCCGCCGCACCAGCGAATGCGCGCAGCACGCCTGGCGGCTCTGA